>Ga0111539_10005754_pt1 | contig 16031 bp, 11 predicted proteins | sample RhiMethybrSRZTD1_FD_79667 | JGI IMG/M metagenome (GOLD analysis project Ga0111539, IMG submission 79667) | Populus rhizosphere microbial communities from Tennessee, USA - Rhizosphere MetaG P. TD hybrid SRZTD1 (version 2) (version 2) | ecosystem: Host-associated > Plants > Roots > Rhizosphere >... | reverse complement strand
TCTCCCTGGCCGCGTCGCTGCCGCCCATGGCCCTGCCCATGCGGCCGCCGCCGAGGAAGTAGTGGATCCTGCCCTCGGCCACGAACTGCTGGAACTGCGCCAGGGTGGGGGCCGGATCGCTGCCGTTGAAGCCGCCGATGGCCATCACGGGGTCGCCGGTGGCCAGCTGCACGCCGGCGGCCGAGTTGGACCCGATGGCGGCCGCGACCCAGCTGTAGCGGTCGGCGTCCTGCTGGACGAGCGCGACCAGCTCGACGTCGGGGGTGCCGCCGTCGAGCAGGCCGCCGAGGGCGCCGCGGAAGCGGCCGACGCCGCCGCCGGGCCCGCCGCGGGCGCCCGGGACAGATGGGCCGACCGACGGGATGGCGCCGCCGTGCGGGGTCGCGGCGGTGTCCAGCGAGTAGGCGGCCGGCCCGGCCAGGGCTTCGGCCCCGGCGGCGGCGGCCAGGGCGGGCCGCGCGGCGCCCTGGGCGGGCTGCTCGACGGCGGCACCCCCGACGCCGAGCTGGTCGCGCTCCTCCAGCAGGACGCCGACCGCTACAGCTGGGTCGCGGCCGCCATCGGGTCCAACTCGGCCGCCGGCGTGCAGCTGGCCACCGGCGACCCCGTGATGGCCATCGGCGGCTTCAACGGCAGCGACCCCGCCCCCACCCTCGGGCAGTTCCAGCAGTACGTCGCCGAGGGCAGGATCCACTACTTCCTGGGCGGCGGCCGCACGGGCGGCATGCGCGGGGCCATGGGCGGCAGCGACGCGGCCGGGCAGATCTCCGCCTGGGTCCAGGAGCATTTCGCCGCGACCACCGTCGGCGGCGCCACCGTCTATGACCTGACCGCCACCTGACCCGTGGGCGCGGCAGTGGGGATCAGGGGATCACCACCATCCCTGTTGCCGCGCCCAGCGCAGCAGCACCGCCGACATCGCCGCCATGATCAGCAGCACCACCGCGAGCTGCACGTAGTGGGTCTTCTCGTTGACGATCACGTTCATCCCGTAGATCCCCGACAGGGCGGTGATGGGAAGGGTCACGGCGGCGATCACGGCCAGGCGCTCGGCCGCGATGGTCATCTTGGTGTTGGTCCGGGACTCGTGGAACTCGATCACCGCCTGGAGGAACGCCGTCTCCCCGTCGGCCAGGCCCTTGATCCGCTCGAGCTGGTCGTGGATGTCGACCACCATCGGCTGCGCCTCGGCGGGCACGAAGCGGGTCAGGGTGGCCATCCGCCCGTAGATCTCCCCGCTCAGGGCGGCCATGGTCCGGACCGCGATCAGCCCGTGGCGGGCCCGGAACAGCTCCTCGAGGAACTCCTCCGGGTCGTCGTCGCTGTCGGTCATCACCCGCTGCTCCAGCAGCCCGACCTCCAGGGCGAGGATGCCGACGAAGCCCTCCTGGTGGCGGGTCATGGCCGAGACCACGGCGTGTGACAGCTCGAACGCCGCCTCCGGGCGCAGCCGCCCGGACCGGATCCGCTTCAGCACCGCGTTCGTCTCGCGGAAGGCGAGCTCGGGGATGACCTCCGGGTCCAGCGGCCCGTGCACCGTGACCAGGTAGCCCGGCCCGACGAACTGGTCGAGTTCCAGGTGGTGGACGCGCCCGCCCGTGCCCAGCTCGGGCGAGTGCAGGGCCACGAACACATGGTCGGGGTAGATGTGCACCTTGGGCACGTGGTTGCGGTTCTCGCAGTCCTGGATGGCCAGCGGATGGAACTGGAACACCTCGCTGAGCACCCGAGTGGCCTCGTCGTCGACCTTCGGGATGTCGACCCAGACCAGCCCCGCCCGCTGCTGGAGGAGCTCAGGCAGCTCCTCGACGGTGCGCTGCTCGATCCCGCTGTCGGTGATCAGGTGGACGTCCATCCAGGCTCCTTCCAGGCCGCTCCGGGCCGGCGGCCGCCGCCACTATTGTCGCCGGTCAACGGCGGCGCACGCGCCGCGCGTCGGGGCCGCGCTCCAGGTCGATCTCGCGCAGCAGCCGGTCCACGTTGGCCAGCAGGCTGCCCTGGATGTGCCACAGCTCCGGGTCGGTGCGGGCGTCGACCAGCATCAGCTCGGCCAGCACGTCGCGGTGGGTGCGGGCGATCTCCAGCGCGATGTGCAGGGGCACGGCCTCGCGCGGCGGCCCGGCGACCTCGGGGGCGACCAGCTGGCCGAAGGCGGCCACCCCGCCGCCCAGCTCGACCAGCAGGGCCCCCAGGGCGACCAGCAGCTCCGGCTCGGCCTGGCCGCTGGACTCGACGGCCTCGGCCAGGTCGGCCAGGTCCAGGGTGACCCCCCGGACCTGCACCGCCGAGTGCTCGAGGGCGGCCAGGGCGGCACGCAGGCTGGAGGCGCCCTCGCGGACCCGGCGCTGGCGCGGGTTGAGGCGCAGGCTCTCCTCGCCCCGGGCCAGCGCGACCCGGGCCGCGTGCAGCGGCCGGTCCAGCTCGCGGGCCCGGCCCTCCCAGGCGCGGGCCTGCTCGCCCGACCAGCCCTCGGTCAGCTCCGCCCCCATCGAGGACAGCAGCTCGGCCATGTCGGCGGCCAGCCGGCCGATGGCGTCGCCGGCCGACTGGACGTACATCGGCGGCCGGAGCAGGAAGCTGACGACCACGCCGGTGGCGGCGCCGATCAGCGTCTCCGCGACCCGGTCGAGGGCGGCCGTCCCGGCCACGGCCAGCACCAGCATGGCGCTGATCGGGACCTCCAGGGTGTGCTCGCCGAGCCGCAGCAGCAGGCCGATGACCAGGGCGGCGAGGATGGTGATGCCCAGGCTCCACCAGGTCAGGCCGAAGACCTTGGAGAGCAGGACGGCGACGAGCACGCCGGCGACCACGCTGCCGACCCGCTCCACGCTGGACTTGACCGTCTCGAAGATGGTGAGCTGCGCCACCAGCAGGGCGGTGAGGGGGGCCAGCAGCGGCGGGGGCTGGCTGCCGAGCAGCCACAGGGCCAGCAGGTAGGCCAGCACCGCGGCCAGGGTCGTCTTGATCGTCCGCCAGCCCGGCGGGTCGGCGCCGGCCCGGTATCTCGCCCGCAGGGTGCGGGCCGTCGTCTGCAGCCGCCTCACCGTGGGCCGGGGTGGTCCCCCGGTGGACCGGGCTCCCGGGTGGCCAGCCGCAGGGCCAGCGCCTCCGGGGAGGTCAGGTCCTCGACCCCGAGCCGCTCGAACAGCGCCCGGGCCCGCTCCCGGCGGGCCGGGCGCTGCCCCGGCTCCCCGTGCCGGCCAAGGATGTCCAGGGCCAGGGCCTGCTCGTACCGCATGCCGAGCCGCTCGGCGGCGGCCAGGGCGGCCCGCCAGTCCCGCCTGGCCGCCGCCGCCCGCCCGGCCGTCCAGGCGAGCAGGCCGTGGTGCAGCCGGGCCCGGGGCTCGCCGATCGGGAACACCCGGGCGTAGCGGCCGAGGTAGCCGACGGCCTGGGTGGCCATGGCCCGCCAGGGCCCGGCGTCGCCCTCGCCCCTGGCCCGGCTTTCCAGCCACAGGGCCAGGGCGACCTCGGCGGTCATGGCGTACAGGTCGAACCAGTAGCACTTGACCGGCGGGCGGCTGGCCTGCTCGAGGGCCCGCCGCAGGGCCTCGACGGCCCTGGCCCGGTCGCCCAGCTGCAGGGCCAGTATGGCCTCGGACGCGGGCGCCGGGCGCCGGAACAGCGCCGCCGCCGCCTCCTCCCGGTTGCCGACGCGCAGGCCGGCGACGGCGTGGCCGGCCACCGCCCAGGCCCGGACCTGGGCGTCGCCGCTCTGGCGGCCGATCCGGTCCAGCTCGGCCAGCATCGGCGACAGGCCGGTCAGCTCCCCCTGGAAGTACCGCTCCCAGACCTGCAGGCCGGTGATCTCGGCCAGTCGCCGCGGGTCGCCGAGCCGGCGCACGATCGCGTGCGCCTCCTCCAGGTGCTCGCGCACCTCCGGCCAGCGCCCGAGCCCGATCCCGTAGAGGGCGGCCGCCTGGAGCACCCATCCCCGGGCCGAGGGGTCGTCGGTCCCGGCCAGGGCGGCGAAGGCCCGGCGCAGGTAGGCCTCGGCCAGCCCGCGGCGGGCCAGCAGGCCGGCGGCCACCGAGCAGGCGGCGGCCGTCCGCGCCTCGGCCGAGCGCGACCCGGCCGCCTCGGCCAGGTTCATGCCCTTGACCGCCTGGTGCACCGCCCGGGCCCGGTGGCTGGCGTGGTACTCGACCAGGAACAGGCGCTCGTAGACCTCGGCCGCCTCCTCCAGGGCGGCCCTTGCCTCCTCCGAGTGGGCGACCAGCGGCCGCGGCCAGAGCCGGTTGCGCAGCTGCTGGCCGGTCTGCCAGGCCAGCTTGCCCGGAAGCTGGCGGCCGCTGGCCGGGGTCCGGCGGCCGAGCAGGGCCAGGGCGATGTGCAGGTGCTCCTGCTCGGGCGCGAGCTGGCCGAGCCCGAGGTAGGCGTCGCCCAGCTGGTGCTCCCAGCGCGCCCGCCGGACGGCCCGTGCGCCGGGCATGCCCAGGCCACGCCCCCGAGCCGGCGGCTCGGCTGGCCCAGGGCCGTCCAGCTCCAGCAGGGCGGTGAAGAACCGGACGGCCTCGGCGTAGGCGCCCTCCCGGAGGGCCTCGGCCCCGGCCCGCTCCAGGTAGTGCATGGCCCGGTCCGGCACCTCGGCCAGCCGCCAGTGGTGGGCCAGCAGGGCCAGGTCGCCGCCGCCCGACCGCTCGTACCACTCGGCCACCGACCGGTGCAGCTGCCGGCGCTGGGACATCAGCATCAGGTTGTAGGCCGACTCCTGGATGATCACGTGCTTGAACAGGTAGCTGAGGTCCGGTTCAGGGGTGTCGAGCACGGTCAGGTCGGCCCGCTCGATCTCGACCAGGTCCGTGGCCAGGTTGCGGGCGAGGGCGCTCCGCAGCGGGTGGATGTCGCGCAGGATGACCACGGCGAACACCCGCCCGATGACGCTGGCCACCTTGACGGTCAGCTGCTGGGTCGGGCTGAGCCGGTCGATCCGGCTGGTGATGGCGCCGTTGACGGTCTGGGGCAGGCGCCGGGCGAGGACGTCGGGGACCTCGGAGACCAGCTCCACCCTGCCGTCGACGACCCGGACCAGCCCGGCGTCGCGGAGGGCGAAGGTGAGCTGCTCGGTGAACAGCGGGTTGCCGTCGGTCTTCTCCTCGACCAGGTCGGTCAGGACCTGGGGGACGGAGGCGGCGCCGAGACGCTGGCCGACCAGGGCCCCGACCGCCTCTGAGGCCAGCCGGTCCAGCACCAGCCGCTCGATGCTGGGCGCCCGCAGCAGCCGCCGGTAGGCGCTCCAGCCGAGCTCGTCCTCGATCGTCCTGGCCTCGCCCTGGGAGCGGGTGGCCACCACCAGCAGCAGCGGCATCCGCTCCCGGCTGAGGGCCAGCACCAGCCCGGTGGACGCCGAGTCGAGCCAGTGGGCGTCCTCGACCACCAGGACCGCCGGCCCTTCCCCGACGACCGCCCGCAGCAGCCGGACCAGCAGATCCCTGGTCCGGTCGGCGCGGCCCTGGCCGCTCAGCTCGGCGCTGCGGGCGGTCTCGGGCAGTTCCAGGGTCAGCACCGGGTTGAGCAGCGGGGCCAGGTCGCGGAGCTCGGGGTCGGGCCCGAGCAGGTCGAGCACGACCCGCCGGCAGGCCGTTTTGTCCTGGACGTCGAAGGCGGGCAGCCGGCCGAACAGCTCCTGCCAGGCGTGCCAGGGGGTGTTGCGCTCGACCGCGTCGCCAGCACCGGCCAGCACCGGCACCCCGGCGTCCGCGGCCTGGTCGACCAGCTCGGCCACCAGGCGCGACTTGCCCGTTCCGGCCTCGCCCTCCAGGACCAGCACCTGCACCCGGCCGTCGCCGTCGGCCTCCAGCCGACCCAGCGCCGCGGCCAGCCGCTCCCGCTCCTGCTCCCGGCCGACCAGCGGGGCCCTGGCCCCCGGCTCCGGGCCACGGCCCGGGCCGGAGGCCGGCCGCCCCGGCCGGTAGACCGGCACCGGGTCGGCGCGGCCCTTGACCCGCACCGGGTCCAGGGCCTCGAAGGGGAGGGCGGCGCGGGCCGCGGTGGCGGTCGCCCGGTCGCAGAGCACACCGTCGCCCGCCTCCTGCATCAGCCGGGCGGCCAGGTTCACCACCGCGCCCAGCATCGTGTACTCGCGGCGCCAGCGGCTGCCGACGGTCCCGCAGAACGCCCGGCCGGTGGTGACCCCGATCGCCACCCGGCGGCCCAGGGCGGCCAGGGCTTCGCGCATGGCCAGGGCGGCCTGGACGCCCCGGGCCGGGTCGTCCTCATGGGCCAGGGGCGGCAGCCCGAGCGCGGCCACCAGGCTGGTCCCCTTCTCGTCGACGCTCAGCTTGTTGATGCTGCCCTCGTAGCGGTACAGAGCGCCCTGGAGCGCCGTCATGGCCTCCTGGGCCTCGTCCAGCCGGATCCGGTGGTCCAGGTCGGGCAGGTTGGCGAACACGACCGTGATCTGGCGCAGCTCGGCCATCCACTCCTCGTGCCCGGCGACCATCGAGGCCAGCATGGCCCTCGGCAGGTAGGGGGCGACCAGCCCGGCCGGTACCCCGGCGCCGCCAGGGTCCCCCTTGGGCTGGTCGGCCGCCGGGGCGGGCGCCAGCTGCCCCGGGAGGGCCCGCCCGACCAGGTCGACGGCCGCCTCGGACAGCACCACCTGCCCGGGGAGAGCCCGCTCGGCGGCGCCGGTCGTCTGTGGCACCGCCGCCCCGGCGACCAGCAGCTCCCGCCGCTCGCGCTCGCCCCCGACGTCCAGCACCACCACCTCGCCGGCCCCGACCCCGATCCGCAGGGCCAGGGGCAGCCGCTCGGCCGCCGCGAACCGCCCCAGGGCCGCCTGCATCTCCCCGGCGCAGCCGGCTGCCGCCGCCGTGGCCCCGGCCAGCCCCCGCTCCGCGTCCGAGCCGCTGGCCGGCCAGCAGGCCAGCATCGCGTCCCCGGCGAACTTGAGCACGTCCCCGCCGGTCCCGGCGATCAGCTCCAGCAGCGGCTGGAACGCCCCGTCCAGCAGCCCCCGCAGCTCCTCCGCCCCAGCCGGCCCCTGCCGGGCCATCCGCTCGGCGATCGCCGTGAACCCGGAGATGTCGGCCAGCAGCAACGCCCCGACCGTCCGGTCGGCGTGCGGCCGGCCGGCACTCGCCGGCTCCTCCACCAGCCTCCGCACCAGCCGTCCGGGCAGGAAGCTGGCCAGCGCCCCAGCATCCGCGGCCACGGCGATCAGCTCCCCCGACATCCCGGCGACCCACGGCCCGGCCGCCCGGCAACAGCATATGGCAGAAGCCGCCCGGCCGGCGGTCAGCCGCGGCGCGGGTCGGGGGTGGGCTGGAGGACCACGTCGAAGTGGGCGTGGCGGAAGGGGGCCTCGACCCCGTAGGCGGCGGCCTCCCCGTGGTCGTCGACCTTGGCGAAGTCCCTGATGAGGCGCTGCTTGACCGCGAACACGGCGTCCGAGTCCAGGTAGGGGCTGCCGGCCACGAACGCGTGGGTGGTGACCGGGAGGTGGCCGTCCGCGGCGACGATGAAGTGGATGTGGGCCGGCCGGTAGGGGTGGCGGCCGGTGGCGGTCAGGAGCTTCCCCACCGGGCCATCGGTGGGGATCGGGTAGGCGCTCGGGGTGACCGTGCGGAACCAGAAGCGGCCGTCGTCGTCGCTGATGAACAGGCCCCGGCCGTTGCCCTCGGGCTGGACGCCGGGCTGCTGGACGTCGTAGAAGCCGTGGTCGTCGGCCTGCCAGACGTCGACCAGGGCGCCGGCCAGCGGCGAGCCGTCCAGGGACAGGACCCGGCCGGTGACCACGCAGGGCTCGCCGTCGGCGACCAGGTCGATGGTGTCGCCCAGCTCGCGCCGGGGCGAGGTGACCATGTGGAACGGCCCGAGCACGGTCGAGTCGGTCGCCTCCGACGCCGTCCGGTGGTTGATGGCGTCGACCAGCATGGTCACCCCGAGCACGTCGGAGAGCAGGATGAACTCCTGGCGGGTGTCGTCGCACATCTGCCCGGTCGCGGTCAGGAACCCGATCGCCCGCTCCCACTCCTCGAAGGTCGGCTCGACCTCGCGCACGAACCCGTGCAGGTGCCGGACCAGGCTCCCGAGGATCTCCCGGAGCCGCCGGTCGGCCGCCCCCTCGAAGCTCGCCACCACCGCTCCGGTCGCGGTCTCCTCGGTGAAGTCCATCGCGGCCCTCAGCCGATCAGGGGGAGCCGCGGGTCGGGGTGCTCGGGGCCGCGGCCGGAGGCGGCGCGGACCCAGGCCAGGTCGTCGGCCAGGTCGGGCGGGCGGCCGGCCACCGTCCTGCGGGCCAGCAGGTCGTCCATGATGGCGGCGGTCAGGGCGACCCCCTCGGGGGTGGCCATGGGCTCGCGGCCGAGCGCGTCGGTGAGGTCGAGGCCGTGGACCACCGCCTCCACCACCCGGCTGGCCACGAACTCGTCCAGCCGCATGAGGGCGTAGTAGCCGGGGCCGACCGTGCCGGGGGCCGTCGACCGCGCCCCATCGATCGTCTTGGTGAAGGTGGCGGCCAGGACGTCGGGCATCTGGGCGGGCGTCCTGCCCTCGACCATCGTGTAGGCGTAGTCGTAGACGACCGGCGCGACCTCCGACCGGGGGAAGATGAAGAAGCTCACCCGGTCGCGGCCCACCTGGCCGGTCTGGGGCTCGGCCACGAGCATCACGGTCAGGCCGATGGAGATGTCGAAGTGGCCGGCCAGCTCGAACAGCGTCCAGTGGGGCTTGGCCTCGTCGAGCGGCCGGAGCTTGGTCGGTGTCGGCCACTGCTCGTCGGTGAGGCCTCGGAAGGCCTGCTCGACCTGGGCCAGCTCGGTCTCCAGGGTGCGGACGGTGTCCTCGTGCGAGCCCATCGGCGCCTCCTCGGTCAGGATGGGTCCAGGTGCAGGCGGCCGCCGGAGCGGCGGCTGAGGTCGCGGGCCAGCTGGTCGCGGGTGACGAAGCCGAAGGCGGTGGAGGCCTGGCTGGCCAGGTCCTCCGGGCTGTCGGCGGAGGTGAACCGCTCGGTGATGCAGCCGCCCTGGAAGGCGTAGCTGCGGATGACCCGGTCGGGCGCGGCGGCGCGGTCGATCCGGATGTAGCGCCTGGCCCCTGGCTGCTCGGAGCTGACCTCGGTCGCCCCGGCCAGGTCGCACGACGGGAGCAGCTCCACCGTCACCGCCGCCACCTGCTGGGGCCGGTCGATGTCGAACACGATGCTGGCGAACCCGCTGCCCGTCTTGACGTCGTTCAGGGTCCAGCCGGGCGGGGCGACCTGGAGGCAGGGCACCAGGGTGGCCGACGGCACCGCCTGGGCCATCAGCCAGAGCGCCTCCTGGTCCGAGCAGCCGATGTCGCTGGTGTAGAGGGAGGTGTTGACCCGGTCGGTCTGCACCGCCCAGCTGACCAGCATGGGCACGGCGACCAGCAGCGCGCACACGACCAGCAGGGCCAGGCCGATCCGGCGCAGGCTGAAGCGCTGGATGGAGATGGGGGCCGGCCGCTCGGGCAGCAGGCTCAGGAACTCGGCGTGCAGGTCGCGGCCCTGGGCCCGCAGCATGTGGCGGAGCTGGGAGGGCATGGCCAGGCCGCGGGTGGCCGCGAACGCCTCGGTGATCTCCTTGACCGAGAACTGGCGCAGGGCCCGCTCGTAGACCAGCCGGGGGTCGCTGCGCAGGGCCAGGCAGAGCATCATGTTGGCCAGGTCGACGGCCTCGCGCCATGGCGTGGGCCGCATCTCGACGAAGGCGACGTCGATCAGGAACATGCGGCCGTCGCGGACCAGCAGGTTGGCCGGCTTGATGTCACGGTGGGAGAGGCCGGCGTCCCAGAGCCGGCGGATGATGCCCAGTCCGTCGTCGATCACGCCCTGGTCGACCTCGGCCTCGCCCAGCTCCACGGCGCCGTCGAAGAACTCCGACACCAGCAGGTACTCGCGGTCGGGGGTCAGCTCGACGAACCCGTAGGGGCGGGGCGTGGGCAGGCCGGCCAGATGGAGCTTGTGCAGGGCGTAGTCCTCCTGCTGGACCAGCCGGCGCACGGTGTGGAAGGGCTTCTCGTCCTCCAGGCGGCCGTAGAGGAGCTCGCGGCCGAGCTTGTACCAGCGGTCCGAGCGCAGGTGGCTGCGGGCGTACAGCTTGCCGAACAGGACCGTCGGCGGGTCGCCGGCGACGGTGATGCGCAGCGGGGTGGAGCCGGCCGAGCCGGCCAGGCCGAACGGCTTGACCTCCTCGATCTCCAGCCCCAGCTGGTCGGACAGGGCCCGCCGGATGGCCTGGCCGCGGGCCCCGCCGACGTCCAGGTGGGCGCTCCGGCCCCGGTGGTAGCTGACCGGGAAGACGTCGCTGGGGGCGAACCAGCGGAAGGCGAGCAGCGGGATGGTCACCCCCAGGGCCGCTCCGACCAGCACGTCGCTGGGGGTGTCGACGCCCAGGTACATGCGGGCGAAGGCGAGCAGGGCGACCAGCGCGGTGACGACCCACTTGCCGGTCTGGCGCCAGCGGCCCTTGGGGACCAGGCTGTAGAGCATGGCCACGCCGACCGCGGACAGGAAGGCGACCGGCCGCGACGGCATCGACCAGCCGGCCCAGACCCCCTCGAGCTCCACCCCGAAGGGCCGCGGCCGCCGCACCGCCGCCGACAGGGCGATGGCCACCACGCTGGTGAGCTGGACCGCGACGACCGCCACGATCAGGTGCCGGTAGCGCCGGTAGACGACCAGCACGACCAGCGTGCTCCAGGCCAGCACCTTGATGGTCCAGATGGACCCGAGCAGGCCGGTCACCCCGCGCATGAGGCCGGTCATCCCCGGGGTGCGGACCGCGGCCAGCCGCTGCACCACCCAGTCGTCGGCCACCGCGAAGGCGACCCCGCGGCCGTAGCGGCCGGCGGTGAACACCAGCAGGGCCAGGATGATGAGCCCGACGGCGGCGACCATCCAGCCGACGCCGGTGCTCTCCAGGTGGCGGGGCAGCGGCGGCGGCTCCCCGGTGGGCCGCCGCCGGCGCCGGCCCCGCCGGGTCTCCGGCGAGGTGACGTCGCGGGCCGTCCCCAGGGCCTGGCTCCGGCTGTCGTCCATGAACCGCAGTATGGCAGGCGTGTCGACGCCGCTCAGCGCTCCCAGCCTGCGTACCCGGGGTCGCGGGCCTTCATGTCCTCGTACAGCAGCACCATGCGGTCGATGAACCAGGCCTCGGCGACCTGGGTGATGACCAGACCGGACACGACCGCCAGGGGGTCCAGCTCGACAGCCCGTAGACCATCACGGCCAGGCCGACGGTCTGGCAGGCGTAGGTCCAGGCCGGCACCCGCGTGTCCCGGCACTGGGCCGGGACCCGGGCCTTGTCGGCGTTGACCCAGATGCCGACCCCGGCCTCGCCTCGGACCACCAGCACCCCGCTGCGCGACCGGCGGGCGTCCGCGAGCAGCCGTTCAAGGGCGTCGCACTCGGAGCGTCTGCCGTGGAGCATTACCCGGATGCCAGCCTGGCCGGCCGGCCCGCGACCACGGGCGTCCCGGTCACGCCCGGACGGCGGCGGATCGGGGCCGGCGGGAGCGGACCGCCGGGGCCAGGGCGGCGATCCCGCCGGCGAGCAGGCACAGGACGAGCAGAGCCCGGCCGAGCCCGACCTGGTCGGCGAGCAGGCCGATGAGGGGCGGGCCGACCAGGAAGCCGCCGTAGCCGATGGTGGTGACGGCGGCGATGGCGTCGGCCGGCCGGTCGGGCGTCTCCCCGCCGGCGCTGACCGCCGCCGGGAACACCAGGCACACCCCGAGGGCCCACAGGGCGGCGCCGGCATAGGCACCGGCCAGCCCGGGACCGAGCACGGTGAGCAGCACGCCGGCCAGGCTGACCAGCCCGCCGGCCCTGACCGCCCCGTCCCGGCCCAGCCGCTCGGCCACCGCCGTCCCCGAGAACCGCCCGGCCGCCATGGCCACCGCGAACACCGCGTACCCGGCGGCGGCCAGCGACGCGGTCGCCGCCCGCTCGTCGGTCAGGAACAGCGCCAGCCAGTCCGCCGCCGCCCCCTCCAGCGTGGTCGCGCACAGCGTCACCGCCCCGACCAGCAGCAACCGCCCGGTGAGCACCCGCCCCCGGCGAGACCTGGGGTTGCGGACAGCCCCGAGCACCCCGACGGCCTTGACGGGCTCGACCCGGTCTTCGATGAAGCTGCGCAGGGCCAGGGCGACCAGGGCGGCGCAGAGGACGGCGACGACGGTGAAGTGGAGCGCGAGGGGGCTGCCGGCGTGGGCGGCGAGGGCGCCGAAGCCGGCGCCGGCGATGCCGCCGACGCTCCAGCAGGCGTGGTAGCGGGGCATCCACTCCCGGCCCGCCCGCTGCTCGACGGCGCTGCCGTGCACGTTCATGGCCACGTCCCACGAGCCGTAGAACGACCCCCAGACGAACAGCCCCAGCCCGAGGGTGACCAGGCTCGGGACCGTGGCCAGGGCGGCGAGCACGGCGCAGGCGGCCACGGTGGCGGCCCCGACCACCCGGCGGCTGCCGAACCGCCGGCACCAGCGGCCGCTGAACGGCATCGACAGCAGCGACCCGACCCCGGGGGCGAGCAGGACCAGGCCCAGCTCGGCCGCGCTCGCCCCCAGCCGGTCCCTGGTCGCGGGCAGCCTCGACACCCAGGAGGCCAGCAGGAACCCGCTGACCGCGAAGACCACGGCGGTGGCCAGCGCCGCCCGCCGCAGCCGGGGCTCGGCCGCGGCGCGGCGGCCCCCGATCACCCGTAGTACCTGAAGATCACCTCGGCCACGCAGACCGGCTTGGCCTGGTCCTCGACCTCGAAGGTGGCTCCGTAGAGGACCTGGACGCTGTCGGGCAGGGACTCCACGGCGTTGACCTCCAGGCCCATGCGCAGGCGCCCCCCGACCCGGGCCGGGGCCGGGAACCGGACCCGGTTCAGCCCGTAGTTCAGGGTCGTCCGGACCCCGTCGACGGCCAGGATCTCGGCCAGCAGCCCGGTGAACCGGCCCAGGGTGAAGAACCCGTGGGCGACCGTGGCCCCGAACGGTCCGGCGGCGGCGCGGGCCGGGTCGACGTGGATCCACTGCTCGTCGCCGGTCATGGCGGCGTACCGGGAGACGTCCTCCTGGGTGATGTCGTGCCAGGCGCTGAACCCGAGGTGCCGGCCGGCCAGGCCGGGAAGCTCGCCGAGGTCGACATGCCGGGGCTGGGCGGGCAGGTCGGTCGCCAGGGACTCGTGGGCGGAGCCGGTCACCGCACCAGTATTCCCGGCCTGGAGGCCTTCCGGCCATCCGGGCAGGCCGCCCCAGGCCAGGTAGACGCAGCCGAAGTAGGCCTCCTCGACCCACAGGTCGGGCACGACCCGCTCCAGCTCGGCCCAGGGCCGCCGGAACCCCTCGAAGCTGGTCACGTACTGGCGGGCCACCTGCCACACCAGCGGGTTGAGCTGGGGCGCGAACGCCGTCCACTTGGGCCCGGCGGCGGAAAGGCGCCCCCCGGGCCGCACCTGGCCGAGCATGTTGGCCAGCGCCCTGGGGGACCGCATGACGTCGTGGGTGAAGGCGAACAGGACCGCGTCGACCGGCCCCGGGACGGTGGCCTCCTCGGCGCTGGCCTCCAGCAGGGTCACGTTGTCCCAGCCGGCCGCCTCCACCCTGGCCCGGGCGCCGGCCACCATCTCCGGGCAGGGCTCGATCCCGACCAGCCGGCCGGAAGGGCCGACGGCGGCCTGGATCGGCTCGAAGCTCATTCCGGTGCCGCAGCCGACGTCCAGGACCACGTCGCCCGGCTGGAGCCGCAGGTGGGAGACGGCACGGTGGCGGTAGGGCTCGAGCCAGGCGGTGGTCAGGTCGTAGCTGCCGGCCAGCCGGCGGTACAGGGTGGGCGCGGAGCGCGCGGCGTCGTGTGTCATGGGTACGTCCACTGCTCGGTCGGGTCTCGGCCAGTATCGCCCGATTCGGTCGCCGTGTGCAGCCCCGGCCGCTGTCGAGCAGCGGCAATGGGCAGCGGGGCTTCCAGCTTGCATACTTGAGGGAACCGGAGGGTGACGGACGGTTGCCGGGGACTGGAAGCCGGGGCTGGGGATGGTCGGAAGCGACAGGCCGGGCGTGGCGGCGTCGCCAGAGGGTGACCGGGGCGGCGACGACCCCGGGGACCTGGCGTCCCGGGCGGCCGCCAACCCGCGGCTGGCCCGGCACCGCCTGACCGTCGACGGGCGGCAGGTCGGCGTGGCCGTCGGCGGTCACGGCCTGCCCCTGGTGCTGGCCAGCGGGCTGCTGCTCACCGACCGGCTGTACGTGCAGACCCTCAGCCGGCTGGCCGCGGCCGGGTTCCGGGTGGTGGCGGTCGACGTCGCCGGCAGCGGCATCTCCGGCGACGGCAAGGGGCTCGACGAGTACGGGCGGCTGCTCGGGCGGGTCCTGGACGAGCTCGGGGTCGAGCGGGCCGTCCTGGCCGGCCACTCGCTGGGCGGCCGGCTGGTGACCGAGCTGGCCGCCCGCCGGCCCGAGCGGGTGGTGGCCCTGCTGCTGGTCGACGCCAGCGTGGGCGCGCCCTGGGACAGCCTGATCCGGCTGGTCGGCTGGGCGCCGCCGTCGCTGGGCGTGCTCGGGACGATGCTGCTGGCCGACACCCTCGGCACCGTGCCCCTCGCCCGCGACCTGCACCAGGCGGCCAAGCTGAGCCGCCTGGCCGTCCCGGTGGTCCTCGGCCACCTCGGCGCCCCCTGGCGGCTGTTCGGCCCCGGTCTGTCGGCCCTGTACGCCGCGGCCAGCGCCCCCCTGCTCGACCAGGTCGCCCGGACGGCGACGCCGGTGGTCCTGGTCCACGGCGACTGCGACCTGGTGGTGCCGCTGGCCACGGCCCGCGACGCCGCCCGGCGCACCGGCGGGGAGCTGGTCGTGGTCCACGGGGCCACCCACTCCTGGCTGCTCCAGGACCCCGAGACCCTTCCGGCGATCGTGCGCGAGCTGCTCGGGGGCGAGCTGGGCGCGGCCTGCGCGCGGGCGGTCCTGGACGCCGGGCTGGACGCCGCCGCCCCCCTGGCCGCCGTGGACGACGCCTTCGCCCCCGCCGGGGCCCTGCTGCGCCTGCTCGGGCCGCCCGACCAGGACCCGCGCCCGCCGCCGGCCCCGCGTCCGCCCCACTACCGCTGGACCCGGACCAGGTTCCCCGTCCCGGGCGGGCCACCAGGATGAGCGTCGCCCTGACCTGGATCGGGCAGGCCGGCTTCCTGCTCGCCACCCCGGCCACCCGCCTGGCCCTGGACCCGTTCCTCTCCGACCACCCGGACCGGCGGTTCCCGTCGCCGGTCGGCCTCGACGACCTGGCCGGGACCGAGCTGGTGCTGGCCAGCCACGAGCACCTCGACCACCTCGACGCACCCGCCCTGGGCGCCCTGCTGGAACGCGACCGCCACACCCGGGTGGTGGTGCCGGCCCCTGCCGTGCCGGTGGCCGTCGAGGCCGGCCTGCCCCGCGACCGTCTGGTCGCGGCCCGTCCGGGCGAGCCGGTGGCCGCCGGGGACGTGACCGTCCACCCGGTCCCGGCCCTGCACGGCGTGCACATGGCCGACGCCTACACCCACGGCCTGCCCGGCGACGGCGACCAGGTCCGCTACCTGGGCTACGTGCTGGAGACCCCGGCCGGCCGGCTCTACCACGCCGGCGACACCCTGCGCTGGCCCGGCCAGGCCGAGCTGCTCGCCCACCTCGGGGTCGAGGTCGCCCTGCTGCCCATCAACGGGCGCGACGCCAGCCGCGAGGCCCTCGACATCGTGGGCAACCTGGACGCCGGCGAGGCCCTGGCCCTGGCCCGCGACGCCGCCGTGGCCACGGTCGTGCCGATGCACTACGACCTGATGGCGGGCAACCTCGGCGACGTGGACGAGTTCGCCCGCCTGGCCCCGTCGCTGCACCCCGAGGGCCGGGTGGCCATGCTGGCCCGCATGGCCGAGACGCCCCTGGCCGACCTGGTCGGGGGCTGAGGCCGGGTCGGGCTACCGCTGGGTGGGCTGACGGCGTACAGCTGCCAGGAGTCGGGGACGCCCTTGAGCCGGTGGGTGCCGCGCTCGGCGAAGGCGAACCCGGAGCCGGCGGCGCGGAGCCGCCTTCGGCGGCGGCCGATCCAC
>Ga0111539_10005752_pt1 | contig 16034 bp, 14 predicted proteins | sample RhiMethybrSRZTD1_FD_79667 | JGI IMG/M metagenome (GOLD analysis project Ga0111539, IMG submission 79667) | Populus rhizosphere microbial communities from Tennessee, USA - Rhizosphere MetaG P. TD hybrid SRZTD1 (version 2) (version 2) | ecosystem: Host-associated > Plants > Roots > Rhizosphere >... | reverse complement strand
TTTTTCGAAATCACTAATAGATTTTCAAACGCGAGAAATAGGCTTCGGTATCCGAACCATTCCAAAGCGCAACCTGCCCCTGACTTTCACCGAGTTTCAGATCATTCACGATGAGACATGGTTGCTGAGAACCGTTGACGTATAGAAAGGCCTTCGCACCCTGCACGACTACCTTGAGTTTTGTCCAGGCCTTCTCTTCAACGTCGACATAGGATTCATACTTTCCCGGATTCTCCTCCCGCAAACGGAACCAGGGAAACTCCGGCTCTGAGATGTATTGGGCAGTGTGATTCCTTCGCAGTTGATCATCTGATCGACCATTCGTAAACCGTAAATAAAACGCCTCGAAGCGCGCTCCATTTTCCTGAACACGAAAAGCGATGCCTATGAACCCACGCGTATCCGGCGGTGATCCCTGACGAGGTATTCCAACAAGGTCCACTTCGATTGTGCCGTCCTTGAAATTTGATCCCTTAACGATTGCGAGTGATTCTCCTCCGGAACGGTTGCCCTTCACGATGCCTCGATCGTCATTAACCATGTGTACTGCACGCCGGCCACGATACGTCGCAACATCGGACGTAACCTTTACCGGATCTGACCCGTGACTGGATAGGCCGCGGATTTCGAGACCTTCAAGACTATCAAGGGCCAAAGTTCGCACTCCTGATTGACTCTTCGATGCAAATGAGCAGCGTCCCGGAAGAGCAGCGATCACGATCAGGCTGGCAAGCATTAGCGTCAGAATGAAGAAGCTGTTGCGTGTTCTCATTGGTGTCACTCCCAAATCCGGGATTCTAATTACGAAATTGTATCTAAACTTTAGGGAACTGCGTTTGGTCTAAACGGATGTGAAACACAAACCATGGGTTGCATGGGCCACCGCTCCAATTGAGCTTCGCTTTCGAACGCATCCAAAATTTTAGAATTTACGGGAACTGTCGCTCTGTTAAGATGTGGGTCAAGGAGAAATGACATACATGCACAAACTGTTCTTTGCGTTTCTGTTGATCTTATGCTGCGTTCCGCTTGCCGTCGCGCAATCTACCGATCACTCCCGCTTCGAGTTGTTCGGCGGCTATTCGGTCATGCGAATCAACTACGAACCTGACCCGATCGACCCCCGAACGCAGATACCGATAATTGCCGCTTTCTCACCCAAACAGACTCTGAACGGTTTCAACGCTTCAGCTACCGTAAACTTAACGGGAGGCTTCGGTGTAACGGGAGATTTCTCCGGTCACTTCAAGACCAACAGCGTAGCTGACGTGCTGGGGGGCACAATCACGAATCACATTCGCGTCTTCAACGTGCTGGGCGGACCACAATATAGATTCGCTCGCAACAGCGCGGTTTCGCCATTTGTGCACGGGCTCGCGGGCGTCGGCATTACGCGCTCAAGAATCCATGTTCCCAGCCTTAATGCAACGGATGATTTAAGTTCGACGGATTTCGCGTTGGCGCTGGGCGGAGGAGTCGATGTCCGCGTCAGTGAGCGTGTGGCTATACGCGTTTTCCAGGTCGACTACAATCCGATCTTCCTCGATAGATTCAACGAACTGGGTTTCGGCAAGGTGCGTGCTGATAATGTTCGTTTCTCTTTCGGTGTAGTTTTCAGATGATGAAAACCCGGACGTCGTGCTTGGACACAATCCAGGCGGCAATTTTGGAACTCTTGCGGCACCGCACGGTGAAAACAATATGAAATCCCTCAAGGCTGTTGTGCTGGTTGCCCTCATGTTCCTGGTGGGGCACGCGCAGGAAAGATCGGACGCGGACGCAACTTACGCTCTCAAAGGGCCGGTTCGCACCTTTAGGGTGGAAGTCGCCACGTTTGTTTTGAAAGACGGCGACTACGTCGAGGGACCGCGAGTGCCGCAAATGGAAGCCTCGTTCAATGAGGACGGCAATCGAACTGATCTGCGTATGTATGACGACAAGGGCGTGCTCAGTCGCCGAATCGTGATGAAATTCGACGGTCGAAAAATGACGGAGGCCATCAACTACGATGGCGCCGGCAACATGTGGCTGCGGACCGTGGATGTTTACGACGTTCAGAGCCTGCTCAAAGAAGAACTGACGTATAACGGCGACGGCTCGCTACGTTCGAAGAAAGTTTTCCAGCGAGATGAGTTGGGCCATGCGACTGAGAGCAACGAGTACAACGCCCGGGGAGTCTTGCTGGATCAATTCAAAAATACTTTCGACGGTCCGCTCCTGCTAACCACCGAACGAAAAGTCTACCGTGAGGACGGATCCCTTGCTTCAACGAGCTTCTACGAGGCTGAAAAGAGACGCAGCGAAACAACTACTTATAAACCCGATGGGTCGGTTGCCAATAAGACCGTCCGCACCGCTCAACAGATCGAACAATACGGCCCGGACGGCTCGCTCCAAACGGCAACCATTTCAGTCGAGAACCGGCTGGTAGACGAGGTCGTGCTCAACAAAGACGGATCAAGGAAGAAAGAGTCGAACGCTCCAGATCGAGTCGATGCGCACGGCAACTGGACCAAGCTGACGAAATGGCAAACAGATTCGCAAGGTACACGCGCGCTATCCGTCTCCTATCGCACACTCACCTACTATTGAACGTTGATACACGAGTATTGCAATTAGCGATGTCATCCATCTGGATAGCTTTTGTTGCGGTGGAATAGTAAAGATGCGTTTCGAAGGTAGAAAAACCTTAACTTAAAGCCATGGGCGTTTTGCGTGCCAGCCTGGCCTTCGGATTGCTCGGTTCCTTCTGATTTTTGATCTCACAGAAGGAGCAATCCAATGCTCAAGAAAGTTCTCTGTTTATTTATCGTCGGTTCGATCATCAGCTTCACCGATGGCAGGTGTCTGGGTGCTGTTAATACTACAACAAAAGAAGCGGCGTTCATTTCGAGAGTCAAAAGTGCCATAGCAAATCTCGGCACTGGACCATCAGCGAAAGCTGAAATAACGCTCCGCGATAACAGCAGACTTAAAGGCTACATCAAAGAGGCGAACGAAGAGCGTTTCGTCATAGTTTCCGACAAGACCCTCGTCACGACTGAAGTCGCATATCCTCAAGTTAAAAAGATTAAGGGCAGCAATCTTTCCACCGGCGCCAAAGTCGCCATTGGCGTGGGTGTCGCGATCGGAATTTTGATACTGGTCTTCAAAGATCACATCATGAGCTATTGAGCGACGACTATTTCCAACTAACCGAACAAGTAGCCGCGGGATTCTCAGTGCTTTGCCAGCTCCAGCTTGGCGATTGCTTCACGGTGGACTTCATCGGGGCCATCCGCCAGACGTAAGGTGCGGACCTGGGCCCAGGCGCCGGCAAGGAAGGTGTCCTGCGAAACGCCGGCGCCGCCGTGTGCCTGAATTGCACGATCAAGGACACGGAGCGTCATACTCGGAACGACGACTTTGATCATCGCGATCTCTGCTCGTGCCACCTTGTTGCCAACTGTGTCCATCATATGAGCAGCTTTCAACACGAGCAGCCGCGCTTGTTCGATCTCCATTCGCGATTGAGCAATGTCAGCGCGTATCGTGCCCTGCGCTGCGAGCGGCTTGCCAAACGCGACGCGATTTTGCACACGCTTGCACATCGTTTCCAACGCGCGCTCCGCAACGCCTATGCAACGCATGCAGTGATGAATGCGTCCCGGTCCCAGCCTTCCCTGCGCGATTTCAAAACCACGTCCCTCGCCGAGCAACAGGTTCGATGCCGGAATGCGCACATCCTTGAATGAAACTTCAGCATGTCCGTGCGGAGCATGATCGTAGCCAAACACCGTCAACAATCGAATCACTTTCACTCCGGGCGCATCCATCGGGACCAGGACCATCGACTGTTGTTTGTGTAACGGCGCACTAAAATCAGTCTTACCCATGAAGATCGCTATCTTGCAACGCGGATCACCAGCGCCCGACGACCACCATTTGCGGCCATTGATGACGTACTCATCGCCATCGCGAACAATGCTCGACTCGATGTTCGTGGCGTCAGAAGAAGCGACAGCCGGCTCGGTCATCGCAAAACATGAACGAATCTCTCCGGCAAGCAGTGGCTTGAGCCAACGTTCCTGCTGCTCGCGCGTTCCATATCGAGCGAGCACTTCCATGTTGCCGGTGTCCGGTGCGGAACAATTGAAAACTTCGGGCGCCATCACACTGCGTCCCATGATTTCGCATAACGGCGCGTATTCGAGGTTCGTAAGTCCGGCGCCGTTCTCAGATTCCGGCAGGAAGAGATTCCAGAGTCCTTCACCGCGGGCTTTTGTCTTCAACTCCTCGACGATCGCGGTGGGTGTCCAGCGCGAGGCCGCAATCTGTTCATGGAACTTCTGCTCATTAGGATAGACGTGCTGGTCCATGAACGCGGTCAGCCGCTGGTGCAGTTCGCGCGTTTTGTCAGTGAACTCGGGGATCATTTTTATCTACCTCACCGAAATGTGCGCAGTTCAGGCGTCGCGAGATGCGGCACAGCATTAAACTGAAACAACTGTAAACGCCCCTCTCGCAATCGCAGAGTCGTAAATGACGAGTTATATAACACGCCGGCAAGTTCCCTGACGCGTGTTTCGTCGAGTCCGAGGGCGAGGCCTGTCAACACTCCGGTGGGTGTTGCAGATGTCGACACCAAGACGTTCGCTCGAGGTGCGAGGCGCTCGAACTCTTGCAGAGAGGTGCAAACGCGTTCCCGAAACTGCTTCCACGTCTCACCGCTGTACGACAATTTTTCCGAGATCCAGGCGTCGACCATCTTCGTATCACACGGGCGCCACTGGCGGTGAACTTTTGCTTCGCTTACGCCAATGTTCTGTTTTACTTCGAGCCGCATCTCCTCGTACCCAATGCGAAATTCTTCATCGATCTCGGAAAGTTTCGGACCCAGCTCGCGATAGATGTCCGTAAGATCAAACTCGTTCCATTGATCGGCGACAGTTACCGCCGGAAAAGAAACTCCTGCGCGATCGTAAACATTCTTGACGGCGGCCGCTGTTTGAAGTTGTCGCTGCATCGAGCCGGAGAAGACGGCGGTGAACTCGAGTCGCTGGGCAAGGAAGTACTCACCCAACAACTGCGCCTGTCGCTGACCAAGACTGGATAGTGCATCGTAAGCCTCGCGTGTGCCGGCTTGACCATGCCGGACGAGATGGATGTTACTCAAATGAATCTCCGAGGATGAAGTTGTAGGGGTGGCACTCCGTGGCCACCCCTCGCTGGCGAAAGATGATCTCTAGATAGCCTCTCACGTAAGCAAGGGGTGGCCACGGAGTGCCACCCCTACAAAACATCTCTAACGACTTAAAGGTAATAGCGACCCGCACGAATGACAGAATCCGCAATGCGCCGCCGAGCGGCGACCGTATCCAATGGTGCTTGATCGGAAAGTAAACGGATATCGGAAATGAGCGCGCCGTACTCGCCATCGTCTGACATTGTATTCGCCGCTTGTTTCGCAGCATGTTGAAGACGATCGAAAGCATCAGCCGCGTACACGTGAGTGATATCGATCTGCACCGCACAACGGTCTTTATCGCAGTTCAGCAATAATTTTTCCGTGCGTAATACGCCGCTCTCCACCGCGTAGATCTCAATCAGCATGTCGGCGATGTAACCGCATAGCTCCTGTTCGTTTGCGAGCGAGTCACCAAAACGATCCCGGGCGCGAGTGAGCAGGCTGACGACCAAACGTTTCACGCGCGTTAACAAGTTACGCTCGGAGGGAAACGGGCCTGAAGCTTCATCCGATGCTTCAACGTGGGCCAGCCCTCCGTTGCGCAATACTCGAGTTGTGATTATCAGCCGGTTGATCTCGTTCGTGCCTTCGTAGATTCGCGTAATGCGCGCGTCGCGATACGCGCGTTCGGCGGGAAATTCCTGCGAATAGCCATAACCGCCAAATACCTGTAACGATTCGTCAACAACACTCGCCAGAGCCTCACTGGTCCAAACTTTATTTATCGAACACTCGACGGCGTAGCCCTCGATCGCTTTCAACACGCGATTGTGGTCGAGCTGATCGATTACTTCCAACGCTCGATCCACATCCCCCAGCGTGCGATAGACCATCGCGTCGCCGATGTAGCAACGCACCGTCATGTCGGCGAGCTTCTGTTTGATCAGGCCAAACTCGGCAATCGCGCGACCGAATTGACGGCGCTCGAGTGCATAACGCACCGCACGCGTTAACGCCTGTTTCGCGCTGCCGATGTTGCGCGTGCCGAGTTTCAAACGGCCCAGGTTGAGGATGTTGAAAGCGACTTTGTGACCCTGCCCGACTGTGCCGAGAACGTTCTCGACGGGAACTTTCACGTTGTCGAGAATTAGCGCCGTCGTTGAAGATCCGTCGAGGCCGAGTTTTGGTTCTTCCCTGCCACTCACAACTCCCATTTCACGTTCAACGATGAAGGCAGTGAACTGTTCCCCGTCGACCTTCGCGAAGATGGTGAAGACATCAGCAAAGCCACCATTCGTGATCCACATCTTCTGCCCGTTGAGAAGGTAATGATTGCCATCGTCGGTGAGAGTTGCTTTGGTCGAGGCGGCCAGCGCGTCAGAGCCCGACCCGGGTTCAGTTAATGCGTAGGCGCCGATCATTTCGCCGCTCGCGAGTTTTGGCAAGTAACGTTCTTTCTGCGATTCGTTCCCAAAGTAGACGATCGGCAGCGTGCCTATGGTCGTGTGTGCCCCGAGTGAACCGGCGAAAGACGGGAGTGTGGCGATCTGTTCGCCGACATACGCCGATGAAACTTTGTCGAGGCCGAGGCCGCCATATGCTTCCGGGATGTCGACTCTCAGCAGGTCCAATTCGCCTGCCTTGAGCAGCAACTCGCGCGTCAGGGACCAGTCTTTTGCGTAGATCTTTTCCGCCACCGGTAAAACTTCAGTGCGCATGAAGTCGGCAGCAATGTGGCCCACCAACTGTTGGGCACTGGAAAGGTCTTCGCGAGTAAAGATGGCTCTCGTCATAGTTTTGTTGACGTGTCGTAAAATTCAGTTGTATAAGTGCCTACCGGACGGTCGGTAACATTAACATTCGCTCAGCAAGACTAACAAGTATCCACAGATTACGCAGATCAATATGAAGCAAATAAGCTCCAAGGCATGGTTCGCTCTATCTGTACTCTTCGCAATCAACACGCTCAACTTCTACGATCGCCAGATACTCGGCGCAGTCGGCGAGACGGTGCGCGAAGAATGGAAACTTAGCGACACCGCGCTCGGCTCGCTTGGTACGGCGTTCACTCTACTTTACGCCGTCGTCGGAGTTCCAATCGGAAGGTTAACCGACAAGTTCTCGCGCCGGTGGATCCTGTTTGCCGGAGTTACCCTCTGGAGCCTGTTGACAGCCACTTCGGGTCTGGCTCGAAACTTCACCGAACTGTTCGTCGTGCGCCTCGGAGTCGGCAGTGGCGAAGCTGCCTGTGCACCTGCGTCGGCATCGTTGATTGGCGATCTCTTTCCTGCTTCACGCCGTGCTAAAGCGCTCGCGGTTTTTATGATCGGTCTACCGCTGGGCATCGCTTTGAGTTTTCTGGGAAGCAGCCTGCTCGAACATCGCTTTGGTTGGCGGTTTACTTTCTACATCGCTCTTGTTCCGGGCATCATTTGCGCGCTACTTGCGCTACTGATCTCCGAGCCGGAGCGTGGCGCGGCCGAGGTTCATCAGTGTTCCTCAGCGAAACGAAAAGGTTCGCCATACCTGCTTGTGCTTTCCATTCCCACCATGTGGTGGATCATCGCTTCAGGCGCCTTTCACAACTTCAACATGTACGCGATTGGAGCGTTTCTCTCGCCTTTCCTGCAGCGAGTTCATCACGTCAGCAAGCTAAACGCCGGCATGATTGCGATGGTTGTTTACGGACTCGCCGGTGTACCTGGACTGATTGTCGGTGGGATGCTCGGCGATCGTATGGTCCGACACAAACCGAACGGGCGCCTGTTAGTGTCGACGGTTGCGATTTTCATTTCTGCGCCGCTGATGTACCTGGGTCTGAGTCGACCGGCGGGAGATCTAACAAGCTTCATACTACTTGCCGGATTCGGCATGGCGTCGATGTACATGTACTACGCAACGGTCTACTCCGCGATTCAGGACGTAATTGAACCTGGTCTTCGCGGGACAGCCATGGCCCTCTACTTCTTTGCGATGTACGTACTCGGCGCATCGCTTGGTCCGGTTGGCATGGGTTTCCTGAGTAGCTATTTCACGCGACAAGCCGCGTTGGATGCAGGCGTCACGGAAACAACCTTCCAGGCCCTGCGACCATTCGCTGCGCAGGGATTGCACTCGGCACTCTTCGTCGTTCCGGTGTTCGGCGTTCTGTTGGGACTGGTGTTGTTCGCGGCCTCTCGCACCGTGGCGAAAGACATGGAGAAGCTTCAAAGCTGGATGCGCGAGTCTGTCAGCTCTGAGGGAAAGTCTTACGCGGAAGCCGCGGATTAGAAGCCGATGAAAATCTTCGCGATCCTTCTCTTTTCCGGTCTGGCGTTTGTTGTTTACCAGGACGCCGCCGTTCCGCCCAATGCAACGAGCGCCGAGATCTATCTGTTGCGTTGTGCGGCGTGTCACGACAAACCAACAGCGCGCATACCGCCGCGCGCTCAGATTGCAAAGCGATCGACGGAAGACGTCATCCAGGCGATGACGACCGGAACGATGAAGCAATGGGCGGAAGGGCTTACTCCCACGCAAATCACCGGCATCGCGCTTTATCTCACAGGCGATCTGACAGGTAAGCCGGCAGCCTCGCCTTCGCCCACAACTAACGACAATCTGTGTAAAGAATCACCGCCGCCGCTCACGCTTGACGAACAGCAATGGAACGGTTGGGGAAGAGATCTCGACAACTCTCGTTATCAGCCCAAACCGGGTATCAGCGCTGCCGACGTGCCGAAACTGAAAGTGAAGTGGGCCTGGCGTCATCCGGGTGCGATGGCTACGGGTCAGCCGACGATCATCGGAAAACGATTGTTCGTTACAACCGAAGCAGGCCAGCTCTTCAGTTTGAATGCACAAACGGGTTGTACTTATTGGTCGATCAAGGCGGGCGCCGCGTTACGCTCCGCGATAACTGTGGGCCCATTGCCTGAAGGTGGAAAAGCGAAGTTTGCACTTTTCTTTGGCGACCTCAGAGCAAACATGCACTCAGTTGACGCCGACACGGGCGAAGTTATCTGGACGACGAAGGTTGAAGATCACCCGCTATCTCGCATAACCGGATCACCGGTCCTTTATCGCAACAGATTGTACGTTCCTGTTTCATCGATAGAAGAAGTCGCTGGACGGGAGGCAAAGTATGAGTGCTGCAAGTTTCGCGGCAGTTTGATTGCACTCGAAGCGCAAACAGGCAAGATACTGTGGAAGAGTTTTACCGTTCAGGAAGAACCAAAGCCGTTCAAGAAAAATTCTGCGGGCACGCAAATGTATGGACCAGCAGGCGGCGCGATCTGGTCGGCGCCAACGATCGATTCCAGGCGCAAAGTTATATATGTCGCCACGGGCAATTCCTACACGGATGTGCCGACGGGACACTCCGACGCGATCATGGCTTTTGATCTCGAGACCGGAAGTCTCAAATGGGTGAACCAGGTAACGCCAACAGACAATTTTCTGGTCGGCTGCCGGCAGCCCGGTGTTGGCAATTGTCCCGAAGACGCCGGACCTGATCACGACTTTGGCAGTTCACCGATCTTGCGCCCCGCGCCCAATGGCAAGCAGATATTGCTGGCCGGGCAGAAGTCTGCCGTGCTCTACGCGCTCGATCCCGACAAGAGCGGTAAGATTCTGTGGCAAGTTCGACTCGGTGGTGGCGGCGCACTCGGCGGCATCGAGTGGGGATTCGCTGCCGACGAAAGGAACGTCTACGTGCCGGTGGCCGACACGACTGGACCACAACGCCAACCCGGCATCACTGCATTGCAGATTTCGACGGGCAAGCAACTGTGGCATGTCCCGGCGCCCGCGGCGAGTTGCAGTTGGGGACAGGCGCGCTGTAACAACTCGCAATCGGCGGCTGCGACCTTGATTCCGGGTGTGATCTTTTCAGGAACTGTCGATGGACACTTGCGTGCCTACGCCACCAAGGATGGAACGATCATCTGGGACGTCGACACGGCATTACCGATTCCCACTGTCAACGGTGGTCTAACGAGCGGCGGCGCTTTGGATGGCGGTGGGCCAACGATCGCGAACGGAGTGCTTTACACAAACTCTGGTTACGGCCGAATCGTCGGCCAACCCGGTAATCTCTTACTGGCGTATACCATTGATGGTAAGTAGCCACAAAAAGCACAAAAGGCACAAAATCAGTTCTGTGCTTTTTGTGCCTTTTTGTGGCTGAGTATCTGGTCGCGGACGACATCGATGAGGTTGCCCATCGACAGATTGACATCGATTAAATGCAGCCCCCAGTCAGGCAGCACCTTTCCATCTCTAACAACATCTCCAGTGATTTCGTCTGTGCGCAGGTCAGCGGGGTTACCGTGGACTGTCACAGCGAGGTATGATCCTTTATCGTTTGACACGCATTCAGCAGTCAGCATTCCGGGAACACTCACAAAAGGCGTGTCGATTGCCGGTACGTCCTTGACCCATGGTCCAACGGGTGCGGCGGATGTTCCGCTTCCTTTCGTTGACAGGTAAGCATGCAGTTCGCCACTGCCGCCAGTCAGTGCCGCCGGATTCGTGCAACCTGCGCTCATGTCCTGGCCGGCCACTTTCCCAAATCTTGAATTCGCCGGTGGCGGACTGTTGGCGCGGAATGAAGCGTAAGTAATCACACACCCGATCTGTTTTGAGTTTCGACAAAGCGGAATTTGCTGAAAGGCGCCGCCCACATCTTTGTCCCGTGGAACTGGCAAACTCGTCCCCAGCAACAACGCTGAAATGAGTTGCTTCTGGATCGGCTTGCCGTCGATCTCGCGCTTGATTAGCTCTGTGAGAACCATCGAACCCTGAGAGTGTCCGATCAGAACTACTCCACGGCCTTGATTATCGTGTGTCAGATAGTAATTCCAGGCGTCGAGCACGTCGTTGTACGTAAGATTTCGATCGATCGCGGCCGGTCGTCCCGCCAGAACCGATCGTAATGCACTGAGCGTGATTTGCCTGTACAGCGGAGCATAGACACGGCACTGGGAACCGAAACGCGCCGCCTGTACTCGCACGACGTTCAACTCTTCCTCACCTGCCACCATGTCGCTGTTTGGCGTCGGATCGAGCGACACAGTCGGGTAGACGTAGAAGCAATCAACCGGCGCTTTCGGATTCGCTGCCCACGGCTCGCGCGTCAGCTTGCCGTTTGCGGAAATCACTGTTGTGGTGAGATCGACATCACACGCGTCATGACGGCCCGGACGGCACAACCACGTTTCTGCTTTGCTGTAGTCGTTGCTCGGAGAGGTCGGGTGCTCCTGGCTAAAGACAATCGTCGAAACTAAGACGGTCAACGAGAAGGCGACAATGAGAATTCGAGACATATCTCCTCCGCTGGCTGATTTTGTGTTTTTTGTGCTTCTTTGTGGCTACTGTCGTTTTGCTGTCCAGGTGCCTGAACCAAGATCCCCGAGACTCACAGTTCCCTTCATAGTTCCGTCTTTCTCAACTGTGCCTGTGTAAGTAATGGTCGCTGCCTGACCTTGCGCTTCGACTTTGATGGCGAAGTCGATCTTGTTTCCTTTGACGGAACCGGTTAGTGGTGCTTCGCCAAATGCACCTTTGTATTGACCGGTTAACTTTTCGCCTTCCTGTTTGAAAGTGAAAGTGGGAGTGCCTGAACCCGCGGGAGTTTCTACCTGAAAGGCCCACGCGCCGCTCACGTCGATCTTGTCAGCGGGAGCCGCTGCGGGTGCGGGAGAGTTCGGAGCGGGGGCAGCGGAGTCGCCACGCTTCGCACTGAAGTCACCCTGAGCGAAACCACCATAGTCTGCGCTGCCCTTCATTGTGTTTCCATCGAGAGCCCCAGTCAGAGTAATGGGGAGATCGTTATCCTGATACTTGGTGGTCCACTTGAGCGTAACGTCTTTGCCTTTGACTGTTCCTTCGACGGGGAGTTCACCGCGCTGGCCTTTAAGTGTCCCGCTCACCTTTTCGCCGTCCTGCTTGAGATTGAATTGCAGATTGAAAGTGCCTTGTGGTGAGTTTAGAGTGACATCCCAGGTGCCGGCGACGCCGCCGCCCTGGGCCATGATGGGTATTACGCAAGCAACAGCGAATAGAATAAGCAGGAGACAACGGCCCATGACAAACCTCCTCGAGATGGTGAATTGAAGCGTTGTAAAGAATCGAAGTAGAATGTGGCTACCGAACGGTCGGTAACGTAGCATTCACCCTTGAATGCGTCAAGTGTATCCACAGATTACACCGATGAGTCTGCCAATCTGGAACTTCGAACAAGAGCCGAGCGATGAGCCGTTGGACGAGACCGGCATCAATCTGCGCGCGTATTTTGACAACATCCCCGATGAAAAGATCCGGCAGTACGATCCCGGTTGGACTGACGAACAGACGGTGGAGTGGGATAACAATTTCCGCGACGACGGCAATCTAATGCTGCTCTGTTGCGAGCGGGATGTCGACGTTAGCGAGTATCGGCGAGTGCTCGAGAAATGTATTAACTATCGTAATCAGATCCGTTTTAGCCACAGATAACACGGATTTCATACACGGATTTTTATCAATACTCACATAATGGACTGTGCACGTCGTAAGGGTTGGCCTGGGGTGTGAACTTCGCACCATGGCAATCAGCACAGATGGCTCCGCGTCGTGCCTGACTATGCCGGGCGGTTGAGCTGACGTGCAGATCGTGACAGGTCAAGCAAAACGTTGACAGATCTCCGCTGACTACAACATCGCGAACATTTCGTAGCACGTGGCGATCAGCCGGATTCAAGCTCTTGTCATCCACCTTCGTAAAATCAACTGCGAAATCCTGGAACAAGTTATCCCCGGCGATGAAGTTGTTGGCGTACGGCAAACCTGTAGAGCGCGACTTTCCAAAGCGAACGTGACATTGCGCGCAGATCGAAGTGATCGCGCGCGCGTCGTCACGGCGTTTTTTCGAGAGCCACATCAGTGCAGTGTTGTTCGAGTGGTCGAGAGTCGCCAGACCGTGGCACGCATAACAATCGATACCAAACGCGGTGAAGGCATTCGTGCTCGCATCAACGGCGGTGGCGTGACAGCCGGCGCAGCGACGGCCAAATTTCTCGTTGTCCCACGACGGTGATTCGCTGATCGAAATAATGTCGAATCTTGGGACCGCCTGGAGGTTCAGTATCGAGAACTTTCCATAGCCGCTCTTCTTGAGAAAGCGCACACGGTGACGACTACCGAGAAAATATCCGATTTCGTTTACCACACTCGATAACTCAGGAAGCTTGCGGGCGAGCGCCTGCAGTTCGGGTGCATCCTCGCCTTGTCGAACAGTCACTCCATGCGCGTTCTTCTGCCAGGTGGCACCGATCGTATTGCGATGACAGAACAAACATTCATCGCCATGAACGTATTCGGGGATCGGTTTGCCCACATGATTGCCGCCCCACGCAGTGGGATCGACAACGCTTTGCTGCTGGGAGTGCGTCAAGTCAGCCACAAAAAGGCACAAAAGGCACACAAAAATCATTTGTGCCTTATGTGCCTTTTTGTGGCTATCTTGAAACTGCATCAGTGGCTCAATACGGTTTCACTTCAATCGTGAACGGCACTGTTATCACCTTCCCGTGCCGCTGAAACTGCGACCAGATTCGATAACGCCCGGCGCGCGGCAAATAGGCTTCAAACGAAACTTCAGAACTGCCATGCATCCGATCAGCAACCGATTCCACGGGATGCGAATGAACATAGTCTCGAGCATCTTCAGAAAGAATCAGTGTGTGACCCCCAGCGCCGAGGTATGGTTCGAGGTCACGCACCGGTTCACCGGTTGTCGGATCTGTGATCCGGTATTTAAGAGTTAACTTTTTCCCCGCCACCGGCTCGCTTGGCTCGAGTGTCAACGCGAAACGCGTAGTCTCGACGTCGCGGGTCAATACTTCATCCGGTTTGATTACAGCGCGCGCAGAGAACAAGTCGTCGTCATAGCCCGCCGTCATCAGATTCCCAAAGGCGACTTGCGGAACGCCGCCCACCGGAAAGACGTCGGAGTAGACGAAGTACGCACCTGGCTTCGGAACGGAAGTCTCGATGACGAAGCTCCCGTCAGTTTGTTGTCGCGGATGCAGGTGGGCGAAATAGTTCAGGTCCTGGCTGACAACAAAAAGATGGAGAGGCATCTCATGCACGATGTGAAAATCCTTCACCATCGCGCCGGATTTTGGATGATGAACATTGAAAACCAGTCTGAACGTTTGACCAGCTTTGATAAGAGATGGTCTTGTTCTTAGCGACACATCAAAATCGGCAGCTTCCGGACGTTTGGTCCTGACCAGCGTCATCGCGCACTTCGGACATTTGCCGGGATCGTCGGTAATGACGTCGGCGTGCATGGGACACGTGTAGACATCCGCGGTTGGTGGAGTGGCTAACAGCGCATGTCGTTTGTGGCTGCTTCTTCCTTGAGACATTAACGACAACTCGCATAGCGGAAAATGCAGACGAAGCTTGTTATTTGCGTTGTTAATGTAGGCTACAGCTCTGACGCGTGTTCCCTTCGGCAGACGGACCGGCTCTTGGAAGTAATAATCTGGGTGCGAGTAGTAACGCCGCTCGTGCGCATCGCCCCGCCTCCATACCAACACCTCCGATGTTCCATCAGGCCGGTACGCCGTCACTTCAATCGATTGCGTATATGGAAACAGGAATGGTCGAATCGCAATCGCCTCTGAGTGGGCAGATATCCTGACGGAGCTCTCGATACGGTAATGCTCAGCTCGAGCAGGAATCTCTTCGGCTGCGTGCATGGCGATGACCTTCTTTATGCGCGCAATCTCAGTTTCTTTATCGGCGGTCCGTACCCGATCGGGCGGTAGGTCTTTGTCGTCGCCTTTAGGCGTACCACCGTCAACCCACGCCACGATCTGATCGACTTCATGCTGCGTTAATCCGTAATCGTCCTCAAACTGGCCGAATCCTTTCACCACCTGCTGCGGCGGCATGCGACGTTCAAGAACTTCCTCCTTGATCGCTCTGGCCCACGGACGCGCTGAAGCATAGTTGTGAAGAAAAACTTTGGTGTTGCTGCCGGGCTGATGACAGGCAAGGCAATGGTCCTGAAAGATGCGAACGATCTCTTTGTTGAAGCGGATTCCCGTAGTAACCGGTTCGTGAGAGCTGGTTCGGTGAGTTCCGAGCAATAAGAAAACTGTTGCTAACAGCAACAACAGAAACCGGGGGCAGGAGCAGAATACAGGAGCAGGTGTTCGTAGCACTTTTTTTACTGCTTGTGCTTTCAGCTTCCTGCTCCTGTGTACTGCTTCCTGCTCCTGTTCTATTGGCCGGATTTAGTCTCTGTCGCTTTTGTTGCCGCTGGCGGACTATCGTAAACGAAGCTCATCCAACCAATCATCATCTCTTCCCACGTTTGGTCGCCCCACCTCACGGCTTTGGTGGGATCGGGGTTGTACTTGTTGTTCGTCGAATTGTCGAAATGGGCAACGCAGTCGATGCGGGTGCCCTTCGGAACCGCAATGGGATCTTTGAGTACGTAATAGGTTTGCCAACTGAAATCGTAGCGAGGCACCGAGAGCAAGATCTTAGATGTGCCGTCCGGAAACACAGCCTTGTATTCAAAGTCTTTTCCGCGAAGATGCATGTGAGGCATGAAGCTGTAGAGCTGCGCTGATTCGTTGAAGGTAAAGCTCGACTTAACTTCGTAATTCGGATGGCCGGCCGGTATCTCGAAAGCGGTCTGTAAAACCGGTCTCGTTACCACTGTGTGCTCGACGGGAGTCTTCGCATAAATCAGTCCGACAGTCGTGACGTCCTTAGTCGCCGTGCCATTCGGCGTGTAGTGAATCTGAAAGAGCAGATTCGATCCGGCCGGGATCTTTCTGCCGAACCCCGCTCTGAAGACGGCCGGATCCTCTCCGGGCGCGAAGCC
>Ga0111539_10005750_pt1 | contig 16034 bp, 15 predicted proteins | sample RhiMethybrSRZTD1_FD_79667 | JGI IMG/M metagenome (GOLD analysis project Ga0111539, IMG submission 79667) | Populus rhizosphere microbial communities from Tennessee, USA - Rhizosphere MetaG P. TD hybrid SRZTD1 (version 2) (version 2) | ecosystem: Host-associated > Plants > Roots > Rhizosphere >... | reverse complement strand
GCCCGCTTGCGTGGTGAGCCCGCCGTTGCCGACCACGAGCGCGAGGTGGCCGGGCCACTGCGAGAGCGCGACGGTCAGCGTGCGGCGGCCGGGCGTGGGGGTGGGCGTGGCAGCGGGGCGGGGTGCGGCGGCGGCGGCGGATGGCACGGCCGGCGCGGGCGCGGATGCGCCGGGCTTCGGATCGGGGCCTCGTGAGCTCTGCTGGTCGTAGAGCGTGAACGCGACGATCGCGACCGCGGGCAGCGCGATCACGAGCAACGTCGCCTTGGTTGAAGCGGTCATGGGTGTCTCGCCCGGCGATCGAAACACCGATTCGGTCGTCGCGTTGTTTCGGGTTGGCAAAGAAATGGGGATCACTTTGTTACCGGCCCCGCGCGGCCTAGGATGCCGCCCGGGAGGCGTCCATGATCGTGAGGAGCTCGAAGGTCGGCATTGCGGGACAGATCTGGTTGGCGGCCCTTTTCGCCGGCTGTGGCGGAAGCAGCGAGGGCGGCGGCGGGAGTTGCGGAAAGGTTTCTCCCTGCGGCGGATCGCTGGTCGGAACCTGGACGATCACGTCGTCGTGCGAGAGCGTTTCGAACTTCACCGGCGGCACCGAATGTCCGGGCGCCACGATCGACGAGTCGCAGATCGTGACATCCGGTACGCTCGTCTTCGGCGCGGACATGACACTGACGGCGAGCCCGACTATCAGGGGAACGCGTCGTTTCAACGTGGCCCTGGCGTGTGTGGAGGGAGTCGGCAGCTGTGACAACTACGCCTCCCTGATCAGTCCCGGGCCGCCCGATGCGACGACCACCTGCGCGACGGCCGGCAGCGCGTGCAACTGCACGATGGTCTATGCGGCTCCGATGACCAGCGTCCAGGCCGGCACGTACAGCACGGCGGGCAATGTCCTGACCGTGACCGCCCCCGGCGCCGACCCCGACGAGGTCGGCTACTGCGTGCAGGGGAACACCCTCCACATGATCAAGACCGATCCGGCGACGGGCGCGGTCGTCAGCGACCTGGTGGCGACGAAGTAGGGCAGCGGCTGAGATGGCGCGCGCCGGGCCGCGGCCGCATACTGCCGCGATGGTCGCCAAGAAACGCGCAATCGTGTATCTCGATCTGGATCTTCACAAGGCGCTGCGGACGGAATCCGCGAAGATGGACCTGACGGTGTCCGAGCTGGTGAACATCGCGGTCCGGACGGGCCTCGCTGACGCCGCCGACGATGTGGCGACGTTCGGGAAACGCGCGCAGGAGCCGAGCGTGTCGTTCCGCCGCGCCGCTGGCGGCAAGACGCGCGGCAACCGCAAGCGCAGCCAGAAGAAGCGACGCCGCGCTTGACAGGGACGCGCCGCCGTTGGATACGGCAGAGGCACGTCTCTGAAAATTGAATAGGTGCCTTCGGTGCCCAGCCGGGCATAAAAGGGAAGCCGGTTAGAAGCCGGCGCGGTCCCGCCACTGTATGTGGAGTCCGTCCTCGCGACCCACTCGACGAACACCGTCGGGGAAGGGGAGGGCGGCGGCGATTCGATTCGATTCGCGATCCACGAGCCAGGAGACCTACCGAAGGCCGACGCTTTTTCTCCGCGCGGACGGAGATCGGCTCCCAGGCTCCCCGGTCTGGGACCGTCCCCTCGTTCGCCGGAGCGAGGGGTTTTTCATGTCGTCCGTCGGGGCGCCGTCCGAAGCACCGGCCGCGCCACCCAACACCGCCAGCAACGAGAAGCCGACGCCGGGCCCGTCCGCCCGCGCCCGCTTCCGGCTGCGCGTCGCAATCGCTTTCGCGCTGGTCCTGCTGGCGGCGGTCGGTGCCGTCGTCGTGGGGCTGCTGGTGGGACCAGCGCATATTTCGGTGACGGACGTGGTGGGCGCGCTCGGGCGCCGGTTGTCCGGCGAGGCCGACGTCCTGCGCTGGCGCGACACCGTGGTCGTCGGCGTCCGGTTGCCGCGCGTCCTGGTCGGCTTCGTCGCGGGCGGGGCGCTGGCGGTGGCGGGCGCGGCGCTGCAGGGGCTGTTTCGCAACCCGCTCGCCGAGCCCGGCGTGCTCGGGATCTCGTCGGGGGCGTCTCTGGGCGCGGTGCTCGCGATCTACTTTCATGTCGCGGGGCGGGCGGTCTGGCTGCTGCCGGCGTGCGCGTTCTTGGGGGCGGCGGTCGATGCGGTGCTGGTGTTCGCGATCGCAGCCCACCTGGGGCGGGGGCGGGTGTTCACGGCGACCCTGTTGCTGGTCGGCATCGCGGTGATGTCGCTCAACGTCTCGCTGACGACGTTCGTGCTGTCCATTTCGCTCGCCAGCTACAACGTCGGGCGCGAGGTGATGTACTGGCTGCTCGGCGGCCTCGAGGGACGGACCTGGGACCACCTGCTGCTGGGGACCCCGGCGATCCTGGTGGGGACGGTCGCGATCACGGCCCACGCGCGCGAGCTGGACGCGCTGCTGCTGGGCGAGGTGGGCGCGCAGTCGGTCGGCGTCGACGTGTCGCGCGTCCGGCTGCGCCTGATCCTCGCGAGCGCGCTGGTCGTGGGCGCGGCGGTGGCGGTGGCCGGGCCGATCGCGTTCGTCGGATTGCTGGTGCCGCACGTGCTGCGGCTGGCGTTCGGGGCGCGCCACGTCGTGCTGGTGCCGCTGTCGTTTTTTGGCGGCGGCGTGTTCCTGGTCATCGCCGACGTCATCGCCCGCAAGCTTTCGACCGAGGTTCCGGTGGGCGTCGTGACGGCGACGGTCGGGGCGCCCCTGTTCCTGGCGTTGCTGATCCGGCGCCGGCGGGAGCTGGCGGGCGCATGAACCTGGTCGAAGCTTCGAACGTGACGTTCGGCTATCGCGGCGCGCCGGTGCTGCGTGACGTCGGCTTCGCGATCGGCGCGGGCGAGCTGGTCGGGTTGTGCGGCCCCAACGGCGCGGGCAAGTCGACGCTGTTGCGTCTCTTGCTGGGCCTGCACACGCCGTCGGCGGGGCGGGTGATGCTGGCGGGGACGCCGCTGGCGGGCCTGTCACGCCGCCAGATCGCGCGGCATGCGGCGCTGCTGCCGCAGGACGCGCCGGTGGACGTTCCCCTGTCGGTGCGCGAGGCGGTGGCGCTGGGCCGGCTGCCGCATCTGGGCCGGCTGCAGGCCGAAACGGCGGCCGACGTCGAGGCGGTCACGCGCGCGCTGGCGGCGACGGACACGACCGCGCTGGCCGAGCGGCCGCTGACGGAGCTGTCAGGCGGCGAACGGCACCGCGTGCACCTGGCGCGCGCGCTGGCGCAGGAGGCGCCCCTGCTGCTGCTCGACGAGCCGATCGCGGGGCTCGATATCGCGCACCAGCTCGCGGCGATGGACCTGCTGCGCGCGACGGCCACCGCGGGACGAGCGGTGCTGGTCGCGCTGCACGATCTGGCGCTCGCGGGGCGCCGCTGCGATCGCATCCTGCTGCTCGCGGACGGCGCGCTCGACGCCGACGCGCCCCCCGCCGCCGTGCTGACGCGCGACACCCTCGCGCGCGTGTTCGGCGTGCGCGCCGACGTCCGCCTGGACCCGACTGGCCGCCCCGTCGTCGACGTGATCGAAGCGATCGAGCGCCCGTCATGATCCGCCCGCCGACACCGACGCTGACGCTGACGCTGACGTTTGCGTTTACGTTTACGTTTACGTTTACGTCACCCGCGCACGCAGAGGAGCCACCGCCACCGCCGCCGCCCGCCCCGCCGTCGGTTCGCGCGCCGGCGCCGACCGCTTCTCTCGCCGAGACGGTGGTCCGCGCCGCCCCAGAGCCCGTCGCCACGCCCCGCGAGGACCAGGCCGCCGCCGCTTCGGTCGTTCTCCCCGACGATAGCCCCCGCGCCTATGACGATCTCGCGGCGCTTCTGGCGCAGGTCCCGGGCGTGAACACCGTGCGCACGGGCTCGCTGTTGAAGTCGACCACCATCTCCTTGCGGGGCTCGAACCCCGATCAGGTGCGCATCTTCGTGGACGGCGTACCGCTGAACATCGCCGCGGGCGGGGGCGTCGACATCTCCACGCTGCCGATCGGCGACGTCGAGCGGGTCGAGGTCTACCGGGGCAGCTCGCCCCTCGCGTTCGGCCAGTCCGCGATGGGCGGCATCATCTCGATCACCACGCGCACTCCCGGCGATGCCCGCGCGCGCGCGCGCACCGGCACGGGATCGTTCGGGACGATGTTCGGCGACGTGAGCGGCGGCGGACGGGCGGGCCGACTGCGCCTCTACGTTGGCCTGCATGCCGTCTCGGCGCAGGGCGATTTCCCGTATCTGAACGACAACATGACCGCGTTCAACACCAGCGACGACGTGATGATGCCCCGTCAGAACAACGATGTGCAGCAGGGGGACGGCGTGTTGCGGGCCGCGCTGACGTTGTCGGGCCGCCGCACGCTCAACCTCGGCGTCATCGCGTTCGCCCGCGACGAAGGGTTGCAGGGGCCAGGCGGCTCCCCCAGCACCAGAGCGCGCTTCCGGACGCTGCGCGGCGTCGCCTATCTGCGCTACGAATCGCGCGACGACCTGGGGCCGGGCGGCCGGCTGTCTGCCCAGCTGTTCGCGTCGCTGCAGCGCGACCGGCTCGACGACGCGACCGACGAGACGGGGCTGGGCGGGCCGGTGCTGACGCGGAACACGATCGACGCGGTCGGCGTGAACACGCACGCGGCGCGGCCGTTCGGCGACTGGGCACGGGGCGCGGCGGTGCTCGAGGCGCGCTTCGAGCGCTTCCGCCCGGTCAACGAGCTGGCGGCGGTTCCCGTGGGCGTTCCCGCTCGGCGCGTGGCGGGCGTTGCGGGCGCCGAGATCGATCTGCGCTGGCGGCGGCTGGATCTCGACTTCATCCCGTCGGCACGGGTGGAGGCGATGCAGGATCTCGTCAGCCGCCGCGACACCGTGGGGGTGCCGATCGAGAACGTGCCCGCGGTGTCCCGCTGGTCGCCGGTTCTGCGCGCCGCGCTCGTTCGTCCGGTGATCGACGCGCCCACGCTGAAGGCGGTCGCCAAGGCGAACGTCGGGCGGTACGTGCGCGTGCCGTCGTTCTTCGAGCTCTACGGCGATGGAACCCCTTATCTGCTCGGCAACGATGGCCTCGTCCCGGAGCGCGGGATGAACGCCGACCTCGCGTTCTGGCTCGATCGCCAGGGCGAGCGCATCAGCCTCGGCAGCCGGACGACCTTCTTTGGCGCGCGCGTCGACGATCTGATCCAGTGGGAGTACGCGCCCTGGGGGCAGGCACGCGCGAGCAACATCGCGCGCGCGCGCATCGCCGGCATCGAACAGGAGCTGCGCGTGTCGTTCGGGCGCTGGGGCCGGCTGGTGGGGCAGGCGACGTATCTCGACGCGCGTGATGCCAGCAACGACACATCCTCGAACGGCAAGCAGCTCCCGTTTCACGCCCGCTATCGCGGCTACCTGCGGCCCGAGCTGGTGCGCCTCGCGCTGCCCGGCGGGACCGAGCTGGGTGCCTTCGCCGACGCCGATGTGCGCATGGGCGCTTACTCCGATCCCGCCAATCTGCAGGACATGCGCACGCGCCTTCTGCTCGGCGGCGGCGTGAGTGTCACCTGGCCGCGGGCGCGGCTGCGCGCGACAGCCAGCGCGGCCAACCTCACCGCCACCCGCCTGGAGGACGTCAGCGGCTGGTCGCTGCCCGGGCGGTCGGTGTTCTTCGCGCTCGCCTACGCGCCGATCGGCGGCGACGGCGGCACGGGCTCGGCGGTCTTCAACCCCCGTTACGGTCAGTGAACCTCGGTAGAAACAAGGAGCGAATACAGATGCGACGTCATTCTCGGTTTGTCGGTGGCCTGGTGATCCTGGCGGCGTCCGCCGTCCTCGTTGGCTGTGGCGATGGTCCAGCGTTCAACGCTGATGGCGGGGCCGGCAAGGGCGGCGCCAGTGCGGGCGGCGGGAGCGGCGGGGGCACCGGCGGTGGCGTCGCGGGCGATGGCGGCGGTACGGGAGGCGACGGCATTGGAGGCACCGGGGGTGGCGGCGGTGGCAGCGGCGGCGCGGCCGGCGGAGGTGGCGTGGCGGGCTCGAGTGGCGGCGGCGCGGGGACGGGCGGCGGGGGCGGCGCGGGCGCGGGGACGGGCGGCGGCGCCGGCGCGACGGCCGGGAGCGCGGGTGCGGGCACCGGCGGCGCGGGCGGCGGCGCGGGCGCGGCCGGCAGGGGAGGGTCAGGCGGCTCGGCGGGCGGCGCCGGGACGACGGGAACGGCGGGTACCGGCGGCGTCCTCGCGCCGCCGGCGATCCTGGGCGGCGCGGTCATCAACAGCGACTTCGTGTCGACCAGCCTGTCGCTGCTCAACACGCAGGGGGGCCTGGCGCGCGGCGACTGCGTGCACACGATGACGACCGGCACCGGATCGAAGACGATCTCCGGCGACGTCGTGTTGCCGTCGCAACCGCAGCGCGGCGGTCAGGTGGTGCTGATCGATCGCGGCAACACCGCGCTGACGTTCGTCAACCCGGCGACCTGCGTCGTCGACCGGCAGCATTCGGTCAAGGCGGGGTTCAACTTCGCGAACCCGCACGACGTCGTCATCGTGAGCGAGAGCAAGGCGTACGTCACCCGCTACGACAGGAACGCGGCGCCCGCGAACCCGATGGCGGCCGGCGACGACGTGCTGATCATCGATCCCCGGGACGGCGCGTTGCGCGGCCGCATCGACCTCGCCTCGTACGCCGCGACGGTGACCGGCGCGACGATCCAGGCGCGGCCCGACCGGGCGATCATCGCCGCGGGCAAGGTGCTGGTCACGCTCAACAACCTGAGCGGCGACTTCTCCACCTACGGCCCGGGCGGCGTGGTCGTGATCGATCCCGCGACGGACACGGTGGTCCAGCACCTGTCGCTCGGCGGCCTGAAGAACTGCGAAGGCCTGGACTACCTGCCGTCGACGCGGACGGTGCTGATCGCGTGTGGGGGATCGTTCGGTTCGACGGAGCAGGCGCTCGAATCGGGCGTCGTGGTGCTCGACGCGTCGACGGTGCCGCTCACGCTTGCCCGCACGATCTCGGGTGTCGCGTTCGCCACCCGGCCGGTCAACTTCCTCTGGGTCCTGGCTCTGCCGTCCGCGAGCAGCCCGACGCGTGCCTTCGCGGCTACGATCGGGAGCTTCACCCCGAGCATCCAGGACAAGCTGTACGCCTTCGACTTCGTCACGGGCGGGACGACGCCGTTCGGCATGGCGACCCCGTTCGATCTGGGACGCCCGGCGGTCGGCAACGGCCGCTTCTTCTTGCCCGACGCCAACGCGGCCATGCCGCGCATCCACGTCTACGACGCGCGCGCCGCCGGCGCGCCCACCCTGGAGGTGTCGTTCGTCCCCGACACCGTGAACGGGCTGCCGCCGCGCGAGGTCGCCTGGTATTGAGATGACGAACCGCAGCCGCAGATGGGCGCTGGCGGCGTGCCTGGGCGCGCCGCTGGCGGCCGCGGCGGCGCTGTCCGGGCGCCTCCGCACCGCGCTCATCGGCGCGCGCGGCTTCACGGACAGCTGGGCGGCGCCGGGCGGTTTCCCGAAAACCCTGCACGGCCCGGCCGGTGATGAACGGATCCTGCCCGGGCCTCCGCGCCGGATCGCGTCGACCTATCTCGCCGCCGACGAGGTGCTGGCGGCGCTGGTCCCTGCCGACCGCGTGATCGGCGTGTCGGCGTATGCCGACGACCCGTCGACGTCGAACTGCCACGACGCGTACCCGGCGGGCATCGCGCGTCTGCGCGCCGATCCGGAGACGGTCATCGCCCTGGCGCCCGACCTGGTCTGCGTGGCGGGCTACACGGCGTCCGATCCACTGCGCCTGCTGGTCGGCGCCGGCCTGACCGTCGCGCGCTGGTCCCGGTTCGATTCGTTCGCGGACGTCATGGACGAGATCCGGATGCTGGGGGCGGTGGTCGGCGAAGAGGCGCGCGCGGAAGCGCTGGCGGGCGGCATCGCGGCGCTGCTCGCCGACGTCGAACGCCGGCTGGCGGCCGTGCCCCGGGTGCGTGTCCTCTATTACGATCCGCCGACGTACACGATGGGGCGGGGGACGCTGATTGATGAGATCCTGACGCGCGCCGGCGGCGAGAACGTCGTGCGCGAGCTCGGGATCGTCGGGCCCGGCCAGATCGGCCTCGAGACCGTGCTGGCGCTGGAGCCAGAAGCGATCATCACGCCCAACTACGCCGACAACACGTCCATTTTGCAGGCGCTGGGCGCGGACGCGATCTGGCGCCAGGTGCCGGCAGTCCGCGCCGGCCGCGTCCACGAGGTTCCCGGCGCCTGGATCGCTACCGTGTCACACCACGCGGCCCAGGGCCTCACGCGCGTCGCCCGCGTCCTCCACCCCGACGCCTTCGCTGCTTGATTCTCGCAAAAGCAGCCACACACCCGCGCTTCGCGCGGGAGCGGCTGGCTAGCTGCAATGCCGTTCGGTCAAGGGACCTCGGGCCTCGGGCTTCGGGCCTCGGGTGAGGTCATGAGCGCCTGGAGAGCTTTGATCACGCGGCTGTGGCCGACCTTCAGCCGCTCGCCGTCGGTTCCGCTTGCGAGTCCGAAGTCCGAAGTCCGAAGTCCGAAGTCCGAAGCCCGACGCCCGACGCCCGACGCCCGAGGCCCTTAACCGAACGGCATTGTAGCTAGCTGAGCTTCTTCTCGCTGTCCGTCTCGTCGGGCATCACGCCCTGGTCCAGGTCCTCTTCCGAGATCGGCGCGCTGATCCGGTAGGCGCCGTCGAGCCACTTGCCGAGGTCCGCCAGGCGGCAGCGCTCGGAACAGAACGGGCGGAAGCTGTCGGGTGGTTTTACCTCGACCGCGCGGCCACAGCTGGGGCATTTTCGGCGCACGAGAAAACCATAATCGATTCGCGCCGCCGCGTCAGCGATCAACCGCGTCACCGGCCGCGCGATAGAACTACGCAGGCCCCGGTAATAACTGTAAGAATCGGCAGGTGAGCAGCGAGCCCCGCCGCGACGACGGCCTGAGCCATCGCCGGCGTCCGACGGGTAACTTCGCCGACGGCCTGCGGGCGATGCGCGGCATGCCGCGCGTGGTCTGGGTCCTGGGCCTCGCCAGCCTGCTGAACGACGTGTCCAGCGAGGCGATCTTTCCGCTGTTGCCGCTGTTCCTCACCTCGCTGGGCGCGCCGATGGGCTTCATCGGCCTCATCGAGGGCAGCGCCGACGCGCTCGGAAGCATCCTCAAGGTCGTCGCGGGCCGGCTGTCCGATCGCGGGCCGCGGAAGTTGTTCGTCGTCGGCGGCTACACGATCCCAGCGCTTGCCCGCGCGGCCATCTCGGCGGCGATGGCGCCGTGGCACGTGTTCGCCGCGCGTCTGCTCGACCGCACCGGCAAGGGCATTCGTTCGGGCCCGCGCGACGCGATGATCGCGGAATCCGTTCCACCCTCGCAGCGCGGGCGCGCCTTCGGCGTCAACCGATCGATGGATCACTTCGGGGCGGCGCTGGGACCGCTGCTCGCGAGCGCGCTGCTTTGGGCGGGCATCAACCTGCGCGCGGTGTTCTTGATCGCGGCGGCGATCGGGATGATGGCGCCGATCGTCCTGTTCTTCCGCCTGCGCGACCAGCCTGTCGACGTGGCGGATCACAGCGGGCCAGTCGACGCCCCCCAGGGGGGATCCCTGCGGCGCGGCTATTCGTCCTATCTGGTCGCGTGTGTGCTGTTCGCGCTCGGCAACTCGTCGGATGCGTTCCTGCTCCTGCGCGCGCACGAGGTCGGCTGGTCGGCCCAGGCGCTTCCGCTCTTGTGGGCGTTCCACCACCTGGTGAAGTCCCTGGCGGCGGTGCCGGGCGGTGCGCTGTCCGACCGGCATTCGCGCGCCGTGGTGGTGTCGTTCGGCTGGGCGGCCTACGCGCTCACGTACGTCGGATTCGGTTTGGCGTCGCACCGCTGGCAGATCCTGGTGCTGTTCCTCGTGTACGCGCTGTACCACGGCCTCGCCGAGGGAGCGGAGCGGGCGATCATCGCGGATCTGTCCGACCGCGGCGCGCGCGGGCGCGCCTACGGCCTCTATCACGGGCTGGTCGGAGCGGCGGCGCTGCCGGCCGGTCTCGCGACCGGCCTGGTCTGGGATAGATGGGGACCGGCCTGGGCGCTGGGCGCGAATGCCACCTTCGCCGCCATGGCGTCCGCGTTCCTGTTCGCCCTGACGTTCGCGGGACCGTTGCGCCGCGCGCAGTCGACGGCGCAGTGACCAGCCACTCCCGCGCGCAGCGCGGGTGTGTGGCTGCTCTTGAGATTCTCGTCAGAGCTCGCGGGCGAGCTGCAGCCGTTCGCGCCGGATGCGCAGCACCTCTCGCAACACGATCTGAAGCGCCGCGACGACCGGCACCGCGATGATCGCCCCCATGATGCCGGCGATCTCGCCGAGGAACAGGATCGACAGCGTGACCACCAGCGGGTTCACGTTGACGGTGCGGCGAAAAATCAGCGGCGCCAGCACGTTGCCTTCGAGGACGCCGTAGAGGATGAAGTAGATCGCCGACGCGACGCCGTGCCCGATCCCCTGCGTGAACAGCGCGATCAGGGAGATGCCGGTCCCCGCGACGAACGGCCCGGCGTACGGGATCATGCTCGAGAGCCCCGCGACGATGCCGAGCGGCAGGAAAAACGGCACCCGGTCGATCGCGAGGAAGCTGGTGGCGAGGGTGGCGTTGATCGTGCAGATCAGCGCGAGACCGCCCAGGTAACCGCCAATCGATTGGTAGATCTTGGCGAGCACGTCCTGGTACATCGCGCGGCGCTCCGGGCGGGCCTCGGCGACGGCGGCGGTGATCAGCCGGCCGCCGAAGATCAGCATGAAGATCACCAGGAACGCGATGGTGACGGCGGCGGCGATGCCGCTCAGCAGATCGCCGAGCGCGTTCAAGATCGGCGTCGCCGCGCCGCCGAGCAGATCTGGCAGGCGCCGCTCGGCCTCCGTCAGGTAGTCGCCCAGGTGAAAGCGGGAATCGAGCGTCCGGAACAGCGCGCTGCCGCGCGCGCTGCGAACGAACTGCGGGGCGTCGTGCACCAGCGCCTTGCCCTGCTCGATGGCGGGCGGGATCAGCGTGAAGCCGAAGCCGACGGCCAGGGCGAGCCCCGCGAACGCCACGATCGCGATCGCGAGGGGCCGCTTGATGCCCCTGCGCTCGAGCATGCGCACCGGATGCTCCAGCGCGACGGCCAGCAGCAGCGCCGCCCCGGTGAGCGCCACCGCCAGCGTCGCGTTCGTGACCGCCTCGACGATGGCGACGACGATCAACACGCCGAACGCGACCGTGAAAACAGTCTTCAGCGTCACCTGCGACGGGCGGACCTCGTTGTCGAGCGCGGCCAAGGCCCCGATGTTACCCGGGCGCGTCGGGGAGCACCACCAGACTGGTGCCGGAGGATTCGGGGAGGTCGCTGTCGACGATGGCGAAGCATCCGGTCGGATCGACCGCGGGATAGCCCGGGCCGAGCTCGCCGATCGGATAGCTGAGGACCGGCAGCTGCGACCGGGTCCAGCGGCCGATCGGCGTGATGCGTCCGTCGACGAAGGAGAGGTGATTGAGGGTCGTCGGACCTGCGCCTGTCGTCGGCGCCTCGACGTAGAGCAGGCCCCGGTCGTCGGGGACGAACGTGGGGGCGCGGATCAGCGTCCCGCTGTTTGTCGGAAATTTGAACGACGCGGCGCCGGTGGCCGACACGACGACTCGAACAGTGTATTGATCGCGCGTCGAGATGATGTCGATCGCCGCGACGCGATCGGCGAAGGGGGAGACGACGAACCCGTAGCCGTCGGCGATCTTTGTGTCGGTGCTGCCATCCACGGAAGCGGCGGAGATCCCCCCGTTCGAATCCTGTGGACCGACGTAGATCACCCGCTTTCCGTCGGCGGTGAACGCGAACGGCGTGACGCCGATCTGGTTCATTTGATACGCGTACAAGTTGTCGGTCAGGAGCTGCTCGCCGCTGCCGTCGAGGTGGACGGCGTAAAGCGGATTCGCCCAGGGAAACATGGTGGCCCACTTCGCTGCGAGGAGCAGCGAGCGGTCGGGCGAGATCCGGTAGCCGAGGAAGCCGAGATGGAGGCCCTGCGCGATGCGCTGGCTGTTGTCACCGGCTCCGAGGATGTGCGTGTAGGGATCGGCCAGGCCGGAGGTGGGATTCATGAACAGCAGCCGCTGGTCGGAGACGAAGAATGGCGAATGCGCAGGCACCCGCCCGATCGCCTGGTCGCGGTCCCCGTCGAGAACGTGGACCGCGCCGAGACCGGCCGCACCGGCGTCGGGCAAGGGGGCGGTGACGTAAGCCGCGAAGCGGCCGCTGGGCGAGATCGCCAGGCTGGCGTCCCTCGCCACCAGAGGCGCGCGTGTCGTCGCGACGCCGCTGGCGACGTCGATCTCGTCGAGCACCCCGACTCCGGCGCTGGTGCAGTCGCGCACCACGAAGACGCGCGAACCGTCGGGGGCCGCGACGTGAGCGCACGTGTTTCGCGCGATCACGCGCGAGCCGCTGCCGTCGACCGGCGCGACGGCCAGTTCGTTGCCGGGGGACAGGAGGGCGAGCAGGTCGCCGCTGGTGCCCAGCCACTCGATGGCCCTTACGCCGTAGATCACGGGCGAGACGGGACCGATCGGCAGCGTCACCAGGAAAACGTCGTCGGCCAGGGACGGGGCGCTGCCGTCCGGGTTCGATCGAGAGGCCTGGAGCACGAACCGGCGGCGATCGGACGAGAACAGCACACGCTTCGCGTGGTAGTCGGTGAACGGGCCGAGGCTGGACAGCGTGCGCAGCGCGCCGCACGGCACGGGCTGCACGGTGGGCGCGTCGACCGCATCGACGGCATCGACGGCATCGACGGCATCGACCGCATCGACCGCATCGACGGTGTCGTGAGGGTCAGCCGCGTCGCCCGTTGCCGGGGCGTCGGCCGCGTCGCCGGGCGCCGGCGCGTCGGCCGCGTCGCCGGCGGAAGCGAGGTCCAGGCGGACGTCGCCGCCGGCATCGACGATCGGGGGCCCGCTGGCGTCGATGTCACCGCCCTTCTTGAGCGGGGCGCGGCGGCAGCCGAAGCCGGACGCCACTATCAACACGCCGATCCCAAGACAAGCCAAGCGCACGGCGGGACGATGCTATCGCGGCGTCCGCGCGGGTACAGCTACTTCTTCGGGCAGCCCCGCGCCTGTGCGCGTTCGACGGCGTTCTTGCAACGCAGCTGGCCGTCGAGGCACTGCCACGACCCGGCCGCCGGCATGGTCGACCCCGGCGGAGGCGGTCGGACGAGCCGGCAGATCCGCGCCGCGAGGTCGCAGATGTTGTCGCGGAGCTGCCCGATGCGCGCGCAATCGGGCGCGGTCGCCTGTACGTCGGCGTCGGAGAGCGAGGCTTGGAGGCGCTGGAGCTCTTGATACAGGCGCTGGATCTCCAGCTGTTCACCGGTGGCGATCGTCGATTCGGGATTCCGGGGTCTCTCGGGCGCGTCGGTCGCGCACGCCGGCAGCAGCAGGACGGCGGCCGCGATCAACAGGCGGGTCATGGCCGCGCTCCCGGGCCGGACGACGCGCCGTCCGCCGGCTCGCCCAGCGTCTCCGCAAGCAGCCTGTCGTTTATCACGAGCGCCTGATGATAGTCCTCCATCGCGGCGGGGCCCGCGCCCAGCGCTTCGTGCGCGGCGCCGCGCACGACCAGCAGGTTTGCGACGAACAGGTCGCTCGCCCGGCCGAGCGCGAGGCCCCGATCGGCGTCGGCGAGGGCGGCGCGCGGATCGCGCGCGTCGAGGTCGAGCCGGGCCAGGCGGAAGTAGGTGTCCTGGAGGACGCCCCGGCGATCGTCGGCCGGAAGATCGGCGGGGACGCGGGCATCCACGATGGCGCGTAGGGCGTCGCGCGCACCGGTCGGATCGCCCGCTTCCAGGCGCTGGTCGGCGAGCGCGTGCCGGCGCTCTGCCTCCGCGACCCAGGGGCTGGCATCCGTCACCGGTGCCCGGCTGCAGCCGAGCGCAAGCAGTCCCGCCAGCGACAAGACGGCCGCGGGGCGCGCGAAGCAGCGCCCGGTCATGGTGCGCCTCCGCGGCGCCGCAGATCCTCGTGATACTGGCGCCGGTAGGCGCGCATCTTGGAATCGAGCGCCGCGAGGGCGGCGCCCGCCTGGCCGCCGCCGCGCGTGGCCTCCGCCTGGGCGGCCAGCAGGGCCGCGGTCGGTCTCGGCGGCAGGCGCGCCGCCGGGGGAGCCGCGTGCCGACTGAGCGTCGTCGCGAACAGCAGCCAGGCGGCGGCCGCCGCGGGCGCGACCAGCGACGTCGCGAGCCAGACGCGTGCGCGCCGGCGTCCACGCGAACGGCGCGCGTCGAGGGCGGGGGCGACGTGCGCCGCCGCGATCGGCTCGTGCGCCGGTGGGACCGCGAGCGGCGTGCGCGTCTGGCGCAGCAGCGACGCCGTCTCCAGCGCATCGCCGGGCGCGGGCGTGGCGGCGGCGCCGCCGTCCTTCCGGGCGGCGGCGTCCGGCTCCAGCGCGGCCGCGAGCGCCGCGGCCTCGCGCAGCTCTTCTTCTGACGGCGCTTCGTCTTCTGGCTTCATGCGGTCACCGGGGCGCGATCGGAGGCGGGCGTGTCGGCGGCGATGGCCGCCTGCCAGCGCTCGCGAAACGCGCGCAGGGCGCGCAGCAACACGACGTCGAACGTCGCGATCTTCACCTCGAGCAGCGCGGCGCATTCGGCGCGCGGCCGATCCTCCAGGAACCGCAGCGTCAGCGCGCGCCGGTAGCGCGGGTTCAGCTCGTCCATCACCCGGGCGACGGCGGCATGCAGGCGCGCGCTGTCGCCCGCATCGTCGCCGGGCCCCGGCGCCCGCGCATCGAGGAGTGGTGTCGACAGCAGCGCGAACCCGCGCAGCGCCTGCCCGCGGCGCGCGCTCTCGCGCTCGACGTCGCGGGCCTTGTTCGCGGCGATGGTCGCCAGCCACGACCAGATGCTGCCGCCGCGATCCTGGTATTGATCGAGCTTCTCCACCATCACGCGGAACGCCTCGGCGAGCACGTCCTCCGCCGTCTGGCGGTCGCCCAGCATCGGGAGCAGGACGCGCCTGAACAGCGGCTGCGCGAAGGCGCGGTAGAGGCGCGCGAACGCGGTCCGATCCCCCCGTCGGACCTCGCGAAGGAGTCGCCGCTCCTGTTCCAGCCAGTCGGGATCATTGAAGGTCACGAAGGGGGAAGGGTGATGCTACCTGTGTCACTGCCTGGCGGCGAGCGCCTGCGCCGCGCCGACCAGCGCCACCAGCTCGCGCCGGTGCTCGTCGGCGTCCGGCGGCAGCGCCGCCTCCGCCAGTCGCTTCGCCAGCTCGTAGCTGGCCTGTCCGCGATGCGGCGACGCGCGCAGCGACAATCCGAAGGCGACGACCGCGGAGGCAAAGCGAAAATCCCGCGACGTCGTCTCCAGCGTGGCGCGCGCGTCGTCGCGGATCGGCCACGTCGCCAGGCGGCTTTCGGTCTCGCCGGTCCGCTTGTAGCGGATCTTCACGGTCATCAACTCGCCGGCCTGCGCGGCCCCCGTCAGCGGCGCATCGCCCTGGTACCTGAGCCTGGTCGGGGCCCGCCCTTCACCTTCAAGGCCCCGTCGCGCGGGCGCGACCTCGTAGAACGCGGTCACCGTCTGGCCCGCGCCCAGCTCGCCCGCGTCGGCCGCGTCGTCGTCGAACTCCTCCGTGCGCAGCAGGCGGTTCTCGTAGCCGAGCAGGCGATAGCTTTCGATCGCCGCCGGGTTCATTTCGACCTGGATCTTCACGTCCGACGCGACGGTGACCAGCGTACCGGCCGCCTCCTCGACGAGCACCTTGCGCGCCTCGGACAGCGAGTCGATGTAGGCGTAGTTGCCGTTTCCCTTGTCGGCGAGCTTCTCCATCGTCGAATCCTTGAGGTTGCCCATGCCGAAGCCGAGGACGGTCAGCGCGATGCCGGTGCGCCGTTTCGCCTCGATGAGGCGGATCAGATCGCCCTGGCTGGTGACGCCGACGTTGAAGTCGCCGTCGGTCGCGAGGATGACGCGGTTGACGCCGCCCCGCACCAGGCTCTGTTCGGCCAGCCGGTACGCGAGCTCGAT
>Ga0111539_10005749_pt1 | contig 16035 bp, 15 predicted proteins | sample RhiMethybrSRZTD1_FD_79667 | JGI IMG/M metagenome (GOLD analysis project Ga0111539, IMG submission 79667) | Populus rhizosphere microbial communities from Tennessee, USA - Rhizosphere MetaG P. TD hybrid SRZTD1 (version 2) (version 2) | ecosystem: Host-associated > Plants > Roots > Rhizosphere >... | reverse complement strand
GAGTCTGACGCCGTCAAACTCCGATCGTGAGGGTAGCCGTGAGACCCCCTGACACACTTCCGGTGACCGTCGCCAGTTCGAGCGCCGCTCCGTCACTGAACACGTTGTCGCTCGCCAACGACACCTGCGAGAGCGTCGCCAGGCTCGACTCATAGCCCGTCGTCGCGTAGACCAGATCGCACGTCGCCTTGGGCAGCGCAATCTGCGAGGTGGCCTGTTTGTTCGAGACGCTGGTGGCGCCCGAGAGGCTGGGATACACCTCGAAATGAATGTGCGGCCATCGTCCCTGATAGCAGGCCGGGAAGATGGACGTGAACGTGACCTTCCCGCTGGCGTCGGCTTCCTGCACGCCACGCAGGTAATTCTGGTTGGTGACGCCAGACGAATACAGCGAGTAGCGTCCGAGCCGGTCGCAGTGCCAGATATACACCGCGCGGCCCGCCAAGGGTGCGCACGTCGACGCCGAGACGAGCGTGAGCGCAATCGTGAATGGAACGCCGTCGGCCGTACCGTTCAGGCTCCCAAAGCTCGTGCGGATGTCGCTTCGGACCACGCCCGCCACGTTCAAGACATTTGCCCCGTTGGAACCGTCGCCCGGGAAGGGGCCTTCCGTCTCACTGGGAATCCGGCTTGGGCACGCGGCGGTCCCGGTATTCGTCGTACCTGTACCTGTACTGTCGGACGGGTCCGCTGCATTGTTCGAGCAGCCGAGCACCTGCAGAGTACTCAGTCCAACACCCAATCTGGCAGCGATTCGAAAGAGTCCTCTGCGATCGATCGCCGCGCCGGTCGCCACAAGGTCGCGATGCAGGCCGCCGAAGTCGTCGTGTCCTGTCATGTCGTCTCGTCTCCCAAACAAGGGCGCGTGCTGGCTCGATCAAGAGTAAGACATCCGCCGCCAGCCGGCTGTGGCAAAACATCGACAAAAGGGCGGCAAATCGAAGAAGAAGTAAGACACACGTGCTATTTCTCTCGCACTTGTGTTATAAAAATAACATGGTCAACACCAACACGAAGACGCGCCCCGTACACACCGCCCTCGCCCGCCGCGAGCGACAGATCATGGACATCCTCTACCGGCTGGGCCGGGCCACAGCCAGCGACGTCATGGCTCACCTGACCGGCGAGCCGAGCTACTCCACCGTTCGGACACAGCTGCGCGTGCTCGAGGAGAAGGGCCATCTCCGACATGAGGAGCAGGGCCTTCGCTACGTCTATATCCCAGCAGTGGCGAGGCACACGGTTCGGAAATCGGCGCTGCGTCACGTGGTCGACACGTTCTTCGACGGCTCGACCGAGAAAACCGTGGCCGCGCTCCTTGGCGCCGACAGTACCCGGTTGTCCGAGGACGAGCTCGACCGGATTGCCGAGCTGATTGCGAAAGCGAGAAAGGACGGATCGCGATGATCGACCTGACCATCAAAGTCTCGTGCGTCGTGGTCCTCGCGCTGCTCGTCTCGGCCCTGGCGCGCAGGCGTTCGGCCGCGCTCCGACACTGGATCCTCACGACAGCGATCGTCTGCGCGGCCCTCGCGCCTCTGCTGCAGCCGATTGCACCGGCCTGGCACCTCACGATCAGGACACCACCCCCGGCCGATCTGCCCACGGCGACATCGACGACAACGTCGGGGATCCGCGTGAGCGGCACCGCCCCAACGCCAACCTCGCAGCCTGCGCCACCAGAACGCGCGCCGCTCGATCTGAACCGCCTGCTCATCTGGATGTGGGCCGCCGGAGCCGGCGTTTGCGGGTTCGTGTTGACGGTCGGGCTTCTCCGGTTGTCGTGGCTCACGTCGCGCGCCGAGCGGCTGGTGGACGGACACGTCATCGCGCTGTCTGCCGAGGTCTCTCGATCGATCGGACTGAAACGACCGGTCGGGCTGTTCCTCAGTGACTATCCCAGCCTGCCCGTCACGTGGGGATTCCGGCGACCGCACGTCATTCTTCCAACAGCGACAAACGAGTGGTCCCATGAACGACTGCGCGTCGTGCTGCTCCACGAGCTAGCGCACGTCCAGCGGGGCGACTGGCTGACCCAACTGGCGGCCGAATGCCTGCGGGCGGTCTATTGGTTCAATCCACTCGTCTGGTTCATCTCGCGTCGACTCCGTCAGGAAAGCGAACAGGCGTGCGACGACGCCGTGCTGAATGGTGGAGTCGAGGGCACGGACTACGCCTCGCATCTGCTCGCGCTGGCGCGGTCAGCGGCGGCGCAACGCCGCTCGTTCTTCAACGGATTTCCGGCACCGGCGATGGCCCGGCCATCAAGTCTCGAAAGGAGATTCAGCGCCATGTTGAACCGCCGTCTCAATCGACGTCCGATCTCGCGCACGGCGCGCCTCGTCACCACCATTGCCGTCTTGATGGTCACGGTGCTGATCGTCGGCTTCGGCGCCCAAACGTTCTCCACGTTCTCCGGCTCCGTCGTCGACTCCACGAACCGGATCGTTCCCGGTGTAGTGCTGATACTGACCAACGCCCAGAGTCAGGCGAAGTACGAGGTTCGAAGCGACAAGACCGGCCGATTCGAATTCGTCGGGCTTCCGCCGGGCGAGTACAGCTACCGGGCGTCGCTGCCAGGCTTCGCCACGCAGGAGGGCACCATCACCGTGAGCGGCCAGAGCATCCAACGCGACCTCACCTTGCGCGTCGGAGCGATGCAGGAAACCATCACCATTCGAGGCGGCGAGTCATCTGTCGCGGCTCCGGCCAGGCAACCGAATGCTCGCCCAGTCACTCGCGCGGAGCCGAAGCCCTGTTCTGCCGGGCCGGTCGGCGGAACCATCAAAGCGCCGATGAAGATCAGGAACGTGGACCCCCGCTATCCGTCAGACCTGAACGCCGCAAAGATCGGCGGGGTCGTGATCCTGGAGGTGGTTGTCGACCCGTCTGGCAGCGTCAGCGATGTGACCGTGCTCCGATCGGTCAATCCCGGGCTCGAGCTGGCAGCGGTCGACGCCGTGCGTCAGTGGAAGTACACGCCGACGTTGCTCAATTGCGTTCCAGTCGAAGTCCGCATGAATGTGAGTGCGAACTTCGTGAGCCAGCCGTAACCGTAGGTTGGGGCCTACTTCGATAGCGGATCGGGACGAAGCTGAATGTGCAGCACCTTGCTCTGTGTGCCCTTCCCTGTTTCCATGTGGAAGGGCGCACGAGTGGACACGGTGGCCCACAATCCGCGGCCTTTCCAGCCGCCCTTCGGATCGTCAATCCGCCCGTCCATCCACTTGGTGTAGAACCCCACCGGGTACGGCACGCGGAGCACGATCCACTTGCCGTCCTTCAACGCCAGCAACCCTTCGGATGCGTTGCCGGTACTGATCGGCGTGTTCGCGCCCAGCCCGAACGTGTCGAACTGATCGACCCACGCGAAGTAGCTGGCCTCCGCGCTTCCGCGATCGGTCACGCCCTTGAGCTGCGGCAGCGGCTCCGGGTAGAACGTCCAACCCTCGGGACAGTGCTGACCGGTCGCCTTCGGCCCATTCAACGGCCCTTTGCACTTGCGGCGATCGAAGCTCGCCAGATGGCCGCTCGCGAGCGCCGCCCAGTACACGCCGTTTCGATCGACGTCGCCGCCGCGCGGCGAGAACCCTTCAACCGGATTCGCCGCGTCTTTCATTGGCAGCTCGAACACTTCGGTCAGCGCCGTCTCGGGAGGGTTGGAACCGGGGTTGAGCCGGATGACAGCGCCCGGGAATCCCAACTGCGTTCCCCAGACCGAACCGTCGGGGGCCGGCGCCACGGAATACAGCGCGCCGCCATACCGACGGTCCTTCGCGGCGTCGACTGGCTGATTCGGCTCGACGGCCGCGTCGCGACGGCCGTTGCCGTTGGTGTCCATGATGAGCGCGGTCCAACCCTGCGACCTCGCCTCGTCGCCGGTTTCCTCGAACATCTTCCGGTTCAACCAGCCGATGACCTGACCGCCGCCGCTCGTCCATAGCGTCTGGTTGCCGTCCTCGGCGAACATCAGGTGATGCGTGCCGAAGCATGTGCTGATGTGCGTCATCTGTCGGGTCTTCGGATCGTACATGGCCAGGTGACGGCTCGACTGAGTGATGGGCGTCAGCTTCGCCGACGGATGGCTCGATCCCGCTTTGCAGTAGTCGGGGTTGTCGAACGCTCGCACAGCCGACGTAAACCAGACACGGCCCTTCTCGTCGAACATCGGATTGTGGACGTTGTTCTTGCTTTTCCAAATCGGCTCGGCGCCCCAATATGGCGACGGCTGTAGCATCGCCGGCGAAGTGGCCGGTGTATTGGGATCGCGTACCGTGAGTTCCACCGCGCTCGCGATGTTTCGCGTCGGATCGAGCACCGGCAGATAATCGGCGCTCAGCTCGAGGGCGCCGTACAGATTCCCATTGGCATTGACCGTTGGATTACGCCGATCCGTCGACACGAGATCATGGAGATACGCCTTCGGGTCGGCCCAGTCCCACATCGTGATGACGACGTTGCGTTCCTGACCTTGCGGCCGCGGTGGCGCCTCGGGAAGCTCGCCGGCTGCGATCCGATCGGTCCAATCCGCGAACATCGCCAGCACGCGCTCACGGCCGAACTGGTTCAGCGCGCCGCTCATCTGCGCGCCTGCCTGACCGGATTGCACACGGCGATCCCACGCGGCGGACGACGATGGGAATGAGCCGAGAGCCTTCGGGATTTCGCGTGTCGCCTTGTTCCCGAGTTGATGGCAGGCCCAGCAGCCGCCGGATTTCAAGCTGCTGATCCAGTTCGCCTGACTTCGCATGTTCGGGCCGACGCCGTGCCGCTCGGCGCCGGTTGCCGCGAAGTCGGTCTTATCGGGTACGCGCATCAGCGAAAACCAGTAGCCGGCCGGATAGTATTCCGCGGCTGCTCGCGCATTGGCCGCCGGCACCGCGGTCAGATTCAGCGCCTTGCCAGGCGCGGCCTGCACCTTGGGTGAATCCACGAGCCCGTAGCCACGAACCCAAACGTTGTAATTGGCCTTCGGCAGATCGGGAATGAGGTAGCGGCCGCGGTCGTCGGTCACCACAATCTTGGCGAGCTTGGTCGGGAGATCGGTTGTTTCCGCGATCACCCACACGCCCGCTTCAGGGCCCTTCGCGCCGCTGACCGTGCCGCCAAGATCGTCGGGGTCGATGACGACCGATCCGGCCGCGGGTTGCTGCGCGCTCGTACGCATCGCTGATGTCGCCAGCAAGAGCGCGACTCCGAGCCCCGCCGTTCCCACACACACGAAACGTTTGCTCGTCATTGCTGTACCCTCCGCGCGACTCGGAGTCTAGCAACGAATCCGACCCGAATGAGACCCCTTTCTCAGGACTAAGAGAGCCCAGCTGATCCATGGTAGCGTGCCGCTGGAGGCCCCCCGGATATGCGCAGCCGGGCGCCGTGATGCTGGTGCGCCCGCCGCAAATTGTCCCGGGCGGGTTGCCGGCGTTCAATGCCGTCTCGAGGCGCAACCTAATCGCACTCACGCCCCGGCAGGAGTGGGACGTTTTCACACTCACGATCCCGGCCGGCTTCGCCGTGGACGAGATGCCCGCTGCACGAACGATGGAAACGCCGTTCGGACGACTCGCCATGCAGTGGACCATGCAGAACGGTCAAGTCGTCCGCGAGCTGACCGTGCAAGTGAGGCGGGCGACGGTGCCTGCGGACCAGTACCCTGAGTTGCGGCGGTTCCTGGACGCCGTTCGCGAAGCCGAGCGCACAGCCATCGTCCTCGTCCAGCGATAAATCCAGCCGCTTGGCGTACGATAAGCGCCACATGATGTCCGACACGGCTCGCCTGCGACGCGAGCGTTGGATTGTGGCGACGGTCATCACCTTCCTCGTCGTCCTCAGGTCGGTCGTGTTCGTCTTCTGGGAACAGTCGTTCTTCGACTCCGATCAGGCGATCACCGGCCTGATGGCCAAGCATCTCAGCGAGGGACGGGCCTTCCCGCTCTTCTACTACGCCCAGAACTACATGCTCGCGGTGGAGGCGTGGATCACGGCGCCGATCTTCTTCGTGGCTGGCGCTTCGAACGCAGGGCTGAAGCTTCCCATGGTCGCCATCAACATCGCGGTGGCGTTGCTGCTGCTCCGGACGCTCGAGCGCGAGGTCGGACTCCGGCCGGCGCTCGCGATGGTGCCGGTCCTCTGCTTCGCCCTCCCCGCTCCAGGCACTGCCGCCTTCTTCATGCACACCAACGGCGGGAGCATCGAACCGTTTCTGTATGTCATTCTGATCTGGCTCACCCGGAAACGGCCCGCCTGGTGTGGCCTGATCATCGGTATCGGCGTTCTTCACCGCGACTTCACGCTCTACGGCGTCGCCGCGCTCCTGACGATCGGCATCCTGCAGCGAACACTATTCACGCGCGAGGGCGTCCGTCACCACTTGGTGATGCTGCGGACGACGGCGGAAGTGTGGTTGGTGGCACAGTGGCTGAAGGTCTACTCGTCCGCTGCCGGGCCTGGGACGACGATCGAAGACGTGTATCACCGCGACGGCCTTGGCGAGCTGCTCATCCGAACGTGCATCGACATCGGCACGATCCCCATCGGCGCCTGGAGGCTGTTCGCGCGGCACTGGCCGATGCTGTTTGGCGTCCAGCCGCAGCCGCTCTACCAGTTCGGGATCGAAAGCCCGACCTCACAGGGTGCTCCGGGCGCCTGGCTCGTGCTGGTGGCCGTTGTGGCGATCCCGACAGCCGTGATCGCGGCGCGACTGATCACTGACCGGAGTTGGAAGGCAGAGTACAGCTTTCCAGCGTATCTGATCCTGATTGGCTTGTTCTCCGCATTCGGCTACGCCGTGGCGAAGTGCGGCGAGGTGTCGATCATTCTGATGCGCTACGACCTGCTCTCGGTCCTCGGCCTGGTCGGGCTCGGTGCGTGGTTCCTCGCGATCGCGCAATCCAGGGGACTGCGGGCCGTCTGGATCGGCGGCACCGTCAGCTTGACTGTGCTCGCGCTCGTGGCTCACATCAGTCTGCTTCGGAAGTACATCGTCAACGCTCCGGTCGGGACCAAGCAGTTGATCATCCAGTATCTCGACAGTCGGGGCATCAAGTACGCCTCGGCCGACTACTGGACCGCCTATCCAGTTTCGTTCCTGTCGAACGAACGCATCATCGTGGCGTCGACTGAGGTCGTGCGGATCAAAGAGTACCAGCGGATCGTGGCCGAGCACCACAGCGAGTCCGTCTTGATCTCTCGTACCGCCTGCGACGGCGGCTCTCGCCTTCTGCCCGGCCTTTACGTCTGCCCGCCATAGCCATGATTGACGCCAGCGCCAGGCCTCGCATTACGGTCGTCGTCCCAACGTACAAGGAAGCAGAGAACCTGGCTCAGCTGATCGACCGTGTCGCGAAGGTCCGCGAAACCGCCGCGCTCGATCTCGATCTTCTGATCGTGGACGATGACAGCCAGGACGGATCTGCGAAGCTGGTCGCGGCGCGACAGGAGCCGTGGGTGCGGATGATCGTCCGGAAGCGCAACCGCGGGCTGAGCGCGTCCGTGCTGGAAGGGCTGCGCCAATCAACCGGCGACATTCTCGTGTGCATGGACGCCGACCTCAGTCATCCTCCCGAGATGCTTCCACGCATGCTCGAGAAGCTCGCCGAGGGCGCGGATTTCGTCGTCGGATCACGCTACGCGCCGGGCGGGACGACGTCGGATGACTGGGGCATCTTTCGCTGGCTGAACAGTCGGGTGTCCATCCTGCTGGCGCGCCCGTTAACCAGCATCCAGGATCCGATGGCCGGTTTTTTTGCGCTCAGGCGCTCGACATTCGAACGAGCTACCGATCTGAATCCAATCGGCTACAAGATTGGCCTCGAGCTGATCGTCCGGTGCGGCTGCGAACGCGTCGTCGAGATTCCGATTCACTTTGAAGACCGCCGCTTCGGCGAGAGCAAGCTGGGCTTGCGCGAGCAGCTCCTGTATCTCGAACATCTTCGTCGTCTTTACACGCTCAGGTACGGGACCTGGACGCCAACGATGCAGTTCCTGCTCGTCGGCGGCCTGGGGACCCTGGTCAACCTCGCCACGCTGACCCTGCTCCTCGGGTTCGGGCGGCGGCCGCGTGCATCGATCGCCATCGCGATCTTCACGGCGATGTGCTTCAACTTCACGCTCAATCGCGGACTCGCCTTCCCGGGCGCGAGGGATCGGGCATGGCCGCGCCGATTCTCCACCTTCGTCATCGCGTCGTCGATCGGCGCGGCGACCAACTTCGCCGCGACGTTGTTCACGATCGGCCGCGCGCCGGAGGTGCGCCCTCAAGTCGCCGCCCTGGTCGGCATCGCTGCGGGGACCGTCTTCAACTTTGTGGCGAGCCGCTACCTCGCGTTCCGCGCGTCACGCGTGCGACCGAGGCGCTAGGGAGTGAAGTGCCTGGTCAGGGCTGAGGCCTGAGGATTGAGAAGTGTCAGGGCTGAGGCCTGAGGATTGAGAAGTGTCAGGGCTGAGGGCTAAGGGCTGAGGGCTGAGGGCTGAGGGTGTGATGGACGACGCTGTACTCGACCGTGTACTCGTAGCGCAGGACTTTAGTCCTGCACGCTCTACTCGTCGCGAGCCACAGGTCGTCGCGGTGCTTGTGATCCTGCTGGTGTTGTTCCGCTGTCTGGTGTTCCTCGTCTGGGAGCAGGCCTACTTCGACTCCGACCAGGCCATTACCGGGTTGATGGCGAAACACATCAGTCAGGGTCGCGCCTTTCCGCTGTTTTTCTACGGCCAGAATTATCTCCTCGAGCTCCAGGCCTGGCTCGCCGCACCGATTTTTCTCGTCGCCGGCGTCTCGAACACAACACTGAAGATTCCGCTGGTGGCGATCAACCTCGCGATCGCTCTCCTGCTGCTTCGGACGCTCCATCGGGACGTCGGCCTGCGGCCGATCGTCGCGCTGGTCCCGATTCTGTTTTTCGTGCTCCCGGCGCCGGGCACGGCGGCGACGTTTCTGCTTGGCGGCAGCATCGAACCGTTTCTCTATGTTCTGCTGATCTGGGTGACGCGCAAGCGTCCGATCTGGTGCGGCCTGGTCCTCGGCCTGGGCGTACTCCAGCGGGAGTTCACGCTGTATGGCCTGCTGGCACTGCTGCTCATCGAGATCGTGGAGCGGTCGCTCTTCACGCGCGAAGGGATGCGGCGCAAAGCCGCGATGATGGTTGCCGCGGCCGGCGTCTGGTTTCTCGTGCAATGGCTGAAGGGCTATTCGACGCCCGAGGGCCCTGGCACGACGCTGGCGGATATCTACACCCGCGGCAACGTCGGTGAACTCATCGGCCGTCTCTGCCTCGACTTCTCAGCAGTTCCACGAGGCGCGTGGAGGATGCTGACCAGCCATTGGCCGGCGCTCTTCGGTTTGCAGGTGCAGCCGGTTGCACAATTCGGAATCGAAGGGGTGGTCAATCAGGGACTGAACGGCGCCTGGCCGCTTTTGGCCGCGACCGCGCTGATTCCACTGATCGTCATTCCACTGACGCTCGGGACCGAACGGCGTTGGCGCCCCGAGTACGGGTTCCCGGCCTATCTGATTCTGGTGGGCTTCTTTTCGTCCGCGGGGTACGTGGTCGGACGCTGTGGCGCGATCACCCTCATCCTCATGCGCTACGACCTCATGTCGATTCTTGGCATGGTCGGGCTCGGTGCGCTCTTTCTTCGGGTCACGCGCTCCGCGATCATGCGACGCCTCTGGATCGCGTGCGCCCTGAGCTGCGTGGCGATTGCGGTCCTCGGGAACGGCCGGCTGCTGCGGAAGTATCTGGTGAGTCCTCCATTTGCGTCGCGGCGGCTGATCGTGGACAGCCTCGAGGCGCGAGGCATCAAGTACGGGATCAGCGACTACTGGATTGCCTATGCGGTGACGTTTCTCTCGAATGAGCGCATCATCATGGCGTCGAATACGGTCGTCCGCATCAAGGAGTACAACCGGATCGTGGACGAGCATCGTGCCGAAGCGGTCCGAATCTCCCGCGACCGCTGCGACAATGGCTGGCGTCTCACCTTTGGTCTCTACGTCTGCCCTCCGTAGGTGGAAAGCCATTGCTCGGCGTTCTCTAGGTTCGTAAACACCCGAACCGTCAGCGCCGTGAGATTCCCGAGGCTGGCGTACCAGCTGCCCATCTTGAAGAGCTCCGCATCCGCCACCACGAAGGCAACCGGGCCTCGCGGACCCCGCTTCGTCGTTACCCCACCGACGTGCACGATCATCCGTCGCACGTCCTCCTCGCTCGGCGCGTCGAACCCCATGCGCGCGTCATACAACACGCCGTACGACCATGCGCCGTCGGCGGCCTGCCGATCGATCATCCTCAGGGCATCGCTCAGGTCCACGGCCCCGATGGACGTGACGGTGATCCGCCGCCTCGCCGGGTCGCATTCGTAGTAGAGAGGCACGCCCACCTCCAAAGACGCTGAGCCGTCCGTCTCAGCGGTGTCCGTCATTTTTGTCCGTCGAGTCTCGAACTCAACCACATAAGCGAAGCGTCGATTCGGTACGGGACATGCGTGTCACTCAGGAGAATGCTGAAACCGCAGAGGTGAATCATGCGTGCCTCTTTCGCGATCGCCCCCGTGCTGATCGTGCTCGTGTTGCCGGCACCCACGCGCGCCGTCCAGTCAGCGAGTGTCAATTCCGACGCAAGCGTGCTCGCGGCGTTTGACCAGCGAGTGAAAGCCTACGCCGACTTGCGCGACAAGGTCGACCACGGCCAGGCGGCACTCAAGGAAACCAGAGACCCCGCGAAAATCGCGGCGGCGCAGGACGTGCTCGCCGCGCGCATCCGCACGGCCCGAGCGGGCGCCAAGCCCGGCGACATTTTCTCACCAGACATCCAACGGATGTTTCACCGGCTGCTCCAGCCGGAACTCAAGGGGAAAAAGGGCGCCGAGACCAAGGCCGCCATCAAAGACGAAGCTCCCGGCGCCATGACGCTCAAGGTCAACACCAGGTATCCGGAAAAGGCGCCGCTGTCCACGGTGCCGCCCAACGTCCTGGCCTCACTCCCGAAGTTGCCGGAGGGACTTGAATATCGATTCGTGAGCACACACCTCATTCTGCTCGATGGCCGGGCGAACCTCATCGTCGACTTGATTCCGAATGCGATTGCCTGACGGGTTCACAAAAGGAGAAGTGAGATGCGTGTTGGACGTCGCCCCAATCGAACACTGATGCTGCTGACTGTCGCCCTCGCGTTGACCACAGCTCTTGGAGCGCAGACCATCACGCTCCCGAACCAGAAGAACTCGGTGCACTTCGCCGTCATCGGCGACACCGGCAGTGGCAGCGCCCAACAGTACAGAATTGGCGAGCGGCTTGCCGCCGCTCGCGCCGTCTTCCCGTATGACATCGTCCTGATGCTGGGTGACAACATCTACGGCGGAAGCGACGCCAGGGACTTTGCCGACAAGTTCGAGAAACCCTACAAGTCGCTCCTCGACGGCAGTGTGAAGTTTTACGCGTCGCTCGGCAATCACGACAACACGAACGAGCGTTTGTACAAGCCGTTCAACATGAACGGCGAGCGCTATTACACGTTCAAGCCATCAAACGGCAGCGTCCGCTTCTTCGCGCTCGACAGCAACTACATGGATCGTGCGCAGCTCGCCTGGCTGGACAAGGAACTTGCGAACAGCGGCTCCGACTGGAAGATCTGCTACTTCCACCACCCGATTTACTCGTCAGGGAAGACGCACGGGTCGGATCTCCGTCTCCGCACGCAGCTCGAGCCGCTCTTCATCAAGTACGGAGTGAATGTCGTGTTGGCGGGACACGATCATTTCTACGAGCGCATCAAGCCGCAACACGGCATTCAATACTTCGTGTCCGGTGCCGGTGGTCAGCTGCGTCCTGGCGACGTGCGGCGCAGCGACCTCACCGAAAAGGCCTTCGACACGGGCTATCACTTCATCCTGTTCGAAATCGCCGGCGACACCTTGTTCTTCCAGGCGATCTCGGATCAGGGCCAAACCGTCGACTCCGGCGCGATCACTCGTCTGAAACAGACGTAGCGATGAGCCCGGCGGCCGCGACGGGCTCGAGTGGCGGCGACTGCGCAACAGGCGCGAAGCGCTGCTGCGATCCCAGGCGGGCGTGAAGCGCGTAGAACGCCAGGACGGAAATGGCGCACAATATCCCGCCGACGTACCACAGCAGATTCGGATTGTAGTGGTCGAAGATCAGACCTGCCGCCGCTGGCCCAAATGTGGCTGAGACACCGCCACTCAATGCGAACATGGCCATGTAGCGGCCTCGCATGTCGATCGGCGCAAAGTGCGCCGCGAGCGCCTGGCTCGTCGGCACCACGATCATTTCGCCGACGGTGATCACGATAATGGCCGAAGCAAACAGCCAATAGGCGGACACGACGCCAAACATCGTGAAGCCCACCATATAGAACGCGGTCCCCCAGGCCATCATGAGGAACGGAGGACGCTGCCGCAAAAGGCGAATCAGCCAGAACTGGAACAGGATGACCGTGATCGCGCTCGTCGTGAGCAGGAATCCGTATCTCTGTGGGCTGATACCATGGACGTTACGCAGGTACACGGACAGCGAGTTGTACATCTGGATGTACACCACGCCCATCAAGAGGCTTGCCAGGAGAAAGGCGAGAAACGGAGCGTCTCTCAACGCCACGCGGTAATCCCTGAATGTGGCGAGCATGCTCTCGCCGTGAACCTCCGCCTTCCGGTCTGGCTTCGTTTCCGGGACGAGCAGGTAGAAGAGGATCGCCACCACGCAGCTCACCACCGCATCGATGACGAACAGCGCGAAGAACGACGTGTTCGCGACAAAGCCGCCGACCGTCGGGCCGATGATCCAGGCCATGTTCCCGGCGACGCGCAGCACGCCGAAACCTTCCTGACGCTGCCGTTCGGGCAGCAGGTCTGCAATCATCGCCCCATGAGCTGGTCCGCCAATGTCCGACAGGATGCCGATGACGATCGCGGCGGCATAGAACATCCTGAATTCGTCGATGAAACCGAGCGCGAGCGTGCTGAGCGCGCTGAAGACGAGACCGCACATGATGAGCCGGCGCCGGCCCCATCGGTCGGTGAGGCCGCCGCCGATCACGCCGCCCACCAGGCCGAAGAACGAGAGCATCCCGAGCACCGTTCCCGCCTCTGTCATCCCGACGTGGAACTTGCCGGTGATGTACAGCGCGAAAAACGGGAACATCAGCGTCCCGCCGACTTTGTCGATGAACGACACCAGGACGACGAACCAGAATCGTCTCGGATATTCGCGATAGATCGCTCTCAGCCTGGTCATCGGTCCACTCGGTCTCTGCTACAAGTGCGTGCGTCAATAGTTGCTGGTGCGATCGATCAGCCCGCGTTCGCGCGCCACGAAGTCGCACACGCGGAATGTCGCGATCGCGGCCGAGCTGAGCCCGACCGTGAGCGCGCTCAAAATGCCCAACAGCTGCAGGTTGGTCAGGCCCGCCAGTGTCGGAAAGGCCTGTGCCACGGGGCCGACGAGCGCCCGGCGCAGCAGCTCCAGCCAGTAGGTCACCGGCATCGCATATCCGATGGGCCGCAACACCCGAGGCAGTACTTCCAGCGGGAACACGGCACCGCTGAAGAGGAACAGCGATCCGGCGACCGCGTCACCCAGCGACCAGGACAGATGGCCAAGCAGGAGTACCAGGCTCGCAAGCAGCAGCCCCATTGCGGCAAGCATGACGACCCCGATCGCTAACGACACCACGAACAACGGCCAATCCACCGCCGTCAGGTCAATCGCGACCTCCAGAAACAGCACACCCACGACAAGCGTGACGAGCACAGAAACAGAACCGGTCATGAAGCGCGCCGCGCCACGGCCAATGAGGTAGAGCCGGATGTCCACCGGCGCCACGTACATCGACTTCAGCATCCGGTAGCGTTCGCGGTCGTCGATCACCGCCCACGCCATGCCGCTCATCACCGCCCCGACGTACAGGTAGAACGCGTTGCCGAGGTAAATGTAGGTAAAGACGGGCGAGGCAAAATCTCCGCGCGTGATGGTTCCGTACATCACGACGAGAATGCCGGCAAGCGCAAGCGGCTTGATGATCGAGTACACGGCAAACAGGAACGGGTCGGCCCAGTTCGACTCGATTTGCCAGCCAAGCCACGCAGCCGTCCTGAAGGATCGCCACCACGGATCGCCGCGCCGTACTGCCGATGACTCAACCACGGCTCTCCGTCAGCTTTCCCTCGGCAATCGCGAGACGCTCCATGTAGCCCAGCATCAGGCGGGCGAGCACGAGAAACACGACGCTCAGCACCGCCAGGGCCAGGCATTCGACGCGAGCGCTGATGAAACCGGTAGCCGGTCCGGAGGCGAACGCGATTTGCCGGATGGCGTCGAGCCCCAGCGTCAACGGAATCAGCGACGCACCCGTCGCGACCCAGACGTTAAGGCTCTTGATCGGGAAGTACATCCCTGACAACAGATACACGGGTTCCTGGGCGAGCCCGATGACGTGCCAGGCCTCGCGTCCAAGCAACAGGAACACCGAGGCGAACATCATCCCCATGCCGTAGAGAGCCGTGAGCGTCAAGGCGAAGACCGCGAACAGCAACGCCGGATCCGACACGGAAAACCGCACGCCGAACAGCCAGGTGCCAAGTCCGATGATCGCCGCCGCGCGCAGCGTCGTGGACACGAGGCCGCCGATCGCCATGCCCAGGAGGATCGCCATCAACGAGTTTGGCGCCATGATGTAGAGCGCAAGGTTTCCGGTCTCCTTCTCCCAGAACAGCTGGTTCGACATCGACCACAAGACGTTCAGCCAGAACGCGGTCATCGCGCCGCCGAGAATCACAAAGCCGACAAACGCCTCCGGTGCGTCAATCGCGCGGTACACGAACACATAGGCCGAAAGCCCCAGCAACGGCAGGAACACATCCAGGAAGGCACCGGCCGGTTCGCGCTGCTGGCCGACGAGGCGCGGGTACGCGCGCGCGGCCACCGTCCGCACGAACAACCGCCAGCCGACGTCCTTACTGACTCGCAGGGGCATTGACATGCTCGACTTCTTCCATGCTGCGGCCGACGAGGTTCACGAATACGTCCTCGAGCGTCGGTTCGCGCTTGGCGAGAGTGACCAAACCGATCTGGCGCCGCTCCATTTCCGCAATCACCGCGCTGATCACCTGTTCCTGGTCGAGAATCAGCTCCAGCGTCGATCGTCCGTCCGCTTCTTTGTGCGTCACCTTCTGCACGCCGGGAATCGCCGTGAACACGTTCACCTGTCCGTTCAACGGCGTCGTCTCCAGATGGAAGATCGGCTGGCGCTGGAGGCGCCGCTTCAGCGCCGACGGCGTGTCACAGGCCAGGACCTTTCCGCCATTGATAATCGCGACCCGGTCGCACAGTTCGTCGGCTTCGACCATGTAATGCGTCGTCAGGAGCACCGTGCGCGACCGGTCCTCGTCCACCCACCGTCGCACGAACGCGCGCACGTCGCGCGAAGCGCCGACGTCGAGCCCGAGCGTCGGTTCGTCCAGAAACAACACATCCGGATCGGTCAGAAACCCGCGCACGATGTTCATCTTCTGACGAAGGCCGGTCGACAGCTGCGACGACTTGGTATGGAGTCGATCGCGCATCTTCACGACGTCGAGGAGTTCGAGGATGCGGCGGTTGGCTTCGGCCGAACCGAGGCCGTAGAACTGCGCGAACATCCAGAGGTTTTCGCGCACGGTGAGCAGTCCATAGCCCGATGCTTCACCGCCTGACACCATGTTGATCCGGGGCCGGACGGCGTGCGGCTCTCGGGTCACGTCGAAACCCGCGACGCGAGCCGATCCCGTCGTCGGCGCCAGCAGCGTCGTCAGGATCTTGATGAGCGTCGTCTTCCCTGCGCCATTGGGCCCGAGCAGGCCGAACAGCTCACCGCGCGGCACGCACAGGTTCACGTCCTCCAGCGCGACCAGCGTCTTCGCCTGGGTCTTCTTCGCTCGAAGTTTGTAGACGCGGCCGAGATGCTCGGCATCGACCGCGAGGTTGTCAGACATGTGACTGCTCCAAGCCGAGACAAAAAGAAAAGGGCCATCACCTGGTGCGGG
>Ga0111539_10005748_pt1 | contig 16038 bp, 14 predicted proteins | sample RhiMethybrSRZTD1_FD_79667 | JGI IMG/M metagenome (GOLD analysis project Ga0111539, IMG submission 79667) | Populus rhizosphere microbial communities from Tennessee, USA - Rhizosphere MetaG P. TD hybrid SRZTD1 (version 2) (version 2) | ecosystem: Host-associated > Plants > Roots > Rhizosphere >... | reverse complement strand
GACCGTCAGGTTGCTTCCGCGCTGGTGGAGCGCACCCATCAGATACAGCACGCCATCAATGATGCCCCAAGCGATGTTGCACCCGAGCGCCCCGATGAGCATCGCGCGGATGTCTTCGCGCCCAGCCTCGGCCGCGCTGAGCGAGCCCGTGAACGTGAGCACCATGATCAAGCCGAAGAGCACTTCGGCGATGCGCTCGCCGGGATCGAGGACGCGCCTTGGCCCGCTGGAAGCGTCGAGCAGATGGGTCATTTGGTACAGCGGCAGCAGGATTCGCGGACAGCTTACCCGGATCCAAGTCCCTGATGTCGCCTCGATGCACGATAGGATGGAAGACGGAGAGTGATACGTGCCTGGTGGTCGTCACGGTCTTCAAAACCGTCGCCCCGACACTCCGTGCCGGGTGGTGGGTTCGATTCCCACCCTCTCCGCCATCTTCGCTCGCTCCGCTCGCTTGATGGCGACTCGGGTGGTCATCGGTCAGACCGCCTCTCGCCTACGGCTCGAGGCGAGTCAGAGCGATTCCCATGTGATGACAGCAGCTTAAATGGCGGTGCCCCGCTCTACACGACCGACACCCCGGGTGAACCGGCCTCCACCTCGCCGATGACTGCCGCGCGCTGAAAGCCCTCGCGGCGGAAGCACTCGAGCACGTCATTCACCGACTCGGGAGCGCACGCGACGAGCAACCCTCCGCTCGTCTGCGGATCGGTCAGAATCGCCTGTTCCACAGCCCCATGCGTCGTCAGATCGACGAGGTTGCCGTATCCCTTCCAGTTGCGAGCGGAGCCACCGGTGACAAATCCCGTTGAGGCGAGCGTTCGGGCGTCAGTGAGGAGCGGCACGGCGTCCCACTGCACGCGCGCGTGCACGCCAGAGCCACGGCACACCTCTAACAAGTGACCGAGAAGTCCAAAACCGGTGACGTCGGTGAGCGCGTGCACGCCAGGTAGTTGCGCGAGATGCATGCCTGGCGTGTTGAGCTGAGTCGTGCTGGCAATCAGCTCGCGGTATTGCGCCTCGGTGATCTGCTGCTTCTTGACGGCCGCACCGTACAGTCCGACGCCGAGCGCTTTGCCGAGGATGATCTTGTCTCCCGGCTTCGCGTCCGCATTGCGCTTCACATGCCGCGGATTGACCAGACCGATCGCGACGAGTCCATAGATCGCCTCGACCGAATCCACGCTGTGGCCACCCGCGACGGGAATGCCGGCTCGCGAGCACACGGACTCTCCGCCTTCGAGAATGCGCCGAATCGTCTCGACCGGCAGCTTGTCGATCGGCATCGCCACGAGTGCGAGGGCGAACAGCGGTTTGCCCCCCATGGCGTAGACATCAGAGATCGCGTTGGTCGCGGCGATGGCGCCGAAGTCGAATGGGTCATCGACGATCGGCATGAAGAAGTCCGTCGTGGCGACGATCGCCTGGTCCTCACTGATGCGATAGACCGCCGCATCGTCGCTCGTCTCGATGCCGACCAGCAGATCGGGCGGAATCAGGCCGCGGCCGCCGGACTTGGCGATGATTTGCTCGAGCACTGCCGGCGCAAGCTTGCAGCCGCACCCTCCGCCGTGAGACAGGCTCGTGAGCGATACCGTTGGGTTCACGGTTTTCGATTGTATATGGGGGTGAGAAGACGTGATGAAGGGGCAGATCGCGATCTGACCCCATCACCGGTCCCGTGGTCCGGCTGCCGCCTTGGCGCATCGCGCTTCGGCGCCCGAGGAAGCCGGACACTGCCACACGTCCGGCTAAAGCCGGACACCACGTACTACTTCAGGTGCTTGTTGACCAGCTTGGTCATCTCGAACATGTTGGCCTGCGCCTTGCCGCCGAACACGGCCTTCAACGCGGGGTCGGCCTTGATCATCCGCTTGTTGTTCGGATCCTGCAGCTTGTTCTTCTTGATATACGCCCAGAGCTTCTTCGTGACCTCGGTGCGCGGAATCGCCTTCGAGCCGACGACCTCTGCGAGCGCCGGGCTCGGGGTCATCGCCTTCATGAACGCAGCGTTCGGCTTCCTCGCGCTCTTCTTCTTCGCGGTCTTCTTCTTCGCAGCCTTCTTCGCTTTCTTAGCCATCTGCTCTCCTTTAAGTGTTCGGGACTGTCCCGCCCAAGCCTTTGGCGAAGGCGGATACCTCTACCGGCGCGAGCTCTCGCGCCGCTGTTCAAACGACAAGTTGTTCGAGAAGAACGGCAGGACCTTCTCTTCCAGCCGCTGCGGGATGCGGTTGCCGTGGTCGCCCTCGTACGTCTCGAACGTGTGCGCGACGCCGAATCGCTTCAGCGCCTCGACGAGGACTTGGTTGCTGGTGATCAGATTGTCCTGAAGACCGATGTCGAGCGCGATGGCCTTCATCTTCTTCAGGTTGGGCACGTATTGATCAAGCATCGCCACCGGCGAGTTGGCCGCCCACTTCACCGCGACCGCCGGCTGCACTTCGCCGTTCCTGGTCGGCAGGTCGAGATAGAGCGGGGGATTGGCGGGATTCGGCGCCCACGCCGCGGCGCGGGCCAGCGTGCCCTGTGCGCCTCGGTTGCCGCGTGCCTCTTCGACGGTGCGAATCGATTCCGCCGGTGACGGCCCGCCACCGCGCGGCGGCCGCACGGTGCCTTCATTCAGACAGCACGAGCTGAGCGCGTAGATCGCTGCGAAGACATCCGGGCGCTTCATGCCGATCCGCATCGTCCCGTAGCCGCCCATCGAGTGACCAGCGAGACCGCGGCTGTCCCGGGTGGGTAGCGTGCGGTAGTTGCGGTCCATATAGGCGACGAGATCGTCTGCGATGTAGCCCTCCCAGTTGCCTGCGGTCACGGAGTTCGAATACATGCTCCCGCCGTAGGCGTTCATCGCGTTCGGCATCACGAGAATCATCTCGCGGGCCGCGCTGGACCCATACACACGCTCGGCGATGCGATGCAGTTGCCGACCCGTCTCACCGAAGTAGCCCAGGTCGGTTCCGGTGTAGCCGTGCAGCAGATACACCACAGGATAACGCCGGCTTCGATCCTTTGCGTAGCTGGGAGGCAAATAGATCGACACTTCGGGCGACGCGGACTCGCCCATCAAGTTGCCTTCGAGCGACATGCCAAACACCTTGACGCGCTCGAGCGACCCCTTCAACGCCGGCGCTGTTTCCTGTGCCGTCGCAACCATTCCACCACCGATGCCAACGACGAGCGCGAGAACCGCCGTGCGAATGGCGAGGCGTGTCATGACTACTTCCTCCCGAGCGAGGCCTTGATATCCGCCACCGACGTCAGCCGGTCGGGATTCAACGAGTGAACGGACATGATCCGCTCCGGATCCAGCTTGAGCCGCTCGATATTGTCGAGGAATACGATCGTTCCGGTGACAGGAGGATTCGGCACGGGCGCAGCCGCCGTCGGCAGGTTGAACATGTCGGCGTAGGCGAGGATCCGCTCCTTTGGCAGGTACACGATCAAGTTGCCGTCAGCGTGAGGCAGACCCTTGACCAGGTGCACTTCCACGGTGCGAGTGGCGTCCTGGAACACGCGCTTGTCGCCGGTGATGCCTTCGATCTTCAGCTTCTTGCCGGACTTGGACATGGAGTCCGGTGCCAGCGTGCGCGGCGCGCTCAGGGCGCGCTCGAAGAACGGCACGTTCGTCTGGTGGGTCACGATGGTGATGCCTTCAGCAACCGCTGCCGGCAATCCGCTCGTGTGATCGAAATGGTGATGTGAGATCACGCCGTAGCGAATCGGCTTGTTCGGAATCAGCTTCTTCGCTTCCGCGATGATCGCCTGCGACCGCGCCTCGTTCTGCGGTCCTGGCTCATACAGGAAGATGTGATCGGCGAACTCGACGGCCAGCGCGTTGTAAGCGCCGTTGATGCGGTAGACGCCTTCGGCCAGCTTCTCGGACGTCGGTCCCGGCGCCGCACCGGGCCCGCCAGGTCCACCCGGACCACCGCCGCGGCCGGCCGGCGGCGGCGGGATCGTGACCAGCTGTTGGATGTTCGCGGGATTCCCACTCGCGCCGAGGATCTGCGCTTCGAACGTCGGCGACCCGCCACGCTTCTGGACGATGAAGGCGGGGTACTTCACGCCGCCGGGCGCCTCACGGTACTCGGTGTAAATCGACTCGACGAGCATGTCACCGAAGATCGGATTCTCGAGCCAGGTCTCGACGCGCTCGACCATGTTCGCCGGATTGATGTAGCCGACGACCTTGTACGGCGCTCCGCCGGGCGACTTGATCGGGGCATTCCACGTCACCACCTGGAAACGACGGCCGCCAACGGTCTGTGCCTTCGCCGTCGCGTTGCTGACGGCAGCGCCCTTCAGGAAGCCCCACGGCGTCACCCAGATCTCGAGCTGCTGCGCCCAGGCCGTGTTCTCCTTGGTGATGTTCTGCTGGAACGGAGCCTGCGCTGCAGGGCCGCCGGTGACGGGCGCCGCGAAGGTCACGCCGGTCGCGCGCGATACCGGCAGCGTGAAATCAATCGAGCGGACATAGTCATTGACGTTCGTGCGCGGCCACTGCCCGTTGGCGTTGTTCGATTGCCCAAGGCCGAAGTTCGCGCCAGACCCGTAGAACGTGATCGAGTTGAGATTGTCCGCGCCCATCGCCTTCGAGGCGCTGGCGATGACCGTCTTCGCATCCTGCGCCGCCGCGGTCGAGGCCATCAGACCCACGACGATGACGGTCGCGCCCCACTGCCTAATCATGATTTCCTCCGGGATAACGCTGTCGCGCCCGCCGCTACATTATGTTGTTGCGCGCTTCTGCTCAAGAGCTAGTTTCCGAAGAGCATCGGCTCACGATCGACTGTGCGCGTTCTTTGAGCCGCGCAAGGCACGCATTGATGTCGGGCGCCTCGGCGAACACCGTACAAATCGGCTGCCCTTTCGTGAGCGGCTCGCCAGGTTTCGGGACATCCCGCACCGTCTCGTCGCCGAGCCACGCGCGCGTGTCATCAACGACTCCGTCCTCCCGCGCAAAGACGATGGCCTTGCCGAGCACTGACCGAATTCGACGCGCGCTCGAGAGGTCGAAGTCCGGCAGCACGCCGTCCACGCACGCCGCGGCGTGGACGCCAAATATCGACACACCATACTGCCGCTCGACCAGCTCCATCGACGAGCACCAGCGCGGATTCACCTCGATCGCATATGGCACCTCGTCACAGACGAGGCAGTCGATGCCATTGAGGCCGATGAGTCCGAACTGCTCTGTCACGTTACGCGCCAACGCGATCAGCGACTCCACGACACGTTCCGTGATCACCTCGTCATCTGCGGAGGCAAGTACGTTGCCGCAGTATCGATATCCAGATGCGCCGAATGCGGCGTCGCCAATCAGCTGACGTGACATGCCGAGCGGCACCGCACGGCCGCGCGCGGCGACGAAGACGATTGACGCCGACACGCCGTCGATGCGCTCCTGGGCGTAAAAGCCCGGGAGCACTGTCGTGTCCGGAGTCCACGGTCTCACACCGTGACCGCCGCCGGACCGGAATGGCTTCACGAGCCACTCCATGCTTCGCGGCTCGCGCGGAACGTCCACGCGCGTGAGTGGCGCAGCGAACCCGCGTCTGCGGAGCACGCCGGCGAGCAGAAATGGATCGCGGACGCGGCGGAGCACGTCGGGCGGATTGCCCCACAGCGCGCGCCCGAGGGCCAACGCGTCGATCGCACGGGTGTGATTTTCAAACGGCGACAGATAGACCGCCGCATCTGCAGCGATGTCGCGCACGGCTTCCGCTGCCGCCTCCGCGGTGAACTGAGCGCCATCGTCGTGTGGCAGCACAAGACTCCGGACTGCGGGATGCTGGTCGAGATCGCCGAATGCGTCGATAGCAGTGACATCGAAACCGGCCCTGGCAGCGGACTCGGCCGCGGCGCGCGTCGAGACGCCGGCCACGAGCACGCTCCTCGTCACGAGCTGATGCCGATTCGGCCGAATCGCGTCACGAGCCGATACCGATTCGGGCCCGGGCGTCCTCGCGAGTCACCAGGAACAGATGATCGAGCACGGTGCCACTCGCGCCGCGGATGTCCAGGCGTTCGACGAGCGCCTTCGCCGCACCCCCGCTCAGACCGTCGGCGATGAGCGCTGCGCCCTGCGCGGCCTGACTGGCCGTGGCCTGGAACCCCTGGAGCGGTTGGAACGAGACGCCGTCCACGACGCCGCGCAGCCGATGCGCGAGCTCATCACGCACGCGTGGGCCGCGCGCGCTGCGTCCTGAGAGGACGACCTCGTGCGCTTGCGGAACCGCGACGGCCAAGGCTGATACCGCCTTGGCGGCGCTCTCGATGTACGCCTCCCAGGCGACGCGAGCGGCGGGGGCTTGTGAGGATGCGAGATCCTCGGCAGACGCATCGGGCAGACCGGCGATGGCGGCTGCTCCGCCCGAGAACACCATCTTCTTGCTGACGCCGCCGGCGAGGAACGCGACTTCTCCGTCGAGCGCTCCGGCCGCCCGCATGCCGAGCGGCCCCGACGATCCGCCCACGCCATCAACGATGCGTCCGCCGTCAACGGCAATCGCCGCGCTGAACGCGCCGCCGAGTTCGAGCAGGATGAACGACACATCCTGCACCGCGCAACGCCGGCGCTCGGCGCGCTCGCGAATCGCGAGCGCCACGGCGCACACCTTGTCCGCGGTGCCCATGTCCACACGATTCACTTTGCGGTGTGCGGGAACGGTCGCGAGATGGACGACCCCGGGCGTCAGAAGGACCGGCGAGGACACACGCCCGAGCGCGCGGACGAGCGAACGCAGTCCACCGATGCCCCCCGACTCGCCCTCGGGCGCGAGGAACGCGAGACGCAGATCCGCGTCGGTCAGATCGCGGGCCGCGGTGAGCGGCAGTCCATAACCTGACGGCCCAACGACCAGATCGAGCGGCGCGTACCGCTCGAGGAGATCGGGGATGCGTGACGGCGAGGCGAGGGCTTCAGCGGTCGGAATCGAAAGGTCGAGAAAGACCCCGCCGTCATTCAGGCCAAGGAGATCGACACTGACGGTACCGGGATCGATTCCGATCACCCGTGGCAGGGCATCCTCCTACAGGCTCTGCGCGATCTCTGCGATGGTCTCCGCGTCAAGGACCTGATCGTTCTTCTCGAAGAGCCTTGCGATGCAGGCCTTGTGGATCTTCATCTTGAGGTTGCCGACGCCGAGCGCGCCGAATGCTGTGACGCCATCGCGATCGGTTTTGTTGTCGGTGACCTCAATGCCTTCTACGCCGAGCGGCGGCACGGCATTGACGTCCACCGCCACCCTCAACCCGGAGCGGCCCATCCACGCGTCCTTCGGCACGAGACACACACCAGCCGGACCAGCGCTGAGAAACACTTCCGCGCCGTCGAGCGCCGCATAGGCGCCTGACGCGTCGGCCATCGTCACCTCGCGCACCGAAACACCGAACCGCTCTTGAATGCGCCGACTGAGGCTGCCATCCGCGGCACGACGCGTCGTCACCGTCACCTGCGCGCCCGCTTTCGCGAGCAGGCCAGCCGCGCGAATGCCCACCGGACCCGAGCCCGCGAGGACGACGACACGCGCGCCCGTCACGTCGCCAAGCGCCTGCTGAATCCGGACGACCGCCGCAACGGCCGTCGTGTTCGAGCCGTTCGAGTCGAGCATCACCGACACGCGCATGGGACCGAAGAACGCTTTCTTCACTTTGGCGAGCATGCGCTCGCCCACGGACATGTCGGTGCCGCCGATGAAGATCGCCGTGTTGTGCAGATCCTTCGGCCCGCGCGTGAAGATGGCGCCGTGGACGAGATCGCGCACCGCGTCTTCAGTGACGCCGCCATACGCCATCACGTCGTCGGCACCGCCATCGCGCGCGACGACGCCGTCGAAGACGCTGGGATGAGGAGAGCTATCGAGTTGAATCAGGAGCTTGCGCACAGAGCAGGATCTCTGTCAATTCCCAATGACCAACGCCCAACGTCCAACCACTCCCAACGCCCAACTCCCAATTGAGAGTTCTTGGGAGTTGGAAGTTGGAAGTGGTTGGACGTTGGGTATTGGGACTTGGGAGTTTATTTGGGGCTGTACGGGTGCTTCGCGCTCTTCGAGCCCGAAACAACTTCGTCCACTGTCGGCTTCTTGCCGAGCGCGCGGGCGATCGATTCCTTGGTCGCCTGGTAGTTGTAGTCGTAGATCTTATTATCGTCGCTCGCGTCCCAGTGGATGAACACGCCCACCAGAACGCACAGGTCGTCGGCTTTGTCCTTGGGAATGACGCCGCTGGCAACCGAATCGACCACGGCGCGAGCTACCGCTGCCTGCGCCGGTCCGAACATCTGGACCGCCTGCTTGGCGCCCTTGATCGTGACTTTGTTGAAGAGCAGGGTGTCGGGCTTGGCCGGGAGATTCGGCGCCACTACCGCGAGCAGAGTCGTGAAGCCATCCTTGTTGTTTGCAAGCGCATTGCAGAACGCCGAGCCGGCAGGCCCCGACTTGGAGCCAATGATCAGGTCGATGTGCGCGACCTCATTGCCATCGCCGACCAGCGACTCACCGAGAAAGAAGTCCGCTGCCATGTCGAAGAACTCCTGTCGAAAATGTAGTGAGCAACCCTGGCCGTGCAGGTCATTGGTGTTGCGGCCTCGTGGCGGCCAGAAACCGAACGACTATATCACCATCAGTGCGTCAAGATGCCCTCGGGAAGGGGCAGGCTCTGTTCGAGGACCGAACAATCATGCTCGGCGCAGAATTCAGCCAGCACTTCGGCGACCTCGTCTCGCGCGTTGCGCTCGGCGCGGGCGCGAAGCGCTCCGCCGATCTGTCGCTTCACGTGCGTGATGAGTTGGAGCAGATCGACGGACACGAGTGGGGGTGAGATGGTGCCGGGCGGTATCCGTTTTGGGGTGACGTCGCGACCCAGCTCCCGTCGGAGCGCCTCGAGCACGGTTTCCGGCGGCGTGAATTCCTCGGTGACAGTAGCGCGGAAATCAGCCTTCCTCTCCGCCGGCAGCTGCAGCACGGCCGGCCGGCTCAGGCGCTCTTTAATCCGAACGATGGAAACCGGCAGTTCTGATGGGGTCTGCTCCGCTGCCTCCTGCCCGGCGCAGGCCACCGCGCACCCGATCACGAGCGCGAGGAACGTCATATTCCTCAGACGCCCTGGTGACCGATTCAGCCTCCATGTCGCCATCAACGCTAATCGGCGTGCGAGTGGCGGGCGCGACGCTAAGGTCGTCAGCTCGATCGTACCGACCAGCGTCAGCTAGCGGGCAGAACAGGGCGAGGGATTCCAGCCAGCCGGGTCGCGCAGCTTCTTGAAGTCGGTCGTCGTCAGGTACGGCCTCGTGAAGTACACGGGGTCTTCGACCTTCGTCGTCACCGTCATCCACTGATCGCCGTTCGGCATCGTGTTGAGATCGTAGTACTCCGTGACGACGGCCTTTGCGCTGTACGGCGCACCGTTCTTGCGCACGTAGCCCGGCCTAAGGTTGGTTGTGACGACCTTCAGGTTACCGGTCCGCGCGGCGCCGCGTCCGCCCGCCGCGTACTCCCACTGCGCAACGGAAAGTCCCTGCCAGCTCGGCTCGCCCGATGATGCAGCCGCGGCTCCGAACCGCAGCAGCCGAGACTGCGTGCCGGCGTCAGTGTCAATGCGCAGCGTGTTGACGTCTTCCCACGAGATGCGCAGCCGGCCGGGCAGACGCATGATGTTCGCGGCACCATATGCGCGGCACTGCTCGCCCGCGGCTTCGTCCTTTGCCGGATCCCAACTGTCGGCGACCTTGCGGGCTTCGGCGTTGAGCGGCAGCGAGTCGTAGACGCCCTTCTTGGGCGTGACCATCCGCCACTTCCAGTCCTCGACGACGACGGAGACCCAGTTGCCGGTGAGATCGAGCGCGGCGGCCTCGCGCGCCGCCGGTGCAGGGCCGCCGCGGCCGGCGCCGCGCTGCGCGTAGAGAGGGGTCGCGGCGACGAGCGCGAGTGCGATCACGAAGAGCGTAGGGCGCGTCCTTTTGGACGCGCCTGGCCGGTCCGAAAGGACCGGCCCTACGATGCTAATCAACCGCTTCACCGGAACGCGTCCCCCATGTGAACCCATCGAGCGGCCGCCGCAGGCTGAGCATCAATGCGCGGTACTCACCAGGCACGCGTGATGGGCGTGCAGTCACGGTGATCTCGTCGCCGACCTTCAGCGACTCGCGCTTGACACCCTGCGCGCCGAGCTGCGCGGTGCCCGCCCACTCGACCGCCCACCGCTTCATCTCGCCATGCTCGTCGGGCGCTTCCATGTGCACGAACGAGTGCGGGTTGCGCATGACGAACTGCACCAACTTCCCTTCGAGCTTGACCTCTTTGGTGACGTCGTAGGTCGCCGCGTACGAGTGGTGCGCGTATGCCGCGGTGCCCGCGATCAGTGCCACGCCGATGACGAGAAGAACCGTTCGCATCACTACACTCCCTCACGTCCGCCTAAAGGCGGACACTACTTCTTCACCGTCGAATACACCGCCTCGACGAACATGTCGGTCGTCCACGCACCCGTCGTCGATCCATACCGCCCGTCGAAATCCATCGTCGGCTTCGCTGCCTTCACCTGGGCGAGCGTCATGCCCTTGCGCTTCAGATCCTTCACACGGTCGCGAATCATCGTCACCATATTGCGGTACGCGGCCACGTCGGCGGTATCCGACAGCCGTCCGCGACCAGGGACGATCCACGTCCCGCCCTGCGCGCGATACTCGGCGACGGCGATGTCGAGGATCTTGTTCAGCCCGCCGATGACGCCGTCGATCGTCCCGCCCTTATCCACTTCGATCAGTGGATAGCTGACCGTCGAGAAGAGGTTGCCCGCGGCGATCACTTCCGAATGACGGAAGAAGACGAAGCTGTCGCCGTCGGTGGTCGCGTTCGGCGCGTGATAGACGATCACGGCTTCGCCGTTCACGTACTCGGGCAGCTTGTGGAACTCGTCGAAGTAGGTGTCGGTCGGCCAGGACGCCGTCGGCATCGGCGAGGCCTTCCCCGCCGGGGCGCTCATGCGATTGAGCACCTCTTCGTGCGCGATCACCGACGCGCGCGGTCCGACGTTCTCCACCGCGCCACCGAACTGCGAGCCGCGCGGGAAGAAGCCGGTGGTGGCGATGCGCTCGTTGCCGCCGATACGTTCGGGCGCCGCGCTGGTATTGATGATGTAGCGTAGCGGACGCGCAGGAGCCGGCGCACTGATCACCGCACCGATGTAGGGACTCGACCATCCCCACTTGCCGGGACAGTTCGCACCGAAGCACTGGTTGGCCGTCGGGTTGGCCAAGACCGCGCTCGCGAGCTGGCCGACAGAGGCGAGGATCTTGTCGGACATCTTCGCGTCGCCGGTGTCGACGAGCAGGATTCCGTCTGCACCGATTGAGACGGTGAGATTGGTGCCGTTCGCCACGGCCATGTAGATGTTGCCCTGCAGCGGCAGGATGTGCACCTCTCCATCGCGCGGGCTCGACTCGGCCAGCCGCTTGGCCACATCGTTCGCGGACTTGGACGAGGGCACTTTCAGATCGGCGACCTTCACCGCTCCACCGTTCAAGGTCGCGCGGTACTCGGGATAGATCGTCTTCACACCACCACGTGTCGGCTCGACGGGAATCCAGTCCGCCGTCTTGAGCCACTCACCGAGCGCGGTGTTCTGACCGGGCAGGAAGTGCGGCACCCAGTGACGGTCTGTGCCGCCGTTCTCGGCGAACGACGAGGCGTTGCACGTCTCGGTCGCCACCGTGGACGTAAGGTCGTAGGTGTAGGTCGTCGATTCGACGTACGGCTCGTCCATGTAGATCGGATCGTCCACGACCGTGACGATGGTGAGGATCTCGTCGTGGCGCGTGAGGTATTCCGTCATCGTCAGCATGTCGCTGGTCTGCGGACCGCCGCGCTTGAGATACCCGTCCTTCAGGTGCGTCGTCGTGATCTTCAGCGTGTTGCCGACCCATTCACCCGTCGAGAACCCGGTCCAGGTGTGGGGTGCGTACGCCGGCGGATGCGGACGGCCGTCCATGAACACCGGCCGGTCGAGCGAGCGCATGAACTGAATGTGATAGACGCTGACATTGCGGGTGAGCGGATCCTGCTCCTTGAGGATGCGGGCCCCGCCGAGACCGCGCCACTGATGCGGCGCCGAGTGCGGACGGCACTGATACTCCGGCGTCCCCCAGATCGATTCGGCAGTGGTATCGGACCGCATGCGTCCGGCGTCGTTGAAGGGAATGCCGAGGTAGTCGCCGAGCGGCGGCTGCGCGGTGGTGTCCTGCTCGTTGTTATCGAGACGCCACTCGCCGGCGAGGTCAGGCGGAATCGGAGGACGCGCGGGTTGCGCCGCTCCACGAACGCCGGCGAACACGGTTACGGCCACGACGGCCAGCAGCACTTTTTTCATACGACCTGTTTTCCTATAACCCCTACGCCGTCACGGGCGTCCGGGCACCGGCCGATCTCGCGTTCGCACGCAGCGGCCGCACCAACAAGGTCAACACGAAGCCGACGGCAAGCAAACCCGCGAGCACCTGCAGCGGCGTGTCGTAGATATTGACACGATCCGCGCCCGGCGGCAGCGCCGCTTTTGCGCGGTTCGACAACTCGGTGATGATCACCGGCCCGACAATCGCGGCCGCGGTCCAGGCCGTCAACAACGCCCCGTGAATGGCGCCGACATTCTGCGGTCCGAAGATGTCAGCAAGGAACGCGGGGATCGTGGCAAACCCGCCGCCATACATCGTGAACACGATGAACAGGCTGGCCTGGAACAGCCACCAGTTGCCGCCGGCCGCGAGCTGCGGGATCAGCAGGAACAGGAAGAACTGTGTGACAAAAAAGATCGTGTAGGTGTTGCGCCGGCCGATGTAGTCGGAGCCTGACGCCCACATGAAGCGGCCGCCTGCGTTGAACAGGCTGATGAGCGAGACGACCACGGCGGCTTCGAGCGGCGTGCGCTTGAACATGTCCTGCATCATCGGCGAGGCCTGCGCGAGGATGCCGATGCCCGCGGTCACGTTGATGAACAGGATGCCCCAGAGGAGGTAGAACTGCGGCGTGCGGATCGCCTCGTTCCGCGACACGCTGGTGGCGGCAATCATCGGGTTCTTCTTCGCTGGCGGCGTCCACCCTGGCGGCGCCCATCCCGGCGGTGGCAACTCCATCAGCCGCGAGCCGCTGAGCATCACGATCAGGTAGACAACCCCGAGCATCATGATCGTCGGCGCAACGCCGAAGCGGTCCATGAAGAAGACGTTCAAGTAGCCGGCAACGAACGCTCCGCCACCGAAGCCCATGATGGCCATGCCGGTGGCCATGCCACGGCGATCGGGAAACCATTTCACCAGCATGCTCACCGGCGAGATGTAGCCGAGTCCGCAGCCGATGCCGCCGATGACGCCCATGCCGAGAAACACCAGCACGGACTGACGCAGCGCAAGTCCGACACCGCCAATCAGCAGACCCGTGCCGAAGAACAGCGCCGCGGCTGTCGCGGCGACGCGCGGTCCGCGACGCTCGACCCACGGTCCACCGAACGCCGCGCTCAACCCGAGCAACGCAAGCGCGGTGGTGAACGTCGTGTACGGCGGGCTGAACCACCACGGCGCATCTGGGAACAGTGCCTGGATGGGCCGGTTGAACGTACTCCACGCGTACACCGATCCGATGCACACGTGAACCAGGACGGCCCCAATGGGGATGCGCCAACGGTTTGGTGTCACGGGGCGCAATTTAGTAGGTCAAAGGGCAAAGGTCAAAGGGCAAAGGTCAGGTAAAGGTCGGTGCGGCGGGCGGTGCGGGACTGTAGGTCCGGAGCAAACCGTGGGGAGTGCCCGCCTACGCCGCAGGCTTCGGCGAGGTCCGCCATAGCTTTAGCGAAGGCGGATATTGGCACACCTCGTTGATCGGAAGCGAATGCTGAGGTGCGCGGATCAAGTCGGTTTGCGGAGCGACCTACGGTTCCGCACCGCTGCACGCAGGACAGTCCGTCACTGCAGTCTGCGCCGGATCGCATCGCCCGCGGCACGCGTGCCGAGCGTTCCGCCGACGTCCCGCGTGGTTTCGCCGGCCTGGACCGCGGCCTCGACGGCGCGCTCGATGCGGTGCGCCTCGTTGAATTTGCCGAGATAGTCGAGCATCATCGCCGCGGACAGAATCGCGCCAACGGGATTCGCCACATCCTTCCCCGCCAGCGGTGGCGCCGAACCGTGCACGGGCTCGAACATCGACGTCCGGCCTGGATGGATGTTGCCCGAAGCCGCCATGCCGAGTCCGCCCTGCAATGCGCCGCCGATGTCAGTGATGATGTCGCCGAACAGGTTGTTGGTGACGATCACCTGAAACTGTCCCGGGTTCTGCACGAGCCACATCGCGAGGGCGTCGATGTAGAAGTGCGTCGCCTCGATCTCCGGATAGGCGGCCCGCACCTCCTTGAACACCCGCTGCCACAATGCGTGACCATCCGGCATCGCGTTGCTCTTGTCGGCCATCGCGACCGAGCGCAGTCCGTGTAGACGGGCGTGCTCGAAGGCATGACGCACGATCCGGTTCACGCCTTTGTAGGTATTGATCTCTTCCTGAACGGCGATCTCGTCCGGCGTGCCGGCCTTGAAACGTCCGCCGACGCCGACGTAGACACCCTCGGTGTTCTCGCGGAACACCGCGAAGTTCACGTCAGCGCGCGTGCGGCCCTTGAGCGGACAGAGTCGATCGTCGAGCAGACGCACCGGACGGTAGTTCACGTAGAGATCGAGCTCGAATCGAGTACCGAGCAGGATGTCGCGCGCGTGGCGGTTGTCGGGCACACGCGGATCGCCGAGTGCGCCGACGAGGATCGCGTCGAACGAGCGCAGCGTGTCGTAACCGTCCGGCGGAATCGTTTCGCCCGTGGCGAGATAGTGATCCGCGCCCCACGGCAAGTGATGCAGATCGACGCCGCCAATCGCCTCGAGGATCTTCACCGCCTCGGCAATCACCTCTTTGCCGATGCCGTCGCCGGGAATGACCGCGATGCGATGCGCCACGAACGGATTCTAGCTGCTGAACGCTCGACAATGGCCGAGGGCACACCGCGTCGCGGCTGCGACGTGACGCACGGTGCTGCCGTTTCAACGCGGTGCGGGACTGTAGGTCGCTCCGCAAACCGACTTGATCCGCGCACCTCAGCGTTCGCCGCCGACCAACGAGGTATGCCAATACACTCCCCACGGTTTGCTCCGGACCTACAGTCCCGCACCGCTTACTCCTCATAGGGATTCGCGCCACAGCAACGCCAACGCAACCAGGCGCCGAGGGCATGCCGCGTGGCGGACGCGTGCGAGCATGCCGAGCTCAAGGCGAAGCCGGAAATTGGCGCAGCGATTCACCCCGCGCGTGTTCCGTCAACGCGTTCTCGTTGCCGCGAGCCACCACAGGCGATTTGAGCCGCGCAACGGATGTCGTTACGAATCAGCACCTACACGCGCGGGCTGCGTCAGAGGACGAGCGGAGACAATTTCCCGGCGTGCGAGGCGCGGCCGCGACGCGGCATGCGCTCGGCCCGCGACGTGACGCACTGCAGGCGCAAATTCGGTGCAAAACGCGACGCGTGTTCGTGCCCTTCGACCTTCGTGGTTATACTCGCCGCGTCATGAATCGTTTCCTTGCAGCCGTCTTCATCGCCCTCATCGGCGCGGCGCTCGCCGCGCAATCACGATCGGCATCGACGGTCAGCGGCGACTGGCCGATGTACTCGTACAACCTCGCGGGCACGCGCTACTCGCCGCTGACCGAGATCAACATCAACAACGTGGGCACGCTCACGCAAGCGTGGTCGGTGCGACTCACTCAGCCTGCGGCCGGCCGCCGTGGTGGAGGTCCAGCAGCCGGTGGTGGTGAAGGTGCGCCCGCCGGGCGCGCCGCCGGTGTGGCGGGTGCGCCTGCGGCACAGGGACGCGGCGCCGTTCCCGCCGAAGGCGCGGAGCCCCCCGGCAGCAATCCTCAGGTCACACCGATCGTGATCGGCGGCGTGATGTATCTGCCAGCGCGCGGCAATCAAGTGCTCGCGCTCGAAGCCGACACGGGCAAAGAG
>Ga0111539_10005745_pt1 | contig 16042 bp, 15 predicted proteins | sample RhiMethybrSRZTD1_FD_79667 | JGI IMG/M metagenome (GOLD analysis project Ga0111539, IMG submission 79667) | Populus rhizosphere microbial communities from Tennessee, USA - Rhizosphere MetaG P. TD hybrid SRZTD1 (version 2) (version 2) | ecosystem: Host-associated > Plants > Roots > Rhizosphere >... | reverse complement strand
TCGCCGTGATGGCGCGCCCGGGGCCCTCGGGTCCGCCGCCCGGCGGCGGCACCACGTTCCACGAGGGTCACTAGCGATGGCACTGCTTGCGCTAGAGGATGTTCATACGTACTACGGCGAGGCGCACATCCTTCAGGGGGTGTCGCTCTCCCTGCAGGAAGGCGAGGTCGTCACGCTCATCGGACGCAACGGAGCGGGGAAGACTACGACGCTTCGCTCGATCATGGGCATCGCCCGGCCGACCCGCGGCCGCGTGCTGCTGCGCGGGGCGGATCTTACACGGCGGCCGACCCATGAGATCGCCCGCGCGGGGATCGCGTGGATTCCGGAGGAGCGGCGGATCCTGCCGAATCTGACGGTGCTGGAGAATCTGCGGCTGGGGATGCTCGGCCGGGGGCGTGGTGTGGTGGACGGCGCGCTCGACGAGGTCTTTGACTATTTTCCGCGGCTGCGGGAGCGGGCCCAGCAGAAGGGGCAGTTTCTGTCCGGCGGCGAGCAGCAGATGCTGGCGATTGCCCGGGGCCTGGTCGCACGGCCGTCGATCATGCTGGTGGACGAGCCGACGGAAGGTCTGGCGCCGCTCATCGTGCGGGACCTCACCGAGATCCTCGCGCGCATCAATCGGGCGGGGACCACGCTGCTGCTGGTCGAGCAGACGCTCGAGGTGGCGCTGGCGCTCTCCCACCGCCTCTACGTGATGGACCAGGGCCGCATCCAGTTCGAGGGCACGCCCGACGCCCTCCGCAACGACCCCACGATCCAGCAGCGCTTCCTGGAAGTGTAGGAGATCCGCATGGCGCGGCCTCGTCAGACTCAGCAGAAGTCATCCGGGCCCTCCTGGTCAACAGGCATGCGGGAGGTGGGAGCAGGGATCTTTGCCTACGTGCAGGCGACGGGCGAGACCGGCATCTCCAACGCCGGCCTGATCGTTGGCCGGGATGGCGCGGTCGCGGTCGACGCCCTGATGGTGCCGTCGATGACGCGGCGGCTGGTGGCGGCGATCAAGAAGACCACCCGGAAGAGGATCGGCTCGCTGATCAACACCCACCATCACCTCGACCACACCGGCGGCAACCAGTTCTTCCGAAGCGCCACCATCGTCGCCAGTGCGAAGTGTCGCGAGGCCATGGTCCCCGGATTTCCGCCGGTGCCAATTCTCCAGCGGTTCATGCCGGCGTTCGCCCGCGAGTTTCCCCTTCTGAAGATGACGCTGCCCGCGGTGACCTTCGAGGACTGGCTGGTGATCCACGACGGCAGCCACGAGATCCACCTGTGGCATCCGGGCGTGCCGGCTCACACGGCGGGCGACGTCACCGTGTTCCTGCCGAAGGAGCGCGTGCTGTTCACCGGGGATCTCTCGTTCCACTACGTGACGCCGCTGGCCTTCCAGGGGCACGTGGGCCACTGGATCGAGGCGGCCGATCGAGTGCTCGGCTTCGCGGCCGACGTGGTCGTGCCGGGCCATGGCCCGGTGGGGACCCTCGCGGATGTGCGATTGCTGCGCGACTATCTGGTCCTGGTGCGCCGGGAGTCAAAGCTCCGGTTCGACGCCGGGATGCCGGCGGAGGCCGCCGCCCGCGACATCAAGCTCGGGGTGTACGCCAGCTGGCGCGAGGCCGAGCGGATCCTGCCGAACGTGATGCGCTGCTACCAGGAGTTTCGGAACGAGACCGACCAGGACCTGGACGTCAAGGCGATGATCCAGGGCATGGAGCGGCTGCGGGGCGCGTCCACCGGGCACGCCTGCCTGTGACGCGCCCCGAGCTGCTGAAGGAGGATCCGCGATGATCGTGCTCAGGGGCGGAACGCTGATCGACGGCACCGGGCGGGCGCCCGTGCGTGACGCGACCATCGTGGTGGACGCCGGACGGATCGAGCGCGTCACGACCGGTCCCGACGTGAACGGACCAGCGGGCGCCGAGGTCATCGACGTCTCCGGCCGCACGGTGCTGCCGGGACTCATCGACTGCCACGACCATCTGGCCTCCCACGGCTACGACCTCGCCACCCGCTGGGAGCTCGACGAGCCGTCGAGCGCGCGGCACCTGCGCACCGGCCGGGTGCTCGAGCGCACGCTCGACTTCGGCTACACGACGATCCGCGACGCCGGCGGCCTGGACGCCGGCTTCCGCGCCGCTGTCGACGAGGGGCTGGTCCGCGGGCCGCGCTTGCTGACCGCGGTGGCGATCATCTCGCCCATCGGGGGGATCGGCGACCGCGTGAGTCCCTCGGGTCACGAGTGCATGGTGTCGGCCGATCCCGCGCTGCCGCGCGGTGTGGCCAACGGCGTCGAGGACGTGCGCCGCGTGGTGCGCACCATGGTTCGCGCGGGCGCCGACGTCATCAAGTGCGCGACCACCGGTGGCGCCAGCTCCCGCGCGGGCCACGGGCCGCGGGACGCCGCGTTCGACCTGGACGAGATGCGCGCGCTGGTCGACGAGTCGCACGCGCTCGGCCGCCGCGTGATGTGTCACGCGCTCGGCGGCCCGGGCCTGCGCATGGCCCTCGAGGCCGGTGTCGACTCGATCGAGCACGGCTGCTATCTCGACGAGGACCCCGAGCTCATTCCGATGATGGCCGAGCGCGGGACCTTCCTCGTGCCCACGCTGACCGTGTACGTCTATCACAGCGAGTCGAAGGCCCCACACGTGCGGGAGCGCGCGCGGGCGCTACGTGAGCACCATCTGAACACCATCCGCCGCGCCATGGCGGCCGGCGTCAAGGTCGTGGCCGGCACCGATGCCGGGGGCCACGGCCATCCGCCGAACGCCATGGAGATCGAGTATCTGGTCGCCGCCGGCCTCACGCCCATGCAGGCGATCCAGGCTGCGACGGGCTGGGCCGCCGAGTGCCTGGGTCTCGAGCACCAGATCGGTGCGGTCGAGAAGGGACGGCGCGCGGACCTGGTGGTGGTCGACGGTGACCCCCTGGCCGACGTGCGGTTGCTGCAGTCGCCGGAGCGGATCCGGCTCGTGCTGAAGGACGGACGCGTCGAGGTGCGCCGGTAGTCCGGCGCGCCCGAGCTACTTGAAGTAGACGGAGGTCCCGGACTCCGGGTACGCGGAGCTCTCGGACTCTAGATAAGCGGCGGACACGCTCCGCTCGGCGATGACCTCGAGCGTGCCGAGGGCCAGAATCAGCGCCACGAACAGGACCAGGTAGACAGCTCGCATCGCCTGCAAACTCCTTTCGTTGAGCCTTTTCCCGTTCTCTTGGATGTCCCCCTCCCGCCGGGAGATTCTGGATATTTCCGATTGAGAATCCTTCACCCCGGGTCCCCCGTCGCAACAGACGGAGGAAAGAAGAACATGGCGAAACGAATTCTGGCCCCAATCGATGCCCGGGAGACGAGCGAGCGCGTCGTTCCGGTCGTGGCAGCAATGGCTCGCGAGATGGGATCGACCGTACGGCTGCTCCGCGTGTTCCCCGTACCGGAGCGCGTCGTCGATCAGTACGGACGGACCGTCGCCTACGTGGATCAGGAAATGGAGCGTCTGACGGCGCGGGGGCTCGACGATCTGCATCCGACCGAGGCCGCGCTGGACGGCGTGGCGGTGGAGACAGTGGTGCGGTTTGGGGAGCCGGCCGACGAGATCTTGCTGGAGGCCGAGGCCTTTGGCGCCGACCTCATCGCGCTGACGACGACGTCGCGGGGACGCGTGCCGCGATTCATCGCACCCGACGTGGCCGACCGCGTCGCCGCATCGGCGACCGTACCGACGCTCGTGCTGCACGGCTGAGACCGGGCGGGGGACCGCCCCCACCCGGCCTCGGCCGTCTCAGATGCCGGGGCGTTCAGCCTCGCGGCCCGGCGTTGATGCGGAACATTCCCTCGGTCAGTCCCAGCGCGCTCTTGCCGATGGCCTCCAGCATGCGGTCCATCGTCGGCGGCATCAGGGTCGACGTGCGAACGTCGCGGAACGCCCGCTCCAGCGGGAACTCGCGGTACGCGCCGCGCCCGCCCACCACCTGGATCACCCGTGACGTGACCTCCAGGCTCACCTCGGTCGCCAGATACTTCGCGCGGTTTGCGAGATTACCGCGCTCGGCCACCTCGGCCGGCTCCCAGCGGGCGGCGGCGTCCGTGAGCACCAGGCGCGCGGCGTCCAGGTGGACGGCGAGACCGCCCAGGTGGCGCTGCACGGTGGGGTCCTGGGCGATCGCGATGTTCTCGGGCTTGACCACGCGCTCCTTGGCGTAGCCCAGCGCGAACGCGAGCGCGGCCTCGGCGATCCCGACATACACGGCCGCGTAGCCGAGACCGAAGCCCTCGACGACACCGACCTGCGTGACGGCGCCGGGGCGTCCGAGCGCGGCGTCCTTCGGGATCCGGGCCCCGGTGAAGGTCACCGACGGACTGTAGGTGCCGCGCATGCCGAGCGTGTCCCACTTGCCGTCGGTGGCGAGACCCGGCGTGTCGGCGGGCACCAGCGCCAGCATCAGCGCCTTGCCCATGTCCGTCTCGCCGTCGAGCGCGCACCAGACCATGTAGTGCGACGCGCCCATGGCCATCGTGCAGAAGTGCTTGACGCCGTCCACCACGAACGAATCGCCGTCGGCCCGGATGGCCGTCTCCATGAGCAGCGTGCGCGACAGGCTCACCGCAGGCTCGCTGCCCCACGACCCGAACAGCGTGCCGCCGCCCACGACCTCGGCGAACCAGCGGCGCTTCTGGGCCTCGGTGCCCAGCGCGTCGATGAAGCGCATCACGGTGGAATGCATGTGGAGCGTCATCGCCGTGCTGGCGCAGCCCTGCGCCAGCGTCCGGATCACATCGACGTAGGCCGGCATGTCGAGGCCGAGACCACCGTGGGCCGCCGGGATCGCGGCCGCGAGGATCCCGTCGGCGTGCAGGTCCCGCCAGCTGTCGACCGGGTTGGCGGCCTCGCGGTCGTAGCGCGCGGCCCGCGGCGCGAGTTTCTCGCGCGCGAGCCGCGACGCTATGTCGACGATCCGCCCGCGGGCGGCTTCGTTCACGCCATCTTGCCGCCGCGTGCGGCCGAGCGACGCGAGGTCACACACCGGCACGTGTCGATCTGGTGCAGCTCGATCATGTTGCCGAACGGGTCCTTCATGAAGATCTGCAGCGACTCCGGGCCCACCACGCTCTCGGCCGCCCAGTAGTCGACGCCGAGGCGCTCCAGCTCCTTCTTCGTCTCCTGGATGTCCGCCACCGCCAGAGCCACGTGCGGCAGTGACGGGTCCTGGCCCGGGCCCTTGGCGAAGTTCGACTGACCGGCCACGCCCATCAGGTGGATCTGGGCGATGCCGCCCACGTCCATCCAGTACCCGTCGATGCTTGGAATGTTGGGACGGCCGGGATCGTGATCGAGGCCCAGCACGTCGCCGTAGAACTTGCGCGCCTTGGCGACCTCCTCCGGCGAGGGCCCGACGCGAATACCGTGATGATGCAGCTCCAGCACTTTAACGGCCATGGAAGCCTCCTGTCAGCGTGCCCCAGATGCCCTTGGGAAGGAACAAGACGAACACCACGAAGATAGCGCCGATCACGAGCGGCCACGACTCGGTGACGACGCTGATCGAATCCTCCAGCACCAGGAAGGCGGCCGCGCCGACGAACGGGCCGAAGAAGGTCCCGGCGCCGCCGAGCAGCGTCATGATCACGACCTGACCCGAGGTGGACCAGTGCAACGACTCGATCGGCACCACGGTGAGCCGTAGCGCGTCGAGCGCGCCGGCCAGCCCGCAGAACGTCGCCGAGAAGACGAAGGACAAATGCTTGATCCGCGCGATGTCGTAGCCGCAGGCAGTAGCGCGATCGGAATTCTCGCGGATGGCCTGCAGCACGGCGCCGAAGGGCGAGTCGAGGATGCGTTTCAGCACGAGCACCGCGAGGCCGACCAGCATCAGCGCGAAGTAGTAGAAGACGACCGAGCGGTCGAGGGAGATGCGCCAGCCGCCCAGCACGACCGGTGGCACCGTGATGCCCCGCAGGCCGTCGTCGCCCCCCGTCCAGTCGGCCAGATGGAAGCCGATGAAATAGAGGAGCTGCGCAAAGGCCAGGGTGAGCATGGCGAAGTAGATGCCGCGCCGGCGCAGGCAGAAGAAGCCGAACAGCGCGCCGCCGATCAGCGCCAGCCCCAGCCCCGCGCCGAGCGCCAGCCACAGCGAGGTGACCTTGAGCTTGGCCAGCGCGATGCCCGTGCCATAGGCGCCCAGGCCCCAGTAGGCGGCCGCACCGAACGACAGCAGTCCCGTGTAGCCATAGAGCAGGTTGAAGCCCAGCGCGAACAGGCCGTAGATGAGGACCTGGGTGGCCAGCGACCGGTACGGGACCAGCCAGGGGAAGATGGCGAAGAACACGAAGAAGCACACGACGGGATGCCGGCGGATCCAGGCCACCGCCCCGCTCATTCGGCCAGCCCGGCCTCGCCGAACAGGCCACTGGGCCGGAGCAGCAGCACGACCGCCATGAAGATGAAGACGATGATCTCGGCCAGCTTGGGCGCGAAGAACGTCGTCAGGCTCACGATCTGGCCGATGAGCAGTCCGGAGACGACGGCGCCCACCAGGCTGCCCATGCCCCCGACCACCACGACCACGAACGATTCGATGATGATCGTCACGCCCATCTCGGCGTAGGCGCCGCGCATCGGACCGGCCAGGATGCCGGCCAGCCCGGCCAGGCCGGAGCCGATGCCGAACACCAGGAACCAGATGCGGCCGACGTCGAAGCCGAGGGCCCGGACCATCAGCGGGTCACGCGAGCCGGCCCGGATCACCAGACCGACGTTGGTCCGCTCGAGGAAGAGCCAGAGCGCGATCAGCACCACGATGGTGACCGCGATGACGAACAGCCGGTAGATCGGAAAATAGGTGAAGCCCAGGTTGACGGCGCCGGCCATCGCGCGCGGGGGATCGAGCGTGAGGCCGATCTTGCCCCAGATCATCCGCGCCACCTCGACGATGATCAGCGAGAGCCCGAAGGTGAGGAGCAGCGGGTCGTCGGGGCTGCGACCGTACAGGCGCCGGATCAAGAACCGCTCGATCAGCAACCCCAGGGCCCCGACCATCAACGGGGCGACGACCAGCGCCACCGTGAAGCTGCCCGAGCTCTTGAACAGCAGATACCCGAAGTACGCGCCCAGCATGTACAGCGCGCCGTGCGAGAAGTTCACCACCGTCATCAGGCCGAAGATCAGCGACAGCCCGACGGCGAGCAGGACGAAGATCCCGCCCAGCACGAGGCCGGTGAAGACCTGCGCCGCGAGAGCCGCCAGCGAGATATCAGCCACGGCGCCTAGATCGGATCATTCATGAACGACGTTGGGTTGCGCGGGCAGGCCTCGTGCGCGCCCGCATGGCTCGCCTGTCGCCGTAAGTCGCTCCGGGCCCGGCTCACTCGACCCCCATCCCCAAGGGGCTCGGTCGGCGACCAGTCGAAGCGGCGGCGGCTCGTTCGCCGGGCCCTGCGCTCCTAACGGCGACGACGGCTCGCCATGAGGGCGCGCACGAGGCCTGCCCGCGCAACCCAACGTCGTTCATGAATAGTCGGGCTAGGCGGTGTGGCCCTTCTCGCTGCAGGTGCGGTCCATGTCCTCGGTGGCCGGGATGCGGGAGACGACCTCGAGCAGCCCCCACTCGCTCTTGACCTGACCCGGTCCGCGGCCCTTGACGATCCACATGTCCTGGAAGGACTTGTTGTCGCACGTGCGCCACCACTGCTTGCCCTTGAAGTGGTCGTACACCGGGCTCTTGCGCAGGGCATCCGCGACCTTGTCGGCATCCGTCGTCTTGGCCAGCTCGACGCCGCGCGCGACTTCCAGCACGCCGCCGTAGGCGTAGGCGCTGTAGTCACCGGGTGGGGTGCCGAACTTCTTGGTCGCGGCCTCGACGAACTTCTTGGCGCTCGGGATCGAGTCCTGCAGCTCCCAGTACCAGTTGATGCCCGCGTAGATGCCGTCGTAGAGCTCGGGGCCGCCCTGCTTGGCCACCGAGATCCAGTGCAGCGGCTGGGCGATCTTCATCTGGCTGCGCATCCCGAAGCTCGAGACCTGCTTGAGGAAGGCGATGTTGTCCGCGCCCGGCGTGACCGAGACCAGCACCTCGGGCTTGGCCGCCTGGATCTTCGGCAGGTGCGCCGAGAACTCGGCGCTGCCGAGCGGGTAGGGCGTGGACCCGAGAATCGTCCCGCCCATCTTCTTGTTCACCTCGGTGAGTACGGCGTTGTTCTGCTTGCCCCACGCGTAGTCGGCGTAGACGACCCACCACTTCTTGCCCAGGTTCTCCATCACCCACTTGCCCACCACGCGCGAGGTGATGGTCGGATTGAGCGCCTCGTGGAAGGTGATGGGGCTGGTGTCGGGCTTGGCGCTGATCTCGTCCGACTGGCTGGTGGAGATGAACAGCACCTTGGACTTCTTGGTTTGCTCGTTGATCGCCATCTGCACGTGGGCGGCCAGGCCGCCGACGATGAACTGGCAGTTTTCCTTCTCGATCAGCTCCTGCGTGCGCTGGGCGCCGACCTGTGGCTTCAGCTGGTCGTCGCGGAAGAGGACTTCGACCTTCCGGCCCATGATGCCGTTCTTGGCGTTGAGCTCGTCCGCCGCGATCTCGGCACCCTGCTTCATGTCGGTGGCGATGGCGGCAAACGGTCCGGTCAGCGGCAGCGGGCAGCCGATCCGGATCGGGTCCTTGCTCTGCGCGCGGAGGACGGCGGGAAACGCGAGCGTGACGGCGGCGGCGGTGGCGGTCGTCAGGAATTCACGGCGCTGCATGGGAATCTCCTCCTGGCACGAAGCGGTGTCGGGCGTGGCGCGGCGCTGAACTTTTCGGTGCAAATCGCGCCGATCATAGGGGCCCCTGCCTGTCCTGTCAATCGGCCGCTCCCTCGATCGTGCTAGACTGCCGCGCGTGCCGCAGGTCGGCGCGCCGCTGCTGCGATCGGACGATCCGCGACTCCTCACCGGCCGCGGCCGCTACGTCGACGATCTGGTCTTCCCCCGCCTGGTCCACGTCGCCTTCGTCCGCAGCGTGCACGCCCACGCCCTGATCGCGAGCCTCGAGCTCGACGCTGCCCGCCGTGCGCCCGGCGTGGTGGCGGTGCTCAGCGGGGAGGATACGCGCCGGCTCTGCAAGCCGTGCCGCGGCGTGCTGCTGCACTACCAGGGGATGAAGACCGGCGCGATGCTGCCGCTGGCCGTCGAGCGCGTCCGCTACGTCGGCGAGCCGGTGGTCGCCATCGCCGCCGAGACGCGCGCCGCCGCCGAGGACGCCGCCGCGCGCGTGCGCGTGGAGTGGACGCCGCAGCCGGCCGTGCTCTCCCCCGAGGCCGCCGTGGCCCCCGGGGCGCCGCTCATCCACGCCGAGCTGGGCGACAACGTCATCTACGACACACGCCTGGCCGGCGGCGACGCCGCGCGGGCGCTCGACGGCTCTCATCGCGTGTGGCGGCGCCGCTTCACCACCGGCCGTCACACCGGCGTGCCCATCGAGCCGCGCAGCCTGGTGGCCGACTTCGAGCCGGCCACGCGCAGTCTCATCCTGTGGATGTCCACGCAGGTGCCGCACATGATGCAGGCGGTGCTCGCCGACCTGTTCGACGTCGCCGAGCATCGCGTGCGGGTGATCGCGCCCGACGTCGGCGGCTCGTTCGGGATCAAGATCCACGTCTACCAGGACGACCTCGCGGCCGTCGCGGTGGCGCTCACGCTCGGGCGACCCGTGAAATGGGTGGCCTCGCGCCGCGAATCGTTCCTCTCCGACATTCACGCGCGCGAGCAGGTGATCGAGATCGAGGTGGCGGCCGACGACGCCGGGGTGGTCCGCGGGATGCGGGCCCGCATCACCGCCGCGGTGGGGCCCTACTCGGCCTATCCGCGCTCCAGCGTCGTCGAGGGCGGTCAGGTCCTGCGCCTGCTGCCGGGGCCCTATCGCATCCAGGACTACGAGGCGACGCTGCGGGTGGTCGCGCAGCACAAGGTGATCACCTCGCAGTACCGGGCGGTCGGCCATCCCATCGCCGCTGCGGTGACCGAGAGCATGCTGGATCAGATCGCGCGGGACCTGGCGCTCGATCCCGCCGAGATTCGCCGGCGCAACCTGGTGCCGCCCGAGCAGATGCCGTGGACGTCGCCGACGGGCAACGTCTACGACAGCGGGTCGTATCACGCGGCCCTCGCGCGCCTGCTGCAGGCCGCCGGCTACGAGGCGCTGCGGGCCGAGCAGGCGCGGCAGCGCGCGGAGGGGCGTCACCTCGGCATCGGCCTGGCGTGCTTCATCGAGCTGACGGGGCCCGGCGCGCAGTTCTATGGCGTCGGCGGCGCGCCGATCTCCGGTCAGGATGGGACGACGCTGCGCATGGAGCCGTCGGGGGCGGTGACCGCGCTGGTGGGCGTGACCAACCAGGGGCAGGGGACGCCCACCGCGCTCGCCCAGATCATCGGCGACGAGCTGGCGCTGCCGCTAGACGCGATCACGGTGCTGTCCGGGGACACCGCGATGACACCCTACGGCGGCGGGACGTGGGCCAGCCGGGGGATGCCCATCGGCGGCAGTGCCACGCTGCTCGCGGCGCGAGCGCTGGCCGCCAAGATCCGCGTCGTCGCCGGGACCCTCCTCGAGGCGCACCCGGACGACGTCGAGCTGATCGACGGCCGCGCGGTCATCCGCGGCAGCGCGCGCGGTCTCGGTTACGCCGAGCTGGCGCGGACTGTCCACTTCAGATCCGGCGCGCTCAAGGGGCTCGAGCCGAGCCTCGAGGCGACCGTGCACTACACGAACTCCCAGCCGTGGACCTTCAGCAACGGCGCCCACCTGGCCGTCGTCGAGGTGGACGTCGACACCGGGCGCGTACGGGTCCTCCGCTATGTGGCGGTGGACGACTGCGGGCGCATCGTCAACCCGGCGCTGGTGGAGGGCCAGATCGCGGGCGGCGTCGCTCAGGGGCTGGGCGGCGCCCTCTTCGAGCACTGCGCCTACGACGCCTCCGGCCAGCTCCTGACCGCGACGCTCATGGACTACGCTGTGCCGACGGCCGCCGACCTGCCGCCGTTCGAGCTGCACCATCTGGAGACGTTGGCGCCGTCGATTGCGGGCGGGTTCAAGGGGGCGGGTGAAGCCGGGACCACCGGGGCGCCGGCGGCGATCCTCAACGCTGTGAACGACGCGCTCGCCCCGTTTGGAGCCCTCATCTCCGACCAGCCGGTGACGCCCGAGCGCGTGCTCCGCGCCCTCGGCCGGATCTGACCGGCTCCGTCTCTCGAGTCGATCCTTCGCCTGCGCGCTGCCGCCGTGAGCGGCGCGCGCCCGCGGAGGGGCCCCGGGAACCACGAGGCGGCAGGCCGCCTCGGACCCGCCGTGGCTGGGCTCCATCTCACGGGGGGCGCACGGTGATGGGCGGAGGGAAACGAGTTCCCGGGGCCCCCTCCGCAGGCGCGCCCCACTCACGGCGGCAGCGCACAGGCCGATGCTGGCTCGGGGGGGCGGTCGTTCTGGTCGTCGTTCCGGGAGACGCAGTCGTTCGGACTCGGTGGGGGGGCGGTGTACACTCGCGCAAGGTCCAGGAGGGATCGGGTATGGCGGTGCGGGCTCTGTTGCACTATGCGCTCGAGGTGCCGGATCAGACGGTCGGGGAGAAGTTTTACACCGGGTTTGGATTGGTTGGAGAGGGGCGGGGCGACGACGCGGTGCATCTGCGGCCGGCGCCGATCAAGCGGGACTCGGTGCTCCTCTATGCGGGGCCCAAGAAGCGGTTGCATCATGTGGCGTTCGGGGCGCCCGGGGCCGAGTTCGAGGCCACGCGGGAATCGATTCGGCGGGCGGGCATCGCGCAGATCGATCCACCCCGAGGCGCGCCCGAGGGGGGTGTGTGGGTTCGGGATCCTGATGGCAACGTGGTCAATGTGCGGCCTGAGGCGGGAGAGACGCCGCCGGCGGATCCGCCGCTGGCGCTGAACAGTCCGGGGCACGTGTCCCGGGTGGCGGCGCGCGGGTGTCCGGAGGGGCTCGAGGCGCATCCGCGACGGCTGGGGCACATCCTGCTGTTCACCGGGGCGCTCGACCGGCAGATCGACTTCTACACGCGCGTGCTCGGGCTCAAGCTTTCGGACCGCTGCGACGGCATCATCGCGTTCCTGCGCTGCTCGACCGACCACCACAACCTGGCCCTGCTGAAGTCCGACGGTCCCGGCTTCCACCACGGCTCGTTCGAGGTCGGCAGCGTCGACGAGATCGCGCTCGGCGCCCAGCGCATGCTCGAGGGCGGTCGGCCGCCCGGCTGGGGTCTGGGCCGCCACGTCATCGGCTCGAACTTCTTCTACTACACGCGCGATCCGTGGGGGTCGTGGGCGGAGTACTTCCACGACCTCGATCACATCCCCGAGACGTGCGCGTGGCAGCCGCGCGACTTCCCGGAAGCCGACGCCCTCTATCGCTGGGGGCCGCCGGTCCCCGAAGACTTCGGCCGCAATCGCGAGCTGGAGGGGTGAGCTGAGCGCAGCGGTCGCGATCCACCGCGTACTGGTGACCGGGCTCTCCGGCCTCATCGGTGGCGCGCTGCACCGGGAGCTGTCCGGCACGTACACCCTGCGCGCGCTGAACCGCCGTCCCGTGGCCGGTGTGGAGTGCCACCTGGCCGACCTCGGCGACTTCGACGCCATCCGCCCCGCGTTCGAAGGCGTCGACGCGGTCGTGCATCTCGCCGCGGCCTCCGGCGACGACAAGACACCCGATGACATCCTGCGCTCCAATGTCACCGGCACCTATCACGTGTTCGAGGCGGCGCGCCTGGCCGGCGTGTCGCGCGTGATCTTCGCCAGCAGCGGCGCCACCGTCGCCGGCTGGGAGCGGGACGCGCCGTGGAGCCACCTGGTGGCCGGACGGTACGACGACGCGAAGACCTGGCCGAAGCTGACCCACGAATCGCCGGTGCGGCCGAACGGCGTGTACGCGGCGAGCAAGGTGTGGGGCGAGGCGCTGGCCCGCCACTACGCCGACGCGCACGGCATATCGATGATCTGCGTGCGCATCGGCCGCGTGCTGGCCGGCGACCGGCCGGTCTCCGTGCGCGACTTCTCCGTCTGGTGCAGCCAGCGCGACGTGGTGAGCATGATCGTGCGCTGCCTGACCGCGCCCGCCAGCCTGCGGTTCGACGTGTTCTTCGCGAATTCCGACAACCGCTTCAGCTATCGCGACCTCGACCACCCCAAGAAGGTGTTGGGCTGGACACCACACGACCGCGCCGAGGATCACCGGCGCTGACGCCGCCCTAGCGTGTACGACTCCTACTTCGGGCTCACCGAGCTTCCGTTCTCGATCGCGCCCGATCCGCGGTATCTCTACCTGTCGGACGGCCACCGGGAAGCGCTCGCCCATCTGCTCTATGGCATCGGCGAGGGCGGCGGCTTCCTGGTGCTCACCGGCGAGGTCGGCACCGGCAAGACCACGGTGTGCCGCGCGCTGCTCGAGCAGCTGCCGCCCGAGGTCGACGTGGCGATGGTGTTCAATCCCGCCCTCACCGCCGTCGAGCTGCTGGCCACGGTGTGCGAGGAGCTGCACATCGAGTATCCGAAGGAGACCACCAGCTTCAAGGTGCTCGGCGACGCGCTCTACCGGTACCTGCTCGACGCGCACGCGCGCGGCCGGCGGACGGTGATCATCATCGACGAGGCGCAGAACCTGGGCCGCGAGGTGCTGGAGCAGGTCCGGCTCCTGACGAATCTGGAGACGACCCGCGAGAAGCTGCTTCAAGTCATTCTCATCGGCCAGCCCGAGCTGCGGCAGCTGCTGACGCGCCCCGACCTGCGCCAGCTCGCCCAGCGCGTGACCGCGCGCTACCACCTCAAGCCGTTCTCGGAGAGCGAGAGCCGCGCCTACATCCATCACCGTCTCCGCGTGGCCGGCCAGCGCCGGCCGATCTTCGATCGCCGCGCCATCCGCGCCGTGCACCGGCACGCCCGCGGCATTCCGCGGCTGATCAACACCATCTGCGATCGCGCGATGCTGGGCGCCTACGCCTCGGCCCGCTCGGGCGTCAGCGCCGGCATCGTGCGGCGAGCCACGCGCGAAGTACTGGGTGGGCCGGCGCGCCGGCGGCGCTGGATCGAGGTGACGGCGGCGGCGGCCATCCTCGTGGTGCTCGCCGGCGCCGGGACGCTGTTCGCGGCCGCCCGCCTGGGACGGTTGCCGAGTCGCCTGCCGGTCATCATGGGACCGCGCCCTGCGGCCTCGAGCGAGGCCGAGTCCGCCGCGCCCCGTCCGTCGCCGCCCGAGCCGCCGCGGCCCAGCCTCAGCGCGATCCTCGCCGAGCTCACGCCGAGCCACGAGACGGCCACCGCCTTCGCCACGCTCTACGCGCGCTGGCAGGTCGACTATCAGCCCAAGCCGGGCGAGCTGGCCTGCGAGCACGCGCGGAAGGTCGGACTACGCTGCGTGTTCCGGACCGGGAGCTGGAGCGTCGTGCGCCGTCTGAACCTCCCGGCGATCCTGACGCTCACGGCGGCCGGCGGCAATATCCGTCCCGCGGTGCTCACCATGCTCGGCGACGACACCGCCACCCTCGAGATCGCCGGCCGCACGCTGACGCTGCCGCTGCGGGAGATCGAGCGCGCGTGGGATGGCGCCTTCGTCGCGCTGTGGCGACCGCCGAGCCTGACGGCGGCCGCGCTCGCCCCCGGGGCTCGTGACCGCGGCGTCCCGTGGCTGCGCGAGCGGCTCGCGGCGGCCGACGGTCAGCCGGCTCCTCTCCGTGCGTCCGACCTCTACGATGACGACCTCAAACGCCAGGTGATTGCGTTCCAGCGGGCCCAGCAACTCGCGCCGGACGGGATCGTCGGCGAGGAGACGATGCTGCGTCTGTCGGCGGTCACGCGCGAGACGACCACGCCGTCACTTGCCACGGAGTCACGATAGCCATGTCGTACATTCTCGACGCGCTCCGCAAGGCCGCCGAGCAGCGAGGATCGACTACGTCCGTCCTGTTCCGTCCCGCGCCCGTTCAGCCCGGTGTCGCGCGCTCGTGGCGCATGCCGTGGATCGTGGTCGGAGGCCTGCTGGCCCTCAACGTCGTGGTGCTCGCCTGGACGTTCCGCCCGTCGGGTGCGCCGGACGCCCCGCCGACCGCGAGCGAATCCAGCGCATCGCCCGGCGTCGCGATGGCGCCTTCCCCCGTCGCGTCCGCCACGGCGCCCGCCGCACCGTCCGCGCCGTCGGCGGCCCTGCCCAGCACGGCGGCCGCGGTCGCGCCGGCGCCGTCAGCGGCGGGCCCCGCCGTGGCGCCGGCCCAGCGGCCCGCCGATCTGGTCCCGCCGTCACAGGCGCCGATGGTCGGCCCGACACCGAAGACGGTCCCGTCACCGTCGAGGCAACGAGCGACGGCGAGCCGAGCGGTGCCGACCGAGCCGCCAGCGATCGGGTCGGCGCGGCCGAGCATGCCGCCCATTGCCGTGCCCGAGCGCCCGAGCGCTCCGCCCACCGCCGTGCCGGAGCGGCCGGGCGTCCCGCCTACGGCCGTGCCGGAGCGGCCCGCCATCCCGTCGGCGGTCGAGCCGCCCTCGTCACCGCGCTCTCGGGCCGAGCGCCGGGCCGGGGTGATCCAGACCATGCCGCCGCAACCCGCCGCGCCCTCGCCATCGGCCAAGGCGACGGGGAGCCGCGACGCGCTCAAGCTCGAGGTCGTCTCCTACTCCGACACGCCCGCGCAGCGGCTGGTCTTCATCAGCGGCCGGAAGTACGTCGAGGGCGACACGACCGAGGGCGGCTTCCGCGTCGAGCACATCAAGGAAGACAGCGTGGTGCTGAGCGATCAGGGAGAGCGTTTCACCCTCCGCTAGGCAGAGGGGCCGCCGTCGCGCGGAGCGCGCGCGGCGTCAGCGCAGCAGGCCGATCTCGCCCAGGTAGCGCCGCACGCCGGGATGAATCAGCTCGGGCCGCGGCGCCGAGGCCACTGTGTTCGCCGCCGTCGTGTCGGCCGCCTGAGGCAGCCGCGCGGCCAGCGCGGCCTGGCCGCGATGCAGCGCGCGGGCGAGGCGATAGGCCGTGTCGTCGGAGAGCGTCGGCCGCGCCATGATGAAGCTCCACGAGC
>Ga0111539_10005744_pt1 | contig 16043 bp, 11 predicted proteins | sample RhiMethybrSRZTD1_FD_79667 | JGI IMG/M metagenome (GOLD analysis project Ga0111539, IMG submission 79667) | Populus rhizosphere microbial communities from Tennessee, USA - Rhizosphere MetaG P. TD hybrid SRZTD1 (version 2) (version 2) | ecosystem: Host-associated > Plants > Roots > Rhizosphere >... | reverse complement strand
CCGAAATGGCTCGGCACCCCTTACTCTAGCACTGTCTTGCTAAGAAGCAGCGTGAACGGGACGGGCAAGCAGAGCAGGACACACGACATTACAGATGGAGGACCACCCAGGAGTGCATGGCTCTGTAAGAGGAAACAGATTTGGAGGAGAGTCTGTCGCTTTCTGGAGCGCTGTGTCCTGGTCCTATCCGCCCAACCGATAGAACCGTTGCGCATTCAGTCCCATGAATTGAGCCCACTGCTTTTCTGTTGCGCCGGGTTTCAAGATCGTTTCCGGAAGGTGCAGAACCTGACCGTAGTCTCCAGCGAGTAGACAGACCGGCCAGTCACTGCCCCAGCAGAGCCGGTCCCAGCCGAAGATGTCAACCACATGTTTGAGGTAAAACGTGAAGTCCTCGGCTTTCCACTTGGCATGGTCCGCTTCGGTGATGAGCCCCGAGATCTTGCAATACAGGTGGGACGACTTCGCTAGTTGCCGCATTTGCGTGGCCCAGGGTTCGCGCTTGCCTTCTTTGATGTATGGCTTGGCAATGTGGTCGAGAATGATCGGCATTGCCGGGAGGTGGTCAACCAAGCGAAGAGCCGCGTCCAATTGATGCGGCTTGATGAGCAGATCGTACGTCAGACCTGCTTCATGTAGCGTGCGCAACCCGCGCATCACTTCGGTTTGCAGCATCCAGTTAACATCGGGTTCGTCTTGAATGATGTGACGGACGCCTTTGAACTTCTTATGTTGTTTCAGTTCAGCCAGCGTTTTAACGAGTTGCGGATCTTTCAGGTCCACCCAGCCGACCACGCCCAAAATCAGGTCGGACTTTCCAGCCAGTTCTAATAACCAGAGGGTTTCCTCCACGCTCTGATGTGCTTGCACCACCACCGTCCCGGTGATCTTATAGGGAGCGACGGTCTTGGCGAGGTCCTCCACCAGAAAATCCCTGTAAATCGGTTTGAGGTCGCTCGACATCCAAGCGTAGTTTCGCTTCTTCAAATCCCACAGGTGGTGATGGGCGTCAATCTTCATGGTGCCTCACGATTCGAGAGTGCTACGAGAGTGATTCCCGCGATAGAACGTAAACCGGGCGCCTGGTAAGCTGGGAAATCCGGACAGGAATCCAGCGCGCCCCTGCGGGACATCAAAGCCGTTGGCGCAAAAGCGGGCTGGATTTCAGCCCGCGCTGCTCTTGGCCGGAGTGACGCCTGGTCTAGCGGACCTATCGTCATCTGCACGAGAGCCTTCAGCAAGGCCAAAGGCTTCGCAGCATAACAATATTCGGTAAATTTTTGTACTTAGCAGCCGATAGCAATTTCTGCCTGTGAGATGCTTGCCGGGCAACACGCGTAACGAGGTTTTGGACCGATGGCGAAGATCATTTGGACGGTGCAACCGGTAACTGATGGATACCAAGGGTTTGTGAAGATTGACAGTGCTGTCCTCGATGAACCCAATCGTGCCTGGTTTTCTGTAAGCGAAGAGCCATTTGCCTCGGAAGTTGCCGCCCAAATGGCCGTCCAGGACGCCATCTACCGGCTTGGTGTGAAACTGGCCGCAAAATTACCCGAAACCCTGCCCAGCGACATCACCATCGAGAAAGCCTGATCCACTACTACGAACACCGGAATTTTGCTATCAAGCCTACGGTAGTCGGCCAGCCTAAGTGCGGCCATGAATCAGTCTTTGGAGAGCGGCATAATCCAGCGGCGTGGTGAAGTAGTCCACGGCTCCCAAGTTCCTGGTGAGAAGATAGGGCTCTTTCTCATAGCGCGCGGATATTACGGCGCATGGAATTGCAGAGCCTCTTTCCCTGAGAACGTCCAACAACAACAGCCCGTCGATTCCCGGTGTTCCGTGAGTGATTACGAAATCAAAGTGTTTTTCGGAGACGGCAAGCAACGCCTCGATAAGACTTCCGCATGCGTCCACGGTGCATCCGTCTTCTGTCAGCAGCAGATTGAGCATAAGGCGTAAATCCAGATCGGGTTCCAGTAGCAGTACTGCCTTGCTTTTGAGACCGCAACTGATCGGCGGTGGTGTGGGCCCTTGACGGTGTGCCAAGCCATGCATAGATATCTCCTTCCCGTTAGACTGGTTCCTGAGCTCGTCGATCTTCGAGAGTTCCAGAGTCAAGATTAGGTGTGCGGTGTAAACTGCCAATGTTCCCGCGATGAATTCCGCGTGAACTTCGTGTCTCCTTTCCGATTTACTTAACACCATTGCAACCCTCACGCTGGCCCAGTGGCGGTGGTACAATCGCCAGCCTCAAAGGTGCGACTCAAGAGCTGCAAGCTTCAGGAGGATGAATCCGTATGCTGAAAGGTTCAGACAGAAGGCATCTCAGAGGATTGGCCCATCAACTGAAGCCGGTAGTGCAAGTGGGGAAACAAGGCCTCATCGAGAATCTGATCACAACCGTAAGTCAGGCGTTGGATGCCCATGAGCTGATCAAAGTGAAGTTCGTTGATCATAAGCAGCAAAGGGAAGAGCTGTCTCGCGAAATTGCCACCCGGACACAGAGCGAGCTAGCCGGTCTTGTCGGTAACATCGCCATCCTTTACCGGCAGCACAGCGACGCGGAGAAACGAAAGATTCGCTTGCCCCAACGCGAGCATTGAGAGGCCAAGTCATGAAACTTGTCGCAACGTGTGTGCTTTTTGTGCTTTCGATGTCCGACAGCGCCCGAGGTGCCGTACTTCATGTCGTCGGTGATGAACCGGTCCCGATGCAGGCATTGAAAAGAGTACTGGAGAGTGGCGGCCATCAGGTCACACTTTTCGAACAGAGGGAATTTGCGTCATCGGGTGCCCCCAAACCGGCTGCCATTCTGATGTACGTGCATGAAGAACTGGAGGAATCCGTCGGCAAGCGGCTGATTGCCTTCACGAGGGAAGGCGGCCGGCTGATCATCCTGCATCACGGAATTGCGTCGGCGAAGAACAAGAGCCCCTATTGGATGGAGTTTGTAGGAATGGAGATTTTGCCCAAGAACGCACCGGAATACCCTTGGGCCGTTATTTACGGAGTCGAGTTCGAGATGGTCAATTTGGCTCCTGGCCATCCGGTTACGACACAACAGGTCAACTACACCGGCACCACGGCCTATTCACGGAGTGGGCCGCCGCAGAGTAAGGAACAAAACCTGTCTTCATTCATCGTTCCTGATACCGAAACTTACCTGAACCAGCGATTTCGACCTGGACAGCAACGGACGCTATTGTTTGGGATGAAGTGCAAGGACCCTGTTGGCGGGGCTGTGTACATGCAGGACACCGGCGGGTGGGTCATGAAGGCGGGCAAGGGTTGGATGTTTTACTTGCAGCCCGGTCATTTTGGTCGCGACTTTGAAGTTCCGCAATTGAGGCAGGTCTTACTGAACTGCTTGAGCTGGAAGGCGCGGTGAGGACAGACCTTTTGTGAGGGTTGGAACATTCCACTACAGCCCTCTGGATTCCGGCTCGCGCTGTGCTTGGCCGGAATGACGGTGAGCGGGGCCTTCTGTTTCATCATTCCCGCGACTGCGGAGATCCAGTGCATTCCGTGGGGCGCGTCTTGGCTTACGATCTTCAACTAGCTGAGCGACTGCGGCAGAATGCCGCAGCCAGCCTCAATTCTGGATGTGGAAAAGAGAGCCTGCATGGATGGGCTTGCGTCGCGCAAGCTTCATGGCAACGCGATCTCTCCGATGTCTCCACTTCCTCTGTGCTGCCTTGTCCTGCAAGTGTGCCAGGGCGCGTTCGCTCAAATTGAGCGCCTCTTCCAAATCACCCTTTCGGTGTTCGTGATAGATCGCGAGTTCCTCTTGGACATCTTCAAGAAAGGCTTGTGAGTGTTCGCTCAGGTCCCGCCAGAGTTCGGCAGCTTCCGAATATTTTTTCTGTTCCTTTAGTCGGGCCGCTTTCGCTTTCTTGGCCTCCAGCTCACGGTCTTCGGGCAAGCCGCGCAACAGTGCCGCTTCATTCCAACGAACCGCCAGTTCCCGTTCTCCCAGTGCATACGCGTATCTCCCCGCACTGAAGAGATCCACCGGCGCCAGTTCCTCGCCCGCCTGCCCGAAAAAAATTTCGCCCATCCGTAACGTCAGCCGTGCCAGTGTTTCGATGTCCTGGCGGTTGTGGCTGAGAATGCTGCCGATGCCGTGCGTACTGCCTGTGCGGACATACCGAAAATAAACCTGCGGAATGAGATGTCCCAGAATGTCATTCTCCCGCTCGATGCCTAAAATCTGGCTCTCCAGATTCGCAAGGCTGCAGCTTCCCAAACGTAGTTTCCAAATCCGCCGGGCCGGGTGGAGCAAGTCCAGATGCGGCGTGCCAGCCAGTGGCCACCGCTGGCGGGCAAGCACAAAACGTGACTGCAGCAATGGAATATCAAAGGCCTTCCCATTGAACGTAACCAACATTTGAGCGTCGGCCAGACTCTCCCGCAGGCCTAGCAGCATGGCGCGCTCTTCGTTGTAGTCGCGCATTAGATACTGCTCTACGATAAAACCGGAGCCGGACCACCGCCCTACTCCTACCAGAAAGGCAACCGTTCCCGCGCCTCCCGACAGCCCGGTGGTTTCGGTATCCAAGAAGATCACCGATCGAGGATCAGCTGTCTCCCCGCACGCGCACAACAGTTGAATGAGGCGCCTGATCCACATTGCTTCCTGCTGGTCATCAAGTCCGAACGGCGAATGGGAGACTTGGCGAAGGAATGCGCCGTCATCGCCTTCCAGAGCATCAGCAGAGGTGCCGTGTGGCTGGTCAAACACATTGACTGAGGACGGCTCCTGATCTGGCAGTGGTATTCGGAATCTGCGGCGGAGTTTTTCCAAGCCTGACTCAATCGTGGAAGGTTGGCTCGGGGGCAGGGTGGATGCCAATTCTGGCAGCGAGCTGAAATGGGCCTCGTTTCGAGATTTAAGCAGTTGCCGCTGTGCCAGCTTCTTGGAGAGTGTCATCGGGAGTCTTTCCAATCTCATTCTCACAGGCACAGATGGATTCCGGCTCGCGCTACGCTTGGCCGGAATGACGATTCAAGGAGAAGACCTGCGCACTTTCGCGCCTTCATGTTCAGCTCATCTCACAGGATCGCATTCAGAATCTCCAGCGCCACCTGCTTGCCCAAATCGCCTGTCTCGCCGCGCGGACCGACACAACTGGGACAGCCTTCCTGGCAGGGACAACTCCGGATCAGTCTCGCTGTCTCCTGGAGCACCCGGTCGTGCATGTCATACAGAGGCTGGCTGAGTCCAATACCGCTGGGATAGTTGTCGTAGATAAAGATGTTCGGCTCGAAGATCTGGCCGGGAAGCTCCCGACTTCTCTGAACTGGCTTCATTGCGGGAGCCGATTCGTCGCCCACCAGATTCTCTTCGATGGTGACTCCAATATCGCGTGGATCGCACATCAGGAAGAGAGCAGCCATCTGTCGCATGGCTTGGGCCAAACCGCGAACCCCGTTCAGCCGGACTGACGGAAGATAGGGCAGGGAATCCATCAGTGTCTTGGGCAGCGTGAGCCAATAAGACGTCGTATGCATTTCCTGTTCGGGCAACTCCAGATCGCCAGCGCCGACATTTTCCAGTGTATAGAATTTAATCTTCTTAAAGCCCACCACTTGTGTCGTCAGGTGAATCTCGCCCGATTGTTTCACGCTATTCTTGAGAGGCTGCGACTCGAATGTATCCAGAATGCGAACCTGCGTGTAAGAAATGGCGTCAGTGAAGTAGTCCAAGTCCACGCGCTTGACGTGGGCCCGCCGTTCCTTGTAGTCGAGCTTTTCGACGAAATACTGCTGGCCTTCGTGAATGTAGATGGCTTTCTCGTGCACCGTGGTGAGGGCGCTGGGAAAATCCACCTTACTGATGATCTTCGGCTCTCCCGTCACATCGAGCACCACGAAGTTGTCCGAGCTCACCGATCTCAGGCTCACCACGTCAGCCGGATAGGCTTCGCTAGTCCAGTGCCACTGCCCTCCAACGGCATGCACGAACCCGTTCTCCTCGAGAAATTTCAGGATGTCTGGCGTTTCGACACCACCAAACTTCTCGCCATCGGTGAACGGCAGCTCGAACACGGCGCATTTCACATGGTTCAGCAGGATTTCCAGGTTGTCAGGGTTGATCAGCCCGTGCTCGGGAGACTGTCCGAAGAAGTATTCCGGATGCTCGACGATGAACTGGTCCAGCGGTGCACTACTGGCCACCAGCACCGCCGCGGAAACACCGCTGCGGCGGCCGGCGCGGCCCGCGCGCTGCCAGGTGGAAGCGATGCTCCCCGAATAGCCCGCCATGACACAGACTTCCAGGCTGCCAATATCCACGCCGAGTTCCAGCGCGTTCGTGGCTACCACCCCAAGAATCTTGCCCTCGCGCAGACCCTTTTCCACCTCACGACGTTCCAGAGGCAGATATCCGCCTCGGTAGCCGCGCACCAGGTCACGCGAAAGGACATTTCTTTCCAATGCATCTTTGAGGTAAGTGACAAGAATTTCTGTAACCAGTCGGCTGTTGGCAAAAACCAGCGTCTGCAGTCCTCTCTTCAGGAAACTCAATGCCACAGAGCGAGTCTCATTGACGTAAGAACGGCGAATGCCCAACTGTTGATTTACAACCGGCGGATTGTAGAAGACGAAATACTTCTCGCCTCGAGGCGCGCCATTGTTGTCCACCAGTTCGACGTCCTCTTCCAGAAGCTTTGCAGCCAGTTCCTTGGGATTCGCGATGGTTGCCGAGCAGCAGACGAACTGCGGCTTCGATCCATAGAAGGCGCAGATTCGCTTCAGGCGCCGCAGCACGTTTGTTAAATGACTTCCGAAGACCCCACGATAACTGTGCAGCTCATCGATGACGACGTACTTCAGGTTCTCGAAAAGCTGCACCCACTTGGTATGGTGCGGCAGGATGCCCGCGTGGAGCATGTCGGGGTTGCTGACGACGACGTGTCCCCGCGCACGGATCGCCCGGCGAGCGTCCTGCGGAGTGTCACCGTCATAGGTAAAGGTCTTGAGGTCTCGACCCGTGAGCTGAATGAGTTGGTAAAGCTCTTCCATCTGGTCCTGCGCCAGCGCCTTCGTTGGAAACAGATAGAGAGCGCGCGCATCAGGGTGCGCAATAACGGTGTTCAATACCGGGATGTTGTAACAAAGCGTTTTGCCTGAGGCCGTGGGTGTGACGACCACGACGTTCCGTCCGGCCAGCGCTTTTTGAACCGCGTCGGATTGGTGCGTGTAGAGCTGCTCAATGCCCCGTTTCTTGAAGACTTCAATAACGAGCGGATCGAGGCCTTCCGGGAATCTTGCGAATTTGGCTGCTTGCGCAGGAAAATGTTCGACGTGCGTAATGCAGTCCTGCACTCCGCGCGATAGCTTCAGTTCTTCGACGATGCGAGGAATGGACAGGAATTGTTGAGTTCCTGCGATGGATAGTCGATGCCCGGACATGGTTGACCTTTTGTACAGAAACAACGTTGCTTGCCGTATCTTATGCCATCACTGCAAGTACTTGCCCAGCCACTCAAGGAATGTCTTGTACCACAACTGGCTATTGGCTGGCTTGAGTATCCAGTGACCTTCGTCCGGGAAGTAGAGCATCTTGGAAGGCACGCCAAGGCGCTGCAAGTAGGTGAAAAGTTGAAACCCTTGGCCGATCGGAACGCGGAAGTCGAGCTCGCCGTGGATCACGAGCATGGGCGTCTTAAGATTCTTGGCGAAGCGGTGAGGCGACCACTTTTCGTAAGTTTCACGGTTTGTCCAAGGCGTCCCTTTAAATTCCCATTCAGGGAACCATAGCTCTTCGGTGACGCCATACATGCTGGTCAGGTCGAAAACGCCCGCATGCGAAATGAGACATTTGAATCGATCCGTGTGGCCTGCCATCCAGTTGGCCATGTATCCGCCATAGGATCCCCCTGCTGCCGCCATGCGGTTCGGATCGACATAGCCCAAGCTCACCGCATAATCCACGCCCTTCATCAAATCGTCGTAGACCTTGCCACCCCAGTCGTCGCGGATGTCGTCGATGAACTGCTGTCCAAAGGTCGTGCTGCCCCTTGGGTTCGGCATCATCACCACATAGCCCTGCGCGGCGAATACCTGGCCGTTCCAGCGGTAGCTCATGGCATCGCCCGAGACGCCTTGCGGGCCGCCATGGATGACAAGGAGCAAGGGATACTTCTTGGCCGGATCGAAGTTTGGTGGTTTCAGAATCCATGTCTGAACCTTTGAGCCTGCAGCACCCGTAAACCATAGCGACTCGGGCTGTCTCAGGTCCACCTGCGAAAGCAGCTCCCGGTTCATTGCCGTCAGCGCCTTGAGCTGGCTGCCATCGGACGCCGCAGTGAAGACCTCTGCCGGAGTTGAAAGATTCTGACGCGAAAAAACCAGTCGCTTGCCATCGGTCGAGATCTGCAGGTCATCGTTCGTATGGGAATCCAAGACCTTCCGGACCGAGCCTCCGCTCAAGTCAACTCGGAAGATAGGCTGGAGAGCCTCATCGCCAGCGATAAGAAACAGCGACTTGGAATCCGGATTCCATTGAAAGCTATCAGTCTGACGGTCGAAACCTTCGGTGAGGCTTCGGGTTGTCGACGTGGCGCGATCGTAGAGCATCAACTGCCAGCGATCCGATTCAAAGCCAGCGCGGGCCTGTGCACGGTAAGCAATGGTTTTCCCGTCGGGTGAATAGATGGGGGAGCTATCCGCTGCTGGGTTCATGGTCAGCTTTCTGGCGGCCGTTTTCCCGTCCACGGGCACCGCAAACAGGTCGCTGTTGGTGCTGATGGCTTCGTTGTGGTCGTCACTACGCACGAAGCAAAGCTCCTTTCCGTCGGGAGAGAAAACATAGTCGTCCGGGCCGCCGAGCGAGAAAGGCGGGGCATCGGCGTCGCCCGGCGTCAGATCCTTCGGCGTGCCACCTTCCGCTGGAACTACAAACACATGGCTGCGCTTTCCATCCTTCCAGGCGTTCCAGTGGCGGAACATCAGCTTGTCGAGCAGCCGCGCCTTGACCGGACTGGCTTCACGTTCCTTGTCTCTTTTCTGATTGCATGTCAGGTCGGGGCAGTCCGGATAGACGTCCGAGACAAACGCCAGAGTCTTCCCATCGGGCGACCAGACAACGCCCGAAGCTTCCACACCCTTGGTGTCCACAGGACCCGCCTCGCCCGCGTCAATCGCGAGGATCCAGATCTGTGACGTTCCCGAACGAGTCGAAACGAACGCGAACCGCTTGCTGTCGGGCGCCCAACGCGGCCGCTCGTCAGCCTTTGGACTGCGCGTCATTTGCCGTGGCTCGCCACCTTCCGAAGAGACAAGCCAGATATCGCTGTTGCGGCTGTTGTTTGGGACATCGTAGGTGGTTACCGTGAAAGTCACCCATTTCCCATCGGGAGACAATTGTGGATCGGCAACCCGCTTCACCTTCATCATCTCGTCGAAGTTAAAGGGGCGTTTCTGTGCGGAGGCTGATGTCGAAAGCAGCATACACGCAAGAACGAAACTGCAAAGTCGAGTTAGTGAGGCCATTTGCGTTCCTCTTTCGTCCAGGAATCCGACTGAATCCGTTTATAATCGACCGCCCTGAGCCTGTCAATTTTTGACGTCGATCGGGATCAGTTGTGGGGATGTGATCGAAGACGGTAGTCCTTGTACCTCGAAAGACTCAATACAGTGCGGTTCCCCTCTCCCTCGTTGAGGCGAGGGGGGCCGATTCTAAAGACTGCAACGGTAGCAGAACACGGCATGCCTAAGCGTCACTAGTTTGCAATGTTCATTGGAACAGGAGTGTGCAGTGAACTACCTGTGGAGCGTTCTCTTTTTCTTAACGTTTTCTTTGAACGTCTATGCCGAGGGCGCAAGAGTTCTTACCGGCATTGACGTGCTCGAGGCCGAAAAGTTTGAGCGCTTGAATGGACTCCGCGTGGGCGTCATCACCAATCATACCGGGCGAAATCGGGCAGGCAAGAGCACGGTGGAAGTCTTTCGCGAAGCGCCGGGTATCCGCTTGGAGAAGCTTTTCAGCCCAGAGCACGGACTCTACGGCGATATGGATCGCAAAGTGGCGTCGTTTGTAGATCCGAATACCGGTTTGACGGTGCACAGCCTGTACGGACAGACGCGCCGGCCTACTTCGGACATGCTGGAAGGGCTGGACGCTCTCGTCTTCGACATCCAAGATATCGGGGCACGGTTTTATACCTACATCTCTACGATGGGATACGCAATGGAAGAGGCCGCCAAGGCGGGCATCCGGTTCATCGTGCTGGACCGGCCCAATCCCATCAATGGCGTTCAAGTCGAAGGGCCGATTCTCGAATCGCACCGCTTGAGCTTTACAGGTTACTTCCCGCTGCCCGTGCGGCACGGTATGACCGTCGGCGAGCTGGCGATGCTCTTCAACGAGGAAAACCAGATTGGTGCAAAGCTCGAGGTCGTCAAGTTGGAAGGTTGGCAGCGCTCCTTGTGGCTTGACGACACCGACCTGCCTTGGGTGAATCCGTCGCCCAACATCCGCAACCTGCGCCAGGCGACACTCTATACGGCTGTGGGCTTGCTTGAGTCCACCAATCTGTCTGTCGGCCGTGGCACCGACACCCCGTTTGAGATTTTCGGCGCGCCATGGATCAATGCCAGCCGTTTGGCGCGAGCACTACAAAGCCGCAAGTTAGCAGGAGTGAAGTTCTTTCCCACCCACTTCACGCCCACAGACGATCACTATCACGACAAACTCTGCCATGGGATTCGGGTCGAACTGACGGACCGAAATCGATTCCGCTCCGTCACGGCAGGTTTGGAGATGGCCCGTGCGATTGCCCGTCTATACCCAGGGCGCTTTCAGTTAGACAAACTGGTAGGCATGACAGGCTCTGAGGCGGTGGAACAAGGAATCCGACGAGGCGACTCGGTGGCAAAGATCGTCGAAGCCGGCCGGGAAGAGCTGGAAAAGTTCTTTCAGACCCGACAGAAGTATCTGCTGTATCCGTAGGACGGTTTCAAGGAGGTAAGGTTTCGCAGGACGCCAATTCGTGCAGGGGGCCTTGCCAATCACTCGCCAGACTTCGTCATTCCGGCGGAAGCCGGAATCCAGTCTCTTGGTACGGGGTCTTGCCCTATCAATTTCTCCAGCAGGTTACATCTGCTGCAATTCCTCGTCGAAAACCGGATAGGGCGGAGGGTTTGTTTTTGTCTGCTCATCGAACGAGGCCAGAACCGGCCGAACTTTTTGGTTGACTTTAACGCCATATGTTAGTAATTACTTACATACTTCATGCCGCAGGGGGAACTCTCCTTATAGGCTCACAAGAGGATGGATTAGTCAGGATGTTGGAAACACAAGCAAAAACGAGAACCCGCAAATTGCCCGCCGCGGACCGGCGGCGGCAGATCATCGAAGTGGCCATGGCATTGTTCTCAGCCAAGGGATTCGAAGGAACGACTACGCGCGAAATTTCTCGCGCAGCGGGTGTCAGCGAAGCCATTATTTTCCGCCACTTTGCCACCAAAGAAGACCTGTACGCCGCCATCATTGATTTCATTATCCAAGGCCATTGCGAGCAGTTCTTTGCGGAACTCACGCAGGCCATGGACAAGCGCGATGACGCGGCTGTCTTCGAGACACTCGCTTTCCGCATTCTGGAGACCCACCGAGAAGAGCCGGCTCTGCTTCGACTGCTCCTGTTCAGCAGTTTGGAAGGTCACAAACTGTCGCAGTTGTTCATGGAGAGCCAGGTGCGGCCAGTTTACGAACTGCTGAGCGGCTACCTTCGCCAGCGTGCCCGCGAAGGTGCGTTCCGGAAAGCAGATGCCGTCGTCATGGTGCGCGGATTCCTGGGCATGGTCAGCCATCATTCTCTGATTACCTTAATCTACGGCGATCCATTCCTGCGAAAAAGCAATCGGGACATGGCGCGTGAATTCTCCAGGATCTTCTTGAATGGCGTTCGTCATACTTCTTCTAAGAAACAATAGGTGCTTTGATGATTCACATACCTGCATCCGGGGAACCACGTTTTCTTTTGCAGACTTCAGCACAGCGGGGCTTTGGACGCGGCGTGTTGTTCGCTTTGATGGTCTTTGGGTTGCTCGGATTGTCCAGCTGTTCAAAGCAGAAAGACGAAACCGTGCAAGCCGATGCGGCCCAGGCCCAACCGTTGGCTGTGAAGACCAGTCTTATTGTGGAACGGACGATCGAGCGCTACGTTGAAGTCGTAGGCTCTCTCAAGGCAGATCAAGAAGTGGTTGTCAGCAGCGAAGCGAAAGGTATTGTTGAAGAACTACCGGTGGACTTGGGCAGTGTGGTTCGGCGTGGGCAATTGTTGGCCCGGCTGTCGCAGCGGGAGTCCAAGCTCCGCGTGGATCAGGCGCAGGCAGCCCTGGAACAGGCGCGCGCGCGTGTGGGTTTGCGCAATGGGAGCGGCAGCCTGGAAGCGGAACAGAACTCCGAAGTCCGTCAGGCGAAAGCGTCTCTAGATGAGGCACGGCTTCGCTTCGACCGAGCCAAGACCTTGATCAAAAACGGAGACATCGCTCAAGAGCGCTTCGATGAAGCCGAGATCAATTACAGAAGTGCCGAAGCCAGGTATCAGGCTGCGCAAGACAGCTTTCATAACCAGACGGCGCTCGTCGAGCAGCGGGCAGCAGAACTGCAACTGGCGCGCAAGCAGCTTCAAGATACGGTGATTGTGGCGCCGATCGATGGGACTGTCAGTGCTCGACACGTGACACAAGGTGAATACATCAAGGCTGAAGCACGCATTGTAACCCTGGTCAAATCGAACCCATTGCGTTTGCAGGCCGTGGTCCCGGAGGTGGCGGTGGCTTCTGTCCGTGTGAAACTGCCGGTCAGTTTGATTGTGGATGCCTACCCGGGGCGCACCTTCAAGGGAGAGATCTCGCGGGTCAGTCCTTCGCTGGACGAGAAGGCCCGTACTCTCACGGTAGAGGCCACCATCGAAAACTCCGACGGCACGCTGAAACCGGGGCTGTTTGCCACGGTACAGTTGCGGGTTGCCAAACAATCGCCCGCGGTGATGGTGCCGTCGCGCGCGCTGCTGGCATTTGCCGGTCTTACCAAGCTCTTTGTTATTCAAGACGGCAAGGTTGTGGAACGAGTCGTCAAAACCGGCTTGAAGGATGGAGACTTCGTTGAGATCCTGGAAGGGGCCAAGGTGGGGGAACGGGTGGCCGTCGAAAGTCTGGGGCGACTGAGCAACGGGGTGCCGGTCAAGGGAAAGGAGTCGTAAATGCAAAAGCTGGCTGAAATCTGCATCCGACGTCCTGTCTTTGCGACCATGCTCATTATGGCGTTGGTGGTGATTGGCGGGTTTTGCTACACCAGACTCGGGGTGGATCTTTTCCCAAAGGTCGACTTTCCCACAGTAACTGTCACAACCGTTCTGCCCGGGGCTTCGCCGGAAGAAATCGAAACGGAGATCACTAAGAAAATTGAAGAGGCGGTCAACACGATCAGCGGTATCGATGAACTGCGTTCCGTCTCCAGCGAAGGGATTTCCCAGGTCTTTGTCACTTTCATTCTCGAGCGCAACGGCGACGACGCGGCTCAAGACGTGCGCGACCGTGTGGGTCGCATTGTCGGCAACCTGCCGCGCGAGATTGACCCGCCAGTGATTGAGAAGATCGACCCCGACGCACAACCGGTCATGTCGATTGCGGTTGCCGGAGAGCGGCCGGCGCGCGAGATCACGGAGATTGCCGACAAGCAGATCAAACAGCAGATTGAGTCACTGAACGGCGTCGGCCAGGTGCGCTTCATTGGTGACCGCAAGCGGGAGATCCAGGTCTGGCTGAATCCTGACAAGCTCATGTCGTACAACCTCACGATCGATGAGGTGCGGCAGGCTTTGGCAATGCAGAACATTGAAATCCCGGGCGGGCGCATCGATGCCGGCATCCAGGAATTGACGCTGCGGACTCTGGGTCGTGTCAAGAAGGTTGAAGACTTCAACCAGATCGTATTGAAGGTCATCAATGGCTCGCCGGTGCGGGTTTCCGACGTGGGTTCCGTGGAGGATGGCATTGAGGAACCACGTTCCCTGGCACGGCTGAACGGCAAGGAAGCCGTGGTAATGGAAGTGCGCAAGCAGTCGGGCACCAACACCGTAGCCGTCGTGGATGGCGTGAAAAGCCGGCTGGGCGAAATCCAGCCGCTGTTGCCGCCCGACCTCAAGATCCGCGTCGTGCGCGATCAGTCCACCTACATCCGTAACTCGTTTGAGGCGGTTCAGGAGCACCTCATCCTCGGTGGTTTCTTTGCCGCCCTGGTCGTTCTGATCTTCATCGGCAACTGGCGCGCCACCATCATTTCAGCCATTTCCATTCCCACCTCCATCATCTCCACCTACACCTTGATGTGGATGATGGGATTCACGTTAAACAACATGACCATGCTGGCTTTGACGCTGTGCGTGGGTATTGTGATCGATGACGCTGTCGTGGTTCTGGAAAACATCTTCCGCTTCATTGAGGAAAAAGGCGTGGAGCCGATGCTCGCCGCCCGCGACGCCACTGCCGACATCGGGCTCGCGGTCATGGCGACCACTTTGTCACTGGTCATCATCTTCCTGCCGGTCGCCTTCATGGGCGGCATTGTTGGGCGATTCATGAGCAGCTTCGGTTTCACCTCGGCCTTTGCCATCATGGTGTCGCTGCTGGTGAGCTTCACGTTAACACCCATGCTCTGCGCCCGCTTTCTCAAGGCTCATGCTGTCTCAGACGGACACCCGGGAAAAACAGCCAAGAGCAGTCGGTTCTACAGCTGGATCGATCGCACCTACACGGCGATGCTTGTTTGGTCGATGCGGCACCGCGTGGCGATGACGTTGATCTCACTGGGCACTGTACTGACAATCGTTCCTCTGTTCATCGTTATCGGAAAGGATTTCATTCCACAGGATGACCAAAGTCAGTTTGAAGTGAATGTGCGCGCGCCAGAAGGCACGTCGCTTCAAGGCAGCACTGCCTTGGTACAGCAATTGGAAGGCGACTTGAAAACATTGCCGGGGGTCGAAGCCATCCTTTCGACGATCGGGGCCGACAGCCAGCAACGGGTGAATTACCTCTCGCTCTTTCTTCAACTGGCGCCGATCAACAAGCGCAAAGAAACCCAGCAAGAGCTGATGATGCAGGCGCGTCAACGGATGGCCCGATACAGCAAAGACCTGCGCGTGGCCGTTCAATATCCTGCAGCGATTACGGGCGGTGGCATCGTCAACGCAGATCTGCTGTACACCATCCGCGGACCGGACCTGCAGAAGCTCACGGAGTACTCAGAAAAGATCCGTCAAGTGATCAAGGCCATTCCGAAAGTGGTGGACGTGGATACCTCGCTGGAAGTGGGCAAGCCGGAGATCCGCGCTCATATCAACCGTGGCAAGGCTGCAGACTTGGGCATCAACGTTCAAACCATCGCCGCAAGCTTGCGCACCATGGTCGCTGGAGAGGAAGTGTCATCATTCCAGGAAGGTGACGACCGCTATGAAGTGCGGGTGCGGGTTACCCCAGAGAACCGGCAGAGTGCAGAGACCTTATCGCGGCTCTATATTCCCACGGCCCACGGAGGCAACGTGCAACTGAGCAATGTTGTCACGCTCGACGAAGGCGTTGGTCCCGCACAGATCGAGCGGCACAGCCGCCAGCGGCAGGTAACCATCAGTGCCAACATTGAAAAAGGGCAGTCGCTCAGTGCTGTGCTGGAGCAGATAGAGCCGGAGGTGAGGAACCTGGATCTGGGGCCAGCGTACCGAACGGGGCTGCAGGGAAGGAGTCGCGAGCTGGGCCGGGCCGGCGCCGCATTTGTGGTGGCGTTCCTTCTCTCATTTCTATTCATGTACATGATCCTTGCCGCGCAATTTGAAAGCTTCCTCCATCCCATCACTATTCTCCTCAGTCTGCCGATGGCTATCCCGTTTGCGCTGGTTTCACTGGCCGCATTCGGACAGACCCTCAATGTTTTTTCTTCATTAGGGATTCTCATGCTTTTTGGTGTGGTCAAGAAGAACTCGATTCTGCAGATCGACCACATGAACAACCTGCGGCACGACCACGGGATG
>Ga0111539_10005743_pt1 | contig 16047 bp, 15 predicted proteins | sample RhiMethybrSRZTD1_FD_79667 | JGI IMG/M metagenome (GOLD analysis project Ga0111539, IMG submission 79667) | Populus rhizosphere microbial communities from Tennessee, USA - Rhizosphere MetaG P. TD hybrid SRZTD1 (version 2) (version 2) | ecosystem: Host-associated > Plants > Roots > Rhizosphere >... | reverse complement strand
GCGTCACGGCCATCGGGCCAGGTGCCCGATGGCCCGTCCGAGCTCCTTCGGCCGCCCGCGCTAGTCGACCTCTAGCGTTCGACCTCGAGTGAAATGCCGGGGCGGGACGCCTCCAGGACCACGGGGTGCCACTCCTCGCCGGCCAGCGTGAGGCGCGCGGTCGCCGCGCCTCTGACCTCATTTTCGTAAAACGTGTGCTGATCGACCGAGAGAGAGACATCAGTCGGCTCTTCGGTCCTGAGGGTGAGCGTGAAAGGCCCAGCCCCGTACAACCAGAAGGGCGCCTGGAGCTCGATCGTCTTCCCGTCACGCCAGCCCTGGCAGACCACCGGCTGAGTTCGAAGAGGCTCCGGGAAAGGCGGTGGTGCTAACGAGCTGCCGCGCTCGAAGAGCGTGATCGCGCCGCCCTGCGCCGTTGGCATCCAGCCTGCCTCTTCGAGCCCGCGCCAGGCGAACCAGGCGGAACGGTCGCTCGCCTGCTCGTAGACCCCCGCGTGGAGGAGGACGTTCGTGACACCGAGTCGCTCGAGGGTCGCTTCGTCGCCGGGCTCCCAGACTCCGCACCCGATCCGGTTGTACGTGAAGGCGAAGGAGTAAGCGCTCCGCGGGGCGAGCGTGTTGTAGCCCTGGGGCCGCTCGCGAGCAACCTGGAGCTCGTAGTAGTCGTAGACCGAGCCATAGTGGACCCCGGGATCGAAAAGCGGGAGATCGAGGATCCGGCCGGGCTCGAGCGCGGCGTACGCCTCGTTGTCGGGGTCTGCCGCGGTTGCCGACACGGGCTGCGTTCCGAGGTCGAGCGCGACCAGGACGAGCAGGCCGGCCGCCACCGCCATCGCTCTCCGCCCGGCCCGCCGGACGAGCTCGGCGACTGAGAACGCGAGCAGGGCGGCCAGCGCGAGGTCGGCGATGGGCATGAACCGTTCGGGTACCCGCGGGAAACGGAGTGGCGGGAGCGCGTGCCAGAGCACCGAGTACGTCGGGAGGTTCGTCCCGAGCGCGAGAAGGATCGGGACAACCGCTCCCAACCCGAGCAGCACGGCCAGCCATCGGCGTCCACGCCACAACACGACCAGTCCAACGACGGCGAGCACGGGCGTGAGCCAGCCGAAGTAGACGAACTCCTCGCTCCCGGGCCGGTGCCAGCGGTTGAAGAGGTCGGCCCACTCGGCCTGGAACCTGCGCACGTCGGCGAGCGAGCGCCCCTGGTCCTCCGCCGACCCGGCGATGAGCGTGTAGCGGACGAGGAGGCCGACCGCGGCTGCGGCGACGGAGCCTGCCACGGTCCAGAAGAGGGGAATTCGACGGCGGCGCACCAGCGCGTAGGCGAGCACGAACGGGATGGCGCCGAGCGCGAGGTGGAGCTGGCCCGAAAGCGCGATCGAGGCGAGGGCCGCGGCCGTGAGCGCACCCCAGCCGTGGGCACGGCGAGGCGTCGAGGCGATCCGCGCCCGCTCGATCCCGAGGAGCGCGAGGGGGAGGAAGACCGCCGCCCAGCCGAGGAGATGGCCGGACGCGCTCTGGTCGAGGCGGTATGGCGCAACGGCGAAGGCGAGACCCCCGCTCGCCGCCGCCCAGGGCCCAAGCTCGAGCGCGCGTAGCCAGAGGTAGGTGAGGAGACCCGCGACCACGATCGTCCCGAGGAGGAGCAGGTTCCACGCGACGACGGGACCGAAGAGCGCGTCGAGCGGCCAGTAGACGAGCCCGAACGGCCAGCCGGCGAGCACGGTCTGCGGCTCGGCGAGCGGCTGGAAGCTGTAGGGGTCTTCCCAGGGCGCCGCGCCGTTGGCCAGCTGGTGGCCGACGAGCCAGAGGCGGTAGACGCTCTGAAGGTGGTCCCCGGCCGGAGGCTCGCCGTAGCCCTCGCCGCCGCTCGCCATGAACGCGCTTCCGAAGGAGCCGATCGCGGGCCACGTCGCTGCGGCCGCCGCGGCTGTGTAGAGAAGCGTTACGAGAGCGAGCGGGCGGCGGCCAAGAGCTCGTCGAAGTCGGGCACCTCTGCCGTCTCGTACGTCCATGACCCGCGGATGATGCCCTCTCCGTCGACGAGAAAGGCGCTGCGGCCGGCGACGCCCTCCATCCCGCGGTATTCGTGGCCGACGCCGAACGCGCCGACGGCATCCCCGTTCCAGTCCGAAAGAAGCGGCGTCGAGAGGTCGAGCGCCTGGGCCCACGCCACGTGCGACCAGGGGCTGTCGCGCGAGATCCCGAAGACCTTCACGCCCGCGTCCTCGAACTCCCGGCCCCTGTCACGCAGGAGCGTGAACTCGTCCGTTCAGGTGCTCGACCAGTCGAAGAGGTAGAAGAGGAGGACGTAGGGCGTGCCTTCGGCCAGCTCGTGGAGCTCGACCACGTCGCGCGGCGTCAACCAGACGCACGCGGCCGGGACCGGTTCGCCGATGGCGATCATCGGTCGGCGGCAGCTTCGGTCGCGTCGGCGATCTCGCTCGCCACCTCGACGATGTCGCGGTTCGCATTGAAGACGCGGAGCTGCCGGTCGGCGCCGTTGCCCTTCGCGAGGATGTCCTTGATGCCCTCGAGCTCGCGTTCTGCGCCGAGCTCCCGGGCATGCGGCTCGATGTCCCTGAGGGTCCGCCGGATGAGCTGGGCGACGGGCACGCGGTTCCTCCGGCCCGTGGCGAGGTCCATGACCGGCGCCTCGAGGCCGTAGCGCGCGCCGAGCCACTTGTTCTCGGAGATGAGGATGCGGTGGAACGAGGGCAGCTCCGCGCCCGAGTCGAAGCGCTCGGCGTAGTGCTTCACGAGGGCCTGTACGTATGCGGTGAGCGCCACCGTCTCCTCCACGCGCGTGACCGCGTCCATGACCCGCACCTCGATCGTCCCGAACCGAGGATGGAGGCGGATGTCCCACCAGATGTGCGTGTAGTCCGCGATACAGCCGGTCTTCTCGAGCTGGCCGACGACCTCCGCGTAGTCGGCGTAGTCCCGGAAGCGCGGCGGCGGCCCGGAGCGCGGGAAGGCGGCGAAGACCATCTGCCGGCTCGACGCGAGCCCGGTCGCCTCGCCGCGCCAGAACGGCGAGTTGGCGGAGAGGGCGAGGAAGTCCGGAAGATGGAGGAGGAGCGCGCTCGTCACCTTGATCGCCTTCTCCGGGTCGTCCACGGCCACGTGGATGTGGAGGCCGAAGATGAGCTCGCGGCGTGCGACGTACTGGAGCTGGTCGACGAGGTTTCGATAGCGGTCGCGGGCGGTGATCCGCTGGCGCTCGAAGAGGCTGAAGGGATGCGTGCCGGCGGAGCCGACGCGCATGCCGCGCTCGCCCGCGATCCCGCTCACGAGGCCGCGGAGCTTGCGGAGCTCCGCGTCCACCTCGGCGACGCCCTTGCAGACCGGCGTCGAGATCTCGACCACCGACTGCATGAGCTCCGGGCCGATGCGGTCGGTCAGCTCGCCGTTCTGTGCGGCGGAGAGGACGGTGTCCACGTGCTGGACGAGATCGAAGCTCTCGTTGTCGAGGAGCATGTACTCCTCCTCGACTCCGAGGGTGTACTGGTCGCCCGCCCCGAAGTTGTGGTCGAGCACGCTCACGCCCGGCGCGAAGCTCTTCCCCGTGATCGTGGCCGGATAGATCTGTTTCACGGCCCGTAAGACTCTAACCGGGTCCCGGTGGAAGAAAAGCCCGGCCGCTCTCGTCTGGTGCGCAAGAGCAGGGGTCGCAGGAAGGGAGCACAGAAGATGCGCAGCAATCGGAGAAGGAACTGGCTGGTCAAGCGAATCGCCCTCGGGCTCGCGATCGCAGCGTTCGCAGCCCCCGTCGCGCAGGCGAAGACCGACGAAGGCTCGTCCGTCCAGGCGAACGGCTACCAGGCATTCGTCACGGATTTCCCGTCGTCGCAGGTCAATGCGTCCGACTACGGCATGCCCCGCGCGATGCCGGTGGACTACGCAGTGAACCGCGGCGACCAGATCGAGCTCGTGCGCTCGCAGCCGCGCTCGACGGGCGACAGCTTCGTGGCGTCCGACTACGGAATGCCTCGCGCGCTGCCGAGCGACTACGCGCTGGCGAGCGGGGATCAGATCGAGGTCGTGCGGGCTCTCCCGCAGGGCACCTCGAGCGACAAGATCGAGTTCGTCCGCACGCAGCCTCGGTCGATCGGCGGGCCGCAGGTCGTCGCCTCCGGCTTCGACTGGAGCGACGGGGCCATCGGCGCAGGCCTGGCACTCGGGCTCGTGCTGCTGGGATGGGGCGCCGCTCTGGCGACGCGCCACGCCGGTCGCGCCGAGACCGTCTAGAACCCGCCGGGGACGGCAGGCAAATCGTGAGCGGGCCTCAGAGCCCGCTTACGACTGCCTCGGCCTCGATCTCCACGAGCCAGCGGGAGTCGAGCAGCCCGCCGGCCAGAAGCGTCGTGTTCGCCGGGCGGATATCGCCAAAGATCTCCCCGTGGGCGCGGCCGACGCCCTCGAAGTCCTCGGCCGAAACGAGGTAGACGCGGGTGCGGACGACGTCCGCGAACGAAGCGCCCGCCTGCTCGAGGGCGGCGCCGATGATCTCGAAGCAGCGCCGAGCCTGGCCGTAGGAGTCCTCGGGCGGATCGGCGCCGTCGGGCATGACGGGCGCGGTGCCGGCCACGTACACGTGCTCGCCGACGCGGACGGCGCGAGAGAATCCGACGACGGGCTCGTACGGTGAGCCCGAGGAGATGAGCGTGCGCTCCACGTGACTAGTATCGCGGCCCATGGAAGCCCTCGCCCGGATCGAGGACTGGCCCGTCGAGCACGCCGCTGCCGGCGTCGTCCGGGGCGAGGAGACGTGGTCTCACGGACCGGCCGACCGGAAATTCGGATGGGCCTCGGTGACGAAGCTCTTCACCGCGACGGCGGCGCTCGTGGCCGCGGAAGAGGGCGTGCTCGACCTGGACGAGCCCGCAGGGCCGCCCGGCTCGACGGTCCGGCATCTGCTCGGACACGCCTCCGGACTGCCGTTCGACGGGCCGCGGGCGATAGCCAAGCCCGGCAAGCGGCGGATCTACTCCAACACCGGCATCGAGGTGCTCGCAGCCTTTCTCGCGGAGAAGGCGGAGATGCCTTTCGGCGACTACCTGTCGGCGGCGGTACTCCAGCCGCTCGGGCTGAGCGGCGCCGCGCTCGAGGGGTCGGCAGCCGCCGGGCTCGTGGGCCCGCTCACCGACCTGCTCGCATTCGGCCGGGAACTCATCGCTCCGACCCTTGTCGCGCCCGAAACGCTTCACGAGGCCACCACGGTGACCTTCCCCGGACTCGCGGGGATCCTGCCCGACTTCGGGCGCTACGAGCCGCTCGACTGGGGCCTCGGCTTCGAGATCCGCGATGCGAAGGAGCCGCACTGGACCGGTTTGAGCAACTCACCCCGCGCGTTCGGGCACTTCGGCGGGGCGGGGAGCTTCATCTGGGTCGACCCGGAGGCCGGCGCTGCCTGCGCGGCGCTTGCGGACCGGCAGTTCGGCCAGTGGGCGAAGGAGGCGTGGCCGCTGCTCTCCGACGCCGTTCTCGCAGAGCTACGATGACCGGGAGCCGTGTGGAACCTCCTGATCATCGTCGTCTGCTACACGTTCGCGGCGCTGTGTCTCCGCTTCCTCGGCGGCTTCAACTCGGCCGCTGACGCGCTCTCGACCTGGGGCCGGCGATCGTCGCTCAGAAGGATCCGCAAGCGCGGCCTGACGCTGCGAAGCTACGCGCGCTCGCGAATCTCGTCGTAGACGGCACGCTCGCAGCTCGCCACCGTGGCCGGCGTCATCGCCGTCACGCGCGCCGAGAAGCTGTCGCCGGGCCGGAGGAGCCCCCCTTCGCCTCGCAGCATCCCCGCGAGGACGACCCCGAAGCGTCCTTCCCCGTCGAGCGGCTCGCCCGGAGCGAGCTCGCGGCGTTCCATCCGCTCGGCGAGGCGCATGAGCGTCTCTCCGGGGACGCCCGCGAGCTCCGCTATCCGCGCGAGCTCGTTCGCCGTCGCGCTCTGATGTCTCACGTTAGGCTCGATGGTATGTCTCGTAGTCCGTTCTTCGACGGCTGGAAGAGCTGCCCGCGCTGCAGAGCCGACCTCGACATCGTGGACGCGAGGGCGACCTGCCCGGACTGCGGACTGGTGGTCTATGCGAACCCGGGGCCGACGGTGAGCGCGCTCGTACTCGACGACGACGGGCGCATCCTGCTCGCGCGCCGCGCGGCGGATCCCGGCCGCGGTCTCTGGGACCTTCTCGGCGGCTTCGCGGACGAGGGGGAAACCCCGCTCGAGACCCTCGCGCGCGAGCTCCGCGAGGAGACCGGCGTCGAGATCGAGCCGCTCGAGTTCTACGGCGCCTGGCCGGACCGCTACGGGGACAGCGGCGTCTGGACGCTCAATCTGTACTGGACCGCGCGCATCGCCTCGGGCGAGCCCGAGGCCGCCGACGACGTCGCGGAGGTCCGGTGGTTCGCGCCCGACGAGATCCCGCCCTGGGTCGAGTTCGCGTTCGAGAACACGGTCGTCGTCCTCAAGGCTTGGAAAGCGGGTCTGTAGGGGTCGAAAAATGGGCCGAACGGCCCATGTAGAACCAACCGCCTCCTGCCGATAATCCAGCCACGTTGGCTGAGCACGGCATGCACCGGATCGACGACGACCTCTCCGAGGAGTGGCTCGACGCCTTCGTGGCCGAGGGCCTCGCCGACGTCGAGTCCTACCTCCGCAAGCACGCCGACTTCCAATCCTTCCTGGAAGACCGCGACTAGCTCGCGCGCTTCTTAAGCTTCGACCAGCCCGAGGGACTTCTCGAGCATGGACTTCGGCTGCGCGCCCATCGCGGCGGCCTTTGGCTCGCCGGAGTCGAAGAGGATCATCGTCGGGATGCTCATGACGCCGTAGCGGCGCGCCAACTCGGGCTCCTCGTCGATGTTGACCTTCACCAGTCGCAGATCCGAATGCTCTTCGGCGATCTGGTCGAGCACCGGCGCCACCGCGTGGCAGGGGCCGCACCAATTCGCCCAGAAGTCGACGAGCACGGGGCTTTCGCTCCCGAGCACCTCGGTGTCGAATGTGTCTGTCGTGATCGTGTCTGCCATGACCCTTGAAACGTAGACTGACCCGCAAATGTTCCAGCCGCTTCCCTCGGTACCCGATCACCCCGGTCTCGAACGTGAGGTGCTCGACTGGTGGGAGGAAAAGCAGGTCTTCGACCGCCTGCGGGAGCTGAACCGCGACGGGCCGACGTGGAGCTTCGTCGACGGCCCGATCACCGCGAACAACCCGATGGGCGTCCACCACTGCTGGGGCCGAACCCTCAAGGACGTCTTCCAGCGCTACAAGGCGCTCCAGGGTTTCGACCAGCGCTACCAGAACGGCTTCGACTGCCAGGGGCTCTGGGTCGAGGTGAACGTCGAGCGCCAGCTCGGGCTCAACTCGAAGCGCGAGATCGAAGATTACGGGCTCGCGGCGTTCGCCGAGAAGTGCAAGCAGTCGGTGGCCGAGTTCTCCGAGGTGATCACCGACCAGTCCAAACGCCTCGGCATGTGGATGGACTGGGACAACGACTACTACACGTTCTCGGACACGAACATCGAGTACATCTGGCGCTTCCTGAAGACCGTGCACGAGCGCGGCTGGCTCTACATGGGGCACCGCTCGAACGTCTGGTGCCCGCGCTGCGGAACGTCCATCTCCCAGCACGAGCTGATCGGTTCGTACGAGGACCGGAGCGACCCATCGCTCTACGTGCGCCTGCCGCTCCTCGACGACGACGGGGATGCCCTCGTCGTCTGGACGACGACGCCCTGGACGTTGCCTGCGAATGTCGCCGCCGCCGTCGATCCCGAGGCCGAGTACGTGAAGCTCTCGACTGCCGACGGCCTGCTCTGGGTGGCGGAGGCGCGGCTTCCTGAGCTTCCGTTCGGCGGTGAGGTCGTCGCCAAGGGAAAAGGGGCGGACCTCGTCGGCAAGCGTTACGAGGGCCCGTACGATCACCTTGCCGCCGCCGAAGAGGTCGAGCACCGCGTCATCCCGTGGGACGACGTGACGATGGAGGAAGGCACCGGCATCGTCCACATCGCGCCGGGCTGCGGCACAGAAGACTTCGAGCTTGCGCGCGAGCACGACCTCCCCGTGCTCATGCCCGTCGACGAGGCCGGCCGCTTCTACGACTCCTACGGCTGGCTCCACGGCACCTCGACAGCCGAGGCGAAGGACCAGATCATCGGCGACCTCGGTGAGCGCGGGCGCCTGCTCGAGGCCGGCGAGATCGTCCACCGCTACCCCGTCTGCTGGCGCTGCCACACCCCGCTCATCTTCCGCATCGTCGACGAGTGGTTCATCGCCTGCGACGAGATTCGCCAGCCGATGCTGGAAGCAAACGCGACCGTGAAGTGGACTCCCGATTTCTACTCGAAGCGCATGGACGACTGGCTGCGCAACATGGGCGACTGGAACATCTCGCGCAAGCGGTACTTCGGCCTGCCGCTTCCCCTCTACCCGTGCGAATGCGGCCGCCTCAACGTGATCGGCTCGCGCGCCGAGCTCGACGAGCGCGCGACCGGCGGGCTCGACCAGCTGCAGGAGCTCCACCGCCCGTGGATCGACGAGGTCCCCATCCGCTGCGACGAGTGCGGGGAGGAGGTGCGGCGCATTCCCGAAGTCGGGGACGCCTGGCTCGACGCAGGCATCGTCCCCTTCTCGACGCTCGGCTGGGAGAACCCCGAGTGGAAGGAGAACGGGTACGCAACCGGCTCCTCGCAGGGCCTGTCGGGCGCCGACCTGCCCGACCACGCCTACTGGGAGACGTGGTTCCCCGCGGATTGGGTGTCGGAGATGCGCGAGCAGATCCGCCTCTGGTTCTACTCGCAGCTCTTCATGTCGGTCGCGCTCGTGGGCAAGGCGCCGTACAAGGAAATCCTTGCCTACGAGAAGCTCCGCGACGAGACCGGCAAGGAGATGCACAAATCCTGGGGGAACGCGATCGAGGCGAACGAGGCCATGGACAAGATGGGCGCCGACGTGATGCGCTTCATGTACTGCGACCACGTACCGCAGCAGAACCTGAACTTCGGCTACGGCCCCGCCAACGAGGTCAAGCGCCGGCTCCTCACGTTCTGGAACTCCGTCTCCTTCTTCGTCCTCTACGCGAACATCGAGGGCTTCAAGCCGACGTACCGCGACCTCGCGGGCGGGCCCGACCTCGAGGAGCTCCGCCCGCTCGACCGCTGGCTCCTCGCGCGGGCGCAGCAGCTCGTGCAGGAGGCGACCGACGCCTACGAGCGCTTCTGGACGCCGGATGTCACCGACGCGTGGGAACGCTTCACCGACGACCTCTCCAACTGGTACATCCGCCGCTCGCGCAAGCGCTTCTACACCCTCGACGAGGCGGCGTTCAGGACGCTCTGGTACGCCCTCGTCCAGGCGGTGCGCGTGATCGCGCCGGTGATGCCGTTCCTCGCCGAGCACATGTGGCGCAACCTCGCGGCGCCGGTTCGCCACGCGCCGGAGAGCGCCTTTCTCGCGGGCTGGCCACAGTCGGCCTCGCGCTACGAGGATCCTGGGCTGCTCGCAGAGGTTGCGGATGCGCGCCGGGTCGCCGAGCTCGCCCGCGCGGCACGAGACGCAGCCGGGATCAAGCTGCGCCAGCCGCTTCGGCGGCTCGTCGTCGTGACCTCGGATCCCGGCCGCCGCATGCTCATCTCCCGCCAGGTGGAGGACCTCGCGGCCGAGCTCCGCGTGAAGGAGGTCGCGATCCTCGAGAGCCCGGGCGAGGTCGCCGAGATGCGCGCGAAGCCGCGCCTAGACATCGTCGGCCCCCGCTACGGGCCCAACCTTCCCGAGCTCAGGCGCCTCCTCGAGGAGGGCAGCTTCGAGGTGACGAACGGGACGCTTCGCGCGGGCGCCTACATCTTGTCCAAGGGTGAGTTCATGCTCGAGTTCGCGCCCCGGGAAGGGTGGGAGGTCAAGCACGAGGACGAGTACGTCGTGGGCGTCGACACCCGCCTCGACGACGAACTCGTCACGGAAGGGCGCGTGTACGACCTCATCCACTCGGTTCAGCGACTCCGGCGCGAGGCGGGGCTCGAGGTCACGGACCGCATCGTGCTCACGATCCCCAACGAGGACGAAGCCCTCCTCGGGCACCGCGACTGGATCGCCGGGGAGACACTTGCCGAGGACGTGCAGGTCGGCGACGATCTGGCGGTGCGCAAGGCGGGATGACCCGCCTACTCCTGGCCGCGGTCGTCGTCCTCGTCGCGGTGGCGGCGGCCGACGCGATCAGGCCGGACGGCAAGGAGCGGACGGTCGCGGCGGCGCCCGGCCGAACCGCCGCGCAGACTGCAGTGCAGCGGTCGTCATCCGGGTACGTCGCCGTCGGGGCGTTCACCCGCAAGCGCGTTCTGCACCACGGTCGCGAGTACCTGAGTACGGACGCGATCGACGCCGCCTTCCCGAGCGCCGAGAGCGGCGAGCCCTTCGACATCACGCACCTCGCCACCGCATCGGACGGGACGCTCGCGCTCGCCATCTACCGGTTTCCGGCCAAAGAGCCCGTCGAGGGCGCGGTCGAGCTGTGGCGGGGAGGCCGGCTCCTGGCCGCATTCCAGGTCCCCGCGGGGAGCTTCGGCGGCGGGCTCGGGTTCGCCCACGGAGGCCGGCTCGTCGCAACCCTGCTCTCCGACGGCCACTCGGTCGTCCTCTTCACCCGCACGGGCAAGCGGGTGGGAAGCGTGTCGGCTACGTCCTGGTGATCGCGTCCGCGCGGACCTCGCGCGGGAGCTTGAAAAAGACGTCCTCGAACGCACCGTCGAGCGACTCGACCTGGGAGACGCCGCGTTCCCGGAACCAGCCGACGACCCGGCGAACGAGGGACTCGGGAGCCGACGCGCCGGAGGTGAGGCCGACGCTCTCGACACCGACGAGCCACGCCTCGTCGATCTCGCTCTCGTCGTCGATCAGGTAGGCGTCCACGCCCCCGGCGCGGGCCACGTCGACGAGCCGGTTCGAGTTCGAGCTGTTGCGGGAGCCGATCACGAGCAGGAGGTCGACGGCTGCGAGGATCCGCTTCACGGCGCGCTGCCGGTTCGTCGTCGCGTAGCAGATGTCGTCCTTCTTGGGCGCCTCGATGGCAGGGAAACGGCGGCGGAGTACACGGACGATCGCGTCGGTGTCGTCCACGGAAAGCGTCGTCTGCGTCAGGTAGACGAGCTTGTCGGTCTGGGGTGGGACCACGGTCTCGGCCTGCTCGGTGGTCTCGACGAGGAGGGTCGACTGCGGTGCCTCGCCGGTCGTCCCGTCGACCTCCTCGTGGCCCGCGTGGCCGATGAGGAAGATCGTGTAGCCGAGCCGGGCGAAGTGCCGTGCTTCGGCGTGCACCTTGGAGACGAGCGGACAGGTGGCGTCGATGGCGCGGAGCCCGCGGAAGCGCGCGCTGTGGCGCACCGCCGGCGACACGCCGTGCGCCGAGAAGACGACATTGCTTCCCGGCGGCACCTCCCCGACGTTCTCGACGAACACGGCTCCGCGCCGCTCGAGGTCGCGGACGACGTGCGCGTTGTGGACGATCTGCTTGCGGACGTAGACCGGCGCCCCGTGCAACTCGAGAGCCCGCTCCACGGTCTCGACTGCCCGCTCGACGCCGGCGCAATAGCCCCTTGGCGAGGCGAGGACCAGCCGCTTGACCACTGTCTTCCAGTGTAGTTACGGCCCGGCGGCGGCAGAGGGAGACCCGCCTTCTCGCCCGCCTGAAAGCGGAAAAGCCCGCCGCTCGGGGGGGTAAGCGCGGCGGGCCTTCCCACAGTTGCTCACCGCGGCTCTACATGGCCAGGGACACATGCCGCGGTTCGCATCGCCCAGTGGCGGGGACGGTACAGCGGCGATTCGGGTCTGCCAATAGGTCCTTCGGCCCATCTTTGCAATCGTGATTTCCTGCCCGCCGGCTCCTCGACGGGCACGCAAACGGCACTTATCATCACGGTGCCCAGTGAGCCACCACAGTCGAGTCATCCTGCTCGAGATCGTTCCGCTTTTCGTCCTCGCGGCGCTGTACCTCGGCGTCGCGCTCGCGCTTGCGCCCGAGCTTCTGCGACGAGGCAGGCGGTTCTCCTGGCTCGGCCTCGGCATCTGGCTCGTCTTCGTGCTCATCGGTGGGACCGCGGCGGTGATCGCGGGCGAGAAGCTGACGAACGAGGACTTCCTCGCGTCCGTAGACGAGTGGGCCGTCTTCGGCCTCACCCTCCTTGCCTACCTGCCGGCCGCGATCTTCGTCTGGCGCTGGGACGAGCGGCATCTCCTGATCTCGGCCGCGCCGCGTGTCGTCGAGGCGGAGATGGAGGCGTCGGAGCGCCGCCGCGAGGCCGAGTCCATCTCGCGGCTCTCGACCGCGCTCGCGCAGGCGGGGAGCGGGCGCGAGGCTGCAAACCGGCTCTTCGACGAGCTCGAGAGCGTCCTCGAGGTGACCAGGATGATGATCGCGACCGTGGACGAGGACGCGGGCGTGGCGGCCGGCTACGCCGCGCGCGGGATCGACGAGGCCTGGTGGCAGACCGTCGTGCTCGACCTCGAGACGGCTCGGAGCGCGGTCGTGGCGGTCGCCCGAGAGCGCAACTCGCTCGTCGTCTTCGACGTCAAGACTTCCCCGCAGGTGAACCAGGAGCTCGCAGCGCGCGTGGGCGCGCACAGCGCAGCCTTCGTCCCCCTCCTCTCCGACGGCCGCGTAACCGCGGTCCTCGCGGTCGCGAGCGAGAAGCCGCGCCTCTTCACGCCCTCCGAGACCGAGCTCATGCAGGACCTTGCCAACGAGACCGCGCTCGCCCTGGGCCACGCCTCGTCTCGCGACGCGCTCCAGGAGGCCCTCGCGCGGGAGCGCCTTGTCGGGGAGATCTCGAGGCGCGTGCGCTCCGAGCTCGACCTCGACGCGGTGCTCAGCGTCGCCGTCAAGGAGGTCGGGATGGCGCTCGACCTATCCCGCGCGTTCATCCGGCTCGGCGACCAGATCGAAGAGGCGCCCGTCCGCGCCGAATGGGACGCGCCCGGGGTCGAGACCATCGGCAACGCCGCCGGCCGCCTGCCCGTCTCCAACCTCGCCTCGCGCGAGCGGCGGACGGTGGCGATCGCAGACATCCTCACCGCGCCGGAGCTCGACGACTCGAGCCTCGGTGGGCGGGAGACGCTGGTCGAGCTCGGGACGCGCGCCGTGATCGCGACGCCGATCCTCGTCTTCGACCGGATGATCGGCATCTTCGCCCTCCACCGGGCCGAGCCGTCGGCCTGGAGCCCGCACGACGTCTCGGTCGCAGAGGCGGTCGCGCGCGAGATCGGGCTCGCCGTCCACACGGCTCAGCTGCTCCAGCAGAACGAGCGCCGCCTGCAGGAGCAGGCCGCGTTGCTCAAGGCCGGCCAGGTGCTCACCTCGGATCTCCGCTTCTCCTCGGTCATCCAGCGCCTCGTCACCGAGGTCGTCCAGCTGCTCGGCGCCGACGCCGCGGACTGCTGGGTCTTCGACGAGCGCCGGACGATGCTTCGCTGCGAGGCCGTGCTGGGCGTGCCGGAGCGGAACGTCGGCCGCGACGTCGTCCCCCAGGGCACCTTCCAGCAGGTGCTCTCCACCGGCCGCCCGGTCCTGAAGCGCGACTTCGCACGCTCCGAGTCTCCGACGCCGACGGAGGACTACCGGGTGTTCGCCGAGGTCATGGACGCGCCGATCACCTGGCTGGGCGAGGTCCGCGGCGTGCTCGGCGTCTGCGCGCGGGAGGACGGCCGGTTCGACGAAAAGGACCTCGAGCTCCTCGACACCTTCGCCCGGCTCGCGTCCCTCGCGCTTCACAATGCCGAGAGCTTTGGCGAGCGCGAGCGCCAGGCCCAGGTGCAGCGGGGCTTCTACCGGATTGCCGAGGTGCTCGGCTCGACGCTCTCCCTCGGCGAGACCCTCGACGCGCTCGCTCAGGCCGCGTGTGATGCCCTCGGCGGCACGTCGGCTCTCGTGCTCGAGCCGAGCGGCGACCGGCTCATGCTCTCCGGTTCGCACGAGCTTCCTCCGGACCTGCGCCGAGGGCTCGCGGCCGGTCTCGCCGGCGACGTCTCGCCGCTTCGCGCCGCCGCCGAGGAGGGGCGCATCCTTTCGGCATCCTCGCTCGAAGACGACGACCGTTTCAAGGAGAGCGCGCGAGAGCTCCTGACAGACGAGGGATACCGGTCGCTGATCGCCGCACCCGTGATCGGCGCGCAGGGCCAGAAGCACGCCGTCGTCGTGCTCTTCCGGGAAGAGCGGAGCTTCTCCGACGACGACCTTGCGCTCGCGCGGCACCTGACCGGAGCTGCCCGCGGCGCCCTCGAGCGCGCCGAGCTCTTCGAGGGCGAGCGGCGGGCGCACACCTTCTCGCAGCGCCTCGCCGACATCGGCGGCCTCCTCGCCACGAAGCTCGACCCGGTTGCGGCGTTCGAGGAGGTCGTCCGCGAGGCGCCGGCTCTCCTCGATGCCGACGCCGCAGTGCTGCGTCTGCTCGACAACGACGACCTCGTCGTTCGCGCAGCCTCGGGCCCGGGCACGCAGGGGATCCGCAACATGCGCTCGAGCTCGGCCGGCGGAGCGGTCGGGATCGCGGCGCAGTCACGGGCTCCGCACACCGTCTCGGATGCGCGGGAGACGCCGCGGTTCGCGCACGAAGACCCGTTGCTCGCGAACGGGATGATCTCCTGCGTCGCCGTCCCGATGCTCCTCCACGGAGGCGGCCTGAGCGGCGTGCTCACGGTCTACGATTCCGCCGTCCGGACCTGGCGCGAGGACGAAGTCCAGGCGCTCGCGGCACTCGCCGCGACTGCGTCGGCGGTCTTCTCGAGCGCCGAGCTCTACCAGCGAGTCGCGGAAGAGAAGGAGCGGAGCGAGGCGATCCTCGCCAACATCGCCGACGGCATCGTCGCCGTCGACCGCGACGGGAACATCGTCCTCTGGAACGCGACCGCCGAGCAGATCAGCGGCGTTCCTGCGGAGGAAGCGCTCGGCCGCAGCGTGGCGAAGGTCCTGCAGCGCGATCTCGCGGCGGAGGACGGCGCGCCTCCCGGCGAGCGCACGCTCTCGATCCAACGTGGCGACAAGGAGGTCTGGCTCTCGCTCAGCGAGGCGGTCATGCTCGACGCCGGCGGAGCCGTCGCCGGCCGCGTATTCGCCTTCCGCGATGTCTCCAGCGAGCGCGTGGTCGAGCAGATGAAGTCGGACTTCGTCGCCACGGTCTCGCACGAGCTCCGCACCCCGCTCACGTCCATCTACGGCTTTGCGGAGACGCTCATGCGCGGCGACGTCGAGTTCTCGGACGCCGAGCGCGCGACCTTCCTCGGCTACATCGCCTCCGAGTCGGGGCGGCTCATCAACATCGTCGACGACCTGCTGAGCGTCGCCCGCCTCGAGACCGGGACGCTGCGGCTGAACATCGAGGAGATCGACATCGGCTCGGTCGCAGGCGAGGTCGTCTCGCGCGTGCAAGAGCACGCCGAGCGCTGGGAGTTCGACCTCGAAGTCCCGAGCGCGGGCGTCGTCGTCGAGGCGGACCGCGAGAAGCTCTCGCAGGTCCTCCTCAACCTGGTCGACAACGCGGTCAAGTTCTCGCCGGAGGGAGGCCGGATCTCGATCTCGGCGCGGCGGCGTCCGGAGAGCGCGGAGGTGCGCGTCTCCGATCAGGGCGTCGGCATCCCCCGCGCGGACCAGCAGCGCATCTTCTCGAAGTTCTTCCGCGCCGAGAGCACCGGGGTCGGCGTGCACGGGACGGGGCTCGGCCTCTTCCTGGCGCGCGGGCTACTTGTGGCGATGGGCGGGAGGATCTGGGTCGAGTCGAAGGAGGGCCAGGGCTCCACGTTCGTCTTCGAGCTTCCCGCGGCGGCGAGCGGCGTGGTCGAGCCGGCCCCGGAGAAGGTGACGGCCTGATGGCGCTTACCGTGCTCGTGATCGACGACGAGGATCCGATCCGCCTGCTCTGCCGGGTCAACCTCGAGGCCGAGGGGGCGCGCGTGCTCGAGGCGGAGAACGGCCATCTCGGGCTCGAGCTCGCGAGAGAGGAACGGCCGGACGCGATCCTCCTCGACGTGATGATGCCGGGCCTCGACGGCTGGACGGTCGC
>Ga0111539_10005740_pt1 | contig 16051 bp, 15 predicted proteins | sample RhiMethybrSRZTD1_FD_79667 | JGI IMG/M metagenome (GOLD analysis project Ga0111539, IMG submission 79667) | Populus rhizosphere microbial communities from Tennessee, USA - Rhizosphere MetaG P. TD hybrid SRZTD1 (version 2) (version 2) | ecosystem: Host-associated > Plants > Roots > Rhizosphere >... | reverse complement strand
GCCAAACGAGAGCTGAAACACTCCCTGCGCGTGCGGCGACGCGAATTCGCGGAGCAGGTAAACGAATCCGACCGCGAGCAGCGCGCCCGCCACGCCGCCGATCGCGGCGAGCGCCAGACTCTCCGTGATGAACTGGCGGAGGATGCGTCCACGCGTGGCGCCGACCGCGAGGCGCACCGCGACCTCACGCTGTCGTGCCGTGCCGCGCGCGAGCAGCAGGCCGGCGACGTTCGCGCACACAATCAGCAGCACCGCGCCGACGGCGATCGCGATCACGCGAAGCGCGGGACGGCTCGAGGCGATCATCTGCTCCTTGACCCCTTCGACCGCGAAGCGCCGCACACCGGGAGGCAGCGGCCGCGATAACGGTCCCGACGTGGGCTTCGGGCGCAGCCCCTCGCCAATCGCATTGGCTTCGTCGACCGCGGCTTCCATGGACGTGCCGTCTTGCAGATGCGCGATGGCGCCGCCGGACCACTTACGAGCGGGCGACCCTTCCGTAATCGGCGCCCAGTAGTCCGCATTCGGGAGCGGGTAGTCGAAGCTGGCCATGACGCCGACGATGGTCAGCGGGGTGCCATCGAGGAATCCCGCTTCCGGTCCGAGCGTCTTGAGCGTGATGGTGCGCCCGAGAATGTTGGGGTCGCCCTGAAAGTACCGCTGCCACGCGCCCGTGCTGATGACGACGACGTTCGAGCCGGCGGCGCCGTCGGTCGGATCGAGAATGCGGCCGAGCCGGGCGCGAGCGCCGAGCATCGCGAGCGTGTTCGGCGACACGAGCGCACCGGTCAATCGCGCGGAACCGGCGGACGTTGGCATCAACGTGATCGGCGGCGTGATGCTGAGCGCAATCTCCGACAGGGTCTTGCTGGCTTTGCGCCACTCTGTCATCTCCGACCACGACATGTCGGTCCGGCGCAGGAGCGGGGCGGCGGGGTTCGCGGGGGCCGCGCGTTGGACAATCCGCACGAGCCGATCGGAATCCTTGTAGGGCAACGGCTCGAGCAGCACAGTGTTGACGACACTGAAAACCGCCGTGGCGGCGCCGATGCCGAGGGCGAGCGTGAGCACGGCGGCGATCGTGAAGCCGGGACTGCGTCGCAGCCCGCGGAGCGCGTACGACATGTCGTCCCTGAGGTCCGCGGCGAGGCTGTTCATTGTTAGTTTTATAACATAGAACCGTTATTTTTATAACACATGACGGGCCGACCCGACCGCTAGAGCGCGACCGCCGCCGGACGTGGCGTCCCATTTCTGAGCAACGGGCCAGCGCCAGAGCCGGTTTTCAGCGCAGGGACGCCCCCCTTTGTCGCGGCGTCATTCTTGCTACTTGAAGAAGGGCATGCGAACGCTCATGGCCGTGCTGATCGGCATCGTGCTGCTATCCACGACGACAAGCCCGGACCGAGCCAAGCCCCCCTCGGTCGCGGCCGACACGGTGATCGTCATGGAGGTTCGCGACACCCTTCTCGTGGAGCGCCCGGTCGGCGCCACGGAAGGCTCGACGTCGAGTGTGTTTGTCGTCGATGAAGATAGCTTGCTGTTGCGGCGCGTTCGGGTCGAGTACGGTCGCGCCTCGTCGTCGCTGATTCAGATTGTGAGCGGCGTGTCACCTGGCGATCGGATCATCGTGTCCGACATGCACGCGTGGGATCAATTCGATCGGCTCAAATTGAGGTCGCGCTAGCGTCTGGGCTAATCCTGATGAAGAGCTGACACGAGATCGGTGCGTGCAGCGCGCAGGGCCGGGAAGAGACACGCCACAAGCGCGATGGCGCCGAAGCCGAGAGCGGCAGCGCCGATCGAGATCACATCCGCCGCCGGCACGTCGAACAACAATGTCTCGAGCGCGCGGCCCATGGCCGCGGCGACCACCCCGCCAGCGATCGCGCCAACCAGAATCATCCGGCCGCCTTCGCCGAGCACCGATCGCAGGATGTCCCGCTGCTGGGCGCCGATCGCTTTGCGGACGGCGATCTCCTTCAGGCGCGATCCCACCGACAGCGACAGCACGCCGTAGATGCCGACGAGCGCGAGCGCCGTCGCCACGACCGAGAATCCGATTAACAAGCGCATGGCAAAGGTGCGTGGCGCCAACGACTCGCTGCGAATTTGCGCCATTGTCGTGGCGCGCTCCACCGATGCCGTGGGATCGACGCTAAGGACCTCGCGACGCACGAGTGCGAAGAGACCTGCCGGCTCCGATTGCGAGCGGACGACCAGGTGTTTCGAGAACGCGCCGTTCTGCCAGAAGGGCAGATAGATCTCCGGTTCCGCGGCCTGACTCAGCGCATCAGTACGTGTATCGGCGACGACCCCAACGATGCTCCATGAACGTTTCGGATCCCCGGGAGGCTGCATCTGGCGCCCAAGCGGATCGCCGGAGAAGTACCGGTTGGCGAGCGACTGATTGACGATCGCCACCAACGGTGCATCGTTCTTGTCGTCGTTCGTGAACGCCCGGCCCGCGACGATCGGCATGTCCATCAAGGCGAAGTAGTCGGCGCTGACGGAGCGGAGTGGAAAGCTGACTTGTCCGAGATCTGGCCGGCCAACGAATTCCATGGTGCCGGGCCACTTGTTGCCGGTGAGCGGTACGCCCCACGCGAACGCCGCGTGTGAGACCCCGGGCAGCGCGGCGACGCGCTCGAGGACTTGCGTGTGGAAGGGCAGGAACGAGTTGGGTGTCACGGTCGTCACCGTCGCGGCCATGATGTTCTCCATCTCATAGCCGGGATCGATCCTCGCGAGTTTCACGCTGGTGCGAATCAGCAGCGTCGCGCCGGTGAGCAGCGCGACGGTGAGCACGATTTGCACCGTGGCGATCGATGCGAGCAAGCGGCGTTCGGCGCGACCCGTCGTGCTGCGTACACCTTTCAGTGCATGCGCGTGACCGGGCGAGGCTGCCCGAAGCGCCGGCAGCACTCCCGACACGACGGCTGCGAGTAACCCGGCGACCAGGCCAAACCCCAGCACCGGCCAGCCAATCTGCACATCATCGGCGCGTGGAATGGCTCGATCGCCAATCGCCTTGAAGACGTTGACAATGCCGAACGCGAATCCGGCGCCGACGATCGCGCTGAGCATCGAGAGGGCGCCACTCTCGGTGATCGTCTGCCGGAAGAGCCGGGCGCGCGACGCGCCCAATGCGGCTCGCATGGCGTATTCGCGATGGCGCTGCAGCCCTCGCGCGACGAACAGACCCGCGACGTTGACGCATGCCACGAAGAAGACGAGCACGACAAAACCGAACAGCGGCAGCAGCAGGCTTCGGCCTTCGCGATTGAGCGTCTCCAGCACCGGCTGCACCAGGACAGAAAGCCCGTCGAGTCGCGTATCCGCTTGCACTTGCCGCGCGGTGAAGCCCGCGATCTCACCTTGCGCCTGCGCGAGCGCGACGCCGTCCTGCAATCGGCTGACGACGTTCCATCCGCGTGCGCGTGGCTGCGTGACATCTGGTTCAAACGGCAGGAAGTAATCGACTTGCGCGTTGACGTCGTAGTTTGGCTCGCTTGATGCCCCGGGATCGGGCAGGAAGCGAACGCCTGGCGGCATGACACCGACGATCGGCAGCGGCGCCTGCATACGGCTGATTTGCAGGGTCTTGCCAATGATGTTCGGATCGCGGTTGTACTGACGGTTCCACAATGCGTGGCCGATGATCACCGCGGTTGCCGGCACCCCTTGCCGGGCTGCTTGCGTGGCCGTCGCCGGCGCCCCAGGGCGGCCCGCTTCGGTTGGGAGAAACTCTCGGCCCAGCATCGGCGTGAGGCCCAGCGTCTTGAAAAAATCGCTGGTAACCACCATCCCGCCGATCGATCGGCTGCCCTCCGGCAAGACGAGGAAGTTGAAGGTCCAGCGGTACAACGCCGGCGGCGCAATCGTTCGCGCCGACGACTTCCAGTCGATCCACTGGCCGATCGTCATGCCTTGCAGGTAGGGCTGGCCATCCAGCCGCGCCGGCTTCAGGAAGACCAGGCGATCCGGGTTCGCATAGGGTGGTGGCGAAAGCAGCACACCCTGGATGAGCACGAACATCGCAGCTGCGGCGCCGATTCCAAGCGCCAGGGTGGTGATGGCGGCGAACGTAAACCCCGGGGCCTTTCGAGCCTGACGGAACGCGTACTGAACGTCTTCGAGCACGAGGCCTCCTCGCCGAATGGGTTAGACGCAGGGAACGCCGCGCCGGTTGGCTGGGCGTCATTCTTGCTACTCAAAAATTGGGAGCCGCGACCGCGATTGAAGATCGACGTCTCAAAGTTTGATCTCGTCGATCATTCGCGGGCCGATCGGCTCTCTCCACGACCGGGTGCGCAGACGACCAGTCGCACGTCAACACGCTCAGTCACAAGAAAGATACTCGGAGGCATCGTCGGCGCCACCGCAGGACTCTTCGCCGGCGGTTACATCGGGGCCGCGATCGAAGGCGACCGCTGCCATTGTGACGATCAAGGCTTGACGGGCTCCTTGATCGGTGCGCCGATCGGGGCGGTCGCGGGGGGAATCCTCGGCGCGCTCTACCTGTTTTGAGCGGGCACCGGGGCGCTGACTTTGTCCGGAAAGAAGTCGCGGCCACGCACCAGCTCGGCGACGTTCTTCGCTGCGCCCACGAACGGGATCGCGTCCAGGCCGCTATGCACCGTGCCTCGAAACAGTCCCTTCCGGCGAATTGCGCTTCCAAGGGTCAAGAGCGCTATCGCAGCGCCAATGTAGGGAATGGATCGGGTCAAGCGGCGGGCGATTTTTCTCCCGGCGTAGTTGCTGAGCTGTCTGGTCCTGGCCATACCCAGACCAGAAGCAATTACCGAGCCGGTTTACGCATCGCTGGGCTGCCAGGTGTCGACGATCGAAGCGGCGATCGTACCGTCGAGATCGCTCCAGCGATCGATCGGCACATCGAGTTCGACAAGGGCCGTCGTCACCAGGCCGTGATGATCGCCGGTCAACAGCAGAACGAAATCCTCGAGCCCCGGATTGTGTCCCACGATCAACACCGTGTGAGCCTCATCCTTCACGCCGTTCAGCACGGCGAGAAGATCGTCGGGTTTCGCGTGATAGAGCGACGGATCGGTGACGATGTCGCGCGTGTAGCCGGCGGCGTTCGCGACAGCCTGCGCCGTCGTGCGGGCGCGAACGGCGTCGGAAGTGATGATGATGTCCGGCATGACCGCGCGCTTGCGCAGCCATTCACCGACGCGCGGCGCGTCGCGAAGCCCGCGCGCGTTGAGGGGCCGTTGCCAATCCTCCTGGGACGAGTCCGCCCAGCTCGATTTCGCGTGACGGAGAATCAGCAGCCGCTTCACGCTCTGATGTTACGCCCTCTACGACGACCGCTTGAAGGCTTCCGCGATTTTCACCGCCAGCCCCGCCGTGTCCGCGTACGAGGTGTTCGAGATCACGGACACGACGATGTCGTGCTCGGGGAAGATCATCAAAGACGACACCATCCCGCCCAATACATCGCCATCGTGGCCGACGGTCTGCGTTGGCTTGCCCGCGAACGTGACGGTCTCTCGATCCCAGCCGAGACCGTAGCCCGTCTCCTGTCCTGACGACAGTCGCTGTGCGGCCTGCAGGAGTGCGATCGTCTCCGGTTTGAGCAGCGTGCCGCTGTTGATCGCCATCCCGAAGCGCACGAGGTCTGACGGCGTTGACAGGAAGACGCTCGCCCCTGAATAGCAGGACAGATTGATCTCGCGCATCGGGTCCGGGCCGTAGCGCGGATCCGCCGCGAACCTGGGAAAGTACGCCGTCGCCTGATCCGGGGACGATTCGGTCGCGAGATCGGGCTCGGTGTGATCCATGCCGAGCGGCTCGAAGATCTGCGCGCGTATGAACGAGAGGAATGGCTTGTCGGCGGCAGCTTCGATCGCCGCGCTGACGAGAATGAAGCCGAAGTTCGAATAGCGGAACTCGGTCCCCGGCTCGAAGCGCAGCGACGTGTCGAAGTGCTTCAGCGCGTCGACCGGCCGATCGCACAGCTGACCGAAGAGTGGTCCTTCGTCGCCGCCGTCATTTCTGACGCCGGCGACATGTCCCATCACCTGTCGCAGCGTCGCCGGCCATTGCTGGCCCTGGAATTCGGGCACGTAGGTCTGGATCTTTTCGTCGGGCTTCAGCTTGTCCTGCTCGATCAGCAGGCCGGCGGCGGCCGACGTCAACACCGTGGAGGCGGAGCCGATCCTGAAGCGCGTGTCGGGAGAGACGGGCACCTTGCTCTCGAGATTCGCCAAGCCGAAGCCTTCGGCCCACACGATCTCATCGCCGGCGCCGACCGCGACGGAAAGTCCCGGTAGATTCTGCTCGGCGACCGCGGCACGGATGACCTGCCGCGCCCGTTCGGCGGCGTCGGACCATTGTCGAGCCGGTGTCGCGCCTGCAACCGAGTTCACATCCTGCGCATTCGGGTAAATGGGCCTGGTCGTGGCGCTGATGTAGACCCACAGCCCGGCAACCGCCAGGATGACCAGCCCGACGCCCAGCGCGAACAGCGCCAGCCACGTCTCGATCCGATTCCAGCTCTTCGCCATGTTTCTCTGATTCTAACTTGACTTCATTTGTACCGCAGTATACTTTGAAATACAAAGTTATGCGGATCCTCCGCGCGGCCCACCTCGGCATGTGCTTCGGCGTTCGCGACGCCATCGAGCTCGCGCACCAGCACGCGGACGCCGGTCCACTCACGATCCTTGGCGACCTCGTCCATAACCCCACCGTCCTGAACGCCCTCGAGGCGAAGGGCATCGCGGTCGCGCAGGACCTCGCGCAGGTCAAGACGGCGACGCTGATGGTGACGGCCCACGGCACGTCCGAGCGCAACCTCGCGCGGACCCGCGCCATGGGACTGAATGTCGTCGAAGCCACGTGCCCGCTCGTCAACGTCGCGCACCGCGCCGTGATCGACCTTGCGCGCGCCGGCTATCACGTCGTCGTCATCGGACAACGCGATCACGTGGAGGTGCGCGGCCTCACCGGCGATCTCGATTGCTTCGACGTCGTGCTCGAAGATGACGACGTGCTCGCGATCGAGGAACATCCACGCATCGGCATCGCGGCCCAGACGACGCAGCAGGTGGAGAAGGTGCGGCACCTCGTCGACGTGATTCGGCGGCGATTCCCGCAGTCGGAAGTGCGCTTCGTCGACACGGTCTGCAAGCCGACGAAACAACGGCAGTCAGCGGCCGTGGAGATGGCACAACAAGCGGACGTCGTGATCGTGGTCGGCGGCACGTCGAGCAACAACACGCGCGAGCTGGTGAAGACGTGCGGGCGCTACTGCTCACGCGTGCATCACGCGCAGACGGATGCCGACGTTCGTCCTGAGTGGTTTGATGACGCGGAGGTCGTGGGATTGACGGCCGGCACGTCGACGCCGGACGAGGTTATCGATCGGGTTGAGGCGCGTATTCGCGCCGTGGTCAAGACGGCTGAAACGACGGCGTCATAAGCGCGCTTAGTGCGTGCGCTCCAGGAACCCGCGCAGCTTGTCGGGGTTGCGGACGACGTAGATGGCGCGGATGCGGCCGTCGGCGATGTCGAAGGAGTAGGTGCCGTTGCCGGTGATCGGATGGCGCATCAGCAGGCCGGGGGCGCCGTTGATCGTGACGAGCTCGAAATCCGTTTCCGTCCAGTGAGCCTTGCCGGCATAACCGAGCATGAACTTGGCGATGCGATCGGCGCCGAGCACCGGACGCGTCGCCGCGGCCGCCTTGCCGCCGCCGTCGGCGATCAGCTGCGCGTCGGCGTGCATCAGGGCCATCAGCTCCTCGACGCTTCCGCTGGCGCAGGCGTGGCGGAAGCGCCGCACGATTTCTTCCGCCTCACGACGTGATGCCGTGAAGCGCGGCCGCGAATCGCGCAGCCGTTGACGCGCGCGCGAGAGGATCTGGCGCGTGTTGGCCTCGCTCTTGTCGACGCTCCTCGCAATCTCGTCGAAGTCGAGCTCGAACACTTCGCGCAGCAGGAACACCGCCCGTTCGATCGGCGCCAGCTGCTCCAGCAGGACGAGGAACGCGGTCGTCAGCGAGGACGCCAGCTCCGCGGATTCCTGATTTGGCTCTGCCAGCGGTTCGGGCAGCCAGGGACCTGGATACTCCATGCGTGTCCGCTCGGCGCTGCGCAAATGGTCGATGCACAGCCGCGTGACGATGGTCGTGAGATACGCGCGCGGCGAACGGACGTTGGCGTCCCGATCTTCACGCGCGCGCAGCCACGCATCCTGCACCACATCCTCGGCTTCGCTGGCGCTGCCGAGCATTCTGTAGGCAATCGAGAACAGCAGGGGCCGGTGCGTCTCGAAGGTCGTCTCGTTCCAGTCAGTCGTTGCCATCGTTCAGGTCGCCTGTCAGGCCTCCTGTTTATAAGACGAATGACCGGCTCTGTCTGTGACAGTCCTATTTCAACGCCAGCCCGGCCCGCGCCGCCTCGATGGTGGCGACGTCGATCTTCTTCATCGGCATCATCGCTTCAAAGGCACGCTTGGCCTCGGCGCCACCGGCCGCAAGCGCGTCGGTGAGCACACGCGGGGTGATTTGCCAGTTGAGGCCCCAGCGGTCCTTGCACCATCCGCACTGGCTTTCCTTGCCGCCATTGCCGACGATCGCGTTCCAGTAGCGGTCCGTTTCTTCCTGGTTGTCGGTGGCGATCTGGAAGGAGAAGGCCTCGCTGTGCTTGAACTCAGGGCCGCCGTTGAGTCCGAGACAGGGAATGCCCACGACCGTGAATTCCACCGTCAGCTCATCGCCCTGCTTGCCGCCCGGGTAGTCACTGGGCGCCTTGTGAACGGCGGTCACTTTACTATTCGGAAAGGTCGAGGCGTAAAAGCGCGCCGCTTCATGCGCGTCTTTGTTGAACCAGAGACAGATCGTATTTTTTGGTTTCATCAGTCCTCCTCGTTGCATGCTCTCCGGTTCGCACGACAACTGCAAGGTCATCCGCGTGTGTCACACGATCGGGTTCTGATTCGTCTTGATTGGTGGAGGCAACACATCATGAAAGCTCGACTCGATCTCATGCGTCTCAACCCCGGCGTCATTCAATCCATGCTCGGACTGGAACGGCAGATTCGCAAGGCCGGCCTCGATCACCAATTGCTCGACCTCGTCCGGATGCGCGCGTCGCAGATCAACGGCTGCGCCTATTGCCTTGACATGCACAGCAAGGATGCGCGCGCGAAGGGCGAGACCGAACAGCGACTCTACGGTCTCGACGCCTGGCGCGAGACGCCGTACTACTCGAAACGCGAGCGCGCCGCGCTGGAATGGACTGAAGCGGTCACGCTGGTCGCCCAGACGCATGTCCCAGACGACGTCTACGAACGCGTGCGGGAGCAGTTCTCCGAGGACGAGTTGGTGCACCTGACGCTGGCGATCGTGGCGATCAACGGCTGGAACCGGCTCAACGTCGCCGCGCGCACCGTGCCGGGCAGCTACGTGGCCGGCAGTCTTGAAAAGCTTCACGCATCGTGACCCGTTCCGGCCGCAGGCGGTGGCGGGAGCGGATCCGCGGGATCGGGCCAGTAGACTCGCGACAAGTAATGCAGCGCGATGCCCACGCCCCAGCGATTGGGAGCCGTCCAGATCAGCAACGCCACCGTCATGGCCATCATCGTCATACCCAGCACAGGGTACGAACGCATGACGCCGAAATAGATCAAGATGATGATCACGGCGACTGGCACCCGATCTCCGAAAATGGTGAACGCCCACGTGTCACCGGGATTCCGGGTGAACACCAGGCCGCAGACTGAACACTGCTCGAATTGTTTCCAGCCGGAAAACAGTGGTCCCTTGCCGCAATGCGGGCAACGTTTGCGCAGTCCACGCCGAAGCGCGGTGATCAAGTTCGCGTGCGCTCGAGTTCGGTTTCGGCGATCAGGCTTTCTCGTTGACGGCCGATCGTCGCGACCGCGAGCGTCTTGCCGGCGAGCGAGTACGTCACCTTGCAGTTTTTCTCCGAAGGCGAGCCGTCGATGACCGCGTTGTCCCATTGCTCCGCATGACCGACGTAAGAAATCGACGCGTCGAAGTGACGGCTCCAGAAGAACGGCACCGCGTCGAACCGCTCGCGCCGGCCGAGCATGTTGCGGGCCGCCGTTTGCCCCTGGCGCTGCGCCACGACCCAATGTTCGACGCGAATGTTCTTGCCCGTATGCGGATCCGGCCAGCGCGCGTTGTCACCCGCGGCGAACACCCTCGGCGCGCTGGTCTCGAGGTACTCGTTGACGGCGATGCCCTTATCGATCGCGAGACCCGCCGCTTCAGCGAGCGCGAGGGCGGGACGGACACCGACGCCGACGACGATGAAGTCGGCATCGAGGGTCTCGCCGCCGCTCAACGTGATCTTGTTGCCGTTGACCGATGCGACGGTCCGACCGAGATGGAACCGCACGCCGTTCGCGACGTGAATCGCTTGCACGAACCGTCCGATGTCCGCCCCCATCACGCGCTCGAGCGGCAGCGTGTCTGGAGCGACGACGTCGATGGTGATGCCGCGCTTGCGCAGTGACGCAGAGACTTCAAGGCCGATGAAGCTGGCGCCGATGACGAGCACGCGTGTCGCGCCGGTCGCCTTTGCGACGATCGTGCGGGCGTCTGCCCACGAGCGAAGGTAAAAGACCGGCACTTTTGGCGCACCCGGAATTGGGAGTGGCACCGGATCGGCGCCGGTTGCGATCAGCAGCGCGCCGTACTGTCGCTTCGACCCGTCATCGAAGCCCACCGTCCGCGTTTTCGGATCGAGCGTCGTCGCGCGGCGCCCGAGTACCAGCTCGATCGTGCGCTCGTCGTACTGCTCCTTCGACCAGATCGGCATCCAGTCGTCCTGCGCTTCACCGGCGAGGTAGTCCTTCGATAAGTTCGGCCGATCGACCGGAAGATCCGAATCGGCGCTGACGATCGTGACAGGACCTTTGTATCCTTCACGGCGGATCATGTCCGCGGCGGCCGATCCTGCCGCGCCGCCGCCGATGATGAGAATCGATTCCGGTGCCGAACTCAATGGCGTAGCGGCTGGCGCGCCGGTGAGCTTCTCGCGAACGAATGCGGTATCGCCTTTAACTTCAACACGCCAGCGCGCAATCGGATCGAATGCCGGAGCGCGGAGTGCCTCGCCCGTGCGCAGGCTGAAACAGGCGTGGTGAAGTGGACAGCGGACGGTGTCGCCGACAATCAGTCCGCGCGCGAGCCGGCCTTTGTAATGCGTGCATCGCGCGCCAACAGCGAAATACTCGTTGCCCGATCGCGCGAGCACGACCTCGGCGTCACCAACGTGGCCGGAGACCATCGCGCCATCGGCGAGGCCGGCGATGGGCGTTCCAAGGCTGAGGTCAGGTCCGCGGTCCGCTTTCGTCTCCGCCATAAAGAAGTTATTGTAAGCCGTTGAACTTATTCTTTGATCAGGGCTGCAAATGAAACCATTCAAGATCGTATCCACCGCCGCGGCGCTCGTGCTGACGTCCGCGATATTGCTCGGCCAGACCCCCGCCGGCGGAAATGCCGCTCAGGCTCGCCGCCGGGCCTTCGAGATTGTGACCGTCGAAGGGCAGCCGATTGACAAGCGTCCTCCCGAGCTCGACACCGACCATCCGGTGTTTCCCGGCCAGACGCACGCGCCGTATCACAAGACCGTTGATGTCAACGTGACCACGATCGCCAGCAACCTGGAGACCGCGTGGGGCCTGCAGTTGCTGCCGAGCGGGCGTTTTCTCATCTCGGAGAAGCCCGGCCGCTTTCGCATCCTGAATAGCGACGGCTCACCGTTCCAGGTCATCTCAGAAAACCTGCCACCGATTTACGTACGCGGGCAGGCCGGTCTTCTTGATGTCGCGCTCGATCAGAACTTCGCGCGTAACCACAGGATCTACTTCGTCTACATGCGCGACGTCGACGCCGATAATTCCGCGACGGCGGTGGGGCGAGCCGTGCTCAACGAGGAGGCGGGCACGCTGTCAGAGGTGACGACCATCCTTCAGTCGGTGCCGTTTACCAAGCGGGCCGTCAGCCAGACGGGCGCGCGCATTGCGATCGATCCGAAGGACGGCAACTTGTTCGTGTCGATCGGCGATCGTTCGACGGGCGATCCTCTTCCGCTGCAGGCACAAGCGCTTGATACATATCTTGGCAAAGTGGTCCACATCACGCCGGACGGAAAACCGGCCCCGGGGAATCCAGGGCTCGGCCTGCCGGAAGTCTGGTCAATGGGCCATCGAACGCCGCAGGGCTTGACGTTTGCGCCTGATGGGCGGCTGTGGGAAGTGGAGCATGGACCGCGCGGTGGTGACGAGCTGAATGTAATTCAAAGGGGCAAGAACTACGGCTGGCCGGTAATCGTGCATGGCATCAACTATCCCGGCACCAAGATCGGCGCGGCCATCGTCGAAAAAGAAGGGCTCGAGCAGCCGCGATATTACTGGGATCCCGTCATCGCGCCGTCGAGTCTGGTGTTTTATCAAGGGAATCTGTTCCCGCAGTGGAAGTCGAGCGTGCTGATTGGTGGACTTGCCGGTATGGCGATATATCGCCTGGAGCTCGGCAAGGATGACAAGGTGATCAACGAGGAGCCGTTGCTCGTCGACCTGAATCAGCGCATCCGCGACGTGCGCGTGTTTCGAGACGGCGCCGTCTACGTATTGACAGAAGGCGCCGGCGGCAAGCTGCTGAAGCTGACGCCGAAATCGTAGCGCGCAACACGAGTGGCCGCGCCTAACGCGGCCACTCGCTCGATACCGTCAACTTGAAGCCGCTGGGATCGGTCAGATCGAACTGCCGCGTCTTCCAGGGCGTGTCGAAAGGTTCCGCGTCAAGGGTGTAGCCCGCGGCCTTGACGCGCGCGGCGATCTCGTCGATGTTCTGCGCCGTTTCGATGTTCAGCCGCGTGCCGATACCCTTCTGCCGGTCGCGGCCCTTCTTCCAATCGTCCTGGCTCAGGCCAAGCTCTGACTCGCCGGCCTTCAGCATCCCGCCAACGAGCTTGCCGTTTTCTTCCCAGCGATTCGCGACGATGAAGCCGAGTGCTTCGTAGAACGCGATGCTCTTCGCGACGTCGTCGACGGTCAAGCCGGGAAGGATGGTCTTCGCGTTGAGCACAACTCACCTTACGGCGTGCATGCCGGCGCCAGCGCGTGCGCGCCGACGGTGAAGTCGCAGCCGAACTTCGGGTCGGCTACGGTCGCCGGCTCCAGGATGTCGTCGCCGTCCGGCTTCACGCCGTTGACGACCCAGTTCACCAGGTCGGCAAAGCCGCGCTCCATCTCCACGGTGTTGAAGCCGCAGTGGTTGATGTCGCGGATAGCGCGCGTCACGAGACGATCGGCGACGCCATTCTCGGCGGCTCGGCGCGCGTAGATCTGCTCCATCGAGAACGGCACGAAGAGATCGCCGAGCGTGTGCAGCGACAACACCGGCATCGTGAACGATCCGGAGATCGCCGGGACACCGGCGAGGCCCTGCTCGCGCCGCGCCTGCGGATCGAGGTCGATGCGGCGGACGCTGGCGTTCAGCGCGATTTCTTCCGCTGACAACGCGGGGTCTGAGTCGATCTGATAGACGGTATCGACATTCGTGCGGGTGCCTTCGCCGCCGCCGGCGCCTTGCGAGAGGAGGAAGTTCCCTCCCGTGGGGGCGAAGCGGAATCCAGGATCGAACATCGGACGCTTGCCGCCGCTCAGGTTTTCCACGACGCCGGCATACTTCTGGCCGAGCGGCGTCAACACCGACGGGAACGGCGCGCCAAACGCGGCCCGAATCTGGGGGACGACGGTGGTCGAATAGTCGGGCGGGAACGGAAACGGCACGTCAAGTCCGGCGAGCACGTGCGCCGTCAAATGGTTCTCGACGAAATAGTCGAACAGCGTGTTGTCGCCCATCACGCCGCACATCGGCATCGCGCCGTCGTAGGCATTTCGATACTGCTCGATCGCCACGCCGGTGATGTGTCCGCCCATCGACGTGCCGGTGAAGTAGACGCGGTTTGGATTCGCGACCAGACCGTTGAACAGCGTACCGAGGTCATGCGTGTCCTTGACACCCTGGGTCACGTCGTAGCCGTTGGTCGCGTAGCTCGACGCCGCCCACGCGAAACCGTGCTCGATCAGATAGCGACGGATCGGCGGGTTGCTGACGGTCAGTTCGAGACCGCCGCCGCGAAACCCGTGCGCGTAGAGCACGAGATCGCCGTTCCAGTCCTGCGGCACTTCGACGCGATAACCCGCGCCGCCCTGCACGCCCCACAGCCGTGTCGTCGTCGTGCCGGAGAGCGCGTCGAATGGCAGCTTCGTTTCATCCACAAAATAGGCAGGCGGTTTGTCGGCCCTGACCGGCGCGCCCCAGCTGATCATCACCAGCACAGCGGTGATCAAGCTCATGGCTACGCGCGCCATGACGCGCTTTGAAACTGATTTGAACTGATAGTGCGCCATTCGTTCCTCGCTTCCTGGTTGCTGGAGGGGAAGTAACGGCGCGAATGTAGGCACTCAGAAAGGGGAAGTCAACGAAAGCTGCACGAAAATTGTTGCTGTCGTGCTGGCGCGAAAAGTCTTCCAGGGACGAAGCGCTATCGATCCCACAAAGAGAATGCGCGATCGCTCGGATACGTGCCCAGCGTCGCGCCGCCGAGCACGTCGTTGCACAGGCAGTAGATCGACGCATTGTTATGCGCTCGCCCGAATCGCCAATGCCACGAGACGGGAACGGTCGGCAGTGTCGCGACGATGGAGATCCAGTATTTCCGTCCGGCTGTGACGATGTACGGAATCGCGAGATCTGTCGAAAGAGTGTAGTAGCCGGCCGGGTCGCCGCCGTTTCTCGCGCCGCAGGGTGAATCGAGGCGAGTGGACTCCAATCGCTGCGTAACCGCTGATGCCGAAACGATCGCCACGTAGGTTTCGCCCGTGGTCGTGGCTGCTCTCAAGGCTGCGAACGGAACCCGATCGGCGCCTGATTCGTTCGGCGCGATTCGAATGACAAACTGCGTCGCGACCGGATCCGGTATCGCGCTGCCAGTGAACGCCCCGTTGCAGTAATACCCCTGCCACTCGATGTAGCGAACTGCCGCATTGACCGTCGGCGTGAAGTCGTCGAACGGAGCCTGATACGACGTTGCGTTTCCCAACGCTTGGGTGCCGGAGAAGGATGCGCTGCCCGGCCCCAGCAGGGTGTCGTGCAAGTGTGCGCCGGTCGGCGGCGGCGCAGGCGTTGGTGCCGGTGTCGGCGCAGGTGCCGGTGTTGGCGCAGGTGCGGGGGTGGAGACGATCGGCGTTGGCGATGTCGGCAAATCCGACGATTGGCCATCCGACTTGCTGCACGCCGCCACGCTGCACGCGAGCGACGCGATCATTGATGCACGGAAAAGAAATAGTCGCGACACTCGAGCGCCTCAGCCGTTCCGGGGGAGGAATTGCGGCTCTCTCATTATCGGCAGCTGTTCCCGGAACCATAGCTCCCACGGCCAGAGACGTTGCGAGACAAATGCGTCGTCAATCGGGTACGCTTTCACCACAGGTTTTTCTTACCCGGAGGTTCCATGGCTGGTCTCGTATCTCGTCGCAAGTTTTTCGGCACGGCTGCCGCGACCGTCGGCGCCATCAGCGTTTCTTCTCGTCCGGACTTGTTCGCGCAAGGCACGCAGGCCACCGCGACGACGCAGCGGTTTGGCGGTAACGATGCGGACTACGACCGCATGGTCAAGCTGGCCAGCAACGAAAACAACTGGGGTCCGCCCGAAGCGGTCATGAAGGCGATGAACGGCGCGTGGAAGTACGCGAACCGTTACGGCTATCCCGATGGCAACGTCGTCGAAGCGATCGCCGAGCATCACGGCGTCAAGCCGGAGAACGTGCTCCTCACCGCGGGCTCGGGCGAAGTTCTGCAGGTCGTCGGCACGACGTTCCTGCAGGGCGGCTACACGTTGATTAGCGCCGACCCGTCGTACGGCTCGGTGTATCAGCACGCCACCAACATCAAGGCGGAAGCGATCAAGCTGCCGCTGCTCAAGGATTACCGCCAGGACATTCCTTGGATGATCGAGGCGACCAACAAGAACGCCGCGCAGATCG
>Ga0111539_10005735_pt1 | contig 16056 bp, 17 predicted proteins | sample RhiMethybrSRZTD1_FD_79667 | JGI IMG/M metagenome (GOLD analysis project Ga0111539, IMG submission 79667) | Populus rhizosphere microbial communities from Tennessee, USA - Rhizosphere MetaG P. TD hybrid SRZTD1 (version 2) (version 2) | ecosystem: Host-associated > Plants > Roots > Rhizosphere >... | reverse complement strand
TGACCGATGTGATGACCGACGAGATGGCGCGCCAGTCGGTTCCGTCGGCGCTGACGAGCACCTGGGCCACCGCGGCTTCGTCGGACGGCGTGCTCATCGAAACGTCCGGTCCCTGGTGACGAATCCGACGTCCTGACGCGACGCGATCGCGACCGCGTCGCCGGGCCGCAGGTCGAGCGGGAACCGCACCGGGTTCTCGTCCGCGATGCGCCACCACGACTCGCCGTCGCCGAGGAAACGCCAGGCGAGGTACTCGATGTCCTCGGCGCCCGTCACCCGGTGGCGGTAGAGCACCGCCTGGCCCGGCGGAGGCGCATGCCGGCGGATCGGGATGGTCGGATGCGCGGAGCCCGCGGCGTCGGAGGCGTCGTGGATGCCGAGCGGCCGGTAGCGCGATCTGATTCCGGGCGGCATCACGTACCTCCGGGCTCGCCGAGCTCGAACACGTTCTGGACAACGCCCGCGGCGGGGAGCGTCTGCACCCAGTCCTCGCCGCTCAGCTCGCCGTAGGACTTGGCGACTTCGACGAGCCGCCCGATGTAGTCCAGCGACGTGGCGAGTGAATGCGTCTGCTCCTTGAGCGAGACGCTGACCTCCGCGCGCTGCGGCGTGAGGTCGGGCTTGAAGTGCGTGACCTTGATGTTCAGGTCCGTCATCACGCACTCGAGGTCGACACCGCCCATCTTCAGGTTGCACTGCGGCGGGCGGGTCGGCGCGCAGAACTTCTTCGAGCCGGTCGCGAACGCGAGCAGGTCTTCGACCGGATCCCAAGACGGGTTCATGAACGACCGCAGGACGGCGAGCGACGGCTCGATCCGACCCTCGAAGCGCGGGTCGTCCTCGAGCAGCGGCCCCTCGCCGGGCTTGGGATCGTCCGGGCGCGGGCGCGCGTCGATCGCGAAGTCGAGCGAGAACGTGCGCGCGCCCCCGGTGTCGGCCTCGAGCGCTTTGGTGCCGACGAGCAGGCTGCCCCACTCGCGCACGTCGTCCATGAAGCTGAAGACGTCGCTGAACCCCTTCGTCGCCGCCATCCGGTCGAACCCCCACGCGCCGAACAGGTTCGTCTCCTTGTAGCTGAAGCTCTTCTTCTCCGACAGCAGCTCGGGGTTGAACTGGAACCGGAAGATCAGCGGCGGGGTGTTGATGACGTTCGCGAGGTAACCGGTCTTGCGTTCCATCTCTCACTCCTCAGGCCAGCCTCGGCAGCATGCGCCGGCGTCCTCCGCGGCGCTCGAAGTCGCGCCACATCCGTGCGTAGCGCTCGATGTCGTCGCCCTCAGGCGGCAGCGGGAAGTCGCCGGGCCCGAACTCGCTGGGCGGTGCTTCGGTCGCCTCCGCCCCCGGCTCGACGAGGACGACGACCTCGTCGATCTGGATCGTCGCGAGCGGTCGGTCGAGCGTCCCCTCGACGATCCGCTGCGGCACGCCCGTCTGCCCCTCGGCGCTCGCGAAGTGCCGCGTGATGGTGGAGAGCAGCGCCGTCAGGCCGTTCTTCTCCGACAACCAGCTCTCGTAGGCGCGCGCGATCGCCTCCAGCCCGGTCTCGGGCTTGACCTTCTCGCCGACGACGAGGTTCTCGGCCAGCTCGGTGGACCGGCGGCGGACCTCGGCCAGGTGGTGGTCGAGCGTGCTCGACGACAGCTGGCTCTCCGCGACGGCCGCCCGGTCCAGGCCGGTGGCGAGGTTCTGCAGCCCCTGCTGAGCGGTGTCGCCTGCGATCCGGAGCCCGTCCTTGGTGACCTGGTCGATGCGGTCGAGCGGGATGCCGAGCCGGTTGAGGAACGCCGGGTCGCTGAACGCCCTGGCGAAGTCCGGCGCCGGCGGCGGCGTCACGGGCGCCGGCGGCGGGATCGTCCCGCCGGGCCCGACGACGTCCAGGAACGGCAGCTTCGCCGCGTCAGCCAGGTCCTTTGCCTGCGTGGCCCCGAGCGGCGTGTCGTTCGCGAGCTCGAAGATCGGCGGCAGGATCGCCGGCAGGATCCGCACGACGTGGGTGAGCACGCGGAACGCGCGCAGATCGGCGAAGTTCCGCAGCACGACGTCGAGCGTCGGGACGATCCAGTTGAGCAGCTTGTCGATCGTCGTCTTGATCGCGTCACCGAGCACGGCGCCCAACCCGAGCACGGCGAGCAGCACCTCGCGAACGGTGTCGAAGAGGACGCCGATCATCCCGGCGAGCGTCGTGCTGAGGACCTCGACCACGCGCGCGGCCATGCGCGCGAGCAGCGCCAGCGTGTCGAACAGGGTGACGGTCAGCGCGCCGCGCAGCAGCAGCGCGTTGCGCAGGAGGAACTGCAGCGTCTCGGCGATCGCGAGCCGGATGTCGCCGAGCCGCACGATCAACGCGGCGATCGATCCGAGCGCGATCGGCAACGCGATGATGAGCCCGTCGACGACGCGGGAGACCGCCCCGAGCGTCCCCGTGGCGCTGTCCAGGAGCGCCTTCCAGCGCGCGCCCTCGGACGTCGTCGCGAGGCGCGACACGCCGGCCGCCTCGTCCGGGCCGCGGGAAGCCGCGGTGAACAGGCCCGTTAGTCCGTTGACGGCTCGCTCGATCGACTCGAGCTGCGTCGCCAGGCTCGACCCGCCGGTCGGCGCGCCCCGCGCGTCTTTGGTCTCCGCGGTGGTCTGACCGATTCCGAGCAGTGCGAGAATGCGCTCGACGCGCGCGGCGATGCTGTCGATCGTCGGGAGCGCGCGGATGATGAACGCCGTCATCGCCGCGCCGCCGACCGCCCCGCCGAAGAGGTTGCCGACGAACGCGCCGGCGCCGCCGAGCAGCCCTTCGATGAGCGCCCCGAAGCCGCCGCCCGGCGCGAGGTCGCCGATGTTGATCACGTGCACCTTCAGTGCGCCGTTGAACATCGGTGGCTCGCCGAAGCGCGCGCCCGCGGCGACCACGGACGTGAACGCGAACGTGCCATAGGCGGAGGTCGCGCGCTCGATGTCCTCGAGTGCGCGGCGCGCGAACCGCGTCTGCGTCAGCAGCAGCCCGACCTGGCCGATCAGCTCCTCCTCGCCCATTACGGACCCTCCAGGGCGGCGAGCTCGCGCAGGCGCGCGCGACCTCCGTCATATGCCTCGCCGACCGCGCGCTCGAACCGGTCGGCGACGCGATCGGCGAGGTCCGGATCGAGCTCCTCACCGGGTGCCGCCCAGAGCGTCATCCGGTGCGTCGTGACCGTGCCGAGTGCGGCGCGGCGGCGGAGGATCCGCGGCGAGGTGGCGGTCAGAGGGGCCGTGAGGTCCTCCCCTGATTCCAGCTGCGCGCGCCAGTGGCGCGCGACCTCGCCGACGTAGACCGGGATCGCCTCGCCGATGAGCATGAACCCCGCGTCGGCGAGCCACGTCTCGAACGCGCGCGCGAGCGGATCCGGGGTCCGGCGCGCGAGCGCCTGCCGCTCGCGCTCGACCTCCGGTCCGAAGACGCCGCCGGCCAGCGCCGACGCCTCCCCCGCGAGCCGGCCGAGCTGGTCGCCGCGCCGGAAGCGCGCCGCTTGCGCAGCGCTGTCGCGGAACACCGTCGACAACCGGTCGAGCCCGCCGATCGTCCGCGTGGTCAGCTCGCTCAGATGTCCGTCGAGCGTCGTCTCGAGGCGGTCGAGGAAGCCGACGAGCGCGGCGGCGCGACCGCCGCCGAACAGCGTCTCGTACAGGTCGGGGGCGTCCGACCGGAAGCGCAGCGGCGGGGCCTCGGTGGGGAACGGCACCGGTGGGTTGAGAAGCGCGGTACCGAGCATGCCGGGCGGGAGCGTCGGCCCGGGGAAGAGCGCATTGACCAGACGGCGCGCGCGCTGCGCCTGCCGGGCCACGTAGGCGATCTTCTTTCGCAGGATGAGGGCCCCGATCACCCCAAGCAGCGTCAGGGCCCCGATGCCCGCCGCCTCCGCCGCGTCGATGGCGTTGATCAGCGAGTCGCGCAGGCCGATGTTGACGCGGCGGGCGTCATCGTCCAGCAGGTCCGACAGGCTGAAGCTCGGGATCACGGCGACGGCACGCCCGAGCGACGAGCGCAGCAGCTCGCTGAAGTCGAACCCGACGAGCACGTCGATCCAGTCGGGAAGCGCGCGCAGCAGCGTCACCCAATCGCGGAAGTAGTTCTCCAGCAGGACCACGAAGTCGGCCACGACATGGGCGAACTGCGTCGCCAGGACGCGGCCGAAGCGCAGCAGGAACGCGGCGTTGGATCCGACCACCTGGTGGACGGCGGACGCGATGTCGAGGCCGGCGTCCGCCCACCGGGTGAGCCCGCTGAACGCGCGCCGGTAGACGTTCGCGCGGAAGTCGAGCACGTGACGCTCGATGGCGGCGAACTCGTCGAGCAGCCATACGCGAATCCGCAGCGTCGCCCCGCGGACGAGGATCCCGAGGAGCTGCGGCAGAACGCCGACCGCGACGATGGCGCCCACGAGCTGGCGGGACGCGGCGTCGAGCGTCTCCTCGAGCGAGCGGGCGGGCGCCTCGGCGGCGGAGCTCCCGCCGGCCCGTTGCTCACCGCCGCGCACGATCGCGAGCGTGGCGCGGACCTGGCCGGTCAGCCGGTCGACCTGGCCGCCGCGGCGGCTCGCTTCGGCGAGCGCGCGGAACGCGAGCGCGGCGAGCCCGAACAGGTCGCTGCCGGAGCGCGCGTCCGGGTCGAACATCTCGGCCGACGGCGTCTCGAAGCGCTTGACCGACGCCTCCACGCCCGCGAGCGTGCGGTCGAACCCGGCGGCGAAGCGCCCGATGAGCGTGGCCTCGTCGACGCGCGTCACGACCGCTGCCAGGCCGCGCAGGAAACCGAGACCGCCGGCGACGAGCTGGTCCACGAACGCCGGCGGCGGGGCGGTGAGCTCGATGGCGCCGCGCTGCGTCGCCGTGATCCTCATCGTGACCGCCTCGTTGTAGAAGCGGACGATCGGGAACCCGCGTGTGGCGAGCTCGACGGCGCGGGCCGTCGAGCGGCGCTTGCCGAGGACGTCCGTGACGGCGCGCTGGGCGACCGTGGCGCGCCGCGCCTCCTCGGCCAGCCGCTCTCCGAAGCGCTTGGCGATCGCCGCGAAGTCGATCGGCATCTCACGGCACCTCCGCCGCGACCTGATAGGTGCGGGCCCGCAGGCGCTCCAGCAGCAGGTCGCCGAACCGCTTGGCGTCGTTGAGCTCGGCGCCGGGCGTGCGGAGGCGCAGCTGCTTGACAACCGGCCGCAGCCGGTCGCTGCTCGGCAGGTCGAGGACCGGCAGCTCGCCCCGCTCGGGACCCTGCACGCCGTAGAGGTGGCGGTCGATCGCGAACAGCGTCTCGGCGAGCAGCGGCGCGTAGACGGCGCGCATCTCCGGGGGCAGCACGCGGCCGACGACCACGGCGAGCGCCTGCCGGAAGACGTCGAGCTGCTGGCGGTTGAGGGTCAGCGCCTGGAACGGCGACATCCCCAGCTCTTTCTCGAGCGCGCTGCGTTCGGGAGCGAAGACGCTCGGGCGCCGCAGCTCGCGATCGACCGCCGCCTGCGCCTGCTTGCCGAGCTCGAGATGGGCGGGCCGCTCGCGGCCCAGCTGCGCGGCGATGCGCTCGACGGCGTCGAACGTGAGCGGGGGCCGGGACACGATGTCGATGGCCGCCCGCACGCCGGCCGGTGACGGCGCCGACGGGAACGGCGGCAGCTCCGGCACGGGCGGCAGCACGGGCAGCGCCGCCTTCAGGGCGGCGATCTTGCTCGGCTTCGGCTTCTTCCCTGCCGCTGCGGCGGCCTTCGCGGCCGCCGCCGCCGTCCATGCGGGTCCGACGATCGCGATCTGCTTGCGGAACGCCTCGATGACCTGCACCACCGCATGGCGCCGCAGGACGGTCGGTAGGAACGCCTCGACGTCGGCGACCAGCTTGTCGTACATGCGGCCGAGCGAGCTGCCGATCTCGCCGAGGACCTCGACGAGGAGGGTCAGCTGCGCCGTGACCTGCGTGACGATGAGCTCGAGCTGGCGCTCGACGACGGCGGCGACCCGGACGACGAGCGGCGCCAGCGCGAGGTCACCGCTGCGGAGCTCGTCGAACCGGTTCATCAGGCCGGCCACCACCTCGTCGAGTGCGGCTCGGGTCGCGCTGACGAGGGTTCCCAGTCCGGTCAGCGTGGCGGCGACCGGGACCAACACCGGGCCAATCCGGGTGACCACGACCGCGAGCGCGCCGAGCACTTGCGCGAGGAGCGCCGCCAGCCGGTCCGACACCGACAGCAGCTGCGCGAGCAGGGGGTTGCGCACCTGTGCCCGCGGCGCCATGAGCTGGTCGAGGAGCTCCAGCGACGCGTTCATCATGCGCGCCAGGGCACCGAACACGTTGTAGGCGGCGCGCACGACCCGCCGGTCACCGAGCGCCATCGCCAGTGCCTGGCCGGCCGCCCCCGCGGCCACGACGCCGCCGAACAGCACCGCCGTCCCCGCGGGCCGCGTGAGGAGGCCGAACGCGAGGAGCCCCGGGATCGCGAGCCACACGAGCGCTCCGAGCAGCGTCCGGATGCCGACGCCGAGGAAGCGGAACATCACGATGATGCCGGCGATGGCACCCGCAGGCGTGAGCAGCATCCCGGCGAGGAACCCGGTGAAGCCGAGCAGCGGCGTGGCGAGGTTCGGCCCGCGCGGGCTGCTCGGCACCGAGCGCTGCGCCAGCAGGTATTGCTGCGCGAGCTCGTCGATGTTCATCACGTAGACGCGCAGGCTCAGCCCGTCGAACGGCAGCCGCGTCCCGAACCAGTCGACGAGGAAGCGGCTGCGCGCTCGCTCGACCACCGTCGCCTCGAGCGGCACGATCTCCGTCCACGGCCCGAGCGCCGTGGCCGCCGTGCGCAGGACGCCGATCGCATTCTGGAGCGGGAGCACGAGCGGCATCGCACCTCCCCTAGCGGCTCCCAGAGGCTTCGATGCGTGCGTTCTCGCGCTCGATCTGCCGCGTCAGGAGGTCGACGTACTCGCGGCGCTCGTCAGCTTCCATGTTCATGAGCTCTGACCAGGACCAGTGGAGGTGGTAGCCGAGGAAGAACACCTCGCTGCGCAGGCGGTCGGCGCTCACTCCGGCGCTAAAAAATGCGTCATGTCCAAGGAGGCGCGGAACTCCGCGCCGCAGGCCGGACAGTCGAGCTCCCGAATCAGGTCGACTCCCGGCGCCGCCTCGTTGAACGCGCGATCGATGAGCCGCCGGTCGGTGAGCGTCAGGTCCGCGAGGATCTTCGGCCCGAGCGCTTCCAACCGGTGCCGCGGCAGGTCGCCGAGCGTGCGCAGGCAGCGCGCGAGCAGCGCGTTCTTGCCGAGCGAGGCGTTCTTGCGCATCTGGGGGGCGACCGCAGACTCGTCGTCGCCACGGGCGAGCCGGAGCCGCACCGCGCTATGCACGGTCCCGTCCGCGTCGACGTAGCCGTCGTCGAGCTCGACGATGATGTCCTCCGGGCTCTCGCCGTCCGCGAGCATGGTCACCGGCAGCTCGTCGAGGTCCTCGACCACGTCGAGCCGCCCTCCGCACGCGGGACAGCCGTATGACGCCTTGAGCTCCGAGCCGAACGTGAACGCCCTCAGCCGGAGCAGCAGGTAGTTGCGGTCGATCGAGTACATGTGATCGACGGCGTCGCGCGACACGCCGTCGAGGTCGCCGAGCCGCGTCATGCAGCTCTGCAGCAGCCCGGTCACGAGCCGGCCGCCGTTGCGCTGATTCGCCGGATCGGCGATCAGCGCCTCCTCGCGTCCGGTCATCTTGCGCAGGCGGACCGTGCGGTGGACGCGTCCGTGCTGATCCGCGCAGCCGATCGGCAGCGTGACCTCGATCTCGCGCCGTCCGCCGCGGCCCAGCGTCTGCGGCTCGGGCGTGGCGCCGTCGGCGTCGTCGACCGGCGTCTCGAGTCCGGGACCGGCGATCAGCGTGTTAGTGGCATCAGCCATATCAGCCTTCTTCCTGCCGGGGTCACTCGACCCGCTCGAGGCCCTCGTGCTCGAGGACGATGGTCTGGATGAAGAGGTTCGTGGAGCCCGCCTCGAGGTCCGTGAACTTCGAGGACTTGACCCAGGCGTGGTAGAAGGCGAACGTCAGGACCGGGGCGCCGAGATGGCGCTTGACGATCATGCCGTTCTTGCGGACGCCCGAGCCGCCCTGGCGTGGCGAGTTGAGCTTGAACGTCTGCTGGAACCACTCCTGGAACCGCTTGTCCTCGACGCTGCCGTCGACGTAGCGCTCGATCGTGAGCGGCTCGAAGCGCACCTTGGCGGCGGACAGCTTGTAGACGTGATCGGTGCCGCCGTCGGGCTGCTCGATCGTGTCCAGCTCACCCTCACTGAGCCCCGAGACCTTGCTCACCCCAGGGCTCTCGGTCCCGTCGATCATCAGGACGAACTCGTTGGCGCGGAAGCTCTCCTGGAAGTCCTCTACCTTGGGCATCGACTGTTCCTTTCCGCCATCACGCCTCGGCCGCCGTGCCCCCGCTGGGCTGCTGGCCGACGATGATCACGATGGTCTCCGCCGGGCGCGACGGGTAGAAGTAGACCTCGACGGTGAGCCGTCCCTGCTCGACCTGGTCGGGCGGGTTGTTCGTCTCGTCGACGATCACGGTGAACGTCTGCTCGGGCGAGCCGGTCCCGAACGCGCCCTGGCGCCAGAGACCGGTGAGGAACGGCGTGACGCTCCCGAACTTGATCGCGTTCCAGAGCACGTCGCGATTCGGCTCCTGCCGCGCCCAGCCCAGTCCGTCGCGGAGACTGCTCTTGACGAAGTTGAAGAGCAGTCGCACGTTCACGTAGCGCCAGCGCGGGTCGCTGCTGAGCGTGCGCGACGCATCGACGACGATCCCTGAGCCGCGCACGGCCCGGATGCCGTTCACGGTGCCGTTGACGACGAGGTCCGTGTGGTCGGCCGTGGAGAGGCGCGTCGTGACGTCGAGGACGTTGAGCAGGTTCGCCTCGTCGCCCGCCGGCGCCTTCCAGATGCCGCGGGTGGACTCGATCCGGGCGTAGACGCCCATCACGTGGCCGACGGGCGGGATCGCGATGCGCGGATCGTTGCCCGCCGCGAGCGGGTCCTGGACGATGATCCACGGGCCGTACAGCGCGCCGTACGCCTTCTTGCTCTGCAGCCCCTGCCCGTAGGCCACCGCCTGGCCGGCCTCGACGAAGCCCTCCGGCACAGCGCCGACGAACATCGCGTCGCCGCGGCCGGCGCAGTACGCCAGCGCGCCCTGGGCGATCGCGGCGTCCGTCCGTTCGCAGCAGACGAGCTGGACGTTGAAGGCGTCGAACGCGTTGAAGCCGGTCTTCGTCGCGGAGTCACCGATGAAGTGCACGGCGGTGGGCGTGCCGTCCGAGCCGGCCAGGAGCGCGACAAAGCCGGTCGTCGGCGCCGGGCGATCCGCACCGGGAGCACTCGCGCTGGCCAGGTCGATCGCGTGGAGCCAGCGCGAGCCGCTGAGCGGATGGTTCAGCACGCGCGGGGCGTAGTTCGGCAGCTCCGCCTCCATCGACAGGCCGGCGTGCGTCGCCACGATGTGCTCGTCGTCGCCGGCCTCGGTGGCAACCGTGACGTCGAACTCGGCGTTGGAGATTCGGACGGCGCGCGCATCGGTGAACAGCGCGAGGCCGGCGAGATCCGGCGTCCACGTGATGGTGCCGGTCGGCTCGTCGATCGTCAGCAGCTTTGCCGTGTTGGTCGTCGTCCCGTCGGTGACCACGAGGGCGTCGCCGACCGTCAAGTCGGCGACGCGGGCGAGCTGCGTGTCGTGAGCGTGCAGCGCTACGGGCGTGCCTTGCACGACCGGCACGGCGGCGGCGAAGCCGAGCGTCGCGTTCGCAGCCGGGATCGCGATGCTCGTCCACGTATTGCTGACGCGCGCGCGTTCGCCGGTCGAGGTCAGCACGAGCTGGTTGTTTCCCGCGCCGCCGATCGTCGCCGTGAGCAGACCGGTCTGGCCGTTGATGGCGTCGCGGATCTCCTCGCGGGTTGCCGCGGCGACGGTCGTGAAGTCGGCGGCGCCGAACGTCAGGCTGATCGCCGGCGCGCCGTCGACCTCGACGCTCAGCGGCGGGAAGGCGGACATGTCGACCGTCGCGGCGAGCGCCGCACCGGTGACCGAGGCGGCCGTCGCCTCGCGCAGGCGTGAAACGGCCGATGCGCTGTGGGTGATCCGCAGGTAGACGCTGCGACCCCAGACGCCGGGATCCTCCTGGCCGCGGAACCCGGCCTCGAGCGTCAGCGTGTCGGCGCCGGCGCCGTCATCGAACGTGCGCGTTGCCGGTGCGGCGCCGGTGACCGGTGTCGTGTCGACGACGCGGTTCACGTACGCGGTCTGCCCACCATTGTCGAAGAAGCCCTTGACCAGGTAGGCGCCGTATCCGCCCGAGAAGTGGCCGCCGAATCGTTCGACGAACTGCGTGAAGTTCGTGACGCGCTGCGGCTGGTTCGGCACGCCGCGCCGGGTCAGCACGTTGAACGCGCCGATTGAGACGGCCGCGCCGGTGATCGACGGAGCTCCCGCCCCGTCGACCTCGACGACGTTCACGCCGATGTCAAAGGCCATCGCTGGATCTCCTTCTTCTGGTCGATGCACGACGTCGCGGCGTCGTGCTGCGGCGGCGGCGCGACGCCGGAGGCTTCTCCTCGACGGGTTCGACCGTCCGGATGACGAGCGCGCCGCTTCGTCGCAGTGCCTGCACCTGGGGCACGTCGGCGTCGGCCTCGTCGCGGATCGCTTCGCCGCCGGGCGCAAGGATCAGCGTCTCGGCCGTCAGGTGCAGCTCGAGGGGCCGCCCGGCGGCGTTCAGGAAGCGATACCGCGGGGATGGGGCGTTCATCGGACCTCCAGCGGCTCGGCTTCGACGTGGGTCTCCTGGACTTCGAAGACGGACTGCGCGGGACCGCCGGCGCGCCGCACGCCCACCTTGAGCAAGAACACGGGGTCCGGGGTGGGCGCGCCGCCGACGCGGTCGGCCCCGGCGATCCGGACCATCTCGACCGGCAGGCGGTCGCCGTCCACATGCAGCTCATCGAACGGGGCGAGCCGATCGGCGATCCCTTCGATCAGCAACGCCTGGTCCGCGCGGTTGGCGGCGACCGGTGTCGCCGCGTAGTAGAGGTCGTACGGATCGCCGAGCGGGATCAGGCGGAGGCCACCGTCCGCCGTGTGATCCGTCGGCGTGACGATGTCCCGGACGCGCTGCGGTGCGTACCGGACGTCGAACTGGGTCAGATCGAGCGCAGGCGCCGCCGGCAGCGCCTGGGCCGGCGCGCGGACGGCCGCAGCCACCACTGTCGCGCCGATCATGATCCCGGAGAGCCGCTGCACCAGCGCGCGATCCGCATCGGCGACCATCTGCGGCAGCACGGCCGTCATGTCGTCCACGTGCGCCGTGAACGGCGGGTCGTCGTCGACGCATCGCAGCTGGAGCTGCGTGAGCGCTCCGGCAACCGCATCGTCGAGGTCGTCGAGGCTGAGCTTGACCGTCTGCCAGCGGTTGCGGAACGGCACCGGCAGCAGCCGATGCCACGTGTTCCCCGGGTCCATGACGGGCAGTGCCGCCGACCCGAGCCGCAGCTCGAGGAAGAACGGCGCGCCGTCCGCGCCGGCTGTGCGGTCGGCGCGCAGCGAGAGCCGGAGCTGGGTGAACGCGGAGATGTCGATCGCGGCGCGCGAGCGGCGGAGGAGGTGCCCGGCGGCGCCCGCGCCGGCCGTGATGCGAGCGCTCGTGGCGTCCGCGCCGTACCCGGCGACGCTGCCGTCGTCCTGCATCGCCAGCGCGGTCGAGGGCGTGACGCCGTCAGGCTCGAGCGCCGCCCACTGCGACGCGTCGTCCATCGCATCCACCGGCAGCGCGCTCATCGCTCACGCCCGCCATGCCGATGCCTCGTTCTCGAGGACCTCCTGGATCGTCGCGAACAGCCGGTAGGGCGAGACGTCAGCGAGCTCATGCCGCCGCCGGCGCCGCTCGTACAGCGTGGCGTGGCGTGCGTCCGCGCCGATGACGACGACCTTGATGTGTGGCCGGGTCTTGAGCAGCGCCCGGCACGGCTCCGGAATGGTCGGCTCGTCGCTGCCGACCAGCACGACGTTCGCGCGCGCCTGGTCAACCTCGGCCTCCAGCGTCCCGCACCCGGCGCTGACAACCGTCCCCTCGCGCCCCGACCCGTGGCGAACGATGTCGCCGACGAGCCGCGGGACCGCGACCATCAGGATTCGGATCGGTTCCACGGATGTTGTCCCACACGCTCCGCCGATTCTTCTGAGCGGCGCGAACGCACGAAATGGATCCGTGGATCTGTCCTGGGGGGACCGGATCTAGATCCCGCGCTCCCCCGGATGTAGGCGACCGCATCAGCTCGGCGGTCGACGTGCAGCTTCTCGAGGATGTTGTGGATGTGGTTCTTGACCGTCGATAGCTCGATCACCAGGTGCTCGCCGATCTGGCGATTCGACAGCCCGTAGCCGATCAGCTCGACGATCTCGCGCTCGCGCGCGGTGAGCGTGACCTCGCGCGCGACCCCGCGTGCCCCAGCGAGCGCGGTGACCCGCCGCAGCAGGCCGCCGGCCACCAGCGGGGAGCAGCGCAGCTCGCCGCGCGTGACAGTCTCGACGACGTCGACGAGCTCGTCGAGCGACTGCGCGGGCGTGACGAACCCCGCGATGCCCGCCTCGGCCAGCGGCAGCACGGCGTCAGTCGCGTCGGCGACCGACAGCGCGACGATGCGCGCCGCCGGGAGCGCCACCGTGATCGCGCGGACGGCGTCGACGCGGTCGGACGCCGGGACGTCGAGCAGGATGACATCGGGCCTCCGCTCGCGGACCAGCGCGACACCGTCGCGCCAACTCGCCGCCTGGCCCACGACGGTGAGGGCGGGCGCGCGAGCCAGCGCCCGCAGGAGGCCGTCGCGATAGAAGCACGTCTCGATCAGGAGGAACACGCGAGCCGGGTCGGCCAGTCCAACATGGGGCGTTGAGCCTCGCGACGGCAACACGCATCCACTCCCGGTCGGCTCGAGCGCGCCCTCCCGCCCCGCCATCGACTCCCGGCGCGAAACGGGCGAACGCCCGGCACACGGTTCGATTTCCCACCGAGCGGCTACCGTTGTCGGGCCGCTTCAGGTCTCTTGCTCAGCCTCGCCGAGCACGCGGTGTCGCGTCAAGCCCACAGACGCGCCATGCCCGAATGGGCATCGCTTGAGATCTTCTAGTGATCGAGATTTCGGAGCGCGCGAAACAGCGCGCTGACGCGCGTACTGCCGTCGTCGGCGGCCATCCGGGCGCTGTCGCGCCCGTCGTCGGCGGCGAGCGCCGGGTCGGCGCCGTGGGCGAGGAGCAGCTCCGCCATCTCCACGTCGTCGCTGTGCGCGGCCTCGTGCAGCGGCGTGAAGCCGCCCTGCTGGCGCGCGTTCGGATCGGCGCCGGCCTCGAGCAGCAGCCGCATCGTCTCGCGGTCGTGCGCGGCCGCCGCGGCGTTGACCGGGCGGACGCCGAACTGGTTGTCGGCGTCGTCGTCGGGGTCGGCGCCGTGCTCGAGCAGCACGCGCACCGTTGCCGGGCCGCCGAGGAAGGCGGCCAGGCCGAGCGGCGTGAAGCCCTCGGGGGTCCGCGCGTGGCGGGCCTCGGGATCCGCGTCGAGCAGCTCGCGCAGGCGATCGGCGCGGCCGACTGCCGCGGCCTCGAGCACGCCCAGCTCGGGCTCGGCGTCGAGCAGCGCCTGTGCCGCTTCGCGCTGCTGGTGGAACAGCGCGAGCAGGACGACGGGGAGACCGGTGGCGTCGCGCGCGGCGGCGAGCTGCGGGTCCGCGCGGACCATCTCACGCACGGCATCGACGTCGCCGCCCTTGATCGCGGCGACCAGCGCGTCGGTCATTCGCGAACGATCCCACAAACGCGCTCGGATACGTCCTTGGTGAAGGCCGCGAGCTCGAAGAACGCCTGCGGGTTGCCCTTCGACGTGTCGCTGAACTCCACATGGCCGGCCTCGAGCGACACCTTGTAGCTGAGGTTCGCGCCCGGCCCGGGCGGCAGCTCGAGGCCGAGCTCGGCGGGCTTGGCGAGCTCACGCGTGATCGCCCGCGCGCGCAGGAGCCGGTCACCGTCGAGCTTGTGCTCCTTGCCGTTGCACGTGACCGTGCCGCCGTCGGACACGACCATCTCGAGGTTGGCGGCCGGGTCCGGGCCGCTGCGCTCGACGAGGAACAGATCCGGCGGCCGCGCGCCGCAGCCGGCGAGGAGCGCCAGGACCAGCAGGGCGGCAGCGCGCCTCAAATGACGACCAGATCCGCCCCGGCGACCTCGCGCAGGAAGCGCGGGGTCGACATCACGCCGTCGAGCCGGGCCTCGATCTCGGTCCGCGGCACGCCGGTCGCCTCGACCGCGGCGGCGCACGCCCACAGACGGCAGTCCGGCAGCTCGAGCGCCGTGTCGCGCAGCTCGGCGAGGGTGCGGGCGAACGCGTCACGTCCGGCGTCGGACACATCCGGCGCGGCATCCGGACGCAGCGCGCGGGCGTGGAGCCGCTCGTCGAGCAGCGGCGCAAGCGCCCCGAAGCCGATCAGTCCGCGGGCCGGCGTGCCGTCGGCGGCGGCCGACACGAGCAGCGACAGGCCGGTGTACAGGCGCTGCAGCTCGCCAGACTCGAGGAAGGCCGCGATCATGCGTTGATCGTACGGCGCTCGGCCCACACCCTCGACGTTCGCGGCCTCGCGTGCCCGCTCCCGCTGATCCGCGCGCGGCGCGAGCTCGCGGGCCTGGGGGCGGGCGAGACATTGGTCGTTCTGGCGACCGATCCCGAGGCGCCGATCGACCTCGCCGCGTTCGCCGCCGACGAGGGCCACACGTGCCTGGAGGAGCGAGGGACCGGCGAGTGGCGGATCACGTTGACGAAGGGTGCCGCGGGCCGGTAGTGTCGCGCCGGGGCCAACCCGTCTAGACAACCGGACATGAGCTCGCAGACCGACGCCGCGACGGCCACTCCATCCGCGTTCGACCTCCGTGGCCGGCGCGCGGTCGTCACGGGCGCGTCGACCGGGATCGGCAGCGCGATCGCCGTTGCCTTGGGTGCCGCCGGCGCTTCGGTGGCGGGGATCTACAAGACCGATCCGGAGGGGGCCGAGGAGACGTCGGCGCGGGTGCGCGAGTTCGGCGTGGACTGCGTGCTGGTCGAGGGCGACACCGGCGACGCCGCGCAGGTCGACCGGCTGTGCGAACTCGCGGTTGAGCGCTTCGGCGGGATCGACATCTGGATCAACAACGCGGCCCGGCTGTTCGTCAAGCCGCTGCTGGCGACGACCGACGAGGAGTGGCACGACCTGCTGGCCGCGAACCTGCACGGCTACTTCTACGGCTGCCGGGCGGCGGGGCGGGCGATGGTCGCGGGCGGGAGCGGCGGCCGGATCATCAATGTCGCCAGCGCTGCCGACATATTGGTCGTGGCCGATCTCAGCGCCTACATCGCGGCCAAGGGCGCGATCGTCGCGATGACGAAGGTGCTCGCTCTGGAGCTCGCTGACGCCGGCGTGACCGTCAACGCGATCTCGCCGGGCGCGATCGACACCCCGTTGAACAAGGACGCCTACACGCCGGAGGTGCGCCGGCGCTACGAAGAGCGGATCGGCCTGCACCGGCTCGGGACGCCGGAGGAGATCGCCGACGCGACGCTGTTCCTGGCGAGCGACGCCTCGCGCTACGTGACCGGCCACGAGCTCGTGATCGACGGCGCGCTGACCATCAACGGCACGATGGGACACGTGCGGAGCTGATGGCCGCGGGACACGGAATGGGCCGCCGCGCGCGGATCCCGGGGCGACCGCCGGACGAGGAGCCCCTGCGCTTCGTGCCGCGCTACTACGAGATCGAGCAGGCGCTGCGCGCGCGGATCGCCGAGCTCCAGCCCGACGAGCCGCTGCCCTCGGACGCGATGCTGTGCGAGGAGTTCGGCGTCTCGCGCATGACGGCGCGCAACGCGGTCCAGCGGCTCGTGCAGGAGGGGATCGTCTACCGCGTCCCGGGCCGCGGCACGTTCGTCGCCGAGCCGCCGGTGCATCGCCAAGCGGGAAATCTGTTGTCGTTCACCGAGGAGATGCGCCGCCGCGGCCGC
>Ga0111539_10005734_pt1 | contig 16056 bp, 15 predicted proteins | sample RhiMethybrSRZTD1_FD_79667 | JGI IMG/M metagenome (GOLD analysis project Ga0111539, IMG submission 79667) | Populus rhizosphere microbial communities from Tennessee, USA - Rhizosphere MetaG P. TD hybrid SRZTD1 (version 2) (version 2) | ecosystem: Host-associated > Plants > Roots > Rhizosphere >... | reverse complement strand
TTTCGCCGTGGAGAACGAGAAGGAGATATCTACTGCGCCCCGGGTTGATTTCAGCAAACCGTAGGACAAGATGCTGATGAAGCTGATTCGGGGGGCGTCAATGACACTCGGGGTGGCACAGGCGAGCTCTGTTCCCCGTTCTCGAGCATTTTGCAAACTTGGTCGCGCCTTATCTGCGCCTTTCACTTTCAATTTTTTCGCTGTGACGCTGGCCGGAAGAAAAATTTTTGCCTGCATTGCTCTGTTCTTCTTCTTTGCCTCTCTGTCAGTGGCGGAAGTTGCGATCCCTCCTCTCGTTTCACGCGTCACCGATCTGACAGGCACCCTTTCCACCGCCGAGATTGCACAACTAGAGCAAAAACTGGCAGCATTCGAAGCGAGAAAGGGTAGCCAAGTCAGCGTGCTGATCGTTCCGAGCACCCATCCCGAAACCATCGAGCAATATGCGATTCGTGTCGCCGAAGCCTGGAAGTTGGGGCGAAAGGGCGTCGATGATGGAGTTTTGCTGGTCATTGCGAAGCAGGACCGGACATTGCGTATCGAAGTCGGGTATGGCCTGGAAGGCGTACTGCCAGATGCCGTGGCCAAGCGGATAGTCGATGAAACCATTGTTCCCATGCTCAAGCAAGGCAGTTTCGCTGCCGCCGTCGATGCCGGGATCGAGCGTATAACGGGTGTGATCGAAGGAGAACCGGTGCCCGCGCCTCAGTCAAGAGGGGGCAATACCGGTCCTCTGGTGCTGGATAATATTATTTTCATTTTCATCGCACTCATTGTCGTGGGCAAAATCCTACAGTCATTATTCGGGCGCATGATCGGTTCCACCCTGATTAGCGCCGCGGCAGGACTCACAGGATGGCTTGTATTTTCGTCCATTTTCATCGGCATAATGACCGCGGTTTTTGCTTTCTTTCTAACGTTGTTTGGCAACTCCGGTGGAGGAATTTCGCGGGGCAGCCCGGGCGGCTGGTACGGCGGTTATGGTGGAGGCATCGGCGGCAGGGGTGGCGGAGGTGGTTTTGGCGGTGGCGGCTTTAGCGGCGGCGGTGGTGGATTCGGTGGCGGCGGTGCGTCGGGGCGATGGTAAATGAATTTCGCGCGCATCCTGCGTCATCTTGTTACCGGCCGGATGGCATTGCGGCGCCTGTTTTCGGATTCTGCACTGGCAGCGATTGAGCGGGTCATCGAAGTATCCGAAACCAGCCATGGTGGGGAAATTCGTTTTGCGGTTGAGCCAGGATTGCATTTGCTGTCCCTGCTTAAGGATCAATCAGCGCGGGAGCGCGCGATAGAAGTCTTCTCCCAACTCGGCGTTTGGGACACGGAGAATAACAACGGAGTGTTGATCTATTTGTTGGTCGCTGACCGGGACGTAGAAATTGTGGCGGATCGGGGCATCAACGTTAAAGTTGGTAGGGAAAAGTGGGAGTGCATCTGCCGTGAAATGGAAAATGCGTTCAGTCAGGGAAAATTCGAATTAGGCGTGATTGCGGGAGTCCACGCGATAGGCGCCGAATTACAGGTGTATTTTCCAGCAGGGCAGAAGGAGCAGGAAAATGAGCTGTCCGACCGCCCCGTCATCCTTTAGCCTGAGCATTTAGCAAACTCGTTTTGCTGGCCGGACTGCCTGATGATCGCTCTCAATGACCCTTATGAGCGCCGATCAGATGCAACGAGTCCTCAATGCTCTGGTTGCGCAGGTGCCACTGCCTTATCACCGTCATGATCACGGCTACGAAAAGACCAAACAGAACGATTACGGTATAAACGTGGACATCAAAACTTACCAACAAGGCGTAGATAGCCAGCATTGCCAAGATGCTCAGGTTCTCATTGAAATTCTGCACGGCGATGGAGTGACCTGCGCCCATCAGAATATGCCCGCGGTGTTGCAGCAATGCATTCATTGGCACTACAAAGAATCCAGCCAATCCTCCGATCAACATTAAAAGCCCGATCGCAATCCACAAATCGTGTGCGAGGATCATCGCCATCACTACAATCCCCATGGCGATGCCTAGCGGAATTACGCGCACGGATTGCCGAAGTGATACGACGCGCGCCGCAAGCACTGCGCCAACCGCGATCCCAACGGCAACCACGCCCTGCAATTGCGCCGCCTTGCTTAAAGGGTAGCCTAGCGCCGCATCGGCCCATTTCAGTACAATAAACTGAAGGGTCGCGCCGGCGCCCCAAAACAGGGTTGTGACGGCGAGGGAAATTTGCCCAAGCTTGTCGGTCCACAGCAGTTTCATGCAGTGCCCGAACTCATGCATCAAAAACACCGGATTTTTCTTCAGGATGCGGTGATCTACGCCGGTATTTGGAATGTACAGGTTAAAGATGGCCGCAGTGCTATAAAATACAGCGATAAGGAGAATGCCCGCTTCCGGGATGGTATCGACGCCTGTGTCGATCAGGGGGAAGTCGAATGCCAGCAGCGCGGCGGAAATTGCGGGTGAGATCAGGAGTCCGCCCATTACCGTGCCCAGCACGATTGAAGCCACCGTTAACCCTTCGATCCAGCCATTGGCGATGACCAGCTTCTCTGGCGGCAGCAGTTCAGTGAGAATGCCGTACTTGGCCGGGGAGTACGCAGCCGCCCCCAAGCCTACGACCGCATACGCGGCGAGGGCGAAGTACTGATGCGATGCCAGAAAGAGCAGGCTGCAGCCAAGGATCTTGATGGTGTTGCTAATGAACATGACGCGTCCTTTCGCCATGGAATCGGCGAAAGCACCGACAAAAGGCGCGAGAATCACGTAAAACAGAACAAATACAAACTTGAGCATCGGCGTCAGATACGCGGGCGCGTGTAGTTCCACCAGAAGGGCGATGGCGACCACCAGCAGCGCGTTATCCGCTAGGGAAGAAAAAAACTGTGCCGCCATGATGGTATAAAATCCGCGTTTCAATTTATTCCCCGATTACGCTTTCAGCTCAGGCGTTAATTATACAATGGTCATCCATCGCTATTTTGCACAGAAAAATTTATATCATGAAACTGCCACCGCTACCAACCGCCAGGGCCACGATTCGGCTGACGCCCTGGATTATTTGATCTGTATATCCCAATGCCACGTCCGCTTCAGGCACTAATTGATCTCTCCGCCCTCGAACATAATTTATCGGTCGTTCGCCACCACGCGCCCCGCTCCCGCGTCATGGCGGTCGTTAAAGCCGATGCGTATGGGCACGGACTGCTGCGTGCTGCCGAGGCCCTGGCGGACGCGGATGGGTTCGCTATGCTCGAACTGGACGCTGCCGTGCGTTTGCGGGAGGCGGGGTACCGGCACACTATCTTGCTGCTCGAAGGTTTTTTCGACATGGAGGAATTGGCCTGGATTGAGCAATATCATTTGAGCACCGTCATCCATAACCCCGAACAGATCGCCATGCTCTCGGCTTGCAGGCTCCGGGGCAGGTTGGACGTTTTTCTGAAGCTCAATACCGGTATGAACCGTCTGGGCTTTCCCCTCCAGCAATTTTCTACTGTAATTGAGGCACTCCGCGCTCATCCTGCCGTGGGCCAAATTACGCTCATGACGCATTTTGCGTGCGCCGATGAGCTGCAGAGCCGGGAAAGCGTGTCCACGCAGGTTGAACGTTTCAATGCAGCAGGAACGGGATCGCGTTTGCCACGCTCCCTGGCTAATTCCGCTGCTATTTTGCGCTACCCTGAAACACATGCGGACTGGGTTCGGCCCGGCATTATGCTTTATGGCGCTTCGCCGCTCACCGGGACATCGGCGGCCGCGTTGGGTTTGCGGCCGGCCATGACCGTATCCAGCAAAATAATTGCGGTGCAAACCCTCATGTCCGGCGAGGGGGCCGGCTACGGTTATACTTTTCGCGCGGGGAACTCGATGAGAGTGGGGGTCGTGGCGGGTGGGTACGCCGACGGCTACCCCCGCCATGCGCCTACTGGCACCCCGATACTCGTGAATGGGAGGCGCACTCGTGTCGTCGGGCGGGTGTCCATGGACATGTTGCACGTGGATTTAGGCGAAATCGAGGATGCGGGGGTGGGAAGCCCGGTAATACTTTGGGGGCAAGGTATCCCTGTCGATGATGTGGCTGAGGCGGCCGGTACGGTCGCCTATGAGCTCATGTGCGCCCTGGCACCCCGAATGCAGAAAGTCACCTAGTCCCGCGTGCAGCGCGAGGACAAATAGACGACAGGCTTAAAAAAGGCAGCCGAAGCTGCCTTTTTTAAGCCTGTTTGTGATTTTACGGAACTATTCCACCCTGGCTTTCGCGCGGAGGTCATTGACTGATGCGGCAAATTGCCTTTGCAATACACGCTGCGCCAAGTTTTGTTTTATTTCCTCGAATGGCGGGACTTTCAAGGGGCGCACATCATCTAACCGAATGACATGATAGCCAAAGTTGGTGTGCACAGGCTGTTCGGTGAGCTTGCCCTTGGTTAGCTTCATCAGGGCTTCACCAAATGGCTGAACGTAGCTTGCCGCAGGGCTCCAGTCGAGTTCGCCGCCCTTGGCCTTGCTGCCGGTGTCGAGGGATTTTTCCTGCGCAATCTTCTCAAGCTTCTCGCCTTTTTTGATACGAGCAATGATGTCCTTGGCTTCCGCTTCGGAGCCGACCAGAATATGGTGCGCCTTGTATTCCTTGTCGCCCATCTGGGCTTTCACTGCTTCATATTCCTTGCGCAGCTCCTCGTCGCTCACTGGATGATTTTTTATATAATCGACCTGATAGGACCTGACGAGCGCTGTCTGACGCGCCATCTCAAGCTGGGTAATGAAGTCAGGATCCTTATCCAGTCCTTTTTTCAATGCTTCCTGAGCGATCACTTCTTCCGTTATCAAATCCTCACGCAAGGTCTTCCTGGTTTCGGGACTGTCAGGCTGACCCTGAAGGGTTCGCGCCTTCACGATAAATTCGAGGCGCGATTGAGGAATTGCCACCCCATTTACCTTGGCCAGGGTTGAGCCGGACTGAGCCTGAACAGTTGTCGCGGCAATCAGGCCACAAATGCCCAGCGCCGTTAATCGGGAAAGTTTTGTAAAATGCATGTGGCTTCCTTGTCAGTGGATCAAATCGGATTCTTCGGGAGTATACGCTTTTACACTGAGTGCGTGAATATGCTCGTGCATCAACTCGAGCAGCGTGTCATACACCATTCGGTGCCGTGCTAGCGCCGTCTTGCCCGAGAATAGGGGAGAGACAATAATGACGGAGTAATGTCCTCCTCCGCCTCTGGCGCCAGCATGTCCCGCATGCCTGGCGCTGTCATCCACAATGTCTATTTTCGCCGGTTCGAGTGCAGCTAGCTTCTGTCTCATCAAATAAGTCGTATTATCTGGCATCAGTCTACGCAGGCATTACTTTTTTGAAAGGCTTTACGGTAACTTTCGCGAATACACCCGAGGTCGCATAGGGATCGGCGTCTGCCCAAGTTTGCGCCGCTTCCAGGGATTCGAATTCGGCCACGATAAGACTTCCGGAAAATCCTGCAGGGCCCGGATCCGGACTATCGATTGCGGGATGCGGTCCCGCCAGGATCAGTCGGCCCTCATCCTGCAGCGCCTTTATGCGTTCAAGATGCGCAGGGCGAGCCGCCATCCTTTTTTCCAGACTATCCGGCACGTCCTCTCCCTGGATCGTGTACGGCATCATAGTTCTTTATCCTCATTCGCTTCTACGTATTTACCCAGCAGCAACCCTTGTGCGACGATGAACACAACCATCAGACCCATAAATCCGAATAGTTTGAAGTTAACCCAGGTTTCTGTGGAGTAATTGAAGGCAACATAGAGATTAGCTGCGCCCATTGACGCAAAAAAAACCGCCCAGCTCGCATTGAGGCGCGCCCATATCGGCTCGGGAAGCGCAATCTGCTCTTTCATCATTACCCGAATCAGATTCTTCTTGAAAATCGCGTGGGCCAGAAGCAGCGTTGCAGCGAAGAGCCAGTAGAGTACGGACGGCTTCCACTTGATGAACGTCTCGTCTTGAAGAATGAGTGTCGCGCTGCCAAAAATGACAATGATTACAAGACTCACCCATAGCATGGTGTCGACCTTCCGGTGTCGAAACCATACCCAGCCGATTTGCCCGAACGTTGCGGCGATCGCCACCGCCGTCGCGGTGTAAATGCCGTAAATTTTGAAGGCAACGAAAAACAGGATGACTGGGAAAAGATCGAAAAGAAACTTCATAGATGGCCCGCTGCGTCTACGTAATAGTTTACGGAAATAATTAGTTATTTTAGCTCGTTGTGAGCCTTATTATACGGGTCGAGCCTGAGTGATGCTGAATTGATGCAATAGCGCAAACCGGTGGGTTCGGGTCCGTCGTCGAATACATGTCCCAAATGGGCATCGCAACCTGCGCAGACTACCTCGGTCCGATGTGCGAAAAAGCTGTGGTCTTCCCTGGCCGCAATGTTATCCGGTTCCAGCGGCTGCCAGAAAGAGGGCCAGCCGGTACCGGAATCAAATTTGCTATTCGAATCAAACAATGCAGTTCCGCAGCAGACGCAGCGATATGTCCCGGGCTCGTCGCAGTTCCAATATTCCCCGGTAAAGGCACGTTCTGTGCCTTTTTGCCGGCAAACCTGGTACTGCTGGGGGGTAAGCTGTTTTTGCCACTCCTGTTCAGATTTGGTGATCTTGTCTGTCATGATTAGCTGCCTTCACCTAAAAGCTCACGCTGATACGCGTCCTTCACGATGAATTTCATTTCTAATGCAAGTGAATTGGTGCAGCTTCGCCTTCTTCTGGAAACTCCGCATGCACGACCTCGCCTTCCGGGTTGGGAAATAACGGAGCGCCGCATTCCTCGCAATACTCCAAGAGGAAACGGGTCTGCAACAGCGTGGTATGTGTAACCCCGCATTCGCGCAATGTCGCTTCGATTTGCGACACGATGTCGCTATTTTCATCCTCATCCCCGACAAGAGCCCACACAATACCGTAGAGTACGTCGTCGCGATCCTTAAGCGTGAATCCTACCCGGTATTCCTCCAGCCACTGATCGTAGAAAGGAGCAATAACCGCACGAAGCCTATCTGGAGAGATATTGAGGGTTGTTTGCAGAAAATCGATGGTGGCATGCATGGAATATGGCCGCGCCAGACGATCAGCCGTGCGCCAGGCGGAAAAAAAACCATCTGGCATCAGCAATTCAAACGCGCAGCCTTGAAACGCAGGCCGCAGAACTTCGGTCCCCTGCGTTTGCCATTCATGCAATATATCGTCTTTTGAAAGTCGGGAACCAGCTGCTCCGCCTCCGGGCTGGTCGGTCTGCTGCCAGCGAAACATGGCGTTTCCCTGTGGAGCGGCGATTGCGCCGAGAAGATAGCGGGTATCAGAGAGAAAACGCCCGGTCTCAGCGAGTTGGGCCGGGTTCATGTGCAGGTCTCGTTCTCCCGTCAACGCCGCGGCCCAGAGCTTGGCCGCTAGCTCATGTGTCAGGTGATAGCCGCGGGGCAATTGGTCGGGGCTGAACAGGCAGTCGGCAAGCGCAAACCGAACATCCGCTGCGAGCACATGCGCTTGCAGCTGAACACGAAAGTTTGCCAGTATGGGCGCCGCTATCGGCCCGGAAGGAATCGAGAAGCGTGACCAGGTAAGCACCGGCACGGCGAACATGAGCATATCGTAGCTGCGGTCATCGCGAGTCAATATGGTGCATTCGATTGCGGCCTCAATTGCATAAATAAACTCGCTGTAGCCCGCGGGATCGGTATCGTAGAGCTGGTCCAACGCTGCTTCCAGATTCTGGTCGTCACCTGTACGTAGCTGGGCGTGTATCTTTGCCGCAAGCCGGTTTTCCCAGAATGCATCTTCAATGCGGCTGCCCGAAGCGGCCAAGCCCGCCGCAAGCCGTGAAAGCTCCTGGACAACTCTCGGGGACTTGGTGCGATGGGGGACACGGGACTTTTTCATAAGATGGGTTCGTGGCCGTTAAAAAAGCATTTTAACCTAAATCGACCGGTTAGAAGGAGGGTTGCTCGACGTTGGCTCGGCTCCACCCTTTAACAAGTGGCTGGCTCCGCTGTTTCGAGAGCGTTTTCTCTCGTGACCCTGGAAGAGCCATCCATGGTCGTCAATTCTTCGGGCTTTGTGACCGCTGGCGCCGCACTGGCACATATTGATCTGGCGCTATGGCTCATCAGGCGTAGCAGCCGTCAGTCGCAGAACTGGCTGCGCGGTTCCTGCTGGTTGAGCCGCGTTCATCACAGGCAATTTTCGCGATTCCTGATCATCTTGCGCACGCGGACCCGCTCGTGCAGCGATTTGAGTGCTGGGCACGACACAGGCTTAACAAGGGCTTTTCGCTTAGCGAAGCAGCCTCTTCGGCGGGCACCAGCGCGAGGACGCTATCGCGCCGACTGCATGCTGTACTAGGGAAATCGCCGCTTTCTTATTTTCAGGATCTTCGCGTAGAGCACGCGGTTCATCTTTTAAGGACGAGCAATGACAGTATCGAACGCATCGCTGCTCAGGTTGGGTACGCGGATGGGACAACGCTGCGTGCGCTTCTTCGTCGCAAGATAGGCCGTGCTGTGAGCGAGTTGCGCAAACCTTACTGACTATTCAGATAATGGCGACATGATCTCTTTTCTTTAGAGGTATCAGACACCCCCTTCGCGTGAGCCAGGCGGTACAGTACCGGCAGCACAAAACAGTGTTAGCGAAGTGGAGGATAGAATACCTTCTATCACTACGGTGGCGAGCGGTCGTTGTGCCTCGCTCCCGTGCTTGGGCCAGCGCCATCGGAATAAATCCGATGGCCGCTACCAGTGCTGTGATCATTACCGGGCGCAAGCGGGTAAGGGCGCCGGTCTGAATTGCTTCGTCCAGCCCCAGTCCTTCCTCGCGCAGATCACGGATAAATGCACGCATGACCAGCCCGTTACATCGCTCCCCCGGACAGGGCGATGAACCCTGCTGCGGCAGAAATGGACAACGGGATGTCTCGTAACCAAAGTGCCAGTATGCCGCCGCTGAGCGCAAACGGTCCACGGGTGAACATCAGTAAGCCATCCCGAAAGTTTCTGAACATCGTATAAAGCCGGAGAAAGATCAGGCTAAGGGCAAGCGGGACGACAATCTGGAGGCGTTCCGCGGCGGAAACCAGTTGCTCGAATTATCCGCCCCAAGTCACCCAATAACCGGAGGAGCCTCCACATCTTCAGCAATGCGTGCTTCGGCTTCCTTAACGAACGGGCAAGATCGCGGCGTCGCACATTAGGGGTGACAAGCACTTGGCTCTTGCCATTTTCACGGCTTACCTTGGGCGGTTTGCATGAGCAAGCAGACCGATGCGAGAGTTGGGACCCTCTGCACTACGTGCTTCGCCAAACCCGTCCGTAGTTGGACGGAATGATCAGCCAACGCGTCTCACCTTCACCAACGATGAAGTTATCCTCGTTATGCAGCTGTTCGGTATAGTTCCCGGCATGCGAGAACACGAACGGCACGCGTTGCTCGTTGTTGGTAAAATTCACAGCGATAAGGCTTATCGCGCCACTATTCTCACGTTGAAAAAGGAGGATGCCACGCGAAAGATAACGTTCATAATCGTTATGAAAATAATGGCTGCCGCGGCGCAACTCGTCGCAGTTCTTGCGCAGGCTCAGCAGGCTGCGAGTCAGCCCCATCAAGCTTTTGCCCGCGGTATCATAGAAATAATCCCAGCGCAGCGGGCGCAGCAGCAATACCCGGCCAAGGCCTGAATCGGGCAGGAAGTAGTTCTCGCCGAATTCCTGACCCTGCCACAGCATGGGGACACCTTTTGCAGCAAGCAACGCGATGAGGTACGGTTGAAGCCGGTACCACTGACTGCGGTCGCCCTCCGCGAACAACGGATTCCAATCGCGATACCGAAGACCGAATTGGCATACAAAACGGCTGTGGTCGTGGTTCTCGATAAACTGCAGCGGAAGCTTGGCGAACGTTTCGCCATTCTGGGTGATCTGTTCGATGTAGCCGAGGGCCCCCAACCGGTGGCCCAAATTCTCGATTGCGCCCGGGGCACCGCGCGCGCAGGCTGCGGCAGCACTAAAACTTGCATTCTGCCAGGTCGCGTTGCTGTAGCTCTGTTCAAGGATTTGTTCCGGAGCTTCCAGCTGCTCTGCAATCTGGATCAGGCGTGATCCTTCCGCTGCATCAAAACGGGGAAGGCTAGCGATCGCATTTTTGACATATTCGTGCGTATTAAAGACGAGGTTAGCGTAGCCTTCGCCGAGCGCGCCGTCCCAGTAGTTCGGCACACAGTCGTAGCGGAAGCCATCGATATGATACGTACTCAGCCAGTGCAAATTGACGCTATAGAAAAAATCGCGCGTCAGCGCGCGGCTGAAATCGGTGCTTACGCCGAGATCGTTGAAATAGTCTTTGGCAAAGGGCCCCATGAAGGGATTTTCGTTATATCCGAGCCGGCGGTAGAGCTCGGCGTAAGGAAAATCGCCTCCGGTATGCCCATATACCGCATCGATGATTACCGCCAGGCCATGCTGGTGAGCCGCATCTACAAACGCTGGAAATCGTCACGCCGCCCAAAACGTTCATCGACACCAAAAAAGCCCAGCGGCAAGTAGCCCCAATCGACCTCCAGCGAAACGTTGTTGACGGGCATGAGGGAGAGGGTATTAACGCCGAGGTCGGCCAGATAGCCCAGTCGGTCTATGCCTCCTTCGAGACTGCCGCCGAATTCGGCAAGATTCAATTCGTACAGGATCAGGTCATGTAGCGCGGGTGTTTTCCAGTCCTGCTCCCCTGTGCTCCAGATATAAGGGGTATAGCCAAGGGTAAAGGCCGACAATTTCCCGGTGGCGTATTCGCGGGCAAAGGGGTCGATAATCCAGTCCAGAATGCCCGCGTTGGGGTTATGCAGTTCGAAGCGGTAAACATGCCGGCCGGGTAAACCAAAATGGGAGTTTCCCTGAAAATCGCGTATCGTGTTTAGATCGACCTGGGCCGACCAGAAATCCCCGTAATCGAAATTTGTACCGTGCTGCATCTCGAAGGCGAGCGGCTGAATGTGCTGGATAAATTGGTCCTGCTCATGAATGATCTTAACAAATAGCCTATTTCCGTCGTTCGCCGAGATCCACGGCAGCAATATGCCGAAATCCACGATGCCGGGTTCGGATTCCCGCGGACCCAGTTGACTCAGAGGAAGTTGTTTCATTCCTGATACCTCTGCAATGATGAATGCTACGAGTTCGATGATCTTTGACGGCGGTTTGGGCGTTACCTTTCAAGCATGAACCTACGATACTTTATTCGCCGCCCTTCGGTCCCCAGAACACCACCCAGGTTCCGAAATCACTGGAAAAATTCTCGAACCGGTGTTCTGCATTCGCTCCTACAAAAAGGCAGTCTCCTGCCTTGAATGCGTGGCGGTCTGTACCAATGACGAGTTCACCGGACCCCCGGTGGATAAAATAAACTTCATCCTGCTCCTGCGGAGTTTGAGGATCGTCGCCCAGAGGCGCGTAATACTCTACCGACATGGTTCCATGAGCAAGTGCAACCGCGAATCGCTCCCCCATTGGCCACTCTGCTGTGACAGGACCGGGGATGCGGGAAAATACTTCTTCATAAGTTGTTTTAACTTTCATTGCAAGGGGTCCTGGGGCGTGGCAAGGCGAGGATTTTGTTACAAGGTTAACTGGCTACAGGAACACTATCTATTTGCAGCAAAATTATTCTACCCGTGCATTTTCCGGCGCGCCTATTTTTTTCTCAGGCTCGCGGCGGCCTGGTTGGGTATGGCAGGAGCCGATTGTAGTTGAGGTCTGGAAATTCGCCGACAATAGAATGCATACCCGAATGGCAGTTGCGATCGAGGAATAAACCCGGTTAGCTGGGCCCTCTGTGCGTTCCCGTACTGAAGCGGGGGGAGTTGCGCATTAAGCTGAGATAGTTTCATCTGAACCGTGGTCCAATTCGCCGTCGCCGACGACGGTGCCACGCCTGGCGCCGGGCTTGGCTTGAACAACAACAGCCGGCAATTCCTGAGGGGCATAGTGCATAAGCTATTAGTCCGGCCAGCGGCCAGCACGTGAATAAGAGGGTTGCGCCCGACCTTGTTTTTCCGAGTTTTGGCCCACGCAACGTTAAGGATCATCAATAGATGGCGGCGCATCTGGCCGCACTCCCGTAAACTGTTTCTGAATAGTTGAGACTCAAATGGGACAGCTCATCCTAGCGAGGCCCGAAATACCAAAGGACGTGGTCGCGTTGGTGCCAATGCGGAATATGGTCATGTTTCCGCATGTGTTGATGGCGATTACTGTGGGAAGGGCCAAGTCGATCGCCGCGGTGGAGCTTGCGCTGGGCTCTAACGTCCAGGTAGGCATCATTCTGCAAAAAGATCCCAGTGTAGACGACCCGGGATTGGAGGCCCTGTTCAAGATGGGCACGATAGTCAATATCGTACGTCATCTCAGCTCGACCGATGGGTTGCGGCATGCGGTATGTCAGGGTTTGGAACGATTCTGCATTGAAGAAATGGTCGAGGGCTACCCTTTTTTAGCGGCTCGCGTAAGGCGTATTGGCGAAGCCGAGGAGGTCTCCACGCAGGCTGAGGCACTCGCAATGCAACTGCGTGAGCGCACTGTCGAAATCCTTTCCCTGTTGCCAGGCGCGCCCGCGGAGCTCGCGCACTCACTGCAGTCGACACGCGCACCGTCGAGTCTGGCCGACATTACGGCGAGTCTGCTGGACACCGAGGTGGCGGAGAAGCAGATGCTGCTGGAAACGGTCAATACCGAGGAGCGTTTGCAGAAGGTGCTCCAGATATTGTCCCGCCGTATTGAAGTGCTCAGATTATCTCAAGAGATTGGCGAACGGACGAAAGAGCATCTTGACGACCGGGAACGCAAATTCTTGCTGCAGGAACAATTAAAGACGATTCAGAAGGAGCTTGGCGAGACAGATAGCGATGATCAGGAGATCGCGCAACTCGAAGTGGCTATTGCAAACGCCGGTATGCCGGAAGACGTGGAGGCGCAGGCGCGCAAGGAGTTGCAGCGGTTGAAGCGAATGCCGCCTGCTTCGAGCGAGTATTCAATGCTCCACACTTACCTCGAGTGGATGACCGAGCTACCCTGGAGACTCCCTGAGGATGTGCCGATCGACTTGGGATCCGCGCGTCAAATTCTGGAAGCCGACCACTTTGGGCTCGAGCGAGTCAAGAAGCGAATCCTTGAGTTCCTCGCCGTGCAAAAGTTGAAACCTCAGGGACGCGCGCCGATACTATGTTTTGTTGGTCCGCCAGGAGTAGGCAAGACGTCCCTCGGTCAAAGCATCGCCCGCGCACTGCAGAGACCATTCGTCCGCGTATCGCTCGGTGGAGTGCATGATGAAGCCGAAATGCGCGGTCATCGCCGAACCTACATTGGCGCGATGCCCGGAAACATTGTGCAGGGGCTGCGTAAAGCAGGGGCGCGAAACTGCGTCATGATGCTCGACGAGGTCGACAAAATGTCGGCCAGCCTACACGGAGATCCTTCGGCTGCGCTGCTGGAAGTGCTCGACCCAGAGCAGAACTCGACCTTTAGGGACAACTATCTCGGCTTGCCCTTTGACCTCAGCCGAGTCGTTTTCATCGCCACCGCCAATGTGATCGATCATGTTACTCCCCCGGTTCGCGACCGTATGGAGATTATCGATCTCCCGGGTTATACACGCGAGGAAAAACTTCAGATCGCGCAACGCTACCTAGTGGGACGGCAACGGGAAGCGAATGGTTTGAGCGAAGAGCAGTGTGAGATAACGGCGGCAGCCATTGAGGACATTATAGCGAATTACACGCGTGAGGCGGGGGTACGACAGCTGGAACGCGAGATCGGCCGAGCGATGCGGCATTCGGCGATGCGCATCGCGGAAAATGCGCAGCTCAAGGTTCGGATTGACGCGCCGGACCTTGATGTTATCCTGGGTGCCGCTAAATTCGAGCACGAGACTGGGCTGCGCATTGGTTTGACCGGCGTGGCTACCGGCCTTGCCTGGACGCCGGTGGGCGGTGATATCCTATTTATCGAAGCGACACGTGTCGGCGGTCGTGGCCAGCTGATTTTAACAGGCCAGCTCGGCGAGGTGATGAAGGAAAGCGCTCAGGCGGCACTCACGCTGGTGAAGGCTAGGGCAAGCAGCCTCAACATTCCCCTTGGTACGTTCGATGGTGTTGACGTGCACGTGCACGTGCCTGCCGGCGCCATTCCCAAGGACGGACCGAGCGCGGGCGTGGCGATGTTTATTGCGCTTGTTTCACTTTTTACTGATCGACCAGTAAATCATGACGTGGCAATGACAGGCGAGATCAGTCTGCGGGGGCTGGTGCTCCCAGTAGGCGGCATCAAGGAGAAAGTGCTAGCCGCCCAACGCGCTGGGCTGCGGGTTGTGCTGCTGCCGGCGCGGAACGAGAAGGACTTGCGCGAGGTCCCCGAAACCGCTCGCGCGGCGTTGCAGTTCGTCATGCTGGAAACTGTGGACGACGCGATTCTGGCATCGCTAGGCCAGCGGGAAAGACGCCAAGGCACGTCCGAGTTCAAGCTTGTCTAGCCCGCTCACGCGCGCCGGGCCCGGAAACGGTTACGCGGATACTCCTTTGATACCAACGTCAAACGTCGCTAGATAGCCTTGCTTCGTCTCGGCGAGAGTAAGTACTAACTGCTCGCCTCCTGCGCGGAATATTGAGTCCTGCTCGTTTCTTGTTCGGGGTAGATGCGACTTGTCCCGCGGATACGGAGCCCGTCCATGAACGCGATCCGTGATGATGTCATTGAAGTAGAATTGAGAAGTGAACTCATGAGCCCCGCGGTATTTCCCCGGGGTGCGGATCTTGAAGTGAATATGAACCGTTCTTCCGGGATACGATCCTGGATAAATAGTGAGGAAGCGCACCACGCCCCTTCCGTCGCTCACCTGGTAGCCGCGTAAGAATTTTTTTCCGCGAGTTTGAAATGCGGGATCGGTAACGTCAGAATAAAGGCCGCGGGCGTCGCACTGCCAGATATCTACTATTGCATCGGGCAGCGGTACGCAGCCCGCTGGACCGACGGCGAACACACGAATCTCAAGCGCGAGGGGCTGCCCTTCTTTTAACGATCCGTCGGAAGGATCGGAACGGATATCTGAACGATGCAAGCGCTCATCAACAAAATAGGGACCTTCAGTTTGGGCGGGGGTGACAACGCAGGCAAGGGTTTCCCGCTTTGTTTCGCCGCCGCTCGCTGATACATATCCCGACACCACGTTCACCCCCGTCACTCCAAGCAGCGCAAGCATTTTCCTTCGATTTATTAGCCGCTCTTGATAATCGTCTGCCTGCAATCTGCCCCCCGTCGATCCATTGCGTCAGCTGCATTGCCTCTGCCAGTCATACATTTGTGACTACCCGGTGCATTAAAGTTCCCCGCGTCACTTCCCGCCTGGTCGCCAAATCTCACCGGAAGAATTGGCACACGCGCTAATCACCTCCGCGTTCGTAAGATAGGAGCTTACTCGTCAGATTGTTTTTAACCGCCGGCCATTCGTGCTGGAGGATCGAATAAACAACCGTATCTCGAATTGACCCGTCACACAGGATCTGGTGGCTGCGCAAAATTCCATCCTGCTTCGCGCCCAGTCGTTCAATTGCGGCTCTGGAGACCCGGTTGAAATAATGCGTCCGAAGCTCGACCGCGATGGCATCTTTTTCCTCAAATACATATTGAAGCAGCAGCAGTTTGCATTCAGTATTCACGCTCGTTTTGCAGACAGATCTCGCGTACCAGGTGTAGCCAAGCATGGGCCGTCGGTTGATTTCGTCCACGTTATAGAAACGCGTTGTCCCCACAATCCGGTCCGTGCCATGCAGCTTGACCGCAAACGCGGCATCTCCCTTTGCGGCGCTTTCAACTGCACAGATCACGTAGTTTTGCATCTGGTCCGGGGAGGGGACGTTTGCATACCAGAGCTTCCACAGTTCACCATCCATGACAGCCGCCTGCAGAGGTTCTACGTGATTGATCCCCAGGGGAACGAGCGTCACCAGTGTGCCAGCCAGCTGTACAGGTTCAAGCCATGTCATCTT
>Ga0111539_10005733_pt1 | contig 16058 bp, 13 predicted proteins | sample RhiMethybrSRZTD1_FD_79667 | JGI IMG/M metagenome (GOLD analysis project Ga0111539, IMG submission 79667) | Populus rhizosphere microbial communities from Tennessee, USA - Rhizosphere MetaG P. TD hybrid SRZTD1 (version 2) (version 2) | ecosystem: Host-associated > Plants > Roots > Rhizosphere >... | reverse complement strand
TTCGATGATTTCTGGAAGACGGATACGGCTACCGAGCTTTATCACTTCATCGGGAAAGATATACTTTATTTTCATGCGCTGTTTTGGCCAGCCATGCTGCACAATGCGGATTACCGCACGCCCACCCGAATTTTTGCCCACGGTTTTCTAACCGTGAATGGCGAAAAAATGAGCAAATCGCGTGGCACATTCATTACGGCGGAGAGTTATCTCGACAAAGGGCTTGACCCCGAATGGCTCCGCTACTACTACGCTACCAAGCTGAATGGCACCATGGAGGATGTCGACCTCAACCTGGAAGATTTCTTGATGCGGGTGAATAGCGACTTGGTGGGAAAATACATCAACATTGCAAGCCGGTGCACCGGATTCATCACCAGACACTTCGACGGCAGGCTGTGCGATCGAATTTGCGGCCCGGACGGGAATTCGTATTCGCTCTTGAATGACGCTTGGGTGGATGGCTGCGCCCTAATGAAGAAGCTGCAGGATGCGGCGGCCCCAATCGCGGGCCTCTACGAGAAACGGGAGTATCTGAAGGCGGCTAAAGTAATCATGGGACTGGCTGACGATGCAAACCAGTACGTCAACGACATGAAACCATGGGAGCTCGTCAAGCAGGAAGAGGATGCGTCAAAAACGAGGCTGCACGAGGTTTGCACAATCGCACTCAATCTGTTTCGTCTATTGACCCTATATCTCAAGCCTGTCCTGCCGCGACTCGCCAGCAACGTTGAAACGTTTCTTGATATTCCCCCCTTGCAATGGCGCGATGCGGAGAAGTTGCTGCTGGGTCATGGCATTCGTCCTTACAAACACCTGATGACGCGCATCGAGCAAAAGCAGATTGATGCCATGATCGAAGCCAACAAGCAAGTCCCCGCCCCCACAGCAGACGCGCACTCCCCTACGCGCCATGCGGAGGCGCAACAACATCTGGCAGCGCCACTCGGGGCAATCATAGCGATCGACGATTTCAGCAAGGTGGACCTGAGGGTAGCGAAAATTGTCGATGCCGAGCATGTACAAGGCGCTGACAAGCTGCTGAAGCTCTCGCTCGATATCGGTTTGGAACAGCGTACTGTGTTTGCGGGAATAAAATCGGCCTACGACCCGGAGCAGCTAAAGGGGCGATTGACAGTAATGGTCGCAAACCTTGCGCCTCGCAAGATGAAGTTTGGCGTGTCGGAGGGAATGGTGCTAGCTGCGGGCGACGGGGATGGACCTTATCTGCTTGCCCCCGACGCCGGCGCGCGCCCGGGAATGAAAATCAAATAAACTGAGCCTGGAGCACGTCCTGCGCGGCCCCGTCCGCTGACGCTGGCAGCACAGGCGCTTGCCGTGGCGCTTCCCGCACGGCGATGCAATCCTCAGCCCCTCAGGTAGAAGTCACCGCCCGTTCAGGCAACTCCAGTTTAAGTGGCCCACTGCCTGAAAACCGGTTTAGGTAAAGATAGATCACGGGCGTAATAAACAGGGTGATTACCTGCGAGAATAAAAGTCCCCCAACTACAGCAAGCCCCAGGGGCTGACGCAATTCGGCACCTGCGCCCAGCCCTAGTGCGATAGGCAGCGCCCCCATCAAGGCAGCAAGGGTAGTCATCATAATCGGCCGGAACCGCAGCAAGCATGCGGTTCTGATCGCCTCTTGCGGCGACAGGGCGGCATTGCGTTCCGCGTCCAGCGCGAAGTCGATCATCATGATCGCATTCTTCTTTACGATACCGATCAGCATGAGTATACCGATCATGGCAATAATTGATAGTTCCATATTGAACAGCCATAACACGGCTAAGGCCCCCGCCGCCGCCGATGGCAGACCCGAGAGAATTGTCAGCGGATGGATGTAGCTCTCGTACAGCACGCCTAACAAAATGTAGATAACCAGTAGCGCGGCAATGATCAGTACCAGCTGGCTTGCTTGGGAAGACTGAAAGGCCGCGGCGTCTCCCGCGTAGCTGGTTAGTATGCTCGACGGTAAATTAAGCTCGTGCTTGAACTGCTCGATACGCGTCGAAGCTTCCCCCAGCGCCGCCCCTGGAGCGAGATTGAAAGAGATGGTCGACGCCTCAAGCTGTCCGGCGTGGTTGATCGCCACCGGCCCCACTTCCCGTTCCACGGATGCGACGCTTGATAACGGCACTAGTACATCGTTCTTCGCGCGCAAATATATTTTGTCGAATGCGCGCTCGTCCGCCCGATCTTCAGGCATGACCTGGAGGATGACTTGGTAGCTGTCACTGGAGGTGTAGATGGTTGAAACCTGACGCTCGCCAAAAGCGCTGTAGAGCGCGGAACGAATGTCGGCCATTTGCACGCCTAAAAGATTGACCTTGTCGCGGTTGATATTCACCCGCGCCTGCAGACCTTTCAATTGCGAATCACTTGTGACATCCCTAAAAATAGCGTCTTCCCGCATGCGTGACATCAGCCCTTCGCTTGCGCCGCGCAGCTCTTCAGCGCGTACGCTGCGCATGACGTATTGATACCGGCTCTTGCTTGTACGCCCCCCCAGCCTGAGATTCTGGATGGGATTGATGAAAACGTTTACGCCGGGAATTGTACGGACGTCCCGCCGCAGATCTTCCATTATTTTATCCAGTGGGGGCCGCTCCCCCCTCGGCTTGAGCGTCATGAACACCCGCGCGCTGTTGCTTTCAGTGGCGCTAACTATCAGCGTATCAACCGCGGGATTGGACCGGATTACCTTGTCCGTGCGCTGCAGCAACTCCACCATGGCCGGAAAGGAAATATCCTCGACTGCTTCCACAGTTATCAGTGCCTGGCCGATGTCCTCGCTCGGAAAAAAACCTTTTGGCAAAAGCACGAACAACACGCCTGTCGCAATAAAGGTTCCCACCGCAATTGCCATCACCGTCCGCCTATGGCCCAATGCCCAATCCAGCATATGTTCGTAGCGCCCAAGCACCCATGTAAATCCGCGCTCGAACCATGAAGTCCAATTCAGGCTGAGCCCTTCCACTTCCTTACGGCCGAGGTAACGGCTCGTCATCACCGGCACCAATGTAAGCGATACCACAGCCGACATCAAAACCGCGATGCCCACCACAGCAGCAAATTCATGAAAGAGTAGTCCAATTACGCCGGGCATGAAAAAAATCGGGATAAAGACCGCGACGAGCGAGAGGGAAATGGAGATAATGGTGAAACTGACCTCTCGCGACCCCCGCAAGGCCGCCTGTAAAGGCGAAAGCCCTTCGTCTATATGACGTACGATATTCTCAAGCATGACAATGGCGTCATCGACCACCAGCCCCACCGCGAGGGTAATCGCCAGAAGGGAAATATTGTCCAGGCTGTAGCCAAAAACGCGCATCAGCGCTACGGTTCCAAGCAAGGAGATCGGGAGCGACAATGCAGGAATCAATGTCGCGGAAGCTTTGCGCAGAAACAGAAAAATAACCAGCAAAACCAATACGATGGTTATTACGAGCGTTACCTGGACATCATGGATGGCTTCACGGATCGAAACTGCACGATCGCTGATCGACCTGAGCTGGACGGATGAAGGCATCTGAGCGACCAGTACCGGTATGACAGCCTTTATCGCATCCACGGTCGCAACGGTATTCGCGCCGGGTTGGCGCTGCACCGAAAGGGTAATTGCCCGTTCGCCATTTACCCAGCTTGCGGTCTTGACTGACTCTACACTGTCCTCGACCTGCGCCACCTCCGACAGCCTGACCGGATTCCCGCTGGCAGACGTAGCGACAATCAGGTTGGCGAACGCGGAGGCATCGCTGAGCTGGCGATTAGCCTGGATGGTCAGTGTTTGCCGCGCTCCTTCCAGCGTGCCGATCGGTGTGTTGGCGTTCGCGGTACGCAGCGCGCTCGCAATATCATCGAGCGTCAAGTTCCGCACTGCCAGCGCTTCCGGCTTTGCAAGTACCCGGACTGCGTATTTTTTCTGCCCGTTGATCTGCACCTGTGCGACGCCCGGCAATGTCGATAGCGTGGGCGATATGAGGTCCTCGGCATAGCTGTTCAGGTCCGACAACGACATGGAAGGCGATGTCAGGGCAAGAAATATAATAGGCGCGTCTGCGGGGTTGATCTTGCGGTAGGAAGGCGGGGCCGTCATTTCCACCGGCAGCGAACGCTCAGCCCTCAGAAGCGCCGCCTGCACATCTATCGACGCACTGTCTATATCCCTATCCTGGTCGAATTCCAGCGTAACGGAGGTATTGCCTAGGGTACTGGTCGAGCTGATGACCGACAACCCAGAAATAGTGGAAAACTGTCGTTCAAGTTGCGCTGCCACTGACGAGGCCATAGTTTCCGCACTCGCGCCCGGCAACACAGCAGTAACGGAAATGGTGGGCGCGTCATAACTCGGTAGTGCGGCGATGGGTAAATCATTGTAGGCGATTAAACCAGCCACGACTGCGGACGCCGATAACAGAACTGTCATCACTGGCCGCCGAATACATAATTCAGAAATGTTCATTTGTGGTACCGCCGGAGATGCCGAATATTGCGGCTATGCCAGATCTTACAGAATAAAACAGCTCATCCGGCGCGCCGCCCCAGGCTCGGCTGAGCCTCCGTTATAACGCTGCCAGGCCTAAGATTCTGTGCGCCTTCCACGACGACGCGCATGCCTTGCATAATGCCTTCACCACTGATGACCGCCAAGCCCTCCTGGATCAGGAGAACATTGACCGGAAGAGAATGCACCTTACTATTGTCGCCAACCACGTAAAGAAATTTCCTTTCCGGGCCGTTTTGCACTGCCTGTACAGGAACGCTGAGCGCGTTCTCAATGGTTCGCGGCACGAGTGTCACAGTAACAAACATGCCTGGCCAGAGATGGCTATCCGCATTGGGAAACTCTGCCTTGAGAAGAATGGTGCCGCTTGCCGTATCAACGACATTATCGATAAATATCAGCTTCCCCTTCCGGGTTTGCTTCTGCCCCGCGTCTAGTTCCACCTCAACGGGAACATCACCGCGCTTCAACGCCTCTTGCAGGGGGACGAATTCGCGTTCCGGCACGGTAAAGCTGACATTGATGGGGTCGATCTGGGTGATGTTTACCAAAGCGTCATTCGGCTGTACGAGGCTGCCTTGATGCACTGTTATGGCACCGGTGCGTCCAGCAATAGGTGCCCTGATCTCAGTGAAGCCACGCGCGATACGATTCGCCTGTACGGTAGCTTGATCAACGGCAAGTTGTGCGCGTAGCGAATCTACCTGGTTCTGCGCGACATCCAGAGCGGCTTGCGAAATGAAGTGTTGCTCAAACAATTCACGCTGCCGTTCCAGATTGCGCTCGGCATTTCTCAGTTCGACATGGGATTTGGCCAACATCCCCTCTGTGCGGCTGACGTTGGCATCCTCGGTGCGGGCATCAAGGGTAAACAACCTTTCCCCGCTTTGAACGAATTGCCCTTCCCTGATATGTACGCCGCGAATCATTGCGCTTAGCTGCGGACGCACCGGCACCGTCTGTTGCGCCGATACGATTCCGTTTGCCATAAGCCTTACGGGTACATCGCCGCGGGCAATCAGCGTCGTCACAACCTGGATTGCCTCGGGGATCTTTTTCCCGATGTCGGTAGCGGCACTATGACTGCGCCAAACCCAGGCCCCACCCGCTAGCGCGGCAAGCACAATGCCAGCCATGGTAAGGCGAAGGCTGCTGCGCATCCCCGGCGCGGGCCTCATTCCAGAAATAGGTTCCATTGACCGGTCTTACCCATATCGACGACTCATCCGACAGCCCGACCGCCAGCCAGCCGTATCCGCCACGCGCAACGGCTGGAGATGGCTTCATCATGAGTCACCAGAACTAAAGTGGTACCACGCTCCCGATTGAGTTCAAACATGAGTTCTATAATCTGGGCACCCGTCGCCGAATCAAGGTTGCCCGTGGGTTCGTCGGCCAGTAGTAACTGGGGCTGCGTCACAAAAGCCCTCGCGATCGCAACGCGCTGTTGCTCACCGCCCGAGAGCTGCCTCGGATAATGCTTAAGACGCGTGCCAAGCCCTACCCGTTCAAGCAATTCCAGTGCAGCGCGATGCGCATCGCTGGCCCCGATGAGCTCCAACGGCAGCATGACGTTCTCGATCGCGGTCAATGCCGGCAGTAACTGGAATGACTGAAATACGAAGCCGAGCACTCGCCCACGCAACGCCGCGCGCGCATCCTCGTCCAGCGAGAAAATATCTTCTCCATCCAGATGAACCTTGCCCGCTGAAGGAGTATCTAACCCTGCCAGAAGCCCTAGCAGGGTTGACTTGCCCGAGCCCGACGCTCCTACCACGGCAACGGAGTCGCCCGCATTTATTTCCAGATTGATGTTGTCCAGAATTGTAAGCAATTCACTACCCGTGCTTACTCGCTTGGTTAATCCGACTGCTTGCACAATGGGCCGCATCTCAACTTGATCCGCCATGAAAAAATTCCTGATAATCCTTCTGTCTTTTGTCTTCAGTGCAGCCGCCGTCAACTCGCACGCTACCGCTGCGCCGGGAACGGCAACCACTACAATTATGGTATTCGGCGACAGCCTGTCCGCCGGCTATGGCCTGCCGCAGGATGCGGGATGGGTCAGTCTGCTGAAGAAGAGACTGCAAACGCAATCGCAATCGCAGGCATATCTGATCAACAACAGCGTCAGTGGCGAAACGGCGCACGGCGGGCGCAAACGCATCGAGCAAGCCCTTAAAACTTATCGCCCGGATATCGTCATCGTCGAACTCGGCGGCAATGATGGACTGAGAGGCGCCTCCATCGAGGCGATTCGAAACGATCTGGAAGCCATCATTGAGGCCTGCCTCCGAAACAAAGCAACTGTGCTGTTGGCTGGGATGCAATTGCCGCCCAATTATGGCATAACATACACGCAAAAGTTTCAGGATATATACCCGCAGTTGGCAAAACGCCACGGAGTGAGGCTCGTACCGTTTCTTTTGGATGGCTTTGGCGACAAGCGTGAGTTTTTTCAGGCCGACGGAATACATCCTAACGCCCAGGCGCAAGCAAAGATCGTGGAAAATGTCTGGAAAGTTCTAAGAACGATGCTCGCGAGTGCGCCGAACCGGTCCCCGACCGCACGGGTCGCAAGCTCGGGATGATTCGCAAACGATCGATTGAACCGCATCAACTGGAAGAAAAAATAATGGAATCCTATCAGCATATATTGCTGGCATTGGATTTTTCCGAGCCCGACATTTACGTTATTCGAAAAGCAAGACGATTCGCAGAAATGTTTGGAGCAAAATTAAGCATTATCCATGTCCTTGACAATATTCCGATGCCTGACATGGCTTACGGAACGAAAATTCAACTGGATAAAAACTCCGGCGATGAACTGTTGGAAACGGAAAAATCAAAGTTAAAGCACATTGGAGATGAGCTTGGGGTTAGCCCCTCGTGCCGGTGGATGGTGTGGGGTGTGCCTGGACCCGAGATTGTGCGGCTTGCGAACGAGAAGGTTGTCGATCTGATCATTGTCGGCTCCCATGGTCGTCATGGGCTGGCTTTGCTACTTGGGTCGACCGCGAATAGCGTTCTGCATCACGCCGCATGCGACGTCATGGCAATCCGCCTGCCCGAGGAAATTACGGGTGACGAGCCGGTTGGAGATATTGCACCTCACATGTCAGGCCAGCTTGGGGGCACAAAATGAACGAGGTCCTTCCTTCGACACTTAACGTTTACTACCAGAATTTCCACCACGGTTCCGCATCGACACCGGTCGAGTCGGCAAAAAATCGGCTCTGGGGGAAATTCTTTTTCATCACACGTCCTGCATCGTCGCGCAAGTCTTTCATCCCCAATGCATCGTAGGCTTTTATCATGATGAACAGTGCCTCCTCGGTGGCTGGCGTTTGAGGATACTCCTTCAGCGCGTACTGAGCGCGGTTGACGGCTGCAATATAACCTCCGCGTTTCATGTAATAGCGGGCCACCTGTACTTCATTCAGTGCGACCACATTGACCAAGTGCTTCATCCGTTGCACCGCATCAGGCGTATATTTGCTCATGGGAAAACGCGTAACCAGTTCCTTGAAATTTTCAAATGACTCCCGCGAAGCTTTCGGATCGCGTTCGCTCATGTCCTGATTGAGGATTTTTTCGGTCACGATCCCCATCAGTCCAAGATCGTCATTAAAATTCGCCAGACCCTTCAGGTAATACGCATAATCCACGTTCGCGTGATTGGGGTGCAGCTTTATAAAACGGTCTGCCGCGGCAATGGCCGAAGCCTGCTCGGCGTCCTTATAATAGGCATAGGCAATCTCGAGTTGCGCCTGCTGCGCATAACGCCCGTACGGATACCGCGCTTCCAGCTGCTCGAACAGCTTGATGGCGCCAGCATGGTTGCCTTCGTTCAATTCCGCTTTCGCCTCGGAATAGTATTTGCTAGCCGACCAGTTCTTTGTGTCCTGAACAACATTCTTGGGCAGCAAACCGCAGGCTGTCAGCAGCAATATCAGAAAGAAAGTTACACTACGCCACATAATGTCGATGTGAAGACCAGATGGAATTTCCATTATACCGCAAGGATCCATGGTACCTCAAACCCTTGAAACCATTATTGAAGTCGTTGTTCCCTCGGATTTAGCCGGGATTCGGCTCGACCAGGCTCTGGCTCGGCTGCTCCCAAATTGGTCACGCAGCCGCTTGCAAACATGGATACGGGAAAAACGGATTAGCGTTGACGGAGCGGCGGCCATTCCCAAGCAAAAAGTATGGAGTGGAGAAAAGATCGAGGTGAGGCCAGCAAGCCGCTCCGATGAGGCTGTGCATGAGCCCGAGCCGATTTCGCTCGATATTGTTTATGAAGATGATTCGCTTATCGTCATCAACAAACCCGCGGGGCTGGTGGTCCACCCGGGCAGCGGGAACTGGCAGGGCACAATGCTCAACGCCCTGCTGCACCACGCGGCTGAACTCAAAAGCATTCCGCGTGCTGGTATCGTTCACCGCCTGGACAAGGACACGAGCGGGCTACTGGTAGTTGCAAAAACGCTGGAAACCCAGACCCACCTGGTGCGGCAACTGCAGAAGCACACGGTCAACCGCGACTATCTGGCGCTCGTTCTGGGCACTGTTTCCGCGGACGGATGGGTCGACGCCCCGGTGGGACGACACCCGATTGAGCGCACCAAAATGGCGGTCACTGCCGGCGGCAAACCTGCACGCACTTTCTATCACGTGCTGGAAAAGCTTGACGGATGCACGCTGCTCAGATGCAGCCTGGAAACCGGACGGACACACCAGATTCGCGTCCATATGCATTCAGTTGGATACCCGCTTTTGGGAGACCCCGTATATGGGGGCAAACCAGGGAGAAATATCCGGCACGCCACGTTGATGACCGGTCTTTCCCGGCAAGCCCTTCACGCATACCGGCTGGAATTAGCCCATCCGCAACATGGGATGAGAATGGCATGGTGCGCTCCGTTACCGGACGATATGAAAAACCTCCTGCTGATGCTGGGGCATCAGAGCTCCACGGTCGCTTCAATATGGATATGAGCGATTGCATTGTTCCCGATTGGCGAGCGCCGCGGAACGTCAAAGCACTATTCACCACGCGTAATGGCGGGACAGGTCACTCGAGATATGCCAGCTTCAATCTGGGCGATCATGTGGGCGATGACCCAATGACCGTCAAACAGAATCGTGCGGTACTGCGGCGTCACCTGCCCAACGAGCCCTGCTGGCTGAAGCAGGTACACCAAACGACTGTCTTCGACATGGATGCGCACGATTGCTCTACTCCACCGGCTGCCGACGCTGTCTTCAGCCGGCAACCGGGGAATGTGTGCGCCGTACTGGTCGCCGACTGCCTTCCCGTACTCTTATGCGACAGGGCTGGCACGATGGTTGCCGCGATTCATGCCGGCTGGCGTGGAATGACTGCGGGGGTGATCGAACGCACGGTAGCGGCAATGAGCCCGGCTGCCACTCAGCTGATCGCATGGCTCGGCCCCGCAATCGGTCCCAACCATTTCGAAGTCGGCAACGAAGTACGCCGAGCCTTTATTACCAATGACGAGCGGGCCGGCGCCGCATTTGTTTCGCATGACGAGCGCAGCGGCAAATGGTTTGCCGATCTTTTTCTGCTGGCACGACTGCGATTGCTGAAAGCGGGCGTGAATGAAGTTTATGGCGGGGACATATGCACCTTCAGCGACCCCTCACGATTCTTTTCTTATCGCCGTGATGGCGTTACCGGACGCATGGCTGGACTGATCTGGTTAGCAGACTGAAAAGCTAGCAGGTCTAAAAGCAATCAAGCCTCCAGGCAGGACGAAAATCGGCACTTCGATTACAGCGGGGCTTGATTGCTCTCGTCGCCTCCCGGCAAGAGCGTATAATCGCGCATTTTTCCCACCGCGCACCTTAAATGTCCGTTCTCGCCTGGATCATTGTCACCAGCCTGTTTGGGGGCACGTTAAGCGTGCTGTTTGCCGCCGCCCTCACGCTCAACACGCGGGCGTCGTGGGTACAGATGCTGATCTCGTATGCCATAGGCGCGCTCCTGGGGGCAGCATTCCTGAATGCATTACCCGAGGCGCTGGAGCTGTCTAAAAACCCGGCGCAAATGACCGGTACGGTTCTGTTTGGCATTCTGTTGTTTTTCATTCTGGAAAAGCTTGTGCTGTGGCGTCACTGCCACACGGAGGAGTGTGAAGCCCACGATAACCTTCCGGGCGCCCTTCGGATCCCGGCAGCGGGAGACGTCCAGCATGATCATGGTCGTAGCGGAATGATGATCATGCTGGGCGACACCTTCCATAACTTTGTGGACGGCATTCTTATCGCAGCCGCCTTCATGGTGGACGTACAACTCGGGATTGTGACCTCTATTGCCATTATCGCCCATGAAATTCCGCAGGAAGCCGGCGACTTTCTGATTCTGCTCAATTCCGGCTATACTCGCCGGCAAGCGCTGCTCTTCAATCTAATATCGAGCGGAGCGATGCTTCTAGGGGGACTAGCGGCATACTTCATGCTGCAGGACATGAATCACCTCATCCCATCGCTGCTGGGCCTCGCCGCAGCCAGCATGATCTATGTCGCAATGTCCGATTTGATCCCTGGGCTGCACAAGCGTCCGGAAATCGGCGCTACCGTTCAACAGGTGGCGCTCATAACGCTCGGCATCAGCTCCATCTGGCTGGCGGGTAGCCTGTTTACTCACCCGGGATAATACGTTGAGAACTTCAGGAGTTCACGTCGGTAGCATCGTTTTCTGCTGCAAAACCTTTCGGGCTTGTTTATTCATCCAGACTATTCATTTCGTCGCCACCCAACATTCGCCATGCAACCTCCAAAGCACTCTGCTCCAAAAATAGGATTTGTCTCGCTCGGATGCCCGAAAGCGCTGGTCGACTCCGAACAAATCCTCACACAATTGCGCGCCGAGGGATATGAGACCTCGTCAACCTACGAGGACGCCGACTTGGTAGTTGTCAATACCTGCGGTTTTATCGACAGCGCAGTGGAGGAATCGCTGGACGCCATCGGCGAGGCTCTGGCAGAGAACGGCAAAGTGATCGTCACCGGCTGCCTGGGTGCAAAAGAAGGCGGCGAGGTGATCAGGCAGGCGCATCCGCAGGTACTCGCCGTGACGGGGCCGCAGGCCTTGCCTGACGTCATGGCGGCGGTGCATCTGCATCTGCCGCAGCCGCACGATCCCTTTACGAGTCTCGTGCCGCCGCAGGGAATTCGGCTCACGCCCAGACACTACGCGTATGTCAAGATCTCTGAAGGCTGCAATCACCGCTGCACCTTCTGCATCATCCCGTCCATGAGGGGTGATCTGGTCAGCCGCGCCGTCAACCAGATAATGCAAGAGGCTGAAAATCTGGTAAATGCCGGGGTAAAGGAGCTGTTGATCATTTCGCAAGACACCAGCGCTTATGGCGTGGACGTGAAATACCGCACGGGATTCTGGCAAGGCAAACCGCTGAAAACCCGTTTGACGGAGCTCGCGCGCGCTTTGGGGGAGCTGGGGGTATGGGTGCGACTGCATTATGTTTACCCATACCCGCATGTCGATGAAGTTATCCCGCTTATGGCCGCGGGGAAGATTCTGCCGTACCTTGATGTACCGTTCCAGCACGCCAGTCCCAGCATCCTGAAAGCCATGAGGCGTCCCGCAAGTTCGGAAAATAATCTGACGCGCATTGGTCGCTGGCGAGACATATGTCCTGATATCACTCTGCGCAGCACCTTTATAGTAGGTTTTCCCGGAGAGACTGAAGCTGATTTTGAGCAGCTGGTGGAATTCCTAGAGGAAGCGAAACTGGACCGCGTTGGGTGCTTTGCTTACTCCCCGGTGAGTGGCGCGACGGCCAATAACTTGCTGGATCAGGTGCCGGAAGAGGTGAAGCAGGAACGGCTTGCGCGTTTCATGGCTGTGCAGGAAAGAATCAGCGCCACCCAACTCACGAAAAAAGTTGGCAAACGCATGACTGTATTGGTGGACGAAGTACATAAGTCTAGCGCCGTTGCCCGAAGCAGCGCGGACGCCCCGGAAATCGACGGTCTCGTTTACGTCACTGGCGCGAAAAAAGTGAAACCGGGAGACTTGGTGGAAGTCGAAATTACCGGCGCTGACGAGCACGATCTGCATGCGCGATCCATAACGCAAAAACACTGATGCACGCATTCACAAGAGCTTGCGTTTACGCTGGTTAAAAAAACTGGATAGGATACAGATCATCAAATCCATTAACCGATTCGGGAGCCCCAGTTGAGAAATATGCCTCCATTTAGGAAGATGTTTGGTCTTGCGCTATTCCTTTTTGTAACAGCTGTGACAGCTGTGGCAGCTAATGAAGTTGATAAACGTCAAATAATTCCACTTTCCGAACATCAGCGCGATCACGTATTAGCGGAAATGCGTGCGCTGCTATCGGGAACACGAAATATCCTGGACGCGCTTTCAAGGGATGAAATGGCTGCGGTAGCGCGCGAGGCGAGCTCGCTCGGCCTGGGAATGGCTGGAAAAGGCGAGAGCCATCTCGGTTCAATATTGCCAGCGGAATTCATGCGGCTCGGCATGTCGGTACACCAGGATTTCGATAACATTGCGCGCGATGCGCAGTCGATCAAGGACCCTAGGCATACGCTTAGGCAACTAAGTGAAGCAATGAAAAAGTGCGATTCCTGCCATGCAGGCTACCAGATACGAGTGAAGGAGGGTGCAGCAGGGAAGGAAACCTCACCTGCCCATCGTCACCAGCACCACGATAAGCACGTGCAATAGCATTGCTTTCTGTGCGCTATAAGAGGGTAAGTTATTTACCTGGCTCTGCGGATGTGGACTACCATCGGCGTCTAGTAGACGAAAGACATCGATTCGATCAGAAATTGCCGGGGCCGCCAACCATTGGATTTTCGTCGTAACCCCCAATGCGCGGATGTTTGACGAGCACTGGCGGCAGCGGTAATTCCAGCAAAAAAATCAGAGCTGGAACACATCTGTATAAGATACATCCCCGCCCTGATTATGCAGTTGTTATTATTGTATCGTTATTGTTATTATCCTTCCCCGCCCCTTCAACTTCAACTTCCATCTCTCACTGCAATCTCTGGAAAAACTGCTGCTATAGAATGTGGAGGTTTTTCCCCATGCTCTCGCCTTAGCTTCAAGACTTCCTAAGCAATCTTCATGCCTGTATAAAAATAATATAATAACTAAACGCTTAGCTCAGCATTTCAACATGATGCTCCATCTTTGTAAAAATTTTCGTCATGCGATAAGCGGGCACGATGGAAGAGACGTAAAAAAAATTCCGGTTAAACGACATACACCCCGGCGCCCATTAAAACATCCTGGGAATGTTATGCTGTTGCTCGTAGACCTGGTTCCCGCTCCTGCTCGTCCGCATTACATTCCATGCTTGACCTCGAAACCTCGAATGGGTTCTACTACCGTAATTGCCCGACGGTAACGGCTCTAACGACCCAGCCAACCCGTGTTTGATCAAGTCATGCTCACTATCCGCTTGCCGTCCGCTCAACCTAACAATGGTCAAGAGTAAAGCCCCTATACGATGAGCATTGAGCAAGGATAGCTACTCATGCAGGAGGACCAGGACACCAATCCGATACTATTGCGCCGTGAAACGGGCGATGACGGCACGTCCCGCCTGGTGCTTTCCGGACGTTGCACGTTGACCTCGCTAGGGGCGCGCATGCGCTCGCTATCGGCCGAACTCGCCGGATACGCGGCTGATCCACTACTTTTGTGGGATATAACTGAAATAGCGCAAATGGATGACGCGGGCGCGGCACTGCTGTGGCGCGCATGGGGCGAACGCAGGCCGGCGCATTTGCTGCTGCGGCCCGAGCAGGAAAGGCTACTTGATCGCCTCCAGACGCCGCCGGGGCCACCACCTCCTGAACGCGATTGGTTATGGCCGGTCAGGGTTCTCGGAAAGGGTGCTTTTTTGCTATGGGAACATCTGCTCGGCTTGCTGATTTTGTCCGGTCAATTGTTGTTGGATGCGTTGTATCTGGTCGGACATCCGCAGCGTATTCCATGGCGCGAGATTTCCGCTAACTTGTATCGTACTGGAGCACAGGCACTGGGTATCACCGCGCTGGTCGGATTTCTGATCGGCATTGTGCTGAGTTACCTTTCATCCCGACAATTACAGACATTGGGCGCCGATATCTTCATCATAAATATTCTCGGCGTATCTATCATTCGCGAACTCGGCCCGGTGCTAGCGGCAATACTTGTCGCCGGTCGCTCCGGCTCATCAATGACGGCACAACTGGGCGTAATGAGGGTCACAGAGGAGCTAGATGCGCTGACGGTAATGGGCATACCGCACAGTCTTCGGTTGGTGCTTCCAAAAGTCCTGGCATTGGGTATCGCAATGCCGCTAGTCGTGCTGTGGACCAGCGCTACCGCCTTGATCGGTGGAATGGTCGTGGCCGAGATTCAACTGGGACTAGGTCATCAGTTTTTTTTCAGCAAACTTGGAGACGTCGTACCTGTCGCCAATCTATGGCTCGGGCTAGGGAAGGGCGTAGTATGCGGTATGATGATTGCGCTCGTTTCCTGCCATTTCGGCCTGAGAATTAAGTCAAACACCGAGAGTCTGGGAGAAGGCACGACCAATTCGGTCGTTACCTCGATTACTGTCGTCATAATCATCGACGCCATTTTTGCAGTCGTTTTTTCCAACGTCGGATTAAAGTAAGGCGATATCTCCATGACCGGGGAAGAGTGCATTGTCGAGGTCAAGGGATTACATACCCGGTTCGGCAGTCACGTTGTACACGAAGACATCAACCTTTGCGTGCATCACGGGGAAGTACTGGGACTGGTGGGGGGATCGGGCAGCGGCAAAACGGTGCTAATGCGGCAGATGCTCGGCCTTGACGCTCCGGCTGCGGGCGAGGTCCGCATTTGCGGCCTTCCCTTGCGTAGTCACGACCCTGGAGAATTGCGACAAATTCGTACCCGGTGCGGAGTGTTGTTCCAGAAAGGGGCATTATTCAGCGCGCTAAATGTATATGACAATATCGCGTTGCCGATGCGTGAATTGCGCACATTGGACGAGGACATGATACGCCGTTTGGTTATGATCAAACTAAAAATGGTGGAAATCGAACCAAAGCATGTTAACAAGATGCCCGCCGAACTTTCAGGCGGAATGATCAAACGTATTGCGCTGGCGCGCGCGATGGCGTTGGACCCCGACCTCCTGTTTCTGGATGAGCCTACCGCCGGTCTTGACCCAGAGCTCAGCGACGCGTTCGTACAGCTCATTCAGACGATACGCCGCGAAACCACACTGACCATTGTTATGGCAACGCATGACCTGGATACACTGGTGGCGCTTTCCGACCGTATAGCCGTGCTGGCTGACCAGCATATCGTGGCGCTCGGTTCGCTGAGGGACGTGTTACATGCCGACCATCCCTTTATCACAAATTTTTTTCACGGCGATCGCGGCAAGCGAGTATTGGAAAACAATCTCGACAATTTATAGGGGATAATTATGGAAAACCGTGCCCATGCCCTTGCGGCGGGTTTATTCGTAATTTTTCT
>Ga0111539_10005732_pt1 | contig 16058 bp, 13 predicted proteins | sample RhiMethybrSRZTD1_FD_79667 | JGI IMG/M metagenome (GOLD analysis project Ga0111539, IMG submission 79667) | Populus rhizosphere microbial communities from Tennessee, USA - Rhizosphere MetaG P. TD hybrid SRZTD1 (version 2) (version 2) | ecosystem: Host-associated > Plants > Roots > Rhizosphere >... | reverse complement strand
TGGATAACGCAAATCCACATGATGGGGCTGCGGATTTAATTGCCCGCTGGTCCGATCATGTACCCGTACAAAGCGCTCCAACCGGGCTTCCATCTGCTCGCGCCCCAACTCCACCACCGTTCCAGCTTCAAGATGAAGCCGCCAGGCGCGGCGGGGGGAAAGATTCATTTCCTGGATGTTCTGCTGCAGCGGCCCCAGCAACCCGCTAAAGACGACGTACTGCCGGAGCATCTCAAGTGGACTATCGTCGGGGCCTTCAAACAGGGGCAATTCCTCATCGGAAGCGGCCCGGAACAGCTCTCCGTGGACATTCAACAGCGCGCTACTGCCCCAGCGCGCCAGCACGACATGCTCCTCCAGCGTTACCTCCAGGCTCTGCGGCCAGACACGGCGCACGGCAGCAGCCCGGACCCAGGGCAACTTTGTGAACGCGTTTCGCAACCTCTCCAAGTCGACCGTAAAAAAATTTCCCCTGACCTCGTGGCGGACGACCGCCTCGATCTGCTCCCTGGTCACGTGCTTCAGCACCCCGTTGCCGCCATTGCCGCCACCGCCATCACGGCTGGTGACATTTACTTGCTTGAACGGAAAAACGGGCAACTGCACCACCCACTGGCTGATGAAGTAACCCAAGGTCAGCGCAGCCGTCACGACCAGAACGTTCGATATGAGGTCCAGCGCCTGATGGTTATCCCACATGGGCAAGCTCCAGTATCCGCAGCACCAGATCGTCGAATGAAATCCCGGCGGCTTTCGCCGCCATCGGCACAAGGCTATGGTCAGTCATGCCGGGGGACGTGTTAATCTCAAGAAAATAGGGGCGGCCTGACTTATCCAGTATCACGTCGACCCTGCTCCACCCCTCGCAACCCAGCACACGATGCGCGCGCAGTGCCTGCGCCTGAATTGACTGCTCCTGCGCATTCGTTACACCGCTGGGACAGAAGTATCGGGTGCGGCCGGAAAGATATTTGGCCTCGTAATCGTATAACCCGCTTTCTACTTCAATCCGCACCAGAGGCAGCGCCACGTCTCCCAGGATCGCGGCTGTCAGTTCCGTCCCCTCGATAAACTGCTCCGCGAGCACCATGACGTCATGTTGGGCCGCGAGGCCGCGCGCGACGGGTAAATCGTTTACGTCTTCCACCTTGCTCAAGCCGATGGTCGACCCCTCACGCCCGGGCTTTACGATCAAGGGCAGGCCAACCTCCTGTGCTACCTTCGCAAAGTCGCTCTGTTCGTTAATAAGGATATGATGGGGAGTGGTAATTCCCGCAGCCTCCCACAGCAGTTTCGTACGCCATTTATCCATTGCTAGCGCGCTCGCCATTACGCCGCTCCCTGTATAGGGAATGCCCATGAGTTCCAGTGCGCCTTGTACGGTGCCGTCCTCGCCATAGCGCCCATGCAGGGCAATATGAGCCCGATTGAAACCCTGCTGCAGAAGCTGCTCCATGTGCTGCTCGGAAGGATCAAAAGGATGCGCGTCGACCCCGCGCCGAAGCAGGGCCTCAAGCACCGCGCGGCCGCTTCTGACCGAGATCGCGCGCTCAGCCGAGCGCCCTCCCAGCAGAACGGCCACTTTTCCGAAATTCTGGTTCCTTATCATGTCGCTCATCCCCGGCAGAAAACGGAGGGGTATCGTGGGTTCATCACCATCAGGCGGTCGCTCCAATAATCCGCACTTCCGGTACCAGTTCGATGCCGGTCTGGTCTTTTACCGTGTCGCGCACCGCCACTATCAACGCTTCGATATTCGCCGCGGATGCCCTGCCGGTGTTGACAATGAAGTTTGCATGCTTGGGCGAGACCATCGCCCCGCCAACCCGAAAACCTTTCAGTCCGCACGACTCGACCAGTCGGGCGGCCCAATCCCCTTCGGGATTGCGAAACACGGAACCGGCGTTTGGCAGGTTCAAAGGCTGGCTATTGATACGCATGGCGAGCAAGTTCTTAATCTTCTGCCGCGACTCGGCCTCTTCGCCGCGCAATAATTTTAACCACCCACCCACAAACCATTCCTCGCCCGCGAGATTTCCCAGTTTCTGCTCGTCCTGCTTTCCGCTCCCGGTTTCATGCTTCAGAGCGGCATGCCGATAAGCAATTTCATAATCCATGGGTTCGCGTACCCGGAGCTCTCCGGCCCGGTCGATAATTTGCACGTGCTCGACGATTTCCCAGGTCTCGGCACCGTAGCAACCCGCGTTCATCGCCAGCGCGCCGCCGAACGTACCAGGGATACCCGCAAGAAATTCCGCGCCGGCCAAACCGTGCAGGGCGGTGAATCGCGCTACTTTCGGACATGCCACGCCAGCGCCAGCGTAAATCAATGCGCCATCGTTATCCGCCCGCTCCACCCGCAATGCATTCAGCCGGGCATGCAGTATCACCACAGTGCCCCGCAGGCCCCCGTCGCGCACCAGCAAATTACTGCCGAGGCCAACGACGTGTATTAGCTCGCCGTGAGGCAAGCCGCGCACGAACTCGGCAAAATCCGGAAGATCGGCCGGAACGTACAGCCGCTCTGCCTGTCCGCCAGCGCGCCAGGAAGTATATTTTTCCATTGCCTGGTTCGTGCGCAGTTCCCCGCGAAGCGGCCGTCGACCAAGGGTTAAATCAATTTCGGACATATCCATAAGATCCAGGATCAACCTTGCGTTGCATCCGCTACGATTGCCGTCTCCTCGTGTGTGGCAAATCCTCTTGACACGCCCGGCGCAACGCCGCTGACCGACCCCGCTCCCATCACCAGTACCACGTCATTGTCCTGAGCCACGTTAAAAATGGCTGGCATTAACTCGTCCACCGTTTCGACAAAAATTGGCTCGACCTTCCCTTGCACTCTAAGTGCTCGCGCCAGTGACTTGCTGTCGGCTGCAACCATCGGTGTTTCGCCAGCCGGGTAAACCTCCGTCAGAAGCAGAACATCCGCCGTGGATAGCACTTTGACGAATTCCTCGAATAAGTCGCGCGTGCGCGTGTAGCGGTGCGGCTGAAATACAAGTACAAGGCGGCGCCCGGGAAAGGCGCCGCGCGCCGCCATGATGGTGGCCGACATTTCTGCCGGATGATGGCCGTAATCATCGATCAGGGTAAAACTCCCCACCCCGGAAGCGTCGTTTCCGCCTAGCCTTATTTCGCCATAACGCTGGAAGCGGCGGTTAACTCCCCTAAACCCGGCCAGCGCGCGCACGATGGCAACGTCAGGCACACCCAGCTCATTGCATACGGCGATTGCCGCAAGCGCATTCTGCACGTTATGCAAGCCCGGCAAATTAAGCACGATTTCCAGCTTGCGCGTCTTGCCATTAACGCCCACCAACGCGGTGAAAAGCATTTGTCCTGCACTATGGCAAACATCGGCAGCGCGAACTTGCGCGGTTTCCGACAAGCCGTAGGTAGTAATCGGCTTGGTAATCGCCGGCATGATTTCGCGCACCCTTGGATCATCCACGCACAATACAGCCATGCCATAAAAGGGCAGATGCTGCAAAAAGTCCACGAAAGCCTGCTTGAGCTTGCTCAAGTCGTGCCCATAGGTCTCCATGTGGTCCGCATCGATGTTGGTAACGACCGCCAACACGGGTTGCAGATAAAGAAAAGAAGCGTCGGACTCGTCGGCCTCCACCACGATAAATTCACCCCGGCCGAGCTTGGCATGCGAGCCTGCCGCTTCCAGCCTTCCTCCGATCACGAATGTGGGATCCATCCCAGCTTCGGCGAGAATACTGGCGACCAGGCTGGTGGTGGTTGTTTTGCCGTGGGTGCCCGCAATGGCAATCCCCTGGCGCAGCCGCAATAATTCAGCCAACATGATCGCGCGGGGGACGACGGGGACGTTACGCTCTCGAGCCGCGACGACCTCGGGATTTTCCGGTTGGATTGCAGTAGACGTGACGACTGCGTCGGCAAATTGCACGTGACTGCTTGCATGGCCAATATGAACAGTGACCCCGAGTCTTCTTAAACGCTGGGTAGTGGCGGCATCAGATAAATCCGAACCGCTGACCTGGTATCCCAGATTGAGCAACACCTCCGCGATTCCGCTCATCCCGGAACCGCCGATACCGACAAAATGAACGCGCTTTACCTTATGTTTCATATCTCGAGCCACGAATCGAGTGGCAATCAGTGAAAGCGGAAGAAAGGAGGCCTAATTCGTTTCTAGTAGCTATCATCTCTCTGTCATTTTCATGCATGCGTCCGCCACCTCCCTGGTCGCATCAGGTTTCGCCAGTTGACGCGCCTTTATCGCCATTTCCATCAGTGATCCGCGGCTTAAGCCCATCAGTAACTCGGCCAGCATCTCCGGCGTCAACGCACTTTGAGGCAAGAGTACCGCCGCGTTCTTGTCACTAAGAAATTTTGCATTGGTCGTCTGATGATCATCCACGGCGTATGGGAACGGCACCAGAACGCTCGCCACGCCCGCCGCGCTGACCTCGGCAATGGTGAGAGCGCCGGCCCGGCAGAGCACAAGATCACAGTCGGCATACCGTGCCGCCATATCTTCGATGAATGTAACCAGCTCGCCTTCCACGCCTGCTTCTGCATAATTCTTTTTGAGCGCTTCCAAGTGTCTGGCTCCAGCCTGATGGGTAACAGCCGGTCGCGCGTCCCTTGGAATGCGGCGCAATGCCTGTGGCACAATAGTATTGAGCGCTTGGGCACCGAGGCTTCCACCAATTACCAGCAGCTTCAGTCTGCCCCTGCGAGCCGCGTACCGTTCTCTGGGCGAGGGCAATTGACTGATCGTGCTGCGGACCGGATTGCCCGTAAACATTACTTTTCCGCCGTTACTGATTGCGCCCGGAAAACCCAGCAACACTTTATCTGCGACTTTCGTCAAGATTTTGTTAGTAAGCCCCGGAATCGAATTCTGTTCGTGTATCAGCAATGGTTTCGCCAACAATGACGCCATGATCCCACCCGGAAAGGCTGGATACCCGCCCATGCCCAGGACAACGTCCGGGCGTATCCTTCGTATGACGCTAGCACTTTGCCATAGCGCCAATAACAGGCGTAACGGCAGCAGCAGCCAAGTGCCGATGCTTTTCCCACGCAAACCCGAGAATCGGATTATTTCCATGTCGTACCCTTGCCGAGGCGCGAGTGTTGTTTCCATCCCTCCCTCAGTTCCTAGCCAAACGACACGCCAACCCTTCGACGTCATGAAATCCGCTACCGCAAGCCCTGGAAATACATGTCCACCGGTTCCGCCAGCCATGATGAGAATCGTGCGAATCACGTGAGTACGGCGGAAACCCGAATAGCTGAAGGAGTTCTCTGTCTCGACGACCCCGGTTTCATATCACGAATCCCTTCGTCAACTGCCTGTTCTCCCAATCCGCACGCATGAGCACGGCCAGCGTAATGCAGCTGGCGACGATACTGCTGCCGCCGAAACTCATTAAAGGCAGTGTTAACCCTTTCGTTGGCAGCACACCCATGTTCACGCCCATGTTGATAAAAGCCTGTACGCCTAGCCACACGCCGATCCCCTGGGCCGCTAGTGCCGAAAAATGTAGCTCGAGCGCGGCGGCCCGCCTCCCTATCACAAATGCCCTTATGACCAGCCAGGAAAACAGCGCCAAGACGGTTGCAACACCAGCGAAGCCCAGTTCTTCCGCGATTACGGCAAGCAAAAAATCCGTATGCGCTTCCGGCAAGTAAAAAAGTTTTTCCACGCTGCCACCCAGTCCGACACCCAGCCATTCGCCCCGCCCGAATGCGATCAACGCGTGACTCAACTGGTAGCCCTTCCCGTAGGGATCGTCCCACGGGTCCAAGAATCCGAAAAACCGCTGCATGCGATAGGGCTCTATCCAAATGAGGGTCACCAGACCTGAAACCAAAAAGCCGATCAGTCCAGCAAACAGCTTCAGGTCCATCCCACCCAAAAACAATATGGCCATCATAATGGCGGTAATAACAACGAATGAGCCGAAGTCCGGTTCGAGCAGCAGTAAAGCACCCACTATCAGCATCACAATTAACATGGGGAGAAATCCTTTGCGAAAACTTCCCAGTTGATGCGCCTTTCGCACTGTATAGTTGGCCACGTAGAAGACAATAAGCAGTTTCATGAACTCCGATGGTTGGAGATTAACGATCCACAAGGATATCCAGCGTCGGCTGCCGTTTACCTCATGCCCTATTGCTGGAATCAACACCAGGGTCAGCAACACCACGCCCAGAAAGAAGAGTGGAAACGAGTATTTCTGCCAAAGCCGCATCGGAACCTGAAAGGCGACCAGACCCGTCAGCAAGCCTACTGCCAGATAAGCGCCGTGCCGTGCAAGGAAATGGGCTGGATGGCCATTCGTGCCTCGGCCTGCCTCAGCTATGGAAATAGAAGCGGAATAGACCATTACCAGCCCAAGGCTCAATAATAATATTGATGACCAGATCAGTGACTGATCAAAGTCAGGCAGGTTTTTTTTGTCGCGAATGTCGTACTGATAAATCATGAGTTCACGGTTGGGTGTGCCCCGGCCCGCCTTCCAGCCTCAATGCGTCGCACTGACGCGATAAAAACCTCGGCACGATGAGCGTAGTTCCTGAACATGTCGAGGCTCGCACAAGCAGGGGACATCAATACCGCGTCCCCGGCACGGGCCAGATCAAAGCTCCTTTGCACTGCCTCTTCCATTGTTTTTACATAATAGAGCGGGACCCCGCAGTGATTTATGGCGGCCCCGATTTTGCCCGCGTCGCGCCCCATCAACACCACTGCCCGAGCCTGTCGCGCGATTGGCGCCGCTAATGGCGAGAAATCCTGGCCTTTGCCGTCTCCGCCAGCTATTAAAACCACGCTTTGCATCATCCCGCTCAGCGCCGCCACAGTCGCGCCTACATTGGTCCCTTTCGAGTCATCATAGAAAGTGATACCGCCGAAAGCAGCCACCTTCTCCATCCGGTGGGGCAGCCCCTGAAATTCGCGTAAAGCGCGTAGTAAAGGCGGCAAGGGAAGCGCAACTGCCCGGCATAGCGCCAACGCAGCCAGCGCATTCGCGACGTTATGCAACCCGACAATGCCGAGTTCGCTGGTTTTCATCAGGCGCACTTGTCCCTGTGCCAGCCACGTAGTCCCGCTCCCATGCAGGAGGCCAAAATCGTTATCGCTCGCTGGCTCATCCAAGCCGAAAGTTATTTGCCTACGTCCAGCCAGCGCCATTGCGCGCACGATGGGATCGCCACGGTTCAAAATCTGGACCACCGCTTCACTTCCGCCCACGCGGGTGCCCTTAAATATTCGTGCTTTTGCGGCTGCATAGTCCCGCATTCCGGAATAACGGTCGAAATGGTCCTCGCTCACGTTCAACACCACCGCCGCGTCCGGTTCAAGACTCTGCGTCGTTTCAAGCTGAAAACTGGAAACCTCCAGCACCCACGCTTGCGGGAGTGTCCCTGAATCTTCGCGCCGCATCAGCGCATTGAGTACGGCTGGACCGATGTTTCCAGCCACCTCGACATCCATACCTGCTTCTTTCACCATCGCCCCGACCATGGCGGTCACCGTAGTCTTGCCGTTGGAGCCGGTTATACCCAGTACGATTGGCTTCGATGCGCCATGTTGCCTGATTGCCGAAGCAAAAAGCTCTATATCGCCTATTACGGGGATGCCGTCCTGTACCGCCTGCTGCAAGGATGCCTGAGTCAGCGGCACTCCAGGGCTGATAGCAACAAGGTCTATCCCGGCAAAAGCTTCCGCTGGACAGGTGCCGGTGAACAGCCGATCCAGGGGCAGAATCCGCTTCAACGCCTCCAAACACGGCGGCGTGGCGCGGCTGTCCACAGCGCGCACGTTCGCTCCCCTGCGCGACAGCCACTTGGCCATCGAGAGTCCGGTCTCTCCCATTCCAAGCACAACTGCTTTTTTTTCCTGAAAGCTCATATGCTGAATGTCATCTCAGCTTCAACGTTGACAATCCGAACAACACCAGCATCATGGTGATGATCCAAAACCTGACCACCACCTGATTTTCTTTCCAGCCCTTCAATTCGTAATGATGATGGAGCGGCGCCATGCGAAAAATTCGTTTACCGACCAGCTTGAATGAGGCCACCTGTAACATCACCGACAAGGTCTCGACTACGAAAACGCCGCCCATGATGACCAGCACGATCTCCTGCCGCACGATTACCGTCACAATGCCGAGGGCCGCGCCAAGCGCCAATGCACCGACATCCCCCATGAATACCTCCGCCGGGTACGCGTTGAACCAGAGAAATGCGAGTCCTGCGCCAGCCAGCGCACCACAAAATACAGCCAGCTCACCCGCCTGCGGGATGTGGGGAATACCGAGATATTTCGCGAACACGGCATGTCCCGCCACGTAGGCGAAGATGGCAAGAGCACTGCTTATCATAACGGTGGGCATAATGGCGAGCCCGTCCAGGCCGTCGGTGAGATTCACCGCGTTGCTCGTGCCCACGATGACGAAATAGGCGACCGCCACAAACCCAGCGACGCCAAGAGGTATCGCCACTTGCTTGAAGAAAGGCACAATCATCGTCGTCTGCGCTGACAGCTCTGCCGTTAGCGCTAGGTACAACGCCACCGCGATCGCGATCGCTGATTGCCAGAACAGCTTGGCGCGAGCGGAAAGTCCCTTTGGATTGCGATAAACCACCTTGCGATAGTCGTCCACCCACCCAATCATTCCGAAGCCAAGCGTGGTCAGGAGCACTACCCAGACGTAGCGATTGCTGAGATCAGCCCAAAGTAGCGTGGTTACGGCTATGGATACCAGGATGAGCGCACCACCCATCGTCGGCGTCCCCGCCTTGACGAGATGAGTTTGTGGGCCGTCATCCCGCACGGACTGGCCAATTTTATAAGCAGTGAGCTTGCGTATCATCGCCGGGCCAACGATGAACGAAATCGCCAGACTGGTCAGCGCTGCCAGGACCGTGCGCAGGGTGATGTAGTTGAACACATTGAAGATACGGATATCTTTCGCCAGCCACTGAGCGAGTTCTAGCAGCATTTCCACCGCCAGAATAAGACGTTCCTCTCCCGCATGCGCAAAAACATAAATGTACGCGGCGGCGTTATCATTCTGGCATACTCATCGTTTAGCAGGCTGTGACTCAACGCGTTTGACCACCCGCTCCATTTGCATGAAGCGAGAACCTTTTATCAGTATGGTGTCCCCAGTCGCCAGCAGACCTTGGACTTCGGCAATCAGCTCTTCGATTTTTTTGAAATGTCTGGCTCCGACGCCGAATTCGGTCACCGAATAGGCGCTCCACTCCCCCATAGCCAACAGCGTGTCGACGCCCGCAGCGCGCGCCTCAGCCCCTATCCGTTCATGGAACCCCCTGGCAGCCGCACCCAACTCACCCATGTCACCCAGCACCAGTATCTTCCTGCCGGTTGCTTCCGCCAGCACTGCCAAAGCGGCGCGCACCGAATCGGGATTAGCGTTGTACGTATCGTCTATCAAGATGGACCCATGTAAACCTTGTTTCTTCTGCATGCGCCCCTTCACCCCGGCGAAAGTACTTAATCCGGATGTGATCGCCGCTGCACCCACACCCATGGCAACGGCTACCGCGGCCGAAGCGGCAGCATTGGCAACGTTATGCTTGCCGGGAACCTGTAAGTCCACCTCTTGGATCCCATCAGGGAGGAGCAGCGCTATCCTGCTGCCAAAGCAATCAGCCTGATAGCGCGCGTGCACGATTGCCCTTTCTTCAAGACCAAAATCGACAACTTTTCTGTCGCCTGCAACGCCGCGCCAGAGCCATTCGTATGGATCATCCGCGTTGATGACTGCAACGCCCTGTTGATCAAGCCCCTCGAAAATCTCTCCCTTGGCGCGCGCGACTGCCTCTACTGAACCCAGCCCTTCCACATGGGCGGCGCCCGCGTTGGTAATCAACGCCACAGAAGGCCGGGCGAGTCTGGTGAGATAGCCGATCTCGCCGGCGTGATTCATCCCCATTTCAATAACGGCGTATTGATGCCCTTCACGCAATCTCAAAAGCATTAAAGGCACGCCGATATCGTTATTAAGATTCCCTTCCGTCGCGAGTACCTTGTCGGAACCATTCCTCTGCACCGAATCTCCTGCCCCAGCATTAACACACCTCAGGATCGACGCGATCATCTCCTTTACCGTCGTCTTGCCGTTGCTGCCCGTGACCGCGACCAGTGGAATCTGGAAAAGCCCGCGCCAATATGCGGCAAGGTGCCCTAATGCCAACCGCGTATTTTCCACCAGAATAAGAGGGAGACGGGGCTGCGGGTTTTTTCGCGCCCAGTCCATCTGGACGAGCGCCGCCGCTGCACCCTTTTCCATCACCTCGGCGACAAAATCGTGTCCGTCGAACGTGTCTCCCCCTAGGGCGATAAATAAATCGCCGGGCATTATCGCGCGGCTATCGGTACTTACCCGTTCAAACGATTTGTCCTCGCCCCAGCACTCTGCCTGCAATGCACGGGCGGCGGCCTGAGTAGTCATCATGCGTTTGCCTCCGCCCAACCGAACAGAGCCTGTCGGACGACCGTCCGGTCATCGAAGGGCAGTCTTTGTCCATCGACCTCCTGATAAGCTTCGTGGCCTTTTCCCGCGATCAGTACGATATCCCCTCTACGGGCGCATTGGACCGCGCGTTCGATCGCTGCCTCGCGATCCTCTTGGACATTGAAACGCGCGGTTGCACCGGAGGCGATTTCGCCGATAATTGCATCGGGATTCTCCCGCCGAGGATTATCGCTGGTGATGATGACCTCGTCCGAGAGTCGCGTCGCCACCTCCCCCATCAATGGCCGCTTGCCGCGATCACGCTCACCCCCGCAGCCAAACACGCATATCAATCTTGGCCTGGGGCGTTGCGTTCCCGCATTCTGGCTCGCACCCGATTGAAGAATTGCGCGCAGCGTAATCAATACCTTTTCCATTGCATCCGGGGTATGCGCATAGTCCACTACGATCAGAGGCCGATCTCCGCCACCGAATTGCTCCATTCTGCCAGCCACTGGCTGCACTGCCTGCAGGGCTCTCGCGGCTTCTTCCAATCCGATTCCGCTTACCAGCAAGGTAGCCAGCACGCCTAGCAAATTTGATGCGTTAAAGTCCCCTAGCAAACCGGTTTTGAGTTCCACCGATCCGCCATCGAATTCGACATCAAAATCCAGGCCGCAAGAACTTGTCTTGAGATTTCTGCCTTGCAGCACCATTAACGTTTCCTGATTCAAATCCTGCAGTTCCTTAAAGCCGTAGCCGACGACGTGAACGCCGGTCGCGGTGATGCGCCTTGCCAGGGCCGCCCCAAACGCGTCATCCATATTCAGTACAGCACACTTGAGTCCCGGCCGGAAAAATAAACGTGCTTTGGCTGCGGCATAGGCTTCCATGCTGCCGTGATAGTCGAGATGGTCCCGGGAAAGATTGGTAAGCATGGCAACAGCAAATGTCAGGCCGCTGATACGCTCCTGTGCGATTCCGTGGGAGGACACTTCCATTGCAACGCCGCAGGCTGCACGCGACAAAAAATCCGCTATTTTACGTTGCAATAACACAGCATCCGGTGTCGTATTAATGGCCGGCTCGAGCTCTCCCGGAAAACCCATTCCTATGGTGCCGATTATCGCGGTTTTCCTGCCAAGCGCAGTCAATGCCTGGGCAATCCAATGACTACATGAGGTCTTGCCATTCGTGCCGGTGACGCCGATAAGCTGCAGTTTTCTTGAAGGATGACCATAAACGTGATCTGCGATAATGCTCACCTTCGCCCGCAAACCGGATACCTTCAGATTAGGTACTTTCCATCCCGAATCCCACTCAAAGTCTTGGCTTTCCCATATGACAGCATTTGCACCCGCTGCTATTGCATTGGGGATAAACATTCGTGCGTCCTGCTTTTCTCCAGCGTAGGCGAGGAACGTATCCCCCGGCTTGATCATGCGGCTGTCGGTCACCAGGTTGCCAATTTTGACACCCAGGCTATTCAGGGGATGGAAATCAAAATGAACACGCGAGCCTGCCGCAAGCGGTTCCCGGTTTGTCTGCAGACTCATGCGTCACCCGGCGGCTTGGGCGCCGCTGTAAGTGATACCGCGTTCGTTGCGGGCGCGTCATGGGGAACGTTTTGCATGCGTAAAGCGCCAGCCATGACGCGGCTGAATACCGGCGCCGCCACCGCCCCGCCGAAATACTTGCCAGCTGAAGGCTCATCGAGCATTACTGCGATGACAAAGCGCGGGTTGGATGCAGGTGCGTAGCCGACAAACGTGGACAAATAGCGGTTTTTTGCGTAACCGTTACCTTCGAGTTTGTGGGCGGTGCCGGTTTTTCCCGCCACCCGGTAGCCATTGATCTGGGCTTGCGTTGCGGTCCCTCCCGGTTGCGCCACCAGTTCCAGCATTTCGCTCACGGCGAGGGCGGTATTGCGCGAAATCACGCGTTTACCTTCTGGAATATCATCCAGCCTCAACAGCGAGACTGGCTTCAACTCTCCTTCCGCTGAGAACAGGGTATAGGCACGCGCAAGCTGTAGAAGGCTAACAGCGATTCCATGTCCGTATGACATGGTTGCCTGCTCGATGGGACGCCAGCTGCGGTAGGGCCGCAGTTTACCGCTTACCTCCCCCGGAAAGCCCGAGCCAGTGGACGCACCGAATCCTACGTCATTGAGCATTTCCCATAATGTTTGCGGCGGGAGCGACAGGGCGATTTTTGCGGAGCCGATATTACTCGATTTTTGAATCACTTGTGAGACAGTCAGGGCACCTTCCTTATGCGCATCCCGTATGGTCGCCTTACCGATGGAAAAACTGCCGGGAGCCGTTTCAAGAACAGTGTCAGGGGTTACACCGCCTGTCTCCAACGCTGCGGCAATCGTAAATGGTTTTAGGGTCGAGCCTGGTTCAAATTCGTCGGTCAAGGCCCTGTTACGTGCGCGACCGCCTTTCATGTCTTTCCGGTTATTGGGGTTGTATACCGGCAGATTTACGAGCGCCAGAATCTCGCCCGTCTTCGCATCAAGAACAACAATTCCTCCAGCCTTTGCCTTATTGACCTCCACCGCCTCCTTCAATTCCCGGTAGGCCATATATTGGATTTTACTGTCGATTGACAGGGCAATATTCTGCCCGGGTTTTGGAGCGCGAATACTTTCAACATCCTCAACAATACGTCCCTTCCGGTCCCTAATCACCCGACGGCTGCCGGGTTTTCCCGCCAGCTCATCCTGCCAGGCAAGCTCCACGCCCTCCTGTCCCTTGTCGTCCACATCAGTAAAACCGAGCAAGTGAGCAGCCAGCTCTCCCGCCGGGTAATAGCGGCGATATTCACGTTTCAGGAACACGCCCGGTATATTAAGTTCGACCACCTTTGACGCAATATCAGGTGATAAGTGCCGCTTGAGGTATACAAAGTCGCGCCTCGGCCCCTGATGTGGGGGATGGTTTACTCCCCCGCGTGCCGTGCCGGGCGTCGTGTCAGGTTTTGTGCCTGGTGTCGCGCGGGGCGTAGCGTTCACGCGTCGGTCAATTTCGCTCACATCTACTTCGATCAATTTTGCCAACTTTTTCATCTGCTGGGGTGAGGCTCTCATATCCTGAGGACTACACCACACCGACTCGACGGGCGTACTGATCGCAAGCGGCTCGCCATTGCGGTCCGTGATCATTCCTCGGTTAGCGTTCATCTCCAGTACGCGGCTGTAGCGCGACTCGCCCTTCTCTTGCAAGAAGTCGTTGTGTATCCCCTGCAAATAGGCAGCGCGTCCGGCCAACCCCGCCAATCCGAGCACCAATAGCGCCGCCAGCAGACGCGAGCGACCGGCGGGCAGAGCGATTTGCTGTAAACGGTTCGCCTTTACCATTTCCGCGTTTCCGGTGAAATTTCTGAGTCCGCAGACGTCAGCGAGAGAATCTGGACTCGCGATGCCTCCGGCAGCCGCATATGCAGTTGCTCTGAAGCGATTTTTTCTACGCGTGCGTGCATCGCCCAAGTGCTCTGTTCAAGCTGCAGTTGACCCCACTCTACGCTCAGTCGCTGCGCGAGCGCCTGTTCATTTTCCAGTTCTACAAAAAGCTTGCGCGCCTTGTGCTGTGAAGTCACAACACTCAGCGCGCAGGCGATGAGGATTACGGTCAACAGAATGTTTATTCTGGTCACATCGGTCTCTCATTAACGGCCAATAAGTCATGCTAAGCTTCAGCTAGGTGGTGTTCAGGCGCTCGGCTACCCGCATCACTGCGCTGCGAGCGCGGGGATTTGCCGCCAGCTCTTCTGCGACGGGCCTGACGGCCTTGCCAACCACACGCAGCTTGTTTCGACTTAAACGCTGCACCTCCATTGCCCGCAGCGGCACTTCCTTCGGCAGCCTGTCGGCGTTCGCCGACTCGCGCATAAAACGCTTCACAATCCTGTCCTCTAGAGAGTGGAAACTGATAGCGACAAGTCGCCCGCCCGGCTTCAATACCTCAACACATTGCGGCAGCACCAGCGACAACTTCTCAAGCTCCTGATTGATATAAATCCTGATAGCCTGAAAAGTGCGGGTCGCCGGATTTTGCTTATCTTCCCGTTTGCGCGAACGCACCGCGGTCCCCACGATCGTGGCAAGCTGATGCGTGGTCGTGACGGGCTGCTGCGATCGAGCCGCAACAATCGCTCTTGCAACCTGTTTAGCAAACCGCTCCTCGCCATAGTTTTTGATCACCTCTTCCAGATGAGCTTGCGAGGCAGAAGCAAGCCAGTCGGCAGCGGTCTGCCCCTGGCTCGTGTCCATACGCATATCCAGTGGCCCATCCATTCGAAAACTGAAGCCCCGGTCCGCCTCTTCCAGTTGTGGCGAGGACACACCCAAATCAAGCAGTATCCCATCCACCCGATCCACATCCAATTGCCGCAAGACCTCCTGTATCCGTGAAAAACTGCTGTGAACTATGCGAAAGCGTGGATCTTCAGCTTCCAGTGCCTGCCCCACACTAAAGGCAGTCGGGTCACGGTCAAACGCTATTAACCTCCCAGATTCTCCAAGCCGCTCCAGTATCAGGCGGCTGTGCCCGCCGCGACCAAACGTTCCGTCAACGTATATACCGCATGGTCCGACTGCCAGGGCATCCACGGCTTCCCGCAGCAGGACCGGGGTATGCGCTGATATTTCAACCACGGGCTACAGCGAAAAACCGTCAAGTTCCGCCGGAATTCCATCTTTAAAAGTGAGCGCATCTTCAATTTGCTGATTCCATTTTTCGCCGTCCCATAGCTCAAACTTAGCGCCTTGACCCACCAGAACCACGTCTTTGCTCAAGCCGGCGAAGTGACGCAAAGGCGGCGGCACCAGAATGCGGCCCGCGCCGTCCATGTCCACGTCGCTTGCATTGCCGACGAGAAGACGTTGCAAACTGCGGGTTTGCGGATTGAAGCTGGAAAGGCTGTTGAGCTTTTGCTCAATCGGCTCCCATACAGAATGGGGATAAACCAGCAAGCACCTTGATGGATCCGCGGTAATGACCAGACGGCCTCCGCAGAGCGATAGCAGATCTTCGCGATATTTAGCAGGCACCGCGAGTCTACCCTTATTGTCGAGACTGATAGGTGTCCCACCGCGAAACATTGTGCTCCCTTAAATGCAGGTCGAAGTTGCCCAGAAACTTCCCCCACTTTTTCCCACTTTTGCCCACTGTAAATAAAAAAAACAGCAAAGTCAAGGACAGAAACAGGGTTTTCAATTGTAGGACAAGGAGTTAAAATGATGATCGGCGGTGACGCCAGGGAGTGGAAATACGTCGGATGCAAATAATGAAGGCGTATGTGCGCCAACCGGACGGTGCGTGTAGGAGCGGCGTACAGAATCGAGCCGCGAATGTGCCTCGGATGAATATGAAGCTTCAGCTTGTTAAGCGACGGAAAGAAACACGCTCATAATAGTGCCTACCTTCCTGGGTCAAGCCCACAATCACTTCCGGGAAACTGATGTTACCCCGGGCAAGCTCCGTATCAATCCCATGAGTCGGCTCAATTGCTCTACGCTCGTGATCAACAGAGTAAACCGCATCAGGGCGGCGTGATGGTGGCTTTGGGTACGTGTAG
>Ga0111539_10005731_pt1 | contig 16063 bp, 15 predicted proteins | sample RhiMethybrSRZTD1_FD_79667 | JGI IMG/M metagenome (GOLD analysis project Ga0111539, IMG submission 79667) | Populus rhizosphere microbial communities from Tennessee, USA - Rhizosphere MetaG P. TD hybrid SRZTD1 (version 2) (version 2) | ecosystem: Host-associated > Plants > Roots > Rhizosphere >... | reverse complement strand
GTGTGACAGCGGGAACCATAGAAGCCCCGGTATGTGGGGCCGTCGTGCTAATGCACGTCTGACAAGGGGATTCGAATCCTCGGCCAAGAGAAGCAGGACGAAGGGATTCGTCTCGGGATCACAAGCGACCAAGCGCCGCAGTGGTGCCTCCTTCGCATCCGCAAGCTCACCCAACACCGACTCAATCTGCATCGCGGCCCTCACCCCAGCGTCTATCATTCTTGTCGGCACTCGATGCGTGAGTCTTGAATCGAGAAGGATAGATAATACCAACCCCAATGGCACAGAGGCTGTATCCCTCCGTCGGTGGGGGTACTAGAGTTGCACTATGACAGAAGTTTCGAGCGTGAACCGCCCGGTGGGTTATCTGGGAAGACGTGTCCGCCGCGATAAGGATGGTACGAGCGGTCCACGGGACCGCACCCGCTTGAATGACGAACGGCTGTTCTGCCTTCGCGATCCTCAGCCGTAGCGTTACCGAGGCACCAATGGGCGGCAGGCTTCCGCTTTCAACTTTACAGTCATCATGAAGGGCAGAGCGGGGAGGATGGTGAGCGTGAACTGAACAACTTTTCTTTATTTATATAGCTACTCCTCCATTTTTCTAAAGGTATTAGTTTTCAATGTCACCATTGTCACCATACGATGGACCCTTACCGCCTTCCCCGTCGCGCGCCAACTAGTGCCTCAAAGAGCTGATTGAAATCCGCCTCCGCCGTCTTCACAAAGACGCCGCTATGACCGCCCACTGCCACAGTCATATCACCCCCAGGATACATCTATCCTTTCTGGGGCAGCCAATTGAACCCGCTAATTTTCGTATGTGACGCTGCCAATGCACTAAAGAGTTGCGTGACAGCGGCTGCAAATTGAGCCGTGAGGTCTAATACGCCTTGGGGGAAATGAGTCGTGTGACACTCGACCAGTTTTCCATCGGATGAAACTTCACCAGCTATAACGGACCCCCCTGAGTTTCAGTAACTCGTCTAGAGACTTAGCCATAGTGCCTCGCTGGCGTCATTTAGACAAAGAAAAGAGGTCAAAGTCTTGTCAGTTTGAGCTTTGTCCCGTTCGTGAAGCTTTCGCTTCAGCGCGGTAGCAAATCTCTTTTCTAACCTGGCTTTGGCCTCAAAACTACATTACCCACAGCTCGGTTTGTATACAATCAGATGAACCAGTATTTTGGTGTCGTAGCGGTGACTACAGTTGCCGTTCAATGAAGCACAGGTTGAGGGCATTCAGATGGTTACTCTACAACGGTCCACTACTCCTCAGTATCAGCACAATCCCGGCCCAGATTAAACGTGTAGACCAATTCCACCTGCCCTGCTAAACTCCCTCCCCTCTACCTCTAAGTGTTTTCCGCAAATGATGCGCTCATCATAAATGATGCGCTCATCATAGATGAGACCGGGGGGGCATGGATTCTTTCCAGGGTCCTGCATTCGTTGGACATACCAAACAGGCGCAGACCCTGATACCTCGTCAGTTCGTTCCTGGCGTGTGCCTGGCTGTCGTTCTGTTGTCGGCCCTCGTCCTGAGTGGATGGGCGGTCGGCACCCCCTTATTCACTTTGCTTTATCCTGAATACGAGAGTACCAAGCCGAATACCGCCGTCGCCTTCATTTTATCTGCCTTATCCCTGTGGCTGCTTGCCCCCTTAAAAAACACTGTGCCCCGTCGCCTGTTAGGAGTCTCATTAGGATTACTCGTCAGTGCTATCGGATTGTTTACGATGTGTGAATATGTCCTCGGGCTAAACTTGAGTATTGATGCTCTATTGCTCGATGTCACTCCTCGCAATTTTGCTGACCGATATCCAGCAAGAATGTCTATTGAGGGAGCATTTAATTTTGCCCTTATCGGGCTGGCATTGGCGGCTCTGGACCGTCCCGCAATCCGAGGCGTGGTCCTCTCTGAACAACTGACGCTCGCGCCGTTGTTTGTCTCCATTTTGGCCATCGTCGGTTACCTGTACAGCCAGCAATCACTCTACAAGATCGGTCCTTACACCGCGCTCGCTCTCCCCAGTTCACTACTCTTTGTTGGACTGACGGCCGGCATCTTGGTCTCGCGCTCTGATCGCGGCCTCATGTCCACACTAACGAGCCAGTCAGCTGGTGGTGTGATCCTTCGTAGGATACTGCCCGTTGCCCTCGGCACACCGATTCTTATCGGTTGGTTGCGTTTGCGAGGTCAGGAACTCGGCCTTTATGATCTGGGATTTGGGCTGGCGCTCTTTGCCGCCTTGACCACACTCTTGTGCACGATCTTCTTGTGGCGTTTTGCCTCTTCCTTGAACCGTGCCGATATGCAACGGACTCGATCAGAAAATCGGGTGCGAAGACTGCTCTGGCAAGCCGAAGAGCGAGAACGAGCACTCAGAGATAAACAAGCTCAGCTGGTCCAAGCCGCGAAATTAGCGAGCATCGGAGAATTGGCCACTGGGATTGCGCACGAAGTGAACAATCCGCTCAATAATATCGGTCTCGTTGTTAGTAATGCTCTTGATTCCCTTGGAGCGGGAAAACCAGCGGAAGTGATCGTGCCTTGGCTACAAGTCGTGCTAGAAGAAGTCCGACGTGCTGCCGCAATCGTGGCCGGGGTACGATCATTTGGGCGAACGGCACCCTCGGATTTCAAGCTGATAAATGTGAAGGATGTTATTAGAAATGCACTAGCGCTGATCTCCGAACAGTTCAGGTCACGCCACGTACAGATTCAGGTGGATCTTCCCGTAGACCCTGTCCCGATACAAGGTAACCAGGCTCAGCTTGAGCAGGTCTTCCTGAACCTCTTTATCAATGCGGGTGACGCTATGGAGCAGGCTGTTGAACGAATCCTCACCGTTTCAGCCGACCTTTCTTCCTCCACCATTGTCATTATCGTCCGGGACACCGGTTGTGGTATTCCAGATCACGCTCTGGAACGAATTTTCGACCCGTTCTTTACGACGAAGCCGGTCGGGCAAGGAACCGGTTTAGGATTATCGATTTCCTATGGCATCATCAAAGAACATGAGGGAGATATCCGGGTACACCAAGAAGCTGCCGGCGGCACGTCATTCATTATCTCATTACCAACATGCTTGCAGCCCGCGCCTAATCATTTGAGTTCTGAACATGAAAGTGTTCTTCCTCATTCTTAGCATCAAACGTCTTTGTCTAACCATTAACCAACCGGATTGATGGTAATGTAGTGCCCCAGAATCGCCGACGAACAGCGTCTTGGCGTGGAGTACCGCGCTGAAGCTTCTCACGTTCAATCATGGATCCATTGGTCGTACTTGAAGCGCCTAGCCGTGGTCCCAATCATGTGCATCGTGCTCTTACGGGCATCAGCATCGTGGCCTTCCAACACATAGCGCCTATCACCTACGCTGCCGAACCACTGGACATCAACTCGGCAAAGGCAGACGAACTAAAGGCATTGCCCCGGCATTGGTGATGCCTATTCCGAAAAGATCATCAAGGGCAGGCCATACAAACGGAAGGATGAGTTGGTACAAAGGAAGATCATTCCAGCAGCCACGTACGACAAGGTTAAGGATCAGATCGTCGCGAAACAGAAATAACCCAAAAGTTAATGGTCATGTTCCCAGCACTAGTCCCATTAATCGCCGGCCTGGTCCTTCACGGGCAAAGTCGTCGGCGTCATTGACGGCGACACCATCGACGTGATGCACAATGGCCAGCAGGAGCGCATTCGGCTCAACGGAATTGATTGTCCTGAGAAGCGGCGCTGGATGGACGCCGAGGAGAAAGTGACAAGCTGCTGAAGGCCTTTAAAGTGTCTGAGGCCATGCACGCGCAGCTCGTCAAAAGTGCGCGGCGCCATCAGGATGGCCTGACCGATCACGTGCGCTATATCCTCGCGCAGGGGTTGAAATATCAGCAGGCCCTGGATGCGAACGAGGATCGCGTGCTCCATGAGATGATGAAGCCGCATCACAAACTCCCTGACCCAAAAAAGACTCGATCTCTTCCGTGAAGGAACACCGGAAGAGGGCAGCGTGATTGGTTCCAGCCAGGGCGCTGGACCGCATCCGAACGGCCCTAGTACGATGGGCGGACCTGCTTCAACAGATCCGCTCACGCCGCACACTGAGACATCGCAAGGCAAGGTTCTCCGTTCGTCCATGGCAAGGGACATTGTGCGTTGTCGCACAAGGTGCTGATCGGCAAGACCGTCAAGGACGTCATGTATCCCCACATCTGGACACTCGCCCTTGCGCATGACGGTAACACCCCCGGACAAGCCGTTAAGAGGCGATTCGCCTCCGCCTGATCGGCCAGATACCCAAGGCGGCCAGGCGGTTCCTGATACTTCTTGATTGCCACCAGATCTTGACGAATGCCTTTGCGTACCAGTTTACGGCTTCACAGTTTTTCCTCGCTGCGGCTGCTCGGTACATCTACGACTACTCTCGATCCATTGACTTGTACATGCCTTCCCCAATGGATGCCTACGCTGAATCACGTCCCTCCTGATTTGACAGATTGCTCCATAAGCCCATCTCGCATACCCTCACAGTACGGACGTCCCAAGAACGCCTGTCCTCTTAGTCGCGGTCTGTGTCACAATCGTGGAAGGACATCATGGCTCGAATCCTTATTGCAGAAGACAACGAAAAGTTACGCAACTTATTAGGTGAGGCGCTCGTATTACAAGGGCACTCGGTGTGCGAGGCAGAACATGACCGGTTGGCGATCCGGTCCTGGGATCAAAGCTTCTATGATGTGCTCATCACCGATATGCAGATGCCGTTTGCCGACGGTCCCGAAGTGATCCGCACGATTCGCCATAACCATCCGGAGGCGAAAGTCATCGCCATGTCGGCGGACCCACATATTCTGGCCTCGTTGGAACAATCCGCACTCACCACTCCGCAGTACAGCTTTACCAAACCAGTGGACATCACGACGCTCCAAGCGGCCATTGAACAACTGGAACAGGCCGCAACGTAGAAGCCCCCCCAAGTTGTTCAAACAGGATACGGCCAGCATGAAGATCCGGTGGTCGTAGCTCCCGCCATCCCTCCTTCACTCGCCTGTACGATAAAGAGAAGGTGGGAAAGGCAGTGTATATTGAACCAGTGGAAACACCTAGAGCCGTGTAAATGGAAACAACCCCTTAACTACGGGCTTCTCGCAGAGGTTTTCTGAACCTTGACCTAAGCCCTGATTGACTCCCTAAGCAGCAACCATGCATGACCTCTGAATGAGGTTCATCATGACAAAGCCCTGTCACGCAGACGTTACAGGCCGTCTCACAGCGGTTGCCAAGTCTTAGGTGAGCTCGGGATTCTCTATCCGACGGCTTCCTGGGCAAGCCCATGAATTGTCTGACGCTGATGGCAGAATGTGCGCGGCTTGTTGCGGCGGTGAGCAGATGTGTCACGAGTTCTTAATAAAATCGACGGTCGGCTGGCTTCCCTCAATCTTGGCTGATTTCTGTAGATGGTAGGAACAGACCCTTGATGTCGGGTGAGCAGCATTGTGAGAAGTCTGTGGATGGCTATGGGGGATTTCTAAACAGGCCATGCACATTTACCGAAAGACATTTTCTCGACAAATCATTTCACAAAACGAGCCTTGAGTGTACCCCGAGGTACATTTTTGCACCTCCGTAGTACATTTCCCGCAGCGTCGAAGACCTCTCCACTTGGTCACGTTCGCAGGCAGTAACTTTGGCGTCTGGAGTGCGCGGTCCACTCGGAAATGCCTAGCGTGGTATTAATTTCGTTGCACTAGAAGCAATCGTCCTCTTAGCGGTTCAGGGCAGCTGTCGCCTTATTGGCGATACGGTATCAAATGCGCCTTCAACGTCGCGGGCCAACTAATGCCTCAAAAAGTTGATTGAAATCCGCCTCCACCGTCTTAACAAAAACGCCGCGATGATCGCCTACCGCAACAGTCATATCGCCTCCAGAGTACATCCATCCTTTCTGGGGCAGCCAATTAAAGCCACTGATTTTCGTATGCGAAGCTGCCAATGCACTGAAGAGCTGCGTGACTGCGGCCGCAAATCGAGCCGTGAGATCTAACACGTCTTGGGGAAGATGAGTAGTGTGAGCGCGGTACTCGATTAGTTTTCCATCGGATGAAAATTCGCCAGCTATAACGACGCCCTTGAGTTTCAGTAACTCGTCTAGAGACTTAGCCATGGGTGCCTCCCTGGCACATTGCTTTATAGACAAAAAAAAGAGAGTAAAGTCTGGTCAGTTTGAGTGTCGTCCCGTTCGTGAAGCTCGCGCTTCAGCATAGGTCCAAAATCTCTTTCCTAACTCGGCTTTGACCTCATCGCTAATTTACTCAGGGCTGGTTTGTATACAGTCAGTTAAAGTCGTATTTTCGTGTCGCAGCGGCGACTACAGTAGCGTAAAGGAGAAATGGTGAGGATGGTGACTGTGAATTCACAAACTATCCCTTACAAATAACTCAGTCTGGCCTTAATTCAAGGTTGTACGCAGCATACGCCTTCAAGACCCACGCTGCCGCCAGTCACTCAAGTAAAAGCAATCAAACCCGCCGAAAAAGTTTTTCGAGCATGCCATCTTTCATGAGTGCATGACAGCGATACGTGCACCATCTTCCTTCCTGACCTTCCTGATGTCTTTGGAGATCACATTCCCGTTCGCTTAGTCGGGATTGATGCGCCTGAGATCAAAGGACAGTGCCAAACCAAAATAGAACTGGCCATGAAGGCAAAAGATTTGTTGAATCAAAAGCCGAAACAAGCACACGTCATTCAGTTCGGCATAAGGCGCATGATAAATACTTTCGGGTGCTCGCGGAGCTAGTTGCGGATGGTGAAGAGTTGAGGGACCTATCACTTAAGCACGGCCTCGCTGTCCCATATAACGGAGGAACGAAAACAAAGGACTGGTGTGCCGAAGGCCCGTAAGACGAATAGAAGCGGAATTATATTCTGTTCGGACGGAAGAGTTGTCTGGAGCGAGATTATTTCCGCTAAGAACTGGATGACGCCAGTTATGTCTCGTACTGTCATTTTTTAGAGTCATCAATCTGCTTTTTCAAATGTTCGTCAATCTGTTTAAGGCGAGATAAGAGACGTTGACGTTCACTCGATAAGACGTTGCTTCCCGCTCGGTCTACCTCCCGTCGAATGACGGCACGTGTCACAACCGATAAGAAGACTTGAGGCACTACAGGTTTTTGGACGACTGCATAAGCACCTTCTTTCAAGACTTCGGCTTCTAATGCATGCGTTCCATAACCTGTCAACATGACGACGGGAATATCTGGTCGCGCGGTTTTGCACTCCTTAAAAAAGTCCATCCCGTTCAATCCATGCATATTAAAATCGCTGACAATCGCATTGTATTCGGTCCACTGAATTAGCCGAAGGGCCTGTTCAGCGGTGGGAGCGGTGTCGGCGGCGATTGCGGGTGCGACTTGTTCTATCAGGGCAAGCAAGTCCATTAATAAAGCTGGATCATCATCAATAAGGAGTATGCGGGCCATTGCACAAATGTAATCGTGGGAAGAGAGGGCGAGAAGAGGATTGACGATAACAGTATTAGGCTGTCGCCAACCATCAATCCTCTTCCGACCACGAAGAAACGGTTCGCTGGTGAGGAAGGATGGCCAACCTAGGAGGACTTGGCCGGCCATCACGTTCAATGGGTGTGAAGCGCACCCACTCGAACGTCTTTCTCCCTCATAGTCGTTATAGACCAAACTACCTAGGTATGTACAGCCTCAGAAATGGCAATAAGAAGTCCGACCCGCACCTACGGTAGTCTTTTGAGAGCTTTTCAAATATTTTTGAAGCCTTTTTATTTGAAGCCTTTTCATAAGAGCTGTGTAGCTCAGGGACTCTTGGCCTGTCCAGACAGGGCGACCCAGGGGTGCAACAGTACAACGCTATTTAAAGACACGGCATCGGTTGTTGGCTGTCTTAGCTATCAGCGTCAGGGCGAAAAGTTATACGGATGCACTGAGGATTATCTTGTGGATAAGCCTACGTTCGGAAGTACAAAGAAGGCTACACACAATGCAAGTAGCACCTTGCACATTATTTAGGCATTGTAGTTGTTGTTTGGCGACCGCAAGATATAAGTCAATATCTATTTGTCGCTTGGTGGACACTAAGGCCTGAACCATTGGGTCGGAGCGACTGCGAGGTTGTGCATAAGCTCTCTGCCTAGCAGCACCTCCTGAAGCCGCATGGTGAACGATCAGAGATATTGTAGAGCGGAAACCGTCAGGAATAAAAAGTTCATAGCCCCACGCGTTAATCCCATGCCTTGGTCGTTAGCGCATAGGCCTAACAGCGAGTGGCGTATTGGCAGCTAGGATACGGTGGGACGTCGTTTTGTATTTGGTTACCTGCTCGATCTTGTGGTCCATACTGCTGACGACCTGTGTTGGAGCCGCTATAGGGGTAGGCTCCATAGCTGGGAGTATCCTGTTCTTGTCGAGGAACTCTATCACCGCCCGCGCAGCCAACGAAGAAGACTGCCAAAAGACCAATGAACAAGGTAGATTGTCTTCGCATCCACCGACTCCTTTCTTAGGCTTGGCTCGACTGACACTCCATCATACCCCCGAAGGCCTAGCCATTACTGTAAGCGGCTGGCGTACGTGAACGTCCGGCATGGATCGACGATTCGGATTGCGATAAGACATAAATGTTCTTAATTCCGTTGTCCTTGCATTTCGTACACTGCTCGTCGGTTATCTATGCGTCCAGACCTGGTCGAGGGCTCAATTGATGGGGCTGCCCTTCGGTTCCTAGTCTGGGTAAGGGTCGATGTCTTCATAGCGGAAAACGAAAGGAAATGAAGCATGAACGCGAAATTTCATGCGCTTGCCAACCGGTTGAGTCAACTACCGGTTGCGATTGGAGATAAACAGGGCAGAAATGGCTTGGCGGACTACTTGGCTTTTATTCCGGCCGGGCGACGAGGGGTGACCGTCATACTGGGCTTCGCCGAGTGTTTAGTGCAGTAGAATGCGCCGCTGGTCTTATCTTGACTAACGCCTGCGGAAGACATGCAACCATATACACAACAGGGTGACATAGGATCGATCCTCCGAATAAAGGGTTGCAGTACGTAGATCAGTGTACATCGTCCCTTCCTGTCGTCAATCTTCCTCCTAGCCTTTGCTCCGACGCTGTTCGTTAGTCACTGTTAGCCGCCGTTATCATGGCAGTCAAGAAATCGGATCGTTCGCAAGTTCCGAGTTCACCTCTCCAACACCTCTTGTAGGAAAGCTTCTAATGAACGTCACCACTAAACAGACTACTACTGGGTGTAAAAACTAAACGTCCGAAAATCCGCTGTCCCGTTCAAGCAGCATCGCAACGTGACATGATGGGCCGTTTTGTGGGACCCGGGTGTAGGAAGATTCTGCAAGAGTGGTGCGCCACGCTTGCAAGACAGCGATGCTACGGCCCACCGGAAAGCGTCATAGCTAGCGATGGATAGCCGTTTTACAGAATGAAGTTATGTCATTATTGGTCTCTACCCCGTCATACGTAACGTGTTGAACGATATACATAGTAGGGATGAATAGCTTACCATGCGCTCCTTGGCTTACTTTGAATGCCCTGATCCATTATCCTAAGGAAATTCATAGGAAGGATGTTTATGGAGGAATGCACGGAGGCCGCACCACGACATGACATACCACACACGTCGCATTTACTGCTGGTCGATGACGACCCAGCGTTATTAGACGCCCTTTGGGGAACCTTGGACACGCGTTTCGGGCATTACACGCTAGACGTGTGCGATTCGGGCGCAAGGGGATTAGAACTAGCGAAGCAGCAGCACTACGACACGATTATCGTCGATGTCAACATGCCGGGTATGAGCGGGCTTGAATTTCTAACCCAGGTCAAACAAGTGCAGCCACAGGTGCCCGTATTGGTCATTACCGCGCATGCCGACAAAACGGTAATGGCCAGAGCCTTTGACGGAGGAGCCGCCGACTTCATTCCTAAGCCATTTGATAGAGATGACATTGTGCAGGCCGTACGACGCGGTTTGGACCTTTCCCGTCTGCAATCAGTAGCAGCAAATCTCGGAAGTCGGTACCGGAATACCTTACAAAAACTCCTCATGGTTCGACAGGAATTACAGCAGGCCGCGGTGCAGCGATTGAATAAGCAGACTTTCTAAAGAAAGCTCACGGTATTTGGGACATATAGCACCAGGCGCGGGGAACGGTAGCCTAACGAGACGCTAGCGACAAGACCGCTTCATTTGGTTACAGCCTTCATACCAACCCGGCGTGGTCTCCTTGTGCGAGCAGTTGCTCCTTGACCAACCGCTCCGCGTTCAACCAGTCATCCGCCTCCGTCACTGCTTGACGTTGAGTGTATAGTTCATACGCTTTTGCTGCGACCCGCCCTCTGAGCTCGTCTTCGCTAAGGAACGCCGCCGCGCCGCCTTGGATGGTCGCGTCTTTAGCGGTCATCGTAGTCTCCGTCATCGGCTGTCTGGGTAGTCCGCCTTTTCGTGTCTTCGTCTCTTGTTTCTTTGGGGTGTTTGATAGGGGTCTTGTCATCAGCCTCTCCTTGTTACAAATGAAGTCGCATGAATATATGTGTGCTGCTTATCAGTCGCCTCTATAGACGTTACGTTATCTCTTGTGATGAACATTGAGTCTGACGTGGCAGTGGGGACGCGGGGGCGGAGGAGGGAGACTCCTATAGGCAGCGGGTTACTGACGTTCATGCCGGGTCCCGGTGATAGAGTCTGGCCTCCCCCTGTCCCTAGTTTAAAAATTTAGAGTTCCCAAGGGACACGCTGCACGTCGTTTGTATATCTAACTTGAATGGCCTGGTAGAGCAATCCAGTACCTTTAGATGATTTAAAGTACCTAGATGGTAAGGCCAAATATCTAGGAGCGGCTCTCCGCAGTAACCGAGCATTTAGTTCGTGGGTAGAAAAAGATTTGGGCAGCAGCCGGAAAGCCTAGTGTGTGCCGCCACCCCTAACAACCCCAGAAAGTTCCGCGCCGTCGCTGATAATCACTAGGCCGTTTCTTTACAGACGTGGAGCAACGTAACAGCATAGGGCTTCCCCCACTTTGAAAAGGCTGCATAATCGTCAGGGTGTTGAGCCGGATCACAAATAACGAGGCCGAACGTCGAGAGGCCCCCGAATATATTAAGTAAATAGGTCATGACGAATACATCTTAAAACATCCTAAAATCCGTCTCCGCGTTTAACTCGCATCCCAACGTGATGTGACGGGCGGATTTTGGGGGTGCCGGGGGTGCAGCATTGGTGTGTTAAGGAGAGAGACAAACAAGGCGAGACATGAACAAATAGAGACAGGTTTAACCGGACGGAGAGGACACGATTGGACCGACTGAAGAAACCGCGATTAGAGAAATTCGTCACAGAATACTTTCCGCCTGCCTATGCCCCACATGCAAAGAACCTATACATTTTTCGATGCCGTTTGCTTCACAACTTCTCGCCCGCCTACTTCATCTTGACTCACGCAAAGCCCCAACTGCATCTCGCAACAAGCCCGATTGGCGACACGATGCTCAGCGAATGATGTTTTCTTTGAAGATCTGAAAGCAGCGGCCACGAAGTTTTTCCATGGGGTTGAAAACGATAGTGGTCGACAGGACGTAATGAACGCTCGTCTCAGTGATGTACGTAATGGCGAAGCAATTTATTATTAAAGGACGGCAAGGCAAGGAATTTCCCAAGACTAGTTCACGCCCACAAGTGGTCACCCTCACGGCCGGCCGACGGCGAAACAATCGCGAAGGATCTTCGTGATCACCATAGCCCAAAAAATGACTCCCTGGTCAAATCGAAACAGCGCAGTGGCTCGCACGAGAATGGGTGCCTAGCACGCAGTAAGGACTCAAAGGCAGCATGGGACAGAGCACAGGACCGCAACTACGTCGGCGCAAGGGGGACTATGGTTCCGATGCGTCATTTGCGGAGAGGAGTTTCATAGACAACCGAGCCGGATCAAACGCGGTATTACGAAGACCTGCGGCAGATTCGAATGCATCAGCCAGAATGCCTGCCAGACCCAGGGTCCGGGCCCTATCGTCTCAATGGAGCGTCATTTCTAATGTGTCGTTTGCGGCGAGAAATTTTATCGGAAACGTAGTCTTATTGAACGAGGTATTACCAATACATGCGCAAGTCAGCTTGTAAGAGCAAATTGTTTTTGGGCCCCAATTCAACTTCTCGCCCTGTTTCGCTAGATTTGCAACGGCGCAGTGCCTTAGGTCATGGAAAACAAAGTTCTGAATTCTCTGCTCGTTGCATAGCTGCTGACCCAACCGCTATGTATGCGTGATCTTCTTTCCAAACAAAATTCGCAAGGCATTGGCGTGGAGGCAAAAAAAAGAGCTGAAAGTCGGGTCAGTTTGAGCTTCCTCCCGTTCGTGAAACTTCCGCTTCAGCACCGTTCCAAATCTCTTCTCTAACCCGGCTTTGGCCTCATCGCTACTCTGCCCAGAGCCTTAGCTTGTCCTCAATCAGAGAACTCGTATTTTCGTGTCGCAACGCCGACTGCAGTAGCGTTAAAGAGGAGGAATGGTGAGTTGCATGAGGCAAGGCCTTTCAAAGAAGCTCGCTGTGTTCGCAATAATGACTCACTTTTCTCACTGAACGGGCATGGGAGGAAATCGAGACCTCTAAATCATTCCCCCTCTCGAGACAATAAAAGCGCTTCTATAGCATTCTATGCGGACGAAGGGGTTCGAGCAGCAAGGCAAATGACGGCTCGCACTATGTGCACCTTCCACTTCGCTGTCCCGTCGTTTTTGCCTCCGACGAATTTTTCAGCGTATGGATGGTGATTGATCCTTGAATCCACAGTTTCCGGCTCTTGATGAAACAACCTCGATTCACGATTGTAAGACACCAGGAGCAAAAAGGTTATGCGGATGGTCTGTGGATGATCCTGTGGATAAACTCCTGCGCGACGTTCAGATTGGGCTTCTCACAAGCTAAATAGCACCTTGCACATTATTTAGGCATTGTGGTTCTCGTTTGGCAACCACAAGATATAGGTCAATATCTATCGTGCTCGTTTCGAAAAACGGCTGAAACCTTCTGAGGAGAGGCGAGTGTTGAGCTGTGCATAAGAGCTAGGGATGGCCTCGAGGCTGGTATGTAAGCCCAGTCCCTACATGATCTGATCGCAGCTTTTTTGACCCTAATAGGGGTCACAGAGGTTCTAGGAGTTCACATGGAGTATGTCAGGATTGTAGGGTCTTAAAATACCCTACGTAAGCTTACACTCCCGACTGTGTCAGGTTGATGGACTAGGCTAAAACGGCTCTAGTACTTAATCGTACCTGCGTCATTTGGATTATAGAGGGTTATCGATGGCGGCTCCGCTCATGCTTGTCGATGACGATCTACTCGCCCTAGCTAGTCTTACTCACCCTTCGACATCATCTCCCACCTGCCATTGTTGAGGCATACGCGGACCCCACTTTGTCGCTGCGCAGGCTCCAAAAATCAGCTGTTTGCCGTGGTGATGACGGAGTTTAATATGTCGGACATCAATGGCTTTGGGTTATTTAGGTGGGTACGCGAAGCCGGGCGTCAGATGCGGCCTTCATCGTAATGACCGGGGACAGTACCGACAGCATGCTGATAGAAGGCCTATTGTTCGAGGTGTTTGGCTTGATCGATAAACCCATCAACCGCCTAGCCCCTACTGCCCTCATTCAGCAAGCCATCGACTGCTATCGTTCCGCCAAGAGGTCACAGAGCTGCGGCGAATACTTGTCGATTCGGGGGTACGCATGGAGGGGGTCATGCCAGGCGTGACCTCACAGCCCGAAAAAATGGTCCAGCCACGTTTGCTCTATTGATGTCCCCTCTCTCTTCTAATAGCCTGCATATTTTATGTACTCACCCCCTCGTTGGCCACTCCGGCGATGGTCATAAGAATTCCCCGGAACTACGGGAGCAGCTATGGTCTTTGCTGAAGGACGAAAAGTAACTTCTCTCTGCAGCGGCACGTCGCATAACTTCCAGCGAGAAGCGTCGTCGGGGCCGACTAGAAATGCCGATTCCAGTAAGAGCATTCTAAGAGTCAGATCGGCTTCGGCACCAACCCGCAAGTCCGTGCTGAATATGTAACATTTAGAGATTAGCTACGGATGTGTTACCGGGGAGTCTACTGGATAGCAAAGGAACATTAGTCAACCACGATTTCTCACCCTTACGTGCAAACTATCTGCGCTCCAGTCAGAAAGAGTGAGAAATGTTTCTCCCCTTCCATACCAATCCACCTAGACCCGTCGCCAATAAAAGAAGGGACGATGGTTCGGGAATCGTAGGGGTCGAACTTTGCACCGCCTGCGGTTCTCCATAAATAAAATCGTCCATAACAACGTTCTCGAATCCTTGTGCCGCGCCCGTCAAGGGACCATTCCCGTTTGTGATTCGCACGCGTGCCACCCCGTCGGCAAATCCTGAAACACCGAGGAAGGAGAGACCTTGGGGGGCGGTTGGGACGAAAAACGTTCCTAACGACGTGTTACTGGCATTGAAATATTGAATCGAAGTTGTGTTAGCTAAATCGACATCAGTAAAAACGGATCCGAATCCATTCACTGCCGCCTGAGTGTTACTCCCCGGTACTACGAAACTTACATCCACAATGTTGCTGCCCAATGCGCTGAAAAGGCGTTGTGGACTAAAGACGGTAAACTTAGGGGGGAACTGGGCATTGATATCACCAAATCTCACCGGTGTGTTCGTAGGATTAACGGCGTTCGCACTAACTTCCAAGCCGCTACCCGGGGTTGAGAGAATCACTCCCCTCGGAGAATTGACGTTGAAGAAATTCCCCGGCAAATTGTTAGGCGCTGAAAGATTGTCAGGCACGCCATCCCAATTGATTTCCCGGCGGCCCGATGACAATGACCCGGCTACATTCGGATTCAGCGAACCCCCGAGGTCGGTACGAAACGCATCGACTGCCGATTGAATGTCAGCGGCATTGGCTCCGCTAGCCTGTTGAACGGAAACAGCATACGACGGAGGGACGATCACTAGAGCCATTAACAATGTGAATACCGACGTGACTAATCTGCCTCGGGACATAAGACACCTCTATGGTTGTTGATTCCGTGCAAAATTATGTTATTTAGCATTGGACTCAACCACAAGGCTCTAAACGAGAGCGTGGGCTGTAAGGTTACGACTTATAGTATCTGTTACCAGGTATATATACCTTTCCTGGGCTGGACAAACGGTGCAACACTGGTATCGATGTTTCTCTTGGTAGGAAATGAATTCAATGCAGACGTACGAAAGTGTCGTCGGATCACACTTCATGAAGTCTTAACCGAGCGGCCCGCCCGGGAGAATGGTTCTTCTTTGCGCGCCTCGTGAATGAAATGTCCCCACGACTCGTCCTGTATTGAGCGAGCACCTATGCTTTTTTCTTCCAAGTGATTCATCTCCCACACACCTGATCGTAAGCGAACAGCCGTGCATGACGGCATAAGGCATGCATTCTCGTCCATCATGCTTAGAACAGCTTCATTTGGGGAGGCTTCATCATGCCGCACGTAATGCTCGTTGACGATGACCGAGAGTGTTTGCTCGCTTTATCTAATCGGTTGAAATTTGCCTTTCGCGGTTACGGGTTGAAAGTTGATATCGCCGATGGCGCGGCCACGGGGTTGATTCTCGCGCACGAGGGTCACTATGACGCACTCCTGGTAGATGTGCTGATGCCCGGCATTAACGGATTGAAGTTTGTCGAACAACTACGACACACGCAGCCTAGAGTTCCCATTATTATGATGACTGGAGGAGATGTGAATGCCTGTGAAGAGCAAGCTGCGCGTCTGGGGTTGATGGCCTGTCTGCCGAAACCGATCGACTTCGTCCAGCTACGCCTTTTGGTTCATGAGGTCCTGAAGGATGAGAATCAGAGGGTAGGAGGACGCCAGAGGGGGGGGACGCCAGCGACTTCAGCGACTGACTATGCTCAACGGCAAACGCCTCCACGAACGTCCAGTAAAGATCGTCCGCGGGGAATCTCCCACTCTTCCACGACGAGCCTAGCGGCTTCTC
>Ga0111539_10005728_pt1 | contig 16068 bp, 21 predicted proteins | sample RhiMethybrSRZTD1_FD_79667 | JGI IMG/M metagenome (GOLD analysis project Ga0111539, IMG submission 79667) | Populus rhizosphere microbial communities from Tennessee, USA - Rhizosphere MetaG P. TD hybrid SRZTD1 (version 2) (version 2) | ecosystem: Host-associated > Plants > Roots > Rhizosphere >... | reverse complement strand
GTCCTCGCCGCTTTCCTGCGTGATGAAGCCGAAACACTTCGCATCGATGAACCACTTGACTCGACCTTGTGCCATAGCTCGAACCCTTCCTTCGGGGCGAACCCCGGTTGTCTCGTATTCCGGTCACCGAAGGTGTTGCCCCGCGAAACCCGAGAGCAAACAAAAACGCCGCGCGAACTGGATCCTCGCGCGGCGTGTGTCTCGCTCTTGTTTCTGAAGACGAGCTACCAAACCTTGAGCCAACCAGAACCAAAGCCAGTGTCGCACGCGAAGCGGTTCCGGTCAATCGATCCGGCCCGCAGTGCCGTCGGCGCCCGCGACGTATAGCGAGGGACGCTGGGCGACCGTCGAACGGTCTAGACGGTCGCCCAGCGCAGAAAGACGCTGCCGGCGGTGAACCCCGCACCGAAGGCAGACAAGACAACGCGGTCGCCGTGCGCGAAGCCCCCGCGTTCGTTCCACTCCGAGAGCGCGATAGGAATCGTCGCGGCGACCGTATTGCCGTAGCGATCAAGATTGATGATGACGCGATCGAGACCGAGGCCTAGCCGCTTGGCCACCGCCTCGATGATGCGCCGATTGGCTTGATGCGGGACCAACCAGGCGAGATCGGCGGCGGTCATGTCGTTGCGCTTCAGGATTTCCTCGGTCACTTCGGCCATGCCGATGACGGCGGCCTTGTACACCGCCGGCCCGTCCTGCACGACGTAGTGCCGTCTCGCCTCGACTGACGGGGCGCTGGCTGGCTCGACGCTTCCCCCGGCCGGGATGTAGAGAGATGATTCGCCCTCACCGTTCATGTGACAGACGTAGTCGACAATCCCGACCGACTCGTCCTCGACAGGTTCGATCAGGACCGTGCCGGCGCCATCACCGAATAGCACAGCAGTGGCGCGATCCTCTGGATTGACGACGCTGCTCATCCGATCCCCACCACAAAGCAACACCCGGCGTGCGGCGCCCGACTCTACGAGCTTCGTCGCCACGATGAGCCCGTAGACGAAGCCGGAGCAGGCCGCGGCCAGGTCGAAGCCCCATGCATGGATCGCTCCGACCTTTCGCTGGACCACCGCAGCCGTTGACGGGCACAGTCGATCCGGCGTCATCGTGGCGACGATGATGCAGTCGACGGCCGCCGGCGAGATGCCGCGGGCGTCGAGGCAGCGACGGGCCGCAGGCACGATCAGGTCTGACGTGCCGCCACCTGACGCGAAGCGGCGCTCGGCGATGCCGGTGCGCGATTGGATCCACGCGTCGGTCGTGTCCAGCTGCCGTTCGAAGTACGCGTTGGGGTAGACATCGGGCGGAAGGTAGTGACCCGTTGCAGTGATCGCAGCGCGCATCATATCTCCCGTGATGGTGGAGTGCCGACGCTTATGACAATGGTGAGAGCATGCGTAGCGATGCGGGGTTGTGTCACCTGGCCCACAGTCTACACGCACCGGACGTGGGAACGCGCAAGGTTGCCTTCATCCGCGTCCAGTACACTATCCCGTATGGTCAAGGTCAACCTTACCGGGCCGTGGTGGCTGGCGTGAGTGAACCCCTGAATCGTTCTACGTTTCCCCGCGCGCCCGAGGAGGTGCTCCTGCCCACGGTCGAGACCGTGGAGCTGGAGGAGGAACAGACGCTCGAGGCGTGGGCCGACGCGCACCCCCACGAGACAGTCGCGTTGCAGATGGTCTACGACCATCGCACGATTTCTGCCCGCTATTGCCCGAGTTGCCGGGAGCTGAGGACGTTGCGCGAGGAGATCCCATTCTTCCGCCGATATCTTGAGCAGCCAACCTGGAGAATCTGGCTGGACGTCGTTGGCTTACTATCGGCCGCACTACTCTTGGCGCATTGGGCGCTCTGGGGACTCTAACGAACGGCGTCCCGTCTCACGCCTCATACTCCTGCGTCACCTCGAGCTGTGGATCGCCGTCGGCGTCGAAGGTGACGGTGATGAGGTTCGGCCGGCAGCATACCGTACAGTCCTCGGTGTAGACCTGCCGCGCGCCACCGCCGGGGTCTACGAAGGTTTCGTTCTCCTCGCCGCAGAACGCGCAGGCGTAAATCACGGTTTCTCGGCACTCGAGAGTATCCCATTGCTCTCTCTGAGGTGCTCGGCGAGCTTCCGCGTCGCACAACGGCATGCGCTGGGACCACGTAGAATCGGTTGCGAGGCCTTGGCGGAGTCGTTGGTACGCTGAGGTCACAGGAGAGATGATCATGGGGGACTCAACAGTCGGCGATGCGGCGATTGCGGTAGTTCGACGGAACACCGAGGAAGTGCAGGGGAAAGGCAACTGGGGCCTGTTCGAGGAGCTATTTGCCGATGATTTCGTCGACCACACTCCGCAGCCCGGCACGACACCCGATAAAGACGGGGTGCGGATTCTGTACAAGCGCCTGCGGACCGCGTTCCCCGACTTCCGTCCCGAGATCCACTGGCAGGTGGCCGCCGGCAATCTCGTGACCACCTACAAGACCTATCACGGCACTCACCAGGGAGAGTTTCTCGGGATTCCGGCCACAGGGAAGCAGGTGAGCTTCTATACCGTCGACGCCATGCGGGTCGTCAATGGCAAGATCACCGAGCACTGGGGTGTCGCGACGCTGCTCGACCTGATGCAGCAGCTCGGTGTCGTCCCTCCTCTCGGACGTCAGAGATGACGAAAACGCGGGACGTGAGCCACTCCGCTAGGAGAGCGTAATGTCCGAGTTTCCCGAGTGCCTGCTGATCGTCACTGCCGAGGTCGACGCCGCGATCGGTCAGCTAGCGGCGCCGACTCGCTACGATACTTCGTGCGGGACGCAGCAGCCGCTGTGCCGGCCGCTGGACGGCGCTCCCCGCTCCGCTCGAGCCCGAGTGCCGGCGGTTATGTCTTGCTCTTTGCGAGCGCCTCGGCGCACGCGGTGGCTAGACCGTCGGGAGCCGTCTTGTTGCCGCGCGGCGTGGCCCATCCACCGGTTTCGATGAACTGCCGCTGTTGCCAGGACTCGATCTTGTGAAACTCAGCGAGCTTGGCGGCCGCACCCGGCTGCTGCATGAAGCTCGCTACGCAGGAAGGCGTGAGGGCGACGACGACGGCGGCGTTGGTCCGTTCCGCCGCCATGCGCTCCGCGGTGCTGCCGAGGGTCCAGCCCAACCAGCTGAAGCCGACGACCATGGTGACGATGGAGCCGACGACCGCACCCCAAGCCGCAGATTTGAACCACGGTACTTGCAGGGTCATGTGACACCTCTCCGGTTCTCGAAGTAAGACTTCGTCGTGCGGTGAAAAGCACCCGCCGCCGGGTCGCTCCCCAATCGATGATCATCGGCGGCAGAGCTTTGATGCATGAAGACGCGCTGACATCTATCGTTCCCGCAGAAGCGCTGGGAGACGTCGGGAAGGTCGGCGCCACAGATCTGACACCTGCCCATGTGTGGGTGCGCCGGCTCGTGCTACCAGCGCCCGCCGCGCGAGGATGCGCCGAAGCCCCGCGAGCTGCCTCCACTGCTGTTGCGAGGACCGCCGGCCGAGGCCTTCTCCACGCGCAGTTGCCGGCCATCGACGTCCTTGCCGTTGAACTGCGCGATCGCCTGATCGGCCTCTTCCGCCGTCGCCATCTCGACGAAGCCGAAGCCGCGCGAGCGACCAGTGTCGCGATCGGTCACCACGGCAGCCGATTCGACCTGCCCGGCCGCCGCGAACACTTCACGAAGCCGTTCCGTCGATGTGGAGAACGCGAGACCGCCGATGAACAGTTTTTGCGCCATGACCAGCTCCTTTGCTGCTTCCACGCTGTGAGTTCATGCGCTCCAGACCGGCGTGAGAATGGTTGCTGGAGTCGTGGCCTGGCGAAGCACTGGTGTACCGGAAGCAACGAGGCGCCAAGCGATTGAATAGTAGCATAAGTTATATAAAAAATAAACCATATATAACTTAGCCACGTCGGGCGGTGTATACTGAGTGCGCCTTCGCCGTTGTTGGTAGGGTTGACGCGTCAGGCGTCGTGGCCGCGGCGATCAGGTCTCGCAACCGTCATACCTGCGCCGCTTGGCGCACCCACTCGGACCGCTGTGCGTGCTTTCGGCCATATGCCGCTTGGACCAGGCGCCGCGGGTAAGGGAAGAAACACATGGCGAAGCTCATCCAGATTTGCGCAGCCGAAAATGATCTGTTCGGACGACGCATGATCTCTCGCGCGCTGCTGCGACCGACGCGCCTCGTCGCCCTTGTGTTCGGCGTGGCGCTTCACCTGACCTCCGTCATGGCTCACGCCGATGTTCCGACTGTCGCCGACATGACCGCGTGTAATCAGGAGGCGCAAGAGGGGTTCCGAGACCGTTCTGCGTCCCCGACCTCGAAGGACCAGGCTGCCGCGAACGCTGCTCGACGGGGGCGTGACGGCACAGTAACCGGGACGGTCACGCAGTCCGAGCATCCTCAGATCGATGGGATGGATGCCGCGGGGTCGACCGACGCCGAGTATCGCGCGGCGTACCGTGTGTGCATGCGAAAGAGGGGCTTCTAGCAGGTCCGTTCGCTGTAGAAAGGCGGGTACGTTTCATGTTCGAACACATCATGCAGCTAGGCCCGATGCTCGTTCTGGCCGGGCTGATAGCCGGATGGGTCAGTGAGGCCGCCTCACGAGCGGGAGGCTATGGGTTTGTCCTCGACATGGTTCTAGGTCTCATCGGGAGCGTGATCGGAGGGGTGATCGCCTGGAGTTTCTTCTCGAGCGACATAGGCATGCTGGCGATGTTGCTGATCGGATGCGGCGGCGCAGCCATCACGATCGCCGCGCAGCGGCGACTGTGGCGCGCCGCCCTCCTTGCAACATGAGGCATTGATTCGACGCCAGCTTCGTCTCGACACTCGCTGAGCTTCGTTCAGAGGCTCATTTGGCCGCGCCGATCGAAACGGCGAAGTTGACGGTCTCCTCCCGATAGGGTGAGGGGATATATGCGAACTCGAGCCGGATCTGTTTCAGCCGCTTGTCCTTCAAGGCTTCGGTCGGGAACTCCAGGTCCAGAGACTGGATGGCCTCTTGCCCGGGATCCAGGCGCTCGCTGCTGCCGTACGCGGCGAACTTGAAGGTCGGCTCGGTGCGCCCGTCCTCGAGCTTGATGGGCTGTCCCTGAGCGTCGATATAGAGAAGCTTCCCGTCGAGCAACCGCACCGTCTGCTTCGCCGACGTGTTCTTCAACTTGAGCATCCCCGTGAGCTTCGCCGCGGTGACGATCCGGTCGGAGCCTTTCTCCACCCGCTCCGCGACCTTCATCTCGCTGACCTCGCCGGTGACGATCCCGGCCTTCATCTGCAACGACGCCGGCGTCACCGCATACGTCTTTTCCTCGATCGCGGCAGCCACCGCCGCCGGCTGCTGCACGGGGCCGAGGGTCATCCAGGCGACGAGGGCCACGAGCCCCGCGCCCAATCCCCACCGCCAGTAAGCATCCTTCTTTTGGACAGCACGCTCAGTGGCGAAGAACTTGCGTTGAGCGACGATCGGGATCACCGCCACGATGAACGCAACGACAGCAGTCGCCACGATTCCAGCTCCCGGGTAGAACCCCAGGGACCGAAGCAGCCAGCTCCCCCCGATGCTTCCAACGAGACCCAGCGTGAGGTCCCAGTTCAGCCCATAGCTTCCGCGCTTCACAATCCACCCGGCCAGTAAGCCGGCGAGCACTCCCGCGAGAATCCACGTCAAGAAAGTCATGACCTCTCCTCCTCCGTTATCTGGTTACGCTCACTCGCATCACTTCCCCAGCACCGTCGCGCGCGTTGCGCCGTCTCGCGATCTACGACCATCGGACGGGCGAGACCTCAGCCGCCTCGCCGCCGGAGCGGCCCTCGGCAGATCGCCGTTTTGTTGCACGAGAAGGGTCGCGAGCATTTCGATCGCCCGCGGGTCGAGGGCCCGGTCGTCGATCAACACCTGCACGGTGGAACCCGCCAATCCCCGGACCCGCTCGGCCGCTGCCGTGGAGCAGACGATGACGTCGGCTCGCCGTACCAGGCGACCCAACGCGGCGCCCTCGGCGGGGCAGACCCCCACGACCTCGATGTTCGGCAGATTGGCGTTCGCGATCGAGTGCTCCAGGTTGTGGGCCGTCTCGGCAGTGGTCGAGGCGACGCCGACCCGTGTCCCCGGCGGGTACTGGGCCAGGCTGTGGAGGGTCTCGAGATGCGCCTCGGCGAGCAGCGCGATCACTGGAACCCCTTTGCCCTTCAGAAGGCGCTCCACCTGCGGGAGGTGACAGAAGCTCGTGACCGCCGCCTGCCAGCGACCGGCTTGCTTCGGTCGCCGCGCGACCGCCGCCAGCTCCGCGAGGAGCATCTTGTCGACGCGGACCGGTAGGTGAGCCTCGAGTTGTCGGGCAAAGAAATCGAGCTCCGACGGACTGCACTCGATCAGCAGAACCTCGGCCGCCCCGCGAATGGCGGCAGGCCGGACACCGGCCAAGCTCAGAACGCTCACCGACAGATCGTCGGCCGTCATCCCGAGGGCCGCCGCCCGGATCACCGTCTCCCGCAAGAAGGTCTCGCGGAGGTGAGGCGAGGGGCGGGTGGGCGGCACGGGCGCCACGAACACACCCTTCCCCCGCCTCGCCTCGACGTACCCGCTTCGCTTCAAATCGTCGATGACGCGCGCGACGGTATTCGGATTGACGCCGAGGAAGCCGGCCAGCTCCCGGATGCTGGGCAGTGCCTGGTCGCGCGGGACGCCGCCCGCCTCGATGGCGTGGCGGAGCTGCTCAGTCAGTTGACGCCGGATCGGGATTGGGCTGTGCCCGTTTATCTCGAGGTTCATCGTGGTCCTCATGCTGTATTACTAGATTAGTACACCAGAGCTACTCAGCTCGTCAAGGTGTACTACTTAATTGGTACACAGGACTGCGAGACCCCGGCGACGCCTCCGCGGACGCCAGGAGGGCCGTGAGATCGTCTCGGTTCACGACCTCCCTCTCGATCAGCAGCTTGGCCAGCGACGTGAGAACCTCTCGCTTGGCCGTCAGGGTCTGGCGGACTCGCGCGTGGGCGGCCTCGAAGAGGTTTCGAATCTCGTCGTCGATCCGACGGGCGGTTTCTTCGCTGTACTCTCGCTGCGCCATCGACGGCACGTTGAGGAAGAGCGCCTGGCGGGGCGACTCGAACGTCGCCAGCCCGAGCGCGTCCGTCATCCCATAGCGGGCGACCATGTGGCGCGCCATGTCGGTCGCCCGCTGGAGATCATCCTGGGCGCCGGTCGAGATGTCGCCGAAGACGAGCTCTTCCGCCACGCGACCGCCAAGCAGCACATCGAGTCGATCCAGGAGCTCGGCGCGTGTCATGAGATACCGGTCCTCGGTCGGCTGCTGCTGCGTGTACCCGAGCGCGGCCACACCGCGAGGGATGATGGAGATCTTCGCAACGCGGTCCGCGTGCTCGCGCGACTCCGCCACCAGCGCATGGCCGGCTTCGTGGTAGGCGACGATCTCCTTTTCCTTCGGGTTGATCACGCGCGATCGGCGCTCGAGACCACCGACCACGCGGTCGGCGGCCTCGTCGAAGTCCGTCAGATCCACCGCCTCCTTGCCCGTACGGGCGGCGTGGAGCGCAGCCTCGTTGACGAGATTGGCCAGATCGGCGCCGACGAAGCCGGGCGTCCTGGCCGCCACCGCCGAGAGATCGAGCCCGGGGGCCAGCTCGACGTCACGGACGTGCACTTTGAGAATTTTCTCCCGGCCTTTCAGGTCGGGGCGGTCGAGGACCACTTGCCGATCGAAGCGACCGGGCCGGAGCAGCGCGGGGTCCAGGATTTCCGGCCGGTTCGTGGCGGCCAGGATCATGACGCCCATCTGGGTGTCGAAGCCGTCGAGCTCCGCGAGGAGCTGATTCAGGGTTTGCTCTCGCTCGTCGTGGCCGCCCACGATCGGGCTCACACCTCGCGCCTTGCCCAGCGCATCGAGCTCGTCGATGAAGATGATGCTCGGGGCCTTCTGCTGGGCCTGGGCGAAGAGGTCACGGACGCGCGCGGCCCCCACGCCGACGAACATCTCGACGAAGTCCGAGCCGCTCAAGCTGAAGAACGGCACGCCGGCTTCCCCCGCAACGGCCTTGGCCAGCAGCGTCTTCCCGGTGCCGGGCGCGCCCACGATGAGCACCCCTTTGGGGATCTTCCCGCCGAGGCGTCGGTACCGATCGGGGTTCTTCAAGAAGTCCACGACCTCCATCAACTCGCCCCGCGCCTCATCGATGCCCGCGACGTCGTCGAAGGTGACGCCGGTCTTGTGCTCGACGTAGACCCGCGCCTTGCTCTTGCCGATCGTCATCAGCCCTTGCTGCGGACCGAAGCGGCGCATGAGTAGGATCCACACGCCGGCGAACACCACTGCGGGAAGGATCCACGAGAGGAGGGTGGAGAGCCAGGTATTCTCCACGTGCCCCGTGAATTTGACGTTCGCCTGCTCGAGCTCGGCCACTAGCCCGGGATCCTCGACGCGCGCCGCCACGAAGCGGTGCGTGTCACCACTCGATCGCTTCAGCTCCTCGATCTTCTCCTTCGGGAGCAGTGTCTCGAGTCCATCGGTGGAGAGCGTGCCGCTCACGGTTTCGCGGTCAACCGTGAGGTTGCTGACCTTGCCCTTCTTGGCCAGCGCTTTGAACTCGCTGTACGACAGGGTCGCGGCCCGAGGCCCGAAGAGCGGGAACTGAAAGACGAGAATCGCAATGAGGGTGATCGCGAGATAGCCGATCGCGAACTTCCGCTGTCTGAGGTCCATGCTGGCAGGCCCCTATGCCACCGGCGTCGCGACAGCGTCAGGTGATCCTGGCGCGCCCGCCTTCACGATGCGGTGAAGGACCCACCCGCTGGGGTCTTGCCCACCGACGCGGTCGGCCTGCTCGAACAAGCTGAGCCGGCCCTTTCGCGGAAGTGATGGATATTCCGCGAGAGCCGCGTTCAGGCCCAACAGGGCGGCCGCCGCCGGCAGCGGCGCCTCGATGCTGTAACGCGCCAGGATCCCCCGTCTCTCGTTGTAGAACTCCATCAGCCACCTCATCTCGATCTCCTCGCACTCTCGTCATCCCGTTGTCAGCGGGAATCTCGTCTCGCCTGTTGTCGCTGCCCGCGGGCGCGGCTGTGAGCCTGGATGGCGCTCGCGCGAGTCTTGGTGAATTGCCGAGCGCTGAGTGTTTCACGCGCCGCCGCGCTCGTGGCCTCCTGGCGCTGGGCCTTGCGAGCCTCGGCTTGCTGACCGGCGGCGGCCTGCGCCGGCGACGTCTGTCGCTCGGACGCCTTCGTGCTCCTCGTCTTCGACGCTGTGCCTGGGCCGCCCGGAGTCGGCTGGAGATTCGCCAGACGCATGGGGTTGGCCCTCCTTTCAGGGGACTTCTGTATTAGTAGAATAGTACACAAGAACAATATCAGCAATGTGTACTACTCAAGTGGTACACTCCCCTTGCTGGCCAATTTCACCAGCCCGTTCATCACCCCCCGGACGAAAGAGGAGGCACCCGCACCATGGCTCAGGTAACCACGACGAAGCTGCGACCGGTCCCGAACCGCGTTCCGGCCGGCCCGATTGCTGCGACGATGAAACTGCGTCCGCTCCATGACCGCGTGCTCGTCAGGCGCCTCGAGGAGCAGGACGAGAAGCGCGGCAGCATCATCATTCCCGATACCGCGAAGGAGAAGCCGCAAGAGGGTCAAGTGATCGCGGTCGGGACCGGCCGGGTGACCGAGGACGGCAAGAAGCTCCCTCTCGCGCTGAAGGAGGGCGATCGGATCCTCTTCGGCAAGTACTCCGGCAGCGAGGTCAAGCTCGACGGTCAGGAGTACCTCATCATGAAAGAGGAGGACGTTCTCGGCATTGTCGGCTCGTGAACGAGCGGCGCAGCCGCCGCAACCATTCGCGCACACTCGAGAGGAAGGATCGTTATGCCTAAGCAATTGCTATTCGCCGAAGAAGCTCGCGCCGCGCTCTTACGCGGCATCAACACGACCGCGCACGCCGTCAAGGTGACGCTCGGGCCAAAAGGGCGGAACGTAGTCATCGCCAAGAAGTTCGGTAGCCCCACCATGACCAAGGACGGCGTCACCGTCGCCAAGGAGATCGAGCTCAAGGATCCCTACGAGAACATGGGCGCGCAGATGCTGAAGGAGGTTGCGTCCAAGACCTCCGACGTCGCAGGGGACGGCACGACGACCGCGACGGTTCTGGCCCAGGCCATCTTCCGTGGCGGTCTCAAGAACGTGACCGCCGGCGCGAACCCGATGGCCCTGAAGCGGGGGATCGAGCAAGCGGTCGACACGGTGGTCGAGGAGCTGAAGCAGATGTCCAAAGCCACCAAGGACAAAAAGGAGATCGCCCAGGTCGCTACGATCGCGTCGAACAACGACAAGACCATCGGCGATCTGATCGCCGAGGCCATGGAGAAGGTCGGCAAGGACGGCGTCATTACCGTCGAAGAGGCCAAGGTGATGGAGACCACCCTCGAGGTGGTCGAGGGCATGCAGTTTGACCGCGGATACCTCTCGCCCTACTTCGTGACGAATCCAGAGCGGATGGAAGTCGTGCTCGAAGATGTCGTCGTCCTCATCCACGAGAAGAAGCTCAGTGTGATGAAGGACATGTTGCCGTTGCTCGAGCAAGTCGCGCGCGCCGGGAAGCCGTTTCTCATCATCGCCGAGGACCTGGAAGGCGAGGCGCTGGCGACCCTGGTCGTGAACAAGCTGCGCGGGACGCTTGCGTGCTGCGCGGTCAAGGCGCCCGGCTTCGGCGATCGCCGCAAGGCCATGCTGGAGGACATTGCGACCGTGACCGGCGGTAAGGCGATCACGGAAGATCTCGGCATCAAGCTCGAGAATCTCAAGCTCGATGATCTCGGCCGCGCCAAGAAGGTGATCGTGGACAAGGACAACACCACGATCATCGAGGGCGCCGGCAGCACCAAGGAGATCCAGGGGCGCATCAAGCAGCTCCGAGCGCAGATCGAGGAGACAACTTCGGACTACGATCGGGAGAAGCTCCAGGAGCGCCTCGCGAAGCTGGCGGGCGGCGTCGCCGTCGTCAAGGTGGGCGCGGCGACCGAGACCGAGATGAAGGAGAAGAAGGCGCGCGTCGAGGACGCCCTCAACGCGACGCGGGCAGCCGTCGAGGAGGGGATCGTGCCGGGGGGCGGCGTCGCGCTACTCCGCGCGGCGGATGCGCTCGACAGCCTCAAGCTCTCGGGCGACGAGGGCACCGGTGTCAGCATCGTGCGGCGTGCTCTCGAAGAGCCGATTCGGCGAATCGTCGAGAACGCCGGGCTCGAAGCCTCCGTGATCCTCGAGAAGGTCCGGGCCACGGTCCCGCTCACCCGTGGCTTCGACGCCGAGACCAATGAATACGTCGACATGATGGTGGCGGGCATCATCGATCCCACCAAAGTCGAACGGGTCGCGCTGCAGCACGCGGCGTCGATCGCGTCGCTGTTGCTCACCACCGAAGTGATCGTCTCGGACGTCCCCGAAGCCGGGAACGCCGCTCAGGCGCCGGGGCACGGCGAGGAGTTTTGAGCCACGCGGCGGGGCAGGCCGACCAACCGGCGGACAGCGAGCCGGAAACACAAATGGCCGAGTCTCGTAGACGTGCACGATGGAGAATGGCATGGTCAGATGTCTGACTTGCAGGCGCGAGCTCAAGGACGAAGCGCAGAAATTCTGCAACGAGTGCAACCGTGGCTATGGCAAGAAGCCGGGTCAGGGCACACCTGCCTCGCCGGGTAGAACTGCTGCCCGAAGGCGACGTAGGCGCGGGGGCTAGGGGTCGGGGGCAGGCCGCTGAGCCTTCGCTTCTCGAGTCGCGGCCTGCTCTCAATTCGGAAACGTTGTGGACTTCCAGGGAGGTTCTTCTCATGGTGAGAGAACTCAGGTGTGCCGATGTGATGCCGGGCTGCAGCTTCGTGGCGCAAGGCAACGATGACAGCGACGTCATGAAGAAGGTTGCCGCGCACGCCAAGAGCGTTCACAAGATGGTGGCGATTTCGATGGGTGTTGAGAAGCAGGCGCGGGCAGCGATTCGCGATGCCGGAGCTGATTGAGCTGCGTCCTGAGGCGGGGAGGGTCTCGGTTGCTGCCGCCATACTCGCTCGCGTCCGTGTGATCAGGTCGCCGTAGTAGCGCGGCGACGGGACTCACCCGATAGGCGTGTGTCGGCACTGGCGTGAAGTTGCATACGACGAGTTCGATGTCCCCGAAGCCGGTTCCAATGCGGCGGCCGAGGTGATTCGGCGCTATGTCGAGAGGACGAATCCCGAGGCGCCGAACCCTAGGCCGCTCGACTAAGGCCCAGCGAGGCTGCGCCGGTGAGGCCCAGCCGCCGCATCGGCCGCGCCACCGTACAGCGGGGGACGGCCTGAACACGAGAGCGCGCTAGCCGGCTTCAAGTAATTTCGACCGCTTCATTGGCCTGTTCGTTCGTGTTGGACCGCGACAGGGAGGGCGAATGCATCGCTCTCTCCGCAACATCATCCTGCAAGATTCGCTTGGTCAATACAGCACAGACTCCGCAGAGCGAAGAGCGTATTCCTGTTACAGGCCCACTCTGACGTCAAGCGGGCCCGGAACGATAGTTCACCACCATGCAGTTCACCATTCGAGGGGGAAATGAGCATGAAGCACGGATTGTCTGTTGCGATTCTTGCGCTGTTCGCCGTCGCCTGCACAGGCCCGGCCGGTATCGCAGGTCCTCAGGGTTCCACGGGCGCGGTAGGCCCGCAGGGATACACCGGCGTCACGGGTGCTCAGGGTCAGCCCGGCATGACCGGCGCTCAGGGCCAGCCCGGCATGACTGGGGCCCAGGGCCAGCCCGGCGTGATCGGCGCCCAGGGCCGGCCGGGTGTGGCAGGTGCTTCGAATCCGGCGCCTGCGGGTACGAACTGGACCTCGTTGAGGGACATCATGTTCGAGCACAACCGGGCGGAGATTCGGCCGACCGAGATGAGTAAGATCGCCGAGATCGCAGCCTATACGAATCAGAATCCGTTCGTTCGTCTCGGAATCGACGGCTCGACGGATCTTCTGCGCGGAACGAATCAGTACAACGCGGCCCTGAGCCAGCAACGGGTCGGCAACGTTCGTGAGGCGCTGATCCGGGCCGGCATCTCGGCTGACCGGATCGAGACTGGCGGATTCGGGGCTGAACGGGCCAAGTGCAACGACGCCAACGAGCAGTGCAGCCAGCGCGACGGCCGAGTCGAGGTAATGGTTCGCCCCGCTAGCTAGCTTAGCTGGAGGATGAACGGTGATCTTGGTGGCCGCGGTTTCGCTCGGCACGCAGCCTGCGCTTTTCGGGGACGCAGTACAGGATGCGCAGCCGAGCACGATCGCGCGTCCGGCCCCTCGCGCCTTCGGTGTGCGCGGCGCATTTCAGAGTATCCGCATCAGATAGTTGGCGATGGGAACGTGGGTAGCGTTCGCGATCGGAGTGAGCGGCGCGCTGCTGCTCAAGCTGTTCGCGCTCCAATTCTGACGACCACGGCCTGGCCCGACCAACGGCATGCGTGGCATCAGCGGGTCAAAGGCGTGGACGTCAGGGGACAGAGAAGGAGAGTGTCATGTTGTGGACAGTCGCGGTGATTCTTTTGGTGTTGTGGGCGCTCGGTATGGGCACTGCGTACACGGGCGGCGGGTTGGTCCATGTACTGCTGGTGATCGCGGCCATTGTCGTCGTTTACCAGTTTCTGGGGGGCCGCCGGACCATCTGACGGCGCCGCATTCGACGTGCACGGTCAACCGCAGCAGGAAGGCGTAGTGAGGGAGCGTGGAAATCCCGGCGACAAGACAACGACGAGTCGCCGGCGAGTAGGTCGCGTTGAACCCGTTTCGTGAGGAGGATCCGACTATGCGGTACGGTATTACGGTCTCGGCAGCGATCTTGATGACACTCGTCGTTGCGGCCCCGCTTGCGGGCGCAGCCGACGAGAAGGGCCAGACCACGACGCAAGAAGCCAAAACGATGGTGAGCGATAGCTGGCTCACCTCCAAGACCAAGATCTCGCTGTTCGCCGACGAGCGGGTGAAAGGGACCCAGATCAGCGTCGACACCGCCAAGGGCGTCGTCCACCTCCGTGGCAAGGTCGACTCGGCCGAAGCCAAAAGCGCCGCCGGCGACATCGCTCAAAAGGTCGAGGGCGTGAAATCCGTGAAGAACGATCTCCAAGTGGTCACGCCGACGGCCCGACAGGCGGTGGACGCCAACGATAAGGACATCGACAAGGCCGTCGAGACCCGCCTCGCCAAGGATTTGCAGCTCAAGAAGGTGGATGTGCGCACCGATGCCGGTGTCGTCACATTGACGGGTCAGGTGGCGACGATAGGCGCGAGCGCGAAAGCCTCCGAGATGGCGCGGGCCGTCCCTGGCGTGAAGTCGGTCAAGAACGAGCTCGCCTTTGCAAAGTAAAAGACTAGAGGTCTGAAGGCGGAACGGAAGAGCAGCCGCAGCGCCCGTCGTTCGGCAGCCACGCGAAGGAGCCGAGGCGGCGGGCGCACCGGCCGCAAGACGCTAGAATTGCTCGCCTATTGACGCTTCGGAGCCCCTTGAGCTAAAATCTTGCTGCAACGAAGACCGTATCGAATCCCCGCTTATTAGGGGGGCGAAACATGGCCAAGGAAAAAAGCGCGCCACTCGATCTCAGGACGTACCTTGCGAAAGCCCGCGGCGGAACGACGAGGGACTATCGCAAGAGGGCCCCGATCTTCTCCCAAGGCAGCGCCGCGGACGCGGTCTTCTACATTGTGAAGGGCAAGGTGAAGCTGACGGTTCTCTCGACGCGCGGGAAAGAGGCGGTCGTCGCCATCTTGAACAGCGGGGATTTCTTTGGTGAAGGAAGCCTCGCGGGACAGCCGCTCCGTATGGCTACGGCGACCGCGATGACGGAGTGCTCGATCCTTCGAGTGCAAAAAGAAACAATGGTTAGGATGCTTCACAATGAACCCGCATTGTCAGAGCTCTTCATGGCGTATCTGCTGTCTCGGAATGTTCGCATCGAAGAGGACCTGGTTGATCAGCTGTTCAATTCCAGCGAGAAACGCCTGGCGCGGATTCTGTTGTTGCTGACCCGCTTCGGCAAGGACGGGCAGCATGAGCTCGTGGTACCCAAGATCAGTCAGGAAACCCTCGCCGAAATGATCGGGACCACGCGGTCAAGGGTGAGTTTCTTTATGAACAAGTTTCGGAAGCTGGGCTTCATCGAGTATAACGGCGGCCTGCAAGTTCACAGCTCCCTCCTGAATGTCGTCCTCCACGACTAGGAATCCACCCTCCCGCGGAAATAGCCAAGCCTGCCGCCATCACGAGCGACCTGCCAGGAGGTTCGACATCCGCCGCTGATACTTCGCCTGGCGCTTGCTGCTGATCCCCGCCGCGCGCAGCGTGTCCTCGGGTGTGACGGTCATTTCTTCGCCACACAATCGAGAGGCGGCCAGCCCCGCTACCTCGCGATCCAACGTGAGGGCGGAAAGCTTCACCGCCGTGTTGAGCCAGAGTAGGAGCTTGGACCTTCGGGGGTTGAAAAAGCCTTCAACCTGACATTGCGGCTCGGGAGGATCGGGTCGTCGCGGTGTGGCCACTGCCTTGCTCCTGTCGATCCCCGCATCGCACCTGGGTTGAGGATCGCTGGATAAAGCCTAGCCGAACGCTGGGACGCGCGCCAGCGACAAGCGCACTACCTCACAAGGGCGGTCGCCCTCCGTCATGTCGCGCAACGCAAGTGCGGCGACAGACTTAATCAACATCCCGTCAACCCGCGTTCCTCGGTCGAACAAAGCCGCCTCCCGCCCGAATAGCCAAGCCTGAGCAATTCTGACCAGACATCACGGACTGACGGGCCGATACTGCGGTGCCATGGACATGCCTCGGAAACTCTGGAAATGGTGCGCGGCTCCTGGACGCTTCGGACGGCAGACCTGAGCATCGGGACCCCCGTGAGTCGGGAGAGTTTACCTGCTGCCGACATCTGGGAGGCGTCCAATGAAGGTTGAAAACCTCCGGCTCCTCATCCGGGAGAAGCTCCAGGACGGGCGTCTGCCTCACGAGCGGATCTCGAGGGTGCAGTGCGGTCCAGC
>Ga0111539_10005724_pt1 | contig 16076 bp, 19 predicted proteins | sample RhiMethybrSRZTD1_FD_79667 | JGI IMG/M metagenome (GOLD analysis project Ga0111539, IMG submission 79667) | Populus rhizosphere microbial communities from Tennessee, USA - Rhizosphere MetaG P. TD hybrid SRZTD1 (version 2) (version 2) | ecosystem: Host-associated > Plants > Roots > Rhizosphere >... | reverse complement strand
GGCGTGGGATCGCCCGCCTGCCGGAGACGCAGGAGCAGGCGCTCGACGCGCTCGCCGCCGACGGGGTCCTGACCGCCGCGCTCGTGCCGGTGCTGGCGGATTCGTATCGCGCGGTCCGCCGCTCCGAGTGGGACGCCTACTCGCAGGGAGACGAGACATTCGAGCAGCAGGGCCACTTCTCCAAGTACTGAACGAGGTCGCGCTCGTCGACCAGCACGCGCACGGGCTCCTGCGCGGCCGGCCGACGCTCGACGAGTTCCGCGGACTCTTCTCCGAGAGCCCCGATCCGAAGCAATGGCCGCACGTCGCGACCGGCGTCACCTACAGGCGCGCGATCCGCGAGCTGGCGGAGTTTCTCGGCTGCGAGCCGGTCGAGGAGGCGGTGCTCGAGCGGAGGAACCGCACCGATTTCGACGAGTACGCGGCCGCGTTGCTGCGCGCGACGAACACCGAAGCGATCTACGTCGACGACGGGTACCCGACCGGCGACGCCGTCGACTGGCCGGAGTTGGGCGAGCTCGCGGGTTGCGAGTCGCGGCCGGTTCTCCGGCTCGAGGATCGCGGTGAGCGCGCCGCCCAGGAGACCGCCGCCGCCCGGGAGGGCGGCTACGTCGCGCTGAAGACGATCGCCGCCTACCGCGGCGGGCTCGACCGCGTCTCAGAGCACGTCGTCGCGGCGCTCGAAGCGAACGAGGCGACCGGTGAGCCGCTGCCGCTGCAGGTGCACTGCGGCTTCGGCGACTCCGACCTCCACCTCTGGCGCGCCGACCCGAGTTTCCTCAAGCCCCTGATCGAGCGCTTCCGCGCGACGCCGTTCGTTCTGCTCCACTGCTACCCGTTCGTCCGCGAGGCCGGGTGGCTTGCCCACGTCTACGGCCACGTCCACTTCGAGCTCTCGCTGACGATCCCGCACGTGTGGCGCGGGGCCGAGATGCTGCGCGAGGCGCTCGAGCTCGCGCCCGCTTCCAAGCTGCTCTACGCCTCCGACGCGTCGAGGGCGCCCGAGCTCTACTACCTCGCCGCGAAATGGTGGCGCGAGGCGCTCGCCGAGGTGCTGCCGGAGCTGTTCGAGGACGACGCTGAGGCGGCCGGGCGGCGGATCCTGCGCGAGAACGCGCTCGAGCTCTACGGCTCGTCGTCGCAGGCGACGTTGACGTAGCCGGAGCGGAACGGCCTCGCCTCCCCCGAGTCGGGGTCGTACGCATGGCGCCAGACGCAGCCGGTGTCGTTCGTGAGCAGGTGGATCGAGACGGAGGTTTCGGCGGAGGTGGTGCGGACGCGATGGATGTCGTCGCGAGGCGGCAGCAGGACGTAGAAATCGCCGGGTGCGAGCTCGCGCCGCTCGACGAGCTCGAGGGCGTCCTCTCGCCGCGCGTAGATCTCCTCGTCCTGGGTGCCGCGATAGAGGCCGACCAGTCCCCAGGCAAGGTGGTCGTGCACGGGCGTCTCCGAGCCGGCCGGCACTACGAGTGAGAAGAGGGAGAGCGTTCCGTCCTCGGCGCGGCAGAGCAGCCACTGGCCGATCCCGCCGCCCATGCCGCTCTCGGGCGCGTCGGCCTGATATTCGAGCGGGAGCCAGTCCGGGTCGGCGAGCAGCTCCGCGAACCGCGGCCTGATCCGCGCGCACGCCTCGGCCGGGGAGGACGCGGCCGCGATCTCGGCCCGAACCCCGTCGACGAACCCTCGGACGACCGGCGTGTCGAGGACGAGCTCCAGCGCCACTTCAGATCGCGATGCCCGAGACCGTGTGGGGGACGTACGGCTCCTCGAGCCTCGCGATCTCGTCCTCGCTCAGCGCCAGCTGCTCCGCGGCTAGCGCGTCTTCGAGGTGCTCGGCCTTCGTGGCGCCCACGATCGGCGCGGTGACCGCCGGCTTGTGCAGCAGCCACGCGAGCGCGACCTGCGCGGGCGAAACGCCGCGTTCACGCGCTACGTCCGCGACACGCTCGACGACGCCGAAGTCGACCTCGGGCGTGTACAGGGAGTCGCCGAACGGGTCGGACCGCGCCCGGGTCGTCAGGCGCTCGCCCTCCCGCGTGCGGGTTCCCGCGAGCAGCCCTCGCGCGAGCGGGCTCCACGGCAGCACGCCGACGCCCTGGTCGATGCACTGCGGGATCATCTCGCGCTCTTCCTCGCGGTAGAGCAGGTTGTAGTGGTTCTGCATCGAGACGAATCGCGTCTCGGCCACGTACTGCGCCTTCGCGAACTGCCACGCGAACATGCTGCTCGCGCCGATGTAGCGGGCCTTGCCCGACTTCACGACGTCGTGCAGGACGTCCATGGTCTCCTCGATCGGCGTGACCGGATCCCAGCGGTGGATCTGGTAGAGGTCGACGTAGTCGAGGCCGAGCCGCCCCAGCGACAAGTCGATCGAGGCGAGAACGTGCTTGCGGGAGAGCCCGCGGCCGTTCTCGCCGGGCATCGTCCTGCCGTTCACCTTCGTCGCGACCACGTACTCCTCGCGCATCCCGAAGAGCTTGTCGAGCAGTCGCCCGGTGACGACCTCGCTCTGGCCGCCGTTGTAGACGTCGGCGGTGTCGAAGAAGGTGATGCCTCCCTCGACGGCGCGGCGGACGATCGGCTCCGCGTCGGACTCGTCGAGCGCCCATTCGCGGCTCTCGTGCTTGCCGTAGCTCATCATCCCGAGGCAGACGCGCGAGACGCGCAGGCCGGTCTCGCCGAGGTTGACGTAGTCCACGTGCTGGAGTATGCGTGCGATGCACGAATCGGCTGCCGACCTTCGGCACATCCAGGATCTCCTCGACCGCAGCTACGCGTCGGCGGGCGCACATCTGCTCCGCATTCACACGCCCGAGCGGCGGGCGACCGCCGAAGAAGTCGCAGGCCGGCTGACCGGGATGTGCCTCCTCGTAGTCACGACGGTCACGGCGGACTGCCGTCCCATCGGCGGTCCCGTCGACGGGATCTTCTACCGCGGGGCCTTTCACTTCGGCTCCAGCCCGGACTCACTCCGGTTTCGTCACACCCGGTCCAGGCCGCAGGTGACCGCCACGCACGTCCCCGCGGAAGAGTTCGCGGTGACCGTCCACGGACGCGCGGTCGCGATCGACGTCCATGCGGGCGAAAACGCCGGCTTCCGGCAGACGTTGCTCGACATCTACGTACCGCGGTACGGGCCGGAGTGGGAGCAGTTCCTGGACTCCGGTCCGGTCTTCGCGAGGATCGAGGCCGACCGGATGTTCGCGTTCTCGATGCCGCCGGAGGATCCGGCGCGATGATTTCTGAGCAGTCGCATCGTCTCTACGGGCGGAGGTGAGAACGTGGGAGCAATAAACGTGCACGAGTTCATGACCCTCGACGGTGTGATCGACGCGCCGACGTGGACGTTCGAGCACGGTTTCGACCCTGAGATGGGAGCGGCCATCGAGGCGGTCACGGAGCGCTCACGAGGCATCCTGCTCGGGCGCACGACCTACCAGATGTTCGAGCCGGCGTGGTCGACGCGGACCGTCGAGGAGGACCCCGGGGCGCCGTTCTTCAACGACACGATGAAGTACATCGTCTCCGAGTCGCTGACGAGTGCGACTTGGAGGAACTCGCAGCTCATCGGGCCGTACGACGCGGAGGCGATCCGCGGACTGAAGCAAGAGGTCGACGGCGACCTCTATGTCAGCGGCAGCGGGTCACTCGTCCGGGCGCTGCTCGAGGACGGCCTCGTCGACGAGTTGCACCTGTTCGTCTATCCGTTGACCCGCGGATCCGGGCCGCGGCTCTTTGCGGACGGGGCCGCGCCGCTCAATCTGTCCCTCTCGGCGTCTGAGTCCTACGAGAACGGCGTGGTCTACCTGAGCTACCGACTGGCGGCGTGATGCCGGCTTAGTTCAAGTCAGGTCGCGCGGTGGAGAAGGGGACGGCGACCGAATAGCCTCGAGGTCTGAAGGCTGAAGAACGTCGAAGCCGCAGCGACGCCGACGCGCGAGGCGGCGCATGATGGCCTCGGCGACGGCGGCCTGGGTGCGGAGACGGCTCGCCGCGTCGGGCGAGGCGTTTTCGGCGACGGCGCGGAACCCCGGCCTGCTGCGCGCGCAGCTGTCGTTCGGCGCCGCCTGGACTGCCGAGGCGGCTTTTACCGTGGCGCTCGGCGTGGTTGCCTTCGTCGACGGAGGCGCCGAGGCTGTCGGCCTCGTCGCGTTCGCGCGCATGGTTCCGGCCGCGCTGTTCACGCCGGTCGGGACGGCGTTCGCGGACCGCTTCCCGCGCGACCGAGTCTTGGTCTGGTCATGCCTCACGCGCGCCGCGGCGACCGGCGCGGCCGCGGCGGTACTCCTCGCAGGCGGCCCGTCGGTAGTCGTCTACCGCTGGCGGTCGTCTCCACCTGCGCGTTCAGGCTGTTCCGGCCGGCCCATTCGGCGTTGCTGCCCGGGCTCTGCAAAACGCCGCGCGAGCCCCGCAACCTCTCTCGCTTGCGCATCGCAGTCGACGCACTAGCCTAGGTACCTATGGGGAATGAGGTTCCCCTCTACGCCTCGGCCTATGCCGGCCTCGACGTGCGGGAGCGCGTTCGCCGCGAGACCTATGGCGAGGACCTCGGCCAGTCCAGCTGGATGACCGTGGACGAGCTCGACCGCTTCGGCCAATGGCTCGAGCTCCGTGCCGGGTCGCGCCTCCTCGACGTGGGATGTGGGTCCGGCGGCCCGGCCCTCCACCTAGCGGAAACGACTCACGCGACAGTCGTCGGCGTCGACGTGCTCGTGGAAGGGATCGCTGCTGCGAGCGCTCAGGCTCAGGCACGCGGGCTCACGGAGACGGCCGATTTCGTCAGGGCCGACGCCGGCGAACGCCTGCCGTTCGAGGACGAGAGCTTCGACGCCGTCCTGTCGATCGATGCGATGTGCCACCTCCCCAACCGCCTCGGCGTTCTGGAGGAGTGGCGCCGCGTGACCAGACCCGGCGGGCGAATCCTCTTCACGGACCCGACGATCGTCACAGGGCCGGTGACCGGAGCTGAGATCGCCGACCGAAGCGCGATCGGGGTCTACGTCTTCTCGATCGCCTCGATGAACGAGGAGCTGCTCGGCGAGGCGGGCTTCGACCTGCTTCGCCGCGAAGACCTGACCGAGAACATGGCCAGGGTCGCGGGGCGCTGGCGAGATGCTCGGCAGCACCTCTCCGACGAGCTCGTGGCAGACGAGGGCGCCGCGACGTTCGAGGGCGTCCAGAGGTTTTTGGGTGCGGCCCATGTGCTCGCGCGGGAGCGGCGCCTGTCGAGATACGCCTATCTCGGTCGCCGCCTCTAGCAGCGGCTGCGCACCTTTCGTGGGAGGCGCACGCCGGTGCGAGACTGACGCTGAGGATGAGTCTGCTGCCAAGTCGAGGAGGACAGGTCATGACGAGAATGGCGTACAGAATTCGGGCTGGAGTCGCTCTTGCAGTGCTTGCGCTGGTGCTGCCGTCTGGTGTCTCGGCTGTCAACGCAGGGCGGCCGGCGCCGCGTCTTGCCAATCCAGCCCGCGCTGCCGGACAGCTTGTCAATCGTTTCTTCGTGCTCCTCGCTCACAAGGATCGTGCAGGGCTGCAGACCTTTTTGTCCTCCGGGTTCCAGGTCCAGCGAGCCGACGGCAGCGGTGGTGGCAAGAAGCCGTACCTTGCGAACCTCGCGACCATCGAGGGATTCCACATCACGGAGCTCCGGGCGACGCAGGCCGGGGGGACGCTTGTCGCGCGTTACCTCGCCGACGTCCAGGGTGTGGTGAACGGCAAGCCCTACTCACCGGGACCCGCGCCGCGACTCTCCGTCTTCGCCTGGAACGGTCAACGCTGGCAACTTGCGGCGCACGCCAATTTCAATCCTCTCAGGGGTTGAGGGTCGGAGGCCGGGAGGTGTCGATATGACGCGGTTGTACGCGGCCACCGGCGACGGGATCGCCCGGCTCGAGGAGTCGGCCGGGAGCTGGACGGTCGAGTTGCGCCTGGCCGGGAGCGGCGCGCAGTGCCTGGCCGTCGATCCCAACGATCCCGACATCGTCTACGCCGGCTTGCGCGAGCGTGGCGTCCAGCGCACGGTCGACGCCGGGGCGAGCTGGATCGATTGCACGGTGCCGGAGCCCGGCGTCTTCTCCCTCGCGGTCAGCGCGGCCGATGGGGCCGTGTATGCGGGCACCGAGCCGAGCCGCCTCTTCCGAAGCGACGACCAAGGCGAGCACTGGCGCGAGCTGGAGACGCTGCTCGAACTGCCTTCGCGGCCGACCTGGAGCTTCCCGCCGCGGCCTTGGACGTCCCACGTGCGCTGGATCGCGCCCAGCCCGCACGATGCGGACCTGCTCCTGGTTGGAATCGAGCTCGGAGGCCTGATGCGCTCGAGCGACGGCGGCGAGAGCTGGCAGGACCACCGCCCGGGAGCCCAGCGGGATGTGCATTCGCTCGCCTGGCACCCGCAGGTGCCCAAGCGCGCCTACGAGGCTGGGGGTGGCGGGACGGCCTTCAGCACCGACGCGGGCGAGACCTGGCAGCCGGCCGACGAGGGCCGGGACCGGCACTACACATGGTCGGTGGCAGTCGATCCGGACGACCCCGACTGCTGGTACGTCTCGGCCAGCACCGGCCCGTACGCCGCACATGGCGGTGGCGACCCTCAGGCACGCATCTACCGCCGGCAGGGCGCCGAACCGTGGCGGGCGCTTGCGGACGGGCTGCCCGAGCCGCTTCCGGCGATGCCGTACGCGCTCCTCGCGACCGACGGGCGCGTGTTCGCAGGCCTCGCCGACGGTCGGCTGTGGGAGAGCGGTGACCGCGGCGACACGTGGAGCGCTCTGCGTCTCGAAGGCGATCCGCTCGGCGGCCTCTCCGCACTGGTGGGCGCTCCATGAACATGCGTCAGCTTTCGCTCAGCGGCTCGGTGGGCGTGGTGGCGATGTCCGCACTCGCGATTGTCGCCACGGCGAGCCCCCGAAGTGTGTCCGCCCCGAGCTCTGGGTCGGTGGCGACAGCCGACGCTCTCAACGGATTCGTTGTTCGCGTCACGTTTTCGAGCATGCCAACGGGAGTCGTAGGTTGCGGCGACAGCCGGGCGAGTGCCCCACAGGGATCGTCAGTTCAAGTCGAGCAGCTCGCGCCTTCGGCCGGCGGGTGGGTCGTGTCGCAGTCCGCGCAGGTCGCCGGTGGACAGACATCCGCCCATGTAAGCCTCGTTGGGGGCTCGATCGTCGGGGCGGGAGCGACATTTCCGATCGCCAACGCGACGGGGCAGGTGGGACGCCTCGGATTCAGCAACCTGGACAAGGTGTGCAAGTCGCGGCCGCTCTTCCGCGCGCACGGCAATGTCTCCCTTGGCACGACCACGCCGGCGTCGGGATGCGCCGTTCTGTCGGCGCAGCGGCTCGACCCCGTTCGGTTTTCGATCACGGTCTCGTTCTTCAACTGCCGTCGGCGAACCTACGTAGCCCTCGGAGACTCGTACTCATCCGGCGAGGGGAGCCCGCCCTTCGATCCGTCGGCGGGCGCGTGCGACCGCAGTAGCACAGCCTGGCCGAGCATCTTCGCGCGAAAGGCCCCGGTTGCCCAACTGGCGAATCTGGCGTGCTCCGGCGCAACGACCGCTGCACTGTCGAGGCCGTTCAAGGAGCCGGTCTCCCAACTGGCCTCGCTCTATGCATTCGACCCGCGTTTCGCCACGATCACGATTGGCGGCACCGACCTCGGATTCTCCGGCGTCTTGTTCGACTGTTTCACTGCTAATTGCGTCCAAGACGGCCTGCTCAACAGGAGCGGTCGCAGATTGGACACGTTTGCCCCGGCTCTCTGGCACACGTACAGGAAGCTTGTCGGCGACGCGTCCTCTGTGATCGTCGTGGGCTATCCCAGCCTCTTCCCGCCGACTCAGGCGAAGACCGTCAGCTGCGGATGGCTTCAGCCGGAGGAGCGTCGGCAGCTCAATGCCTTGGCCAGGAAGTTCGACACCGTCACGAAGAACGCCGTCGGAGTGGCGCGCCGGAAATTCGGCCGAAGCCGGGGGTTCCGGATCTCCTATGCGTCGACTCTGCACGCTCTTGCAGGCCACGAGCTCTGCACCCGCGACTCATGGGTGTATCCACTTGGACTGAGCGGCGGCAACAACCGCGGTCATCCCACCGCGAGCGGTCAACGCGCGATAGCTAGAGCTGTCGTTCCCGCGTTGCGCGCCATCCTTTAGCCAGCCATGGTCACTGCCGACGAGGTCCGCGCCGTCGCGCAGACGCTTCCTCGCAGCTACGAGGTGCTCGTGCGCGGCCGGATCAAGTTCCGGGTCGGCCAGATCGTCTGGCTGGCGTTGTCCAAGGACGGCGAGCGGATGGGTTGTGGTTTCCCGAAGGAGATGCGGCAAGCCGCAGTCGAGGCGGAGCCACACAAGTTCGAACTGCCCGGTGAGGGCGACATGCGGTTCAACTGGATCCACGTCCGCCTCGACGCGATCGACATCGACGAGATGCGAGACCTGGTCGAGGAGGCATGGTCGCGCGCGGTGCCGCTCTATGTAGCGCAGGAGTACGGCCGGACACGCGGCTACCGGTAGATCGTCGTCGCCTTGGCCCGTTGGATCGCTTCTGCCCCCGTGACGTCGCGGTAGGCATGGAGCGGGCTGGCAGCATCCCGGGCTGACGTCCGACACTCGAGCAGCCGTTCCGCCGAGTTGCTGGTCCAGCTCGAGTAGAGACGGTTCATTCAGTCAGCGACGGATCGTCGGCGGGTTGCGTCTTCCCCGCAACGCGTGGGAGGCTGGCGCCGATGGCGGTCCGGAAGCGGATCGCCAGGTTCGTGGCGACTGGACTATCGATGGGTGCCCCAGACCACGCGCAGCCCAAGAAGCCAAACGGCGCTGGGAACGGTTTCCCGGACGCCCGGATCTGGCTGGTCTTCTTCGTCCTGCTCGTCTCCGCCGGAGTGGTCGGATACGCGATCACGCGCTCGACGAAGCCGGCGACGCATGCGGCGTCCAGAGCGGCATCGGGGCTGCCCTGGACGCTGCCGAATGGCGACCTTCGAAACACGCGCGTGACGCAACAGACCCCGATCTCGGCGGCCACGGTCTCGAAGCTCGGCGTCGCGTGGACGATGCCGCTGACAGCCAACAGCGACTACGGCAGCTTCGCGGCGAACCCGGTCACGAGCCCGGACGGAACGGTCTACCTGCAGGATCTGAGCTCGAACGTCTCGGCAGTCGACCTGCAAACCGGGCGCGTTCTCTGGGAGCACACCTACAACTCGCGGGACATTGGTCCCAACGGCGTCACGTACTCAGGCGGGAAGGTCTACGGCGCCACGGCGAAGTTTGCGTTCGCGCTCGACGCGAAGAGCGGCAAGGAGGTCTGGCGCAACACCAACCTCGTCCCGAAACCTCGACAAAAGGGCGGCGGTGAGGCCGCGAGCGGCTTTGGGATCGACATCCAGCCCCAAGTCGCGAACGGGATCGTTTACCTCTCGTCGGCGGCGCTTCTCGGCGGCGGCTTCGCCTATGCGCTCGACGCCGGCACGGGGAAGACGCGCTGGTCGTTCGATTCGGTGATCGACCCCGTCGGCGGGACGATCATCGGCGGAGGATCGTGGTACCCGCCGGCCGTCGGCCCCGACGGAACCGTCTACTTCGGGTTCGGGAACATGTACCAACCCGCGTCGGTTGCGCTCGAACATCCGGGCCGGCGGCTGTACACCGACAGCACCGTCGCGCTTGACGGCAAGACGGGGAAGCTTCGCTGGTATTACCAGGCAGTGCCGAACGACTTCCACGACTGGGACATGCACCTTTCGCCGATCTACGCTCGCGCAGGCGCCCGGGCCCTGATCGTCGCAGGCGGGAAGATGGGCTACGTCTACGCCATGGACGCGGCGACTGGCAAGCTCGTCTGGAAGACGAAGGTCGGCGTCCACAACGGCCACGATGCCGACGGGACGCTCGCCCTCCACCACAAGCTGAAGCTGCGCTTCCCGCTCACCGTCGAGCCGGGGATCGTCGGGGGCGCCGAGACGCCCATGGCCGTCGCCGACGGGGTCGTCTACGTGCCCGTCGCCAATCTCGCCTCGGAGTGGAAGACGCGCAACACCGGTCTTGGGAGCGCCAACTTCACCCAGGGCAAAGGCGAGATGATGGCGCTCGACCTGGCCAGCGGACGCGTGCTCTGGGACACGAAGCTGCCGCAGATGGCTGACGGAGCCGCGACAGTGGCGAACGACCTCGTCTTCACGACAACGTTCGACGGCTACGTCATCGCGTTCAGGCGCAGAGACGGCTCGATCGTCTGGAAGCAAAAGCAGCCTGCATTCACGAACGCGCCGATCGCGATCGTCGGCAATACGCTGATCACCGCGGCCAGCTACCCGGGCGGCAAGGGGCAGACGACCGAGGTGATCGCATTTCGCCTTGGCGCGCGCGGCAGCATCATCCCAACAACGACAGCGAGCGCGACTACGGGCGGCACGGGCAACGGCGCGATGCTCTTCAGCCAGAACTGCGCCTCCTGCCACACGCTGGCCGCAGCGCACGCCACAGGCAGCGTCGGGCCGAACCTCGACCAGCTCAAGCCGTCCGAAGCAATCGTCGCGAGCAAGGTGACGAACGGCGCCGGCGGCATGCCCGCCTTCGGCGGCAGACTCAGCTCCGCGCAAATCGATGCGATCGCCGCGTACGTCGCACGATCGACCAGGAGGTAGCCCGTACAGACGGTCAGGAGAACCCGCCAGATTCGTCCAGCCCCTCGCCGCAGCCGGGGTCGTGGCGGGTCCTGCAGGTGTATCTGATCGCCGCGCGGATAGTCCGCCTCCGCCCGAGTTCCCTCAGATCGAGCTCAGCAGTCGATGCGGATCGCGAGCACGGTCGTTGCGAACCACCGCCCGCGCGGGCCGATCCCGTGCCGGTGAACTTGGCCGGGGCCCGTGTACCAGGCGGCGAGCGCTTCGCGGGTGTCGCCGAAGGTGCGCAGTAGGTGACGCAGGTAGACGAGCCCCACGCGGACGTTGCCCTCCACGGTTCGCGGATAACGCCGGTCGGCGAGCACGTTCTCCACGAATTGCCACGTGCCCGGAGTGATCTGGAACACGCCCCATGCGCCGACCGGGGAGGTCAGATTCTGCTGGTGCCCGGACTCCATCCATGCGAGGGCGCAAGCAAGGTGCTCGTCGACGCCGTAGTGGCGCGACCAACGGTCGATCTCGGCGCGGACGCTCGCGTGCTCGGCGATGCGGCTGATCCGGCCGCGTCGCCTTCGCAGCACCGCCAGGGTCTGCGGCCCAACGACGCCGTCGGTCGCGAGGCCGGCACCGCGCTGCGATCCGATCACTGCCGCTTGCGTCGCCGGCCCGAAGATCCCGTCGAGCGAGATCGAAATTCCATTTCGGCGGAGCAGGAACTGAAGCTCCGCGACGTCCCAGCCGCGGCTGCCTCGTCGCAGCTCCCGCCCGCCGAGCTCATGGCGGCCCCAGCGGCCGAGCGCGGCGCGGGTCCTGGGACCGGGGATCCCGTCCGGCACGAGGTGGTGCCGGCGCTGGAAGTGCTTCGTCGCGGCGCGCGTCACCGGGCCGGCGATCCCGTCGAAGCCTTCGTGGTAGTAGCCGCGCTGGAACAGCGCCACCTGCAGCGCCGCGACCTTCGGCGAGGCGCCCTGCGCCGACGAGGCGAGGGCCGCCGCGCCGGCGAGCACCACCAGGAGCAGGGAAAGACGCATGGACGGGACCCGTTTTTCATGCCGTCCGGGACTCCTTTGTAATTAGTGCGAAAGTCGCTTCTAAAGGACGTTCGGCGGTCGTGTCGGCGTTTGGGCTGCGCCGTATAGTCGGGCACGATGATCCGTGTGGTCGTCGCGGAGGACGCCACCCTCGTGCGGGAGGGTATTCGGCGCCTGCTCGAAGCCGAGCCGGACATCGAGCTCGTGGCGGCATGCGAGGACCTCCCGTCTCTCCTCGAGGCAATCGAGGTAGAGCGGCCCGATGTCGTGCTGACCGACATCCGCATGCCGCCGACCAGTCAGGACGAAGGGATCCAGGTCGCCGAGCGCCTGCGGAGGACGAGCCCCGAGACGGGCGTCCTCGTGCTGAGCCAGTTCGCCGCGCCCGAGTACGCGTTCGCGCTGCTCGACAGGGCGCCGACCGGCGCGGGTATCTGCTCGAATGATCTTGGAGGAGGCACGAGATGACCACCGCCGCCGTAAAACCAGTCGCGATTCGGAAGCCGCCGACGACCGCTCGGTCCAGGAGGAGGGTCGGCGGGCGCACTCGCGCTTGCGATGGTTGTCGTAACGCTCGCCGCCGTTGGCGCTGGAACGTGGCTGCTCGTCGAGCGTTTCGGCAGTAGCAGCGCAAGCGCACTGAGCGCGCCAATGGCCGCACCAGCGACGCCGGCAGCAATGCCGATGGTCGAGCGCTTTCAGATCATCGGCTTGCAGAGGCAACTCGTGCGTGCGGGCTACGCGATTCAAGGTTGACGGCACCCTCGATCGCGTCGCGCAATCCGCTCTTGCGGATTACCTCCGACCGAACGAGGCCCATCCCCTCAGCGCACTCGTTGCGAGCGCGCTCGGAGGAACCGTGATCACCGGCTTGCGCGACCCATCGGTGTGGAACAGGCGCTTCGGCCCCCAGCCGCGCACCCTGGTCGAGCTCGCTCCTTAGGCGAGGGCTACCGGAAGGCCGGAGGCCAGTCTTCGCGGGTTGGCGACGGCGCAAAAGCGCACACTTGACACAAGTGCGCCAATCCGGGGAGACTCGCCCGACTGCGGCACAAGCCGCGCTCCGAGGCGTCTGCGAAAGGAGTGCTATGCGGCCTGGATTTCTCCTTCTGTCCACTGTTCTCCTGGCCTTCGCCGTCGTCCCTGCTGCGACGGCGACCAAGCCCGAGCGGGAACTTGTTCCCCCTCCAGGCGACATGCTGATTACCGGCCAATGCGACTTTGCGGTCCTCGGCCACATCGAAGGTGGCGAGATCGACAAGACCTTCTTCGACCGCAACGGCGACGTCGTCAAGCAAATCGGAACCTTTCCCGGCCAGAGCTTGACGCTGACGACCGTCGAGAAGTCAATCACGGTCACGAACGCTGGGTCCTTTCACGCGCGCGCTGTAGGCGACGGCTCGATCACGATCTCGATCAACGGTCACGGTCCGCTCCCGAACGACGTGGTCGGAGAGCCTGGAATCTGGTACCTCGACGGCGGCCGAGTCTTTGTGACGCTCGACGAGGACGGGAACCCGACGTCGATCGTCGTCAGGGGCAATGTCGTGAATCTCTGCGGTCGGTTGGCTCCTGCCGGCTGACGTCGACAACCATGGCCGACTACGAGGCGTCGACGGCCTGCGCGTGGTCGACGCGTCGATCATGCCGAACATCCCGCGGGCAAACACCAACCCACCACCATCATGATCGTCGAGCGCGTCGCCGAATGGATGCGCGGCGAGACGCAAACCCGGTAGGTTCGCGCCTCCAAACGGGACGGAGGAGGCTCTGGTGGCGGAGTACACCCATGTCAATCTTCTGGAGGTCGACGACCAGGCGGCGAATCTCGGTCTCGACCCGGCGGACTACAACATCCGCTTCGGGCGGGTGCCGCTCGAGTGCGAGGACTGCGGCGTCAGCTACATCCGCTACGGGCCAGGAGTCAAGGCGCACGGTCACCGTCACAAGCGCCAGGAAGAGATCTACGTGCTCATCAGCGGCTCGGCGCAGATGAAGGTCGGCGACGACACCTTCGAGCTCGAGCCTTGGAGCGCGGTGCGCGTGCCGCCCCACGTGATGCGCGGCATCAAGGGCGGCCCCGAGGGAGCAGAGTTCATCGCCGTCGGCGCGCCGAACACCGGCCCTGGCGACGGCGACGAGCCTGATCCGAACTGGGTGTGGGACGACTAGGCCTTTGTCCCTGAGCAAGGTCTTCGACAGACTGTAGATCCAGGATCAGCCCAACGCGAGGCGATGGCGAGAGCCATCGTCGACTGCAACAGCTATATGACGCTCGGCACGGCTGACGCCGAGGGGTTGCCTTGGGCGACACCGGTCTGGTACGCGCCGGCTTCGTACCGCGAATTCTTCTGGGTCTCGAAGCCCGGCGCCCGGCACTCCCTGAACATCGCCGTGCGACCCGAGGTCGCCATCGTCATCTTCGACTCCACCGTCCCGATCGGCACCGGGCAGGCCGTGTACATGGCGGCTCGCGCGGAGGAGGTTGCGGCCTCGAATGACCTCGACCGAGGAATGGGCGTCTTCTCGACGAGATCGGTCGCCCGGGGAGGACGTGAGTGGGCGCCGAGCGACGTCGGTGGATCCGCCCGGCTCCGCCTCTATCGCGCGCTGGCGTCCGAGCAGTTCGTGCTGTCGTCGCACGACGAGCGGCTGCCGGTCAGTTTGGAGTGACCGCAATCTCCGGTGCAACTGCCAGCCGAAGAGCCGAACGTACGCTTCCTACTGCGAGCGGATCGATGACTCGCGTCCGAGGAGAGCGCGGTCGAAGAACCCGATCACGCGCCGCTCGTACTCCTTCGGTCGCGCGTTGATGCCGCCGACGTGCCCGGCGCCGGGCACCTCCCAGATCGCCTTCGGCTTGCCCGCCGACCGGTAGTAGGTCGGGTTGAGGTTGCGTTCCCCGTCCTGTCCGTGCTCGCCGTAGATGAAGAACACAGGCGTGGGGGCGATGCGGCCGACGAGGTCCTTCAGGCTCTCCGGAGGCGCATCGTCGCTGAAGAGCGCGACCCCTGCGGTAAGCGCAACCGATGAGGGGATTTGCAGCCACTTGTCGCTCCCCGTCATGTCGAGGTACTCACGGACCGAGCGTTCGCCGGCACCCTCGGAGACCACCGCTCTGAGCCCCCGCGACTTGGCCGCGGACTCGAGCATCATCTCGCCTCCGACCGACAGGCCGATGCCGCCGATGCGATCCTTCTCGACGTCCGGCCGGCCTCGGAGGAAGCGCACGGCGGCGGCGACGTCCCGGTGACCTTCCCAGCCGAACGCGTTCGGATCGCCGTCGCTTTCGCCCTCACCGCGGCGGTCGAACAGCAGGACACCGTAACCGTGCCTGACGAGGATGCGCGCCGGCCCCTGGGTGCCCTTGCGGCCCGGGAAAGCAATGACCGCGGCACCGTTCTTCGAAGGGACGTACCAGCCGCGTAGGCGGAGCCCGTCGGCAGTCGCGAAGGCCACGTTCTCGTGCAGCGACCCGAGGTTGGCGGCAGGGACGGAGGCCCGTGCCGCGTGCGTCAGGGCGTAGGCGAGGAGAAACGGCAGCACGAGCACGTAGCCGAGTAGGAAGGTCGCGGCAGCGAGGAGAGTCCAACGCGCTGATCGCCGGAGCAGCCCGATGTCGACGCGCCTTGAGCGCCACAGCGTGGCCACTCCGATCCCGATCAGTAGGAGCCCGGCCGGAATGGCGATGAGGCCGCTGTAGTCGTCGCCCGAGAATCCCCCTGCGTTCAGGTAGTACACGGCCTCGATACCGGTGACGACGCCGAATAGCCCGAGCCCTACGGCGGCCGATCCTCGCAGGCCCGGGCGAAGCCGCGGCCAGGTCGCCGCAACCAGCAGCAGCGCGGCGGAGGGAATCAGGCCGCTGACTAGATGGTCGCCGGCCGAGGTGCCCGGTTGCGGCTGGAAGAAGCTGTCGTCGACCACGTGAAGGGCGATCGCGCCGAGGCCGAGACGTGCGAGCGTCGCCTCGCGGCGCGCGGCGGCCAGGGGGCTGCTCAGGCCGCGGCCACGCTCGGAGAGGACACCTGCGGCGGTGCTCATGCTGACGAGGGTCTCACGGCGGCGGCTCGGTCAACAGGCGGCTCGCTGGCGTCCGCAGGTACGGGTAACCCCCCGACGCTGGAATCAGGCTACGCGCGGCGCTATCGTGGGGTGACGGGGGGGCACCGAGAGGAGGGCGAGCTGCTCACCACCGCACCGAAGCCGCTGGTGCTTGGGACGCTCGCGATTCTCGCGTGCGCGGTCCCGCTCCGCTCGATCTTCGTGGCGACGAGCGGAGACGATGTCGACCTGGTCGCGGTCGGGTTGCTCGACTGGATCACCGTTCCGTACATTCTGGCCGGCGCCGTCGCTTGGCTGAGACGGCCGGCCAGCCGGCTCGGCCCGCTGATGCTCGCAGGTGGCTTCGCGAGCGGGCTCTCG
>Ga0111539_10005723_pt1 | contig 16076 bp, 14 predicted proteins | sample RhiMethybrSRZTD1_FD_79667 | JGI IMG/M metagenome (GOLD analysis project Ga0111539, IMG submission 79667) | Populus rhizosphere microbial communities from Tennessee, USA - Rhizosphere MetaG P. TD hybrid SRZTD1 (version 2) (version 2) | ecosystem: Host-associated > Plants > Roots > Rhizosphere >... | reverse complement strand
TCCTTTGAGATTTCGACCGGCACGGGCGCGGCCATCGTGTCCTGGTCGAAGATGTCGTGGTGATGATTCTGGAAGCCCCACTTGATTTTGCCGGTCATCGCATCGATGGCGAAGGTGGAGTTGGCGCCGACGTTTGCGCCAGGTCGCCAGATACCCACGAGGTCGGGACTGCCAGAGTCGGTCGGCGTGTAGACCGTGCCGGTCTTCGCATCGAGGGCCATGATGCCCCAGGTGCCGCTGCCCACGACATTCTGCGTGTCGGGGCCCCAGCTCTCCGCGCCAGGCTCGCCGGGACCGGGAATCAAGCGAGCGGTCCACACCAGCTTGCCTGTCCGCAGATCAACAGCATGTGGGTCGGCAGGCTGGGCCGGTTCCGGCAGGAAGCCCGACGCACCTGAGACGATGATGAGATTCTTGTAGATGATCGGCGGGGAAGCGGCCCATACGCCGCCGCCACCCGTTGCCGGGTCGGCAGGGTTCGGCAGCCCGATGTCGTAGCCATCCGTCGGCCAGTCGGTCGAGGACTCGCCGGTCTTCGGATCGAGGCCGTACATGTTGCGGCCCCACAGCGCTACGATGCGGGGCTTCATCTTCCCGTCGCCGGCCCAGAAGGCAAATCCACGCCGATCGATCACCCGGCCAGCCGGCGCCTTGTGACGCCAGAGCTCTTTGCCGGATTCAGGCTCCAGCGCGAGGACGTCGCTCGTGCCGAATTCCGACACGATCAGCCGTCCGTCGATCAGCAGCGGCGTGATTTGCCAGGTGCGACCGAACGTGCCCGGATCCCACACCCAAGCCGGCTTCAACTGCGAGACATTCGCGGCGGTGATCTGATTCAGTGGCGAGAAATGGGTACGGGCGTCGTCGCCGCCCCAGTCTTTCCAGTCGGTGGCCTTTTCAATTTGCGCGGCGGCGCCGAGCATCGCAGCCGCCGTCGCAGCCGCGAACGCTGTCGCGATCACGGCGATCACGCATCTTTTTCCAACCGACTGTTGCTTCATGATTTGGCTGTTCCTTCCCGACGCAATCGGAACGACAGGTTCGAGTGGCGCCATTCTACTGTGCTTGGCGCAGCGTCAACCGCCTTTGCGTGCAGAAGTTGGACGGAGGACGCGCGCGTGGCGCGAGATGTCCGAACTCCGGCCTCGCACCCGGAAAGCGGCGCGCCTCGCGTCCTACCGCAGCGACAAGCGCCGGTCGCATCGTCGAAGGGATGCGATGCATCGCGGCCGGACATCGGTTCCGGCACCCGATCAGGCGGCCGGAACCGCTCCCGACGGTTTGCGAGCCCTCCGGGATACTGCGCTCGATGCGCGGGACGATTGGTGGCTCCTTCGAGCCCGATCCATCGGGCGCAAGCATGCTCATTGCTGATTCGAAGGCTATGGATCGCGCAGACCGAAATCGTCCCGCCACTGCACCTCTGGTCGCGATTGGCGTATCGAAATATCCGGCGCCGCCTGAAGGGCGCCGGCCCCGATGTCCGCCCGCAACGCATCGCGCGCGTACGGCATGTAGGGTAGCGCTGGCGCAGAGATGGCCTTCAGGGCGCCGACACGCCGCACGGATATCGTTCGCGACGCCTCGACTACGGTACCGATGGGACCCAGGCTGTGCTCATGACGTGGGACGTCCGCGCGCGCCGGGCCGGTCGTAGCGCTCGCCGAAGCGCAGCACGACCGAGCGCAGCCGAGCATCGAGGGCATTCAAGGCGGCGGTGGCGATATTCAAGGGAACGCCACCATAATGGGCATGAGCGACCGCGCCGGTGATGCGGCGAGCGTGTCGGCATCGCCACCGAGAGAGATCGCCTTGCGCACGGCGCCTTCGTAATCGTGTGATTCGAGAAAGGCAATCAGCGCCGCCGGCACCGTTCGCTGACAAGACTCATCGAACCGGCAGGCCGGGCGAAGGTCGTCGAGCGCGGGACTCAAGTCGTAGCCAAAGGTCGCTTCGAGCCGCTGCTTCATCCCGCGCTTTGTCTCGCCGCACCGGGCCATGAATACCGCCGCCGCGGTGGCCTGAGCGCCTTTGACCCCTTCCGGATGATTGTGAGTGACCGCAGCGCTCCGCTCTGCTTCTGCGAGAACGGCATCCATCGTCGCGAAGGAGTAGCCAACGGCCGGCACCCTCATTGCCGATCCGTTCCCGTAGCTGTTGTACGGCCGGCGCGGTCAGTGCCGGTACCCCACTTGAGAAAGCGAAGCCCGTAGCCTGCGTTGTGGCCCCAGCAAGGCGAACTCCAGCCCCCGGCTCCCAGTTCCCAGCCCCTAGAACTGCACGCCGAAGTTGATTCCGTAGGTACGCGGACGGCCCATCTCGCCGACGAACCCTGACGGCGCCAGGCCCGGATAGGCGAAGGCAATCGGGATGTAGCGTGTGTCGAAGGCGTTCCGAATCCAGCCCTCGACGAAGATCGGTCCGCGCTGCACGCCCGCGCGCGCGTTGGTCAGGTAGTAGGCGTCCTGTCCCGCCGTGTTCGCATCGTCGTACTTGTACGAGCCGACGAGCGCCACCTCGCCGCGGCCGTAGATCGTCACCTTCCCAACCACGTCGCGGCGGTACCTGGCGCCGAACGTGGCCGTGTACCCCGGGGTGCTCGGCAAGTCATTGCCGGAGACGTTCACGCCACTCGACACGCTGCCGTCCTTGAACTGGCCATCCGTCACGCCCAGGACGCCGAAGATCTCGAGGCCCTCAGCGGCGCGCCCGGTCAGCTCGGCCTCGAAGCCCGTGCTCCGTGCGCTGCCGACGTTGGCCACATAAAACTGCGCCGGCACCTGCGGGTTGGGCAGGTTCAATTGCATGTCGTCCCAGTCGATGTAGAAGACCGTCGCGTTGGCGACCACACGCCCACCGGCCCACGACGTCTTGATGCCGCCTTCGATCTGCACGCTGTGCTCCTCGTCGAACGCCTCGGATCCTGGCGGCGACGCCGGGTTGAAGCCGCCGGCCTTGAATCCGCTGCCGAGAGAGGCATACAGCATGCGATCCGCGTTGAGGCGGTAGGCCACTGCGATCTGCGGCGAGACGTTCGAGAACCCACGGTCGCCGACGACATGGTTCGGCGGGAAGAGCGCTGGGACGAGGAAGGTGTCGAGCACGGCCTCCTTGCTCTCGTGATCGAAGCGCGCGCCCAGCGTGATATCCGTTCGCTCGCGAAGCGTGAGCGTGGCTTGACCATAAATGCCGATGCCGGCATCGTCGAGCGCCGCCGTCGGCGAGTGCTGTTGCACCGCTGACGGCACCAGCTGCGAGAACACGAACGGCGAATACGTGTTCACGGCATCCTGATCGTACCCCTGGGTGAAGAAGAACAGTCCGCCCTGCCAGCGCAGCGTGGCCGCGTCCGACAGTCGCATTGGCGTCGCGGGTGAAGCCACCCGGACTTCCTGTGTGAACTGCGTCGCGTCCTCGGCGTTCTCGCGGATGATCAGCGGCAGCGGCGAATAGTCGAGATCCGTCTGGTCCTTGGTACGCCAGTGCACGACGCCGGTGATCGTCGAGAACGTGAAGCGCGTCCCGGTGTGACGCGTCAGAAAGGTGCCGGACACGACGTCCCGATCGGTGGCGCCGACGTAGTCACGCTGCGTGTGAAACGGGTTGGCCTCGAGGCTGTTGAGATCCGTCAGCGCATAGTCGCCGTCGCGCGCGCGCTCCCCGCCAACGATGAAGCGCGTCTCCCAGTTGGCCGCGGGAGTCCACAGCAGCTGCGCCTTGCCGAAGATGTTGTCGCGGTTGTCGATGTCGGTGCCGTACAAGTCGTTCGTCGTGAAACCGTCGCGAACGCTTCGGCCAGCGGCAATGCTGATGGCGCTCGTCGCGCTCAAGGGGCCGGAGATGTTGCCCCGGAACTCGACCGAGTCGTAGTTGCCGATCGGTGCCGAAGCCGTCCCGGTCCATTTGCTCAGCGATGGACGCGTGCTCGAGACATTGACGATGCCGCCGAGGGCGTTCCGTCCGAACAGCGCGCTCTGCCCCCCGCGGACGAACTCGACTTGTTCGACGTCGACCAGCTCGACGCTCGAGGCGTTGGTGTGAAGCATCGGCACGCCGTCGACGTAGGTCGTGATCGCCGGATTGCCCGGTCCTGAGCTGATGCCGCGGAAGTGCGGAAAACTGAGCTTCCGGGCCTGGAAATCTGAGAAGAACGTATTCGGCGCGAAGACGCCGGCGTCGCTGATCGAGGTCAGGTTCTCGCCGACGAGCGTGTCTTTGCCGACGGTCGTGACGCTGATCGGCAGCTTCTGCGGATCGGCCGGCTCCTTCTGAGCCGTGACGACGACCGTCGGAACAGTGATGCGCAGCGGTTCCGGGGCCTGTGCGCTGACGGCCGCGGTACGGGCGACAAGAGCCGCGGCAACGGCCGCGAGCGCTCCTGTTGACATGGTCCTGCGTGGTGTCTTGGTCATCAGCTCAAGTGTCCACAAGGGAGGGATGAGGGCCGCGTTTAGGATACCGGAAAGCCGTTCACAGCGGATTGGCCGGAAACAAGCGGCGCAGGATGGGCGTTGTCGCAATCGTCGTCACCAACGCCATCAGCACCAGCATCGTGAACAGCGTCGGCGAGACCACGCCGAGATCGAGTCCGACATTCAGTACGATGAGCTCCATGAGCCCGCGCGTGTTCATCAGAATCCCCAACCCCGCCGCGTACCGCCAGTCGAGGCCGCTCCAGCGCGCGGCGATCAGCGTGCCGCCGAACTTGCCGACCGTGGCCACGACGATGATGAGCGCGACGATCGCCCACTCGAATGCGCCGGAGACGAGGCCGATCTCGGTCCGCATGCCGGTGAACGCGAAGAACGCCGGCAGAATCAACACCGTCACCAAATCTTCGAGACTCTGAATCAACGTGCGGGCCAGCGCGCTATCCCGCGGAATCACCGCGCCGAGCAGGAACGCGCCGAAGATGGCGTGCACGCCGATCGCCTCGGTGACCAGCGCCGCGATGAGCACCGATGTGAGTGTCGCCGCGAGCATGCCGCGCGAGGGTGCGGCGCCGCCGCTCGCCGGGGCCAGCCGGTGAAAGACCGGCCGGACGACGATGAACATGAAGGCGATGAAGCCGGCGGTCAGCAGCCCGACGGCGAGCGCGCCGCCAGCAGCGGCGCTCACCACCCCCACGACGAACGCCAGCAGACACCACGCGGTCACATCGTCTACGGCGGCGCAGGTGAGGGCAAGCGCACCCAGCCGGGTGTTGGTCATGTCTCGTTCGGCGAGAATCCGCGCCAGTACGGGGAAGGCGGTGATCGACATGGCCACGCCCAGGAAGAGCGCGAAGTGCGTGAACGGAACCTGGTTCGACGACAGCCGCGGATAGAGGTACAAGGCGAGCGCCGAGCCGAGCGTGAAGGGGAGCGCGATGCTGGCGTGAGACGTCCACGCCGTCGCGCGAAACTGGCCGCGCAGGAGATCGGCATCCAGATCCAGGCCGACCAGAAACATGTAGAAGATGACACCGAGCTGCGCCAGCAGTCCCAGGAAGGGCGCGACTTCTGCCGGCAGCACGTACTGCATGGCTTGCGGAGAAATGCGGCCGAGGAGCGACGGGCCGAGCAGAATGCCGGCGATGACTTGTCCGATGACGACAGGCTGGTGAAAGGCTCGAAACCCGCGGCCGAGCGCCTGGCCGGCGACGACGACCGCGGTCAGCGCCAGCAGCAGATGCCACAAGGTGTCCGGCGTCGCCGTGCGGCCGTTCGCCGTTGACGGCGCGGGAGCGGGCAGCGCGGCGAGTCCCTCGCCGAAATACCGGATCGTGAAGAACAGCGCGACGGTCGCGGCGATCATCAGTCCGTAGGCGAGCAGCGCCCACCCTTGAGTGACGACCAACGACCCGCGACCGGCAGCCAGGGACTTCAGGGCTTTCGTCCTTCGGGAAGCGTGAGCTCGTTGTGCTTGTCGCCGGCGAGGTCGGCGGGCGTGCCCGCATGCCACATTGGAATCGCCTGCTTCCCGTCGGGATACAGCGATTCGAGCGGCCGCCAGACCTGGTCCACACGATCGGTGAACAGGTCGCCGATGAGCAGGTCGGTCAACGTCCCGCGGTGCTCGGGGTAGCGGCGAACCATGTTGCCGAAGTTGAAGCCATCGTAGTACTCGCAGACCAGGCGCCGCATGCGGTCCACGCCTTCGTTGAAGACCTGGCCCCACTTGCCCAGCTGCGCCGCGGACGTGTCCCCCGCTGCGAGGCCTTCGATGATCGCGTCTGCGGCGAGTTGTCCGGACTTCAGCGCCAGCAGCACCCCTGACGAATACAACGGATCGAGGAAGCCGAAGGCGTCGCCAACCAGCACCCACCCGTCTCCGGAGACGCGCGTCGAGCGGTACGAGTAGTCCTTGGTGGCAAAGTGGCCCGTGACCCGGCGCGCCTGCGCCAGCCGCTCCTGGACACCGGGACAGCCGGCGACCTCTTCCTCGTAGGTTTGTGCGTAGCCGTCACGGCCCTTGAAGAGATAATCGAACGGCCCGACCACGCCGACGCTGACCACGTCGTTGTGCAAGGGGATGTACCAGAACCAGCCGTTCTTGCTGCCGGTCTGAATGACCAGCGTCGCTCCTTCGTCACGTCCGGTGTCGCGCTTGGCGCCCTCCCAGTAAGTCCAGATTGCCCCCTTGTTCAGCGTCGGATCCCAGACACGCAGGCGCAGCTTGTTCATCAGCAGGCCGTTCTGCCCGCTGGCGTCGACGACGACGCGTGACCGGATTTCCCGGAAGCCGCCGTCCGGGTCCTTGATGCTGACACCCACGGCCCGTTCGCCCTCGAACAGCACATCGTGCACGCGGATACCTTCGTGCGCGTGGACGCCGTGTTCGCGGGCGTTCTCGAGCATCAGCTGATCGAACTCGCTGCGCACCACCTGCCAGGTCTGCGAGCACTCGTGCGGCTTGTTGTCCCAGAAGTAGAACGGCGCCGAATTCCTGCCGCTGGAGTTAACGAACTGCACGCTGTACTTCTTGACGAAGTGGCTGCGCTGCATCTTGGGCAGCATGTTCAGCCGCTTCAACACCCAGTAGGTTTCCGGGATGAGCGACTCGCCGATGTGGAAACGCGGAAAGCGCTCCCGCTCGAAGAGCTCGACCTGGCAGCCGCCTTGAGCGAGCAGCGTCGAAACCGTCGATCCCGCCGGACCGCCACCGATGACGATCACGTCGAGATTTGTTCGGATCGGGTGTGACATGCGCGGCGAATCCTCTCTACTCCTCGACGGTGAAGCGCCGGGCCTTCATCTCGAACCGAGGCAGGCTGCCGGCCTCGACCAGCCGCACCGGGACGTTCAAACCCAGCGCCACGCGCAGTTCGTGAGCGACGCGAGCGGCGAGGCCGTCGGCGTCGGCAGTTCCGGGCAGCGCCTCGATGTCCAGATTCAGCGCGCGCATCGAGCCGGTCCACGACACCGTGGATCGAAATTCACCGACGTCGGCGAAGCGCCGCACGACGGATTCGATGCTCGCCGGATAGACGTTGACGCCCCGGATGGCGACCATGTCGTCGACCCGGGCCAGTACTCCGCCTTCGACCCGCGCCCACGTGCGGCCACACGCGCAGGCCGCCATCCGCCGGACGACCAGGTCGCCGGTACGGTAGCGGATGACCGGGCTGGCCGTGCGGCCCAGATTCGTGACCACCAGCTCGCCTTTCTCGCCGTCTGCCACGGCCGCATCGGACGTCGGGCTCAGCACCTCGCAAATGTACTCGGCCTCGTTCAGATGAAGGAACCCCGGGCCTTCGATGCACTCGAAGCTGAGCGGTCCAACTTCGGTCGCCCCGTGGTGATCGATGACCCGCGCGCCCCACAGGGACTCGATTCGCTCGCGCGTCGCCGGAATGTTGCCCCCCGGTTCGCCAGCGACGATGAGGAGCCTGACCCGGCTGTCGGCAAGTGCCGGCCCGGATCCGTGCGCGGCCGCGACTTCGGCGAGACGCAGCGCATAGGTCGGCGTGCAGCAGACAACGGTCACGCCGATGCTCTCGATGATCGCCAGGCGCTGCTGACTCGACATGCCACCGCCGGGCACGCAGTGAAGACCCAGCTGGCAGCCGGCCTCGAATCCAGTCCAGAAGCCCAGGAACGGACCGAATGAGAACGGAAAGAACACGCGATCGCCGGCGTGAACGCCGGCGGCATGGTAAACCGTCTTCCAGCAGTCAAGCATCCACTGCCAGCTCTCGTTCGTATCGATCCAGCGCAGCGGCCGGCCCGACGTCGCCGAGGTCTGACAGTATCGCGTGTAGTGCTCGATCGGTTCGGTGAGGGCCGATCCCCATGGCGGCGACGCCGCCTGATCGGCAATCAGTTCCGCCTTGGTCGTGATCGGCAACTTCGACAGATCCTCTGGAAGCCGCAGCGCGTCCACGCGGACGCCGGCCTCATCCAGCTTGCGGGTATAGAACGCATTGCGTCCGTAGATTCTGGAAATGAGCGCCGTCAGGCGCTCGCCCTGGCGAGCGGACAGCTCTCGCCGATCGAGTTGGTCGAGAGTGGCCATCTAGGTCACGTCGCCGACAGCAGCGACTTCGAACCGATCGGCGATCTCCGCCGGAATCGGTGCGGCCTTCATCTCGCCCCCGGGCCGCCGGCTGACGCACACGATGGTCAGCGTGCCCGTCGCGACGCGCTCGTCTCCGCGCGTGATCGAGCACGCGTAGCCGATGCTTTTTTTCTTGATCGCCACGATCCGGATGGAAACGTCGAACTCGTCTTCGAACCGCAAGGGCCGATGGAACTCGAAATTGGCCGCGACGCGCGGAAACCCCAGGCCGCCGGCGCTGCGCACGATACTGAGGCCGGCGGCACGCCACAGGGCATGCTCGGCCTCTTCCATGTAGCGGAAGAAACAGCTGAAGTGCACGATGCCGGCAGCGTCGGTCTCGTGGAACTGGACCCGGCGCCGGATCCGGTGCTCAGAGCAGCGGGAGGATTTCGACAATGTCCCCGACCCGTTTGCCATGGACCGTGACCTGGGTCCGTCGTCCATAGAGCGTTTGCATGTCGCGCATCCAGAAAAATCCCATCATGTCGGCCGTCGGCGTGACCTGCACGAATGCCGTCGGGCGGCTGTGGTACTGCACCTCCGCTTCCACAAAGATGCGGCCGAGCGGCACCTGCTCGCTCAGGATGCGGGCACGGACCCGTGCGCTGAAGAAATCGAGATTGAGCCTGGCCGCGCCCATGGCCACCGGCCGGCCGCTCTCCTGCAACACGAGAAGCACCCGACGGAAATACCAGCGACCTCTCGTATAGCTGCTCAAGACCCGAACCGCTATGGCGCCGCCGAAGTGCCGTTCGAGCGCAGACGTCATGCCGCTTTGCTGGACGAGCAAGTTGCGGCAGGGCGACGGAATGCGTTCGGCGGTCGTCGGCTTCGCGACTGGTGCGACCAGCCCGGCATGCTTGTAGAGCGCATCCATCGGGTAGAGCAGTCCGCGTCCGGCGGCGAGTCGATCGCTGTCCCGGTGAACCTGTAGGGAACGGGAGGCGGGCATGGAGGTCCTGGCCGCGGGAGGACTAGGTGTAGCGGATGCCGCGGTGTTCCGGGCGGAAGAAGCGCGGGAGCAACGTGTCGACGCGGAGCAGGCCCGGCCGCGTGAGCGAAACGATATCTGCGTTCGCCGCGTCCAGATAGCCCTCGTCGGCGAGCGACGCGAGTTGGCCGCGAAAGGTATCGAGGATCTCGACGTCGTACTTGTCCCGGAAGTACGCGGGTCTAATGGACCCGAGCTTGAGCTGCAGGACGAGCTCGCGAATCATTCGCTCTTCCTGCGTCGGCCGGTAGGCCCGGCTCAACGGAATGTGTCCGGCGAAGACCGTCGTGTTGTAGCGCTCCCAGGTATCGACGTTCTGCATGTGCACGCCGTTGATATGCCCGAACGACGCGACACCCAGTCCGGCCATGTCGGCGCCTTGCCACAGGCGATCGCGATAGATGAACTTCGTGCGCTGTGGATCCCGGGTCGCCGTGTAGGCGCTGCCGATGTGATACCCGGCCGCCTCGAGAGCCTCGAAGGCTTCCTGCGTCCACTGCCGTTTCGTCGCCCAGTCGGCGACGGTGTGTGTGAACCGGCCTTCGTGATTCAGCCGGTCGCGGCTGATGGTCGTGTTGAAGGGCAGCTCCATCTGATAGATCGTCACGCTGTCAGGTTGCAGCGCCACCGTCTTGCTGACCGAGTCGTGCCAGTTTTCGTCGGTCTCGCCGAGCATGCCGGCGATGAGATCGATGTTGATCTGGGGGAACCCGAGGGTGCGCGCCTGCTCGTAGGCGCGGAAGATCTCCGGCGACCGGTGCGCTCGGCCGTTCAGATCGAGCACCTCGTCGCTGAAATTCTCGACGCCGAGGCTGAGGCGTGTCACCCCGAGGTCGCGAATGACGGCGAGCTTGCTCTCGGTGAGCGTTCCGGGCTCGCACTCGAAGGTGACCTCTTCGGCGCGGTCCCAGGAAGTAATCGCCTTCAGCTGTGCGACCAGCCCCTGCAGCTGCGCCGTCGACAGGAACGAGGGCGTGCCGCCGCCGAAGTAGACGAAGTTCAACGGGCGGCCTTCGATAGCCGGCCGGCGTGCGTACAGCTCCCATTCCCGGACGAGGGTGTCCAGATACTGGACGACCTCGTTCGCGTTCTTGTCCGTGTACACGCGGAAATAGCAGAAGTGACACCGCTTCCGGCAGAAGGGCACGTGCAGGTACAGGCCCAGTGGCACGCCGGGAACCGGCCGCGTCTCGAGCGCGGGCCAGGCTTGCCGCGACACGTCTTCAGCCTTCCACACGGAGAACGGCGGGTACGTCGCGACGAAGTAGCTGCCGACCTCGGTCTGATCGGCAGGCGCGAGGCGAATGGCTTCGGCCGGAAACGCGCGGGAGCCGTCGCCAGACCCGCCGCCGCTCATGCCGGTCGCGCCCATTAGCTCAGGGTCCACAGGGTCAGGTGGTTCAGATCCTTGATGTAGATGCGGTTGCCCGAGAACACCGCCTCGGCCCACGTCTCGCCTTCGGCAACCTTGTACTTCTTCACGAGCTCGAATGCCGTCTGGCTGTTCTTCACGACGACCAGATCGCCGTCGTCTTCGAGGCTCAGGAGGTAATCGCCGGCGCGGGCGATGGCGCTGTTGCTCGCTTGCCGTCCCGGCGAGACCCACAGCGTTTTGCCGGTCTTGGCGTCGACGCCGAAGTACTGGCCGGCGTTCTTGTTCGTCATGCCGAACAGCATGTCGCCCATCAAGACCATATTGGTCAGACGGAGCGGGATGTCGGCGTTCTCCCAGACGTTCGTCGTCGTCCACCTGGCGCCGTTCTTCGAAGCGGTAAATGCCACGGTGGGCCCGCCGTTGCCCGACACGATGATGGTCTCTCCGTAGAGGATTGGCGTGTTCGAATTGGTCGACACCTGGCTGGGATAGGGACGTTCCCAGAGCAGCGCCCCGCTCGCGAGATCGACGCCGACGACTTTGGCCTGGGTGATCGTGATCACCTGACGCGTGCCGCCGATGTTGGCGATGATGGGCGAGCCGTAGCCCGGACCGTCGCCTGGCCAGCTCCAGCGCGCGGTGCCGGTCGAGATGTCGAACGCGGTCAGCGCGCCGCGGTCATGGCCGCCGACGTGGAAGATGACCGTGTTGCCATCGACGATCGGCGAGAACGCGTGAGTGGTGTACAGCGGCACGACGTCGCCGGCCGGCTTCTGCCAGAGCTGCTTGCCGGTGGCGGCGTCCCAGGCCGTCACGACCCCGGTCATGCCGATCGACAGCAGCCGTCCGTTCGTGTAGATGGGCGTCGACTTCGGTCCCTGATTGTGCCGGGTGGCGGCGCTGTGCATGGTGAACGGCGCGGAGTAGCCGAACCGCCACAGCTCTTTGCCGGTGGCCGCGTCGTGGGCGCTCATGCCCTCGTTGTCGCCGCGGCGCGAGAACACATACACGCGGTCACCGACGACGATCGGACTCGCGTAGCCGGTGCCGACCTCGATCCGCCACTTCTGGACTAATGACTCGGGCCACGTGGCCGGCGCGACAAAGCCGGGGGCGTTGCCATCGCGCGCCGCGCCGCGGTACTGGGTCCAGTCGGTAGACCCTCGCTGGGCTTCAATGGACCATGTCGCCGCTGCCAGGCACAGCACCACCGCGCCGGCGCGTGAGAGGACGTGCATGTGACACCTCAAAAAAGACTTCCGCCACAAAGAAAGATGTACTTCCGCCCATTCTAGACGAGCACGGCTGACAGCTCCTTTATACGCTGCCCATGCTCCGGGTGTTACAGACGGGGCCCGGTCTGCCGTGTGTGGCCAGTCGTGCTACTGGCCGCTCGGCTTTCGCTGGGGCGGCACGAGCTTGAGCAGCTGTCCCGCGATGGCCTCGTCTGTAAGGAGGTAGAGTGCGCCGTCCGGACCTTGCCGGACGTCCCGCACGCGCGCCCGCTTCGGAAGATCCGTGAGAAGCCGCTCTTCTCCGGTGACTTTCTCGCCGTCGAGTGACAGACGCACGAGATCGTTTGTCTGGTGACCGCCGATGAACAGACTGCCCTTCCACGCCGGGAACATGTCGCCGGTATAGAAGACCATCCCGCTCGGGCCGATGACGGGATCCCAGTAGTAGAGCGGCTGTTCCATCCCTTCGTGCGTGGTGATGTTGCCGGTGATCGGATCGCCGCGATATTCGATGCCGTAGGCGATGGTCGGCCAGCCGTAGTCCTTGCCCTTGCGGACGACGTTGATTTCGTCGCCGCCGCGCGTGCCGTGCTCGACCTCCCACAGTTCGCCGGTCGTGGGATTGAGAGCGGCGGCCTGGATGTTCCGATGGCCGAGCGAGAAGATTTCGGGTCGTGCACCGGTCTTCCCGACAAACGGGTTGTCCTGCGGAATGGATCCGTCGGGGTTGATGCGTGCGATCTTGCCGAGCATCCCGTCGAGGCGCTGCGCCTGCATCCGGCCCTCGGTGATCGATCGCTCGCCGTGAGTGATGAAGAGCGTGCCATCACGCGCGAAGATGAGGCGGCTGCCGTAGTGCGCAGTGGACGTCAGCGAGGGCGTCTGGTGATAGATCACCTGCGCGTTCTCTACGCGCGCCGGCGGTCCTTCAACGAGCTTGCCTCGAGCCACCGCCGTGTTGTTCGTGCCGTTCTCCCGCGGCTCGGCGTAACTCCAATAGATGAGGCCGTTGGTCGCGAAGTTTGGATCGAGCACGACGTCGAGGAGGCCGCCCTGGCCGCGATTGTCGACAGCCGGCAGTCCGCCGACCACTTGCGGGGCCATCGAACCGTCGGCCGCCACGATCCGCAAGTAGCCGACGCGCTCGGTCACCAGCATCCTGCCGCCGGGCAGAAACGCCAGCGCCCACGGGTTGCGGAGTCCCTCGACAACGGGGACTACGGTGAATGCGACGTCGAGCTTCCGCTGCGGCGCGCGTGTCTGTCCTCGGAACGCGGGGACCTGTTTCGTCGCGTTCGGCGGGCGAGGATCCACGCCGGCTTCCTGCGCCGGGAGGTCAGGGGCCAAACCCGAGCCGAAAAGCGCCACCGCGAGACCTCCGGCGAGAGCCAGAACAACGGGCCTGAATATCATCATTTCTCTCCGCGCTCATCCTACACCGGCCGGTGCCAGAGCCTTATGGCGCCAGAGTCCGCTCTGGCGGCGCTTCGGCCCTGACCTCGGCAGAGCTGCTGGCGTTTCGAGACACCTTCCTGCAAGAATTCCGGGCATAACGTTGCCAGGAGTGGGACGGCACGAATGGGATTGAAGCGGAACCTGCGGGCAGCCAGCCGTTGGCTGATGGCTGGCGCGGCCATCGGCGCTGGCGCTTATGCCGGCTACGTCGCCGTCACGTGGCGGCGGTACGGCAATCCACCACTCCCCGACGCGGATGAAGACGATCCGCTTCTCGATCGCTTCATGCCCGAGTACGACGTCGTCGACCGGCATCAGATTGTGGTGGCCGCGCCGGCAAGCGTGACGCTGGCCGTGGCGCGCGAAATGGATCTCCTGCAGATGCCGGTGGCTCGGGCCATCGTCAAGGGCCGGGAGGTCATTTTTGGCGCGCACCCGGACGGGCGGCCGATGCCGCGCGGACTCCTGCCCGCGGCGCTGTCGCTCGGGTGGGTGGTGCTGGCGGAGATCACCGACCGTAAGATCGTAGTGGGTGCGGTGACCAGGCCGTGGGAAGCCAACGTCACGTTCCGCTCAATCGCGTCCGAGGAGTTCGTGCCGTTCGCCGAGCCTCGTTACGTCAAAATCGTGTGGACGCTGCGTGCCGATCCTGTCGGACCTGCCACCTCGATCTTCAGGACCGAGACGCGAGCGGTCGCCACCGACGCCGAAGCCCGCGGCATTTTCCGCTGGTATTGGGCGTTCCTGTCGCCCGGTATCTTCCTGATTCGCCGGCTGTCATTGGGACCGTTGAAGGCCGAAGCGGAGCGCCGCGCCCAGGATTATCTCGTGTGAGGTTTTACGACGAGCGCGTGCTGCCGCGTCTGCTGCATTTCTCGATGCGGCAGGCGCCTCTCGCCGAGTACCGCCGGCGCGTGCTCGAAGCGGCCGACGGCGAGGTGCTCGAGATCGGCATCGGATCAGGGCTGAACGTGCCCTTTTATCGCGAGGCGGCACGGCACGTGATCGGTTTGGAGCCATCGCCCGCGCTTCTCGCGATGGCACGCCGCATGGGTCCCAAATCGCGGGTCCCGCTGCAATTGGTGAGGGGATCGGCCGAGTCCATTCCACTTGATCCTCACAGCATCGATACGGTCGTCACCACCTGGACGCTCTGTTCCATCCGCGATGTCTCCGCGGCACTACTCGAAGTTCGCCGGGTGTTGAAACCGTCTGGGCAACTGCTGTTCGTCGAACACGGCCGATCGACCGATGCGCAGGTGTGGAGATGGCAGGATCGCCTGACGCCCGTCTGGAAGCGTTTCGCTGGCGGATGTCACCTCAACCGGCCGATCGCCCAGCTCGTCGAGGCTGCCGGCTTTCGCATCGACCAGTTGCAGACGGCCTACCTGCCCGGACCGAGGCCGCTCACCTTCATGTACGAGGGACGCGCCCGCGCCCGCTAAGCGATTGACGTCTCGCGTCGGCTCCGGCATCCTTAGCGCATGCTGAAGTCAAGCTTCCGTCTGTCGCCGCTGGTTGTCGCGTTGGCGTTTGCAGCGATCCAGGCATTCTCGGCCGCCGGCGCGGCCGGACAGGCCGCCCGCGGCGGCGACGCCGATGCCAAGGTGCAGACGGCGAAGGTCGTGGTCACCGAGGTCGGCTTCGAGCCGGAGAAGATCACCCTGCGCGCCGGCACGCCGGCGCGGATCACCTTCGTCCGCACGACCGAGAAGACGTGCGGCACCGAAGTGCTGTTTCCGTCGCTGAAGATCGAGCGTCCGCTGCCGCTCAACGAGCCGGTGACCATCGAGTTCACGCCGACGAAGGCCGGTGATATCGCGTTTGCGTGCGGCATGGAGATGCTTCGCGGCACAGTGGTCGTCGTGCAGCGGTAAGAGGCCTGGCCGCCCGACGTCTGCTGCGTCTCGGCGTGAGGCGCCGCCCGCAGATACGCGTGGATCACCTGCCGGTCCAGATGACCTCGCAGCGCATCCTCATCGAGCAGCTTCGCGCGCTCGGCGTGACCGAGGGCAGCGTGCTGCTCGTCCACACATCCTTTCGATCGGTTCGCCCGATCGAGGGTGGTCCGGCCGGCCTTGTCGAGGCGATTCGCCAATCACTCGGACCTCGCGGGACGTTGGTGATGCCGTCGTGGACGGGAAGCGACGAGGAGGTTTTCGATCCGGAACGGACGCCGGCTGCACCAGATCTTGGCATCGTCGCGGATACGTTCTGGCGGATGCCTGGTGTGCTGCGGAGCCGTCATCCGTTTGCATTTGCGGCTCTGGGTCCTGAGGCCGCGCGTTTCACTGCGGATCCCTTACCGTTGCCGCCGCATGTTCCAGCCAGTCCGGTTGGCAGGGTTCACGATCTGGACGGCCAGGTGCTGCTGCTCGGCGTTGGCCATGATGCGAACACGACACTCCATCTCGCAGAGATCCTGGCGGCCGTCCCGTACGGCCTCCCGAAGCACTGCACCATCGAGCGCGGCGGGCGG
>Ga0111539_10005721_pt1 | contig 16076 bp, 7 predicted proteins | sample RhiMethybrSRZTD1_FD_79667 | JGI IMG/M metagenome (GOLD analysis project Ga0111539, IMG submission 79667) | Populus rhizosphere microbial communities from Tennessee, USA - Rhizosphere MetaG P. TD hybrid SRZTD1 (version 2) (version 2) | ecosystem: Host-associated > Plants > Roots > Rhizosphere >... | reverse complement strand
CAGCAAGGCCCTCCAGCGATTCATCAAGGAGGATCCTACTTTCCGGGCGCGCGTGGACCACGAGTCCGGCGAGACGATCATTTCCGGCATGGGTGAACTCCATCTGGATGTTTATGTCGAACGCATGAAGCGCGAATACGGAGCGGAAGTCGAAACCGGCGCACCCCAGGTGGCTTATCGCGAAGCCATCTCGCGCAGGGCAGAATTCAATTACACCCACAAGAAACAGACCGGCGGTTCCGGGCAGTACGGCCGGGTTGCCGGATATGTCGAGCCGCTGGAAGACGGTGACTTCGAGTTTGTCGATGAGGTTTACGGCGGTTCGATTCCGAAGGAATTCATCGGCTCCGTCGAAAAAGGGTTCCGCGCCATGCTGGCGAAGGGCCGGCTGATCGGCTTTCCCGTAACCGGATTCCGTGTCGTGATCAATGACGGCGCTGCACACTCGGTGGACTCGTCGGACAACGCCTTTCAGGCTGCAGGGCGTGGCGCGTTCCGTTCGGTGTACTCGTCCGCGAAGCCGCAGATTCTCGAGCCCATCATGAAAGTGTCGGTAGAAGGGCCGCTCGAGTTTCAGGGTGCTTTTGTCCGTACCGTCATGCAACGACGAGGGATTATTATCGGCACTACCGAAGAGGAAGGTTTCGTTCGCGTCGATACCGAAGTACCGCTTTCGGAAATGTTTGGCTATTCGACCGACCTGCGCTCGTCTTCACAGGGCAAGGCGGAGTACACGATGGAGTTCTCACGTTATGCCCCGGTTCCGGCAGAGGTTCATCTCGAACTGGTGAAGAAATATGGCACCGGTTTGGTCGCGGACGACGAGGAGTAGATATGTATCAAAAGGAACTGAACGAATGTAATCCGCTCCGGCTCCTGGAGCACTCGATCCACGGCGGGCTGGGTCTCGGAAATCTTGGAGTTATTGTTGCCCGTCACGGCATCGGCAAGACGGCGCTCCTTGTGGGAATCGCTCTCGACGAAGCCATGCGTGGTCGAAAGACGCTCCACGTTTCGCTCGACAACACCGTCGATCACCTACGCGAGTTTTATGACGAGGTCTTCATCGACCTGGCGTATTCCGCGCGTCTTGAAGATCCGTCAGCCGTGCGGCTGGAAATGGAACGCAACCGCATCCTTCATACTTATGCCGGAAAATCATTCACGATCCACAAGCTTCGACATTCGATCAACTTCCTCAAGGAATACGCTCACTTCACTCCGGTGTGCGTGATTCTGGAAGGATTCGACTTCGACCGTGCCACAGTTCAGGATGTCGAGGCCTTCCGGCAACTGGCCCTCGATTTCAACGTGGAGCTGTGGATGTCGGCGGTTCGCCATCGCAACCTTCCCGTGGATGATCACGGGATACCCGAATCGGTTGCGCAGTTCACGTCTTCGATTTCGGTCATTGTCCAGATGAAGGATGACAATGGCGGCGTGGCGCTGTCGATCCTGAAGGACCACGACAATCCCGACGTTGCCAGGGTGGCCCTGGCTCTCGATCCCTCAACGATGCTGTTGGTGAAGAAGTAACGGGAATTAAATAGGGACGTACCCCAATTCTTCCTGAATTGGGGTACGTCCCTATTTAATTCCCGTTACTTCTTCAGGTGGTTGACGAACTGCTCATTTTCCAAACAGATCTCATCGATCAGATCTGTGTCGACGACGATGCGCTGATTGAGTGTCACCGTCCACGGCTTCGTGTAAGCCTTAGGATCATCGACGGTGATCTTCACTTCCAGATTTCCGAAGTTGATCCGCCGGATCTCCTCGCGAACTTTCGCGGACTCGGTGACCACGCTTCCGTTCCAATCGATCCATGTGTCGTCGCGCAGTCCGTTCGTGTCGATCACGAGCGTATCGCCGGACCATTTCGCCGACGAATATCCCTGCCACGTCGGATTCGGATTTTTCGGTAGGGGCCTCGCGTCGGTGAATATCTGGCGGTATCCGGCGTTCATTTCATTCAGCACGACCAGGAGATTTGGCGTGTGGATGAACTTCAATAGATGTGGCAGGCCATAGGCTCGAATAAAGTTATCGGGAAAACACCGGATGTGGGGATCATCGACTGCCATGTTCGTGGTGCGCTCTTTGACGATGGGCACAAGCCACGGCTGATACGGCAACCCTCCCGGAAGATCGACGCCGATATTCGCCATTTGACGTGATGCTCGGATGGCGGTGGGATCACCCGGAGTTTCTGCCAGCTGCGTACTTTGTCGGCCTGCAGCAGCAGCCTGCTCGGCCGGACTCGACAGGTTTCCGGTAGGCCGATTTGCCTCTCCCGTCATCCAGATTCCGGAAAGGTCAGGCTTGCCGTCGGCCAGTCGTGGCGTTGGAGCCGACATGTTCACGGTGCCATCGGCTTTCCGAGGCACCCCCGCCGTCGGGTGCTTGATCCACTGTGCGGAAAGATGAGACGAGGCCAGAACCATACCCAGCAGGGTGATAGCTAGTCGAAACCTTGATAGATAGCGCATTAACGCGAAGCATATAACAACTCGGCGGTCACAGGACACGCGCGAGCTCCAGATATCGGCAAAATGCATTCGCGAGACGCATCTGCGCCGGCGTTCGGCATTCGGGCTCAAGCAGGCCTGGATTCGCAACGAGGATGGACACGCAGCGAGCGCGCGAGGTCGCGACGTTGAAGCGGTTCAGGCCGTAGAGAAAGTCCATTCCTCTTGGTGCGTCTTCCGGAGCCGACGTGGCCATCGAATAAATCACGATGGGAGCCTGCTGGCCCTGAAACTTATCGACGGTGCCAATCGGTACATTGGCTATTCGTCGCCGAAGGGCAGCGACGTGCGCGTTGTACGGTGCCACAATCAGGATGTCACGACCGCTGAGCTGCGACACCTGGCCCTCGGCGTTTGTCCACGTGACACCCATCTGAAGAAGCGACTCCACGATTTGAGCAACCCGCTCGACTTCTTCAGGTGCTGTATTCCGATTGCCGCTGTGCGGTACCGGCGCGAACCACAGGCCGGATCCGTTGATTAAAGGGTGACCGCCTAAGACTTGCCGCTCCATATCCGGCGCCGACACAAGCCGGCCTTCATAGAACTGCTCCGACGTGAAGACGCAAATCGGCGGCGCCAGACGACGCGTTTCGGGAATAAACAGGCCGAGGTTCTCCGGCATGGTTTTATGCGCACCAAGCACGTGCTGAAGCGCCGAGGCCTCACACCCTTCAGGATGTGTTCCTTGCATTGGAGATTCCAGCTGCTGCGGATCGCCGAGAAGAACCATGGATCGCGCACCCTGGGAAATCGCAACGGCATTTGCGAGAGGGAACTGTCCGGCTTCGTCGAGAAACAGAACATCGACGGCCTCCGCAAAGTCCGGACGGGCCCAAAGCCACGCCGTTCCTCCGACGACCTGCACGGTGCGTTCCAGCAGAACATTCAGGACGTCCTCGTTAGCTTCGAACTCCTTGATGTTCGCATCGGTACCGAGCGTCTCCGCGATCTTCTGTGCGCATTGGACAGGAACATTCTCTTCGGCCGCCACTCTCACGATCGCCTGGAGCAAGTTGCGGATCACCTTGTGACTCAATGCGCAGACACCGATCGTTTTTCCTAACCGGACAAGGTCCACGGCCATGCGCGCTGCGGTGTAGGTTTTGCCTGTACCCGGAGGGCCCTGGATACACAAGGCTGTGCGACCCAGCAACGGCGCGAGACGGCGTGCCGCCGCGAGCGTATCTTCTCCGACTTGGCGAAGTGGCGCCGCGCCGAGCATTCGTGGAGGTCGTTGCAGCAAAAGATCGCGCCCTGCACGATACGGTCCGGCCTCATCGATCGTATAGGTGGCGACCCATTGCGCTATGCGCAGGAGAGACTGCTCTAATTCCTTAGGGCGAACGATGTCTTTGACGAAGACCGCGGCCGGGTGTGTATCCAGAAAGTCCCGGTGCTTCTTGATGTGTACCCAGCCTTCGCCGACATTTATGGAGTCGACGGTTCCGATCGTCTCGTCTTCTGATACTTCGAGCGCATCGCCGGCATCAATCGATGTCTCCTGAAACGGAAACGTGTAGCGATGGATCGGGTTCTTGTCTTTGCCGCCCACCCTTTCGACGAATTGAAGGCCAGCGATCGCTTTCCGTTCGTCGAGTAATTCGTCGGACGTCAGGTCGGCCAAACGAAAGAAATCCCACCACGGCGCTTTGCTTTCCCTCCGATGGAATTCGAGCATCTGCGCCAGCAGCCATTGCCCCTGTTGAATGTTGTCTCTCGCAGCGACGTCCGCGGGCAGGTGTTGGAGCAATCTCTCTTTGACGGGTCGCACGAGTGCGGACCATGCGGTCACCGACTCCGGAGGATCCCCAGGCACCAGTGGAGGACGGGCGATCGAATCGCCGTCATGAATACGACTCTGTCGAAGCGTCTCAAGCCAGTCTCTCAGTTGTCTCGTCGCGAGGCAGTCGTCTTCGTTATAGGCTCGAACGTTCTCCAAATCCGCTGGGCTCAAGCTGTCTGGATCACCGACTTCCACGGCATATTCGACGGCACGCAATGCGGCCGAAGCTTTCTGTAATGGAATCTGACGCGTAAACCCGAAGAACACTTCGAGGTCTTTTATGGAATAGCGCTCGACGCCTGCGCGCAGCGATTGGCGCACAACGCCGAAGAGGTCGACAAACAATCCTGCGCGAAGCATCCGATCAATTTCGTCTTCGCGACTGGCGTAGCGGCCCATGAGTCGTTTGAGGGCAGCGGGCTCATAAGGCGCGTAATGGAAAATGTGAAATCCCGGGTGTTCCTGCCAGCGCTGCATGACGAAATCGACGAAGCCTTCGAATGCAGCGCGCTCTTGGGTTCTGTTCAAGGACCATCGAAAGTCGTAACGTTCGACACCGGTTTCATGTGTAACCCAGCCCCAGAGCAGTTCCAGGCCGCCGGGCTCGACAAATGGATCGCCTTCAAAGTCGAAGAAGATGTCCCATGGCGTCGGCTCCGGAAGACGGGTCAAGCCACGCTCTGCCTCGACGGAAAGCAGTTCGTACTGCGGGCTTCGTAAACGTTTACTGCTGAGCTGAATGCGCGCCTGCTCACGAACTCTCTCGTAGCCCGCAGGTGCTCCGCGATTGGGTTTCCACTCGAGAGGGATTGGCATCTCGCCGAGGCCTGTGAGAGTCTCGATTGCCCGTGTTTGCAACTCTTGCCGCTGAAGTCCGGCAATGCCTGCAACGAGGGAGATATGGTCCTCGTCGTGGCGGCGTTTGTCGCAGAGAGACCACCAACGGCAGACATCGCAATGAGGAACCGGTTCAGGATAAGTCGTTGCTTCGTGGCCCGGCACGACGACTTCTTCGAGACGATGTTTCACATAGGAGTAGTACGCGAAGTACTCGCGCGTTCGATAGGTTTCAGGAACAAAGTTATTGCCCGGCACGACGACGTGCATACTTTCGGGCAAGCGGCCTTGAAGCTGCGAGAGGACTTCCGAATAGACAGAGAGCTGAAGAATTGTGCCCGCCTTGGTTTCGCGGCTCAGCTTTGTGTCGATCGGTTCATAGGACCAACTCCCAAGGTCACTCGGTATTTCCACCCGGCGTAGAACGTCGGCCCGGCCGTGCCAACGGCCGGCAGCGAGAGTGGGTTGAACGATGACATCAACCCCCGTACGCATGGCTTCGAGAGTTCTTCCAGGTGTGTCGATTCTGACAACGCTCAGACCAAGGGACCGGAGATGTTCGACATAAGCCGCCTCATGTCTTTCGCCACGAAGCTGTAGCGCTTCCAGTCGGGAGTCATGGCGAAATGGAGGGAGAGGCCCGCCCCTGGCTACGGCGAGATCCAGGTTTGTAAGATGGGGACACGCGAGATGGTTCGCCAGATCGGTCGGAGAAAGTCGAAGAGTTCCGTCAGACAAAATCATGAGTTGGTCAAGGTTAGCACCGAACAGGGGGGCGGCGCCGCGTTCGCGATTGACCGTTGAGTGCTGAATGTTGACTGTTGAATGTTTCCCTTGTTGCGTTGATCGTTCGAAGAATTCGACAACGTAACAAGGGAAACAGTCAACATTCAGCAGTCAACGGTCAACCGCGAACGCGGCGCGGGAGGAAACCCCACATTCACAGCTATCCCCGTCTCCGTGTGATCCCGGTAGACCTCGTCACCGGATTCCCGCTAAAGTGAGCGCGTGGATGAGATCAAGCATCGCGAACAGGTCGACCTGATCCGCGAAGTCTTCTATTACCAGAATCGCTTTGACGGGAAGACGATCGTTCTGAAGATCGACTATCCCATACTCAACGCTTCCCACTTCCCGCAACTCCTCAAGGACATGGCGATGTTGCGCGCGACGGGCATCGAAATCATTTTGATTCCGGGCGCGCGGGAATGGATCGACGCCGTACTCAAGGAGTACGACATCGAGAGCGAATACGTGGATGGCGTGCGCATCGCCACGAAAGACTCGATTCCGTTTATCCGGATGGCAGCTTTCGACGTGGCGAACCGGCTCATGACCCTGCTGACGGCATTTCAGGCGAATGCCGTCATTGGAAACTTCATTCGCGCGCGCGGCATTGGCGTGGTGAATGGCGTCGACTTCGAGCACTCCGGCATTGTCGAAAAGATCCTGACGGAGCCGCTGCAACAGCTTCTGAATCAGGGCATGATTCCGATCTTCCCGTGCATTGGTTGGAATGCCGCGGGGAAACCGTACAACGTATCCAGCGACGACGTCGCCGTCGCTGTTGCACAGGCGCTGGAGGCCGAGAAGTTATTCTTCGTTACCAGCAGCGATGGATTCATGGAAAGCCGCTTCAAGCTTCCCGCTGGTCTTGTGAAGAACAGCGATGGACGCGTCGCGCGGCTCAGCCTTGAGGAAGCCGAAGAGGTGTTGAGCCTGAATGCGGGCAATCCGGATTCCGATCTCAAGTATCTCTCCCTTGCGCTATCCGCATGCCGAAACGGCACCGAGCGCGCCCACGTTGTCGACGGCCGGATGGAAGGTGCGATTCTCCGCGAGATTTTCTCGAACCTCGGTGTCGGTACGATGGTCTATGGCAATGATTACGAGTCGATTCGCCAGATGAAGGGCGAGGATATCGGAGATGTGCTGCGTTTGATGCAGCCGCTGATGCAGGAAGGAATCCTCGTCAAGCGAACCGAGGATGACCTGATGGCGCGGCAGGGAGACTATGTCGTTTATTCGATCGACGACGTCGTTCACGCTTGCGGCGCCCTTCACGACTACGGCGAAGGACAGGCAGAGATCGCCGCGATTGCGACGAACCCGGTTTACAAACATCTCAGCATGGGTCGAAAGATCGTTTCGTATCTGGTCGACAAGGCCGCACGCATGGGCTTGGATCGGGTGTTCGCTCTCACAACGCGAACATTGGACTGGTTCGAGGGAATGGGATTCGTCGAGACCACTCTGGAAACGCTGCCTGCAAAGAAACGTGAGACCTACGATCACGCGCGGAAGAGCCGGATTTTTGCGCTCGAACTGAAGGACCGAAAAGCCATAAAAAGCTGACCGCGGATTGCGCGGATTACACGGATGCACTCGGGTACCATCCGATCAAGGAGACGACGAGTATGAATTTCTCTGGATCAAAGAGGCTGCTGATTGCAATAGCGGCTTTCGCTCTTATGACGGGATTGGTCGCGGCTTTGCAGACGAGACGCGTGGACCAGAATGCTTTGAAGAACGCCGAGAAAGGGAATGAATGGCTGACTTACGGGCGCACGTATTCGGAGCAGCGCTACAGCCCCCTGAATCAAATCAATGCGATGAATGTGGCCCGCCTGGGTATGGCGTGGTCGTTCGAAGTGGGGCCCGGCGGCGGCAATCAGGAAGCCACACCGCTCTTTGCAAACGGTGTGCTTTACGGGATCACGCAATGGAGTGTCACTTTCGCTGTCGACGCGCGCACGGGAAAGGAACTGTGGCGCTATGACCCGAAGGTTGTTTCCGGCAGCGTTCGCCTGTGCTGTGGCGTGATCAGCAGGGGCATCGCCTTGTATGACGGCAAGGTCATCGTGCCTGTTCTCGACGGGCGTCTTGTCGCGCTCGACGCCACGAACGGCTCGGTTCTCTGGTCTGTTTCAGCGCTTCCAAAGGAGAGCCCGGAGAACTACAGCCTCACCGTCGCGCCGCGTGTCTATAAGGGCAAGATTTTCGTCGGTGTCGCTGGCGCGGAATTCGTGCCTTTCCGCGGATACCTCGCAGCATTCGATCCAAAAGACGGTAAGGAGTTGTGGCGCTTCCACACAGTGCCCGGTGATCCTTCGAAAGGTTTCGAAAGCAAAGCCATGGAAGTTGCCGCAAAAACATGGGCCGGCGAATGGTGGAAATACGGCGGAGGCGGTTCGATCTGGGATGGCATGGCGTTCGATCCGGATGAGGACCTTGTTTACGTCGGCACTGGCAACGGTCTTCCCTGGCCTCAGGAAGTACGGCAGGGAAAGGGAACGCCGCGTCTCGATAATTTGTACATCGACTCCATTCTTGCAATCGATGTGAACTCCGGTTCGCTGAAGTGGCACTACCAGTGCACGCCCGGCGACGAGTGGGACTATGACGCCATCCAGCACCTGATGCTTGCGGATATCCGAATCAATGGACGGAATCGCAAGGTGATCATGCAGGTCAACAAGAACGGGTATTTCTATGTGCTCGACCGAGTCAGCGGCGAGTTCATTTCCGCCGAACCGGTGGCGCCCGTCAGCTGGGCCAGCGGAATCGATCCGAAAACGGGACGGCCGAAGATCAATCCGGATGCGTACTACTCTTCGGAGCGGGGCGTGGCAGTGCAGCCATTGCAGGCACACAACACCGCGCAGATGGCGTTCAATCCTGCGACAGGTTTGGTCTACGTTCCGATCAATGCAACCAGCCAGTTCAATTTCACTGCCGTGGAGAAGTTCGAAGCTGTACCTGGAGTGCAACATCTCGGACTTCGCGGACCTGGCGAGCGTGGCCCAGCGCCGCCGGTGTCCACGCCCCCGGCGTACGGACCGGTGCGTCAGGGTCAGCGCGGCATCCTGTCGGCATGGGATCCGGCAACGCAGAAAGAACGCTGGTTTGCTCCGGGTGGCGGCAACAGCGGAGGAGGCGCAATCTCGACAGCCGGCAATCTCGTCATCCAGATCACACCGCAAGGCCGGCTGATGGCATACGCCGCGGATAAGGGTGACAAACTACTCGACGTTGCAACGGGACAAACATCGGGGATGGGACCACCGATGACATATCTCCTGGATGGCAAGCAGTACGTCGCGTTCATGGGAGGCAGTGGCGCCCCACCAGCGCCCGGTGCAGTGGCGCCTCCGTTCGCGCCCCCGCCGGGCGCGGGGCCCCCGCGAGGAGCTGCGCCTCCGCCGATTCCAGCCGGCGAGCCGACTTCTGCCGCGGCCCAGCGGGGACAAGCCCCGCCGGCGGCGCCACCCACTGCGCCAGCCGCGAATCGCCCGCGCTTGTACGTGTTCACGCTGGATCCGCCGAAGCAGTAACCGCGGATTACGCGGATGAAAACCGTTTCATCCGCGTAATCCGCGGTTATCTCTTTCCATCAAATGTTCAGTTCAACAAAGATCGCCGCATGATCCGAAGCCGCTTCGACTTCCCGGGTAATCGTGTCGAAATGCGGAAATAGAGTTCCATTGACACCACCCCAGACGCCCAGTCGAAAGATGCCACCGGCTGTGGCTTTCGCGAACAGGTCAGGGGAAAGCAGTATGTAGTCGATCTTGTTCGACGCTGTTCCGTTCTTAAACGTGCCGGGGCGCCCGCCGTCGTCGAAACCCGCGACATCAGCCACTTCCCGGAGGTCCGTGTCGTCGAACAGGGGACTTATCGGATCGCTATCCGGAGTGTCGTTGAGATCGCCCAGGACGGCAATGAAGCTGTGCTGCTGGCGAAGCTCGTTGTAGATGGCGGCGACGCGTTCGGACTGACGTTTGCGCCTGGCATTTGACGAGGCCTGGCTTCCGAAGCCTTTGCTCTTGAAGTGATTCATCAGGACGACGAGCGTATTGCCGTTGGCTGTCCTGACGTTGAAGTGCGCGCAGTCGCGGCTGAAGATCGTGCCGACGTTATCGCGATCGTCAACGTGACTCACGATGGAAACGATGTCGAAGTTGGTTCGCGTCATCAGTCCAACATCGATGCCACGTTCGTCGTTGCCGTCTATCAACATGACGTGGTCATAAGGCGATCCACCAGCCGCGGGCATGACGTCATTACAGAAACGCGTGAGAGCGGGGCGGCTTTCCGCTTCGACGATGCCGATCACGTCGGGATTGAGTTCCGTGATAACACGAGCCGTATTCCGAACCGACAATTCATTTACAGCCTCGACGGTAAGGTCCACCCAGCCGATCCAATCACTGCGTTTATTCGCCACAATCTGTACCGGGCCGTTCGCAGGGCGTTTTACAAGGTGTCCGCGGTTCTGACGCAGAATGGCGAACTTGCTTTCGTCGGAATTCTTCAAGCCGAGCGTGTTGAGGAGGCTAAGGATCTTTGTCTTGTCTGCTGCCGTGTATTGATCCTTCCCGATTATTCGGTTGATCTCCGCATGAGCCTCCAGGATTACCTTGCCCTCGGCGAAGGTATCCTGGTTGAGGGCGCGAGCCCTCAGGAACAGATTCTCAACGTTGTATGACGCGAGCCTCATCTCTGCCTCCAGTAATTTGAACTTGAACGATTTGTGAAGCGCGACCTCAGAAGGCGCGGTGCCAAAACCGAAATGGCGGGTTTTTCAGGAAGGCCCCTGCCGTTTCCGGCAGAGGCCTTTTAATTCGAGCTAGAAGTTGATCCGAAGCTGCCCCTGGAACTGGCGAGTCTGATCACCCTTGCCCCCAATCCTACCGAGACTCCCTGCAGAGAGGGTTGGCTGGTCGGGAACCGGGTGGTTCAGGACGTTCGTCGCATCGAAGCGGATCTGGAAGCTCTTGGATTCGGTAACCTGGAACGTCTTGCTGGCGTTCATATCCAGACTCCATTGTCCGAAGTAATAGATGTTACCTCGGCCGAGGTTCCCGACTTTGCCCGGCATGGGGTACTTCAGCAGGAGTTCGCCGGGTGTTCCGTCCGGATTCCGTGCGGCCAGGGCCGAGATGGAGCACACCGATTGAAGGCTCGTGCCCATCCTGTCGGCTCCGCCGACAATTGTCGGATCGCTGCATTGCGGATCCGTCACGCCGATGTATCGGTTGCCCGGATACATGGTGCCCTCGTTCCCGTTCCACTGCACTTTGGCTTTGGGTATCTCCCAGTTTGTGCTGGCAATGTCGTACCCGCTGGGCGCGTAGAAGTGACTGATACCGGGGTTGAACGTGGTTGGAGTTCCAGTCGCAGCATTCCAGATGAAGCTGGTCTGCCACCGTTCGAGCAACCGTCCGACCAATCCGCTTGCGTTGCCGAACAACAGCTTGTTCGGTCCGATCGGCAGTTCGATCGTTCCGTTCATTCGCAGGGAGTGCGCGTTGATGTTCTGCACCTGGAAGTTGAATTGCCGGTTGGAGGGATCAATAAAACCACCAAGCGGAGCCGCAGGAACGTACATCGACTTCGCCCAGACCCAGGTGGCCTGAGTGCTGATGCCCTGGATCGGCCGGGCCGTTATCTGCGTCTGCAGTGCATGGTAGTTGGTATGGCCCGGGTTCGTGTTGTAGGTGATGGAACTGAACTGCGGGTTAGAGGTCATCCAATCTTCAGGGAAGCAACGCAGCGGAATGGCCGAGCCGCTGTTGGCGACTTGCGCACCGCCGGCTGTAGTCTGCTGGACGATGGTAAAGCCGTTCGCGATGCGGTCGCATCCGTTGCGTTGTGTGATCAGAGCGATGCCGCCTAACGCGCCGCCGGTTCTGGGATCGGTGGGCGGGGTCTGGCGCCCTCCCTGGCCCGTTGTCGGTACCAGATTAATCAAGCTATCCGTAACGCCGTCAAAATTGCCCCAGGACAGATTGTTCTGGAAGGTGTTGCTTCGCCGCAGGTGCTGCGCGCCGCTTTGGAAGATCCCGCTGTTCACGGTCCCGACAGGCCCAAAGCCCGTTTGTCCCGTATTGATGTTCAGCCCCGCCATCAGTTGATCCAGTAGAACAGGGTCGTTGTTGATATTGCAGGGACTGATCCCTTTATCCGTGTAGTTGGCCTTGTACGCGGGGGCATTGGGCGTGCATGTCGCAGCCCTGGCGTCGGTCAAAGCCTGAAAAAGCTCGGGATTGTAATAGACGTTGTTCTGGTTGATGTCGAAGCTGCCGAGCTGTTTTCTGCCAAAAGTACCGGTGTACCGCACGTCGACAGTGAATTTGTTGTTGATCTGACGCGTCACGGATAACGTGACGTTCTGCGTGTAAGGCGTCTGCAGTTTCGGGTCGTATACCTGCGGGGCGAAAGAACGGCCATACACGTTTACCGGACTGCCTGGCGTGAGTTGGTTGGGCTGCATCGGAACGAGTACCGGGATATCGCGCAACCCAATCGCCCGTGTCGCCAGGATATTCTGGTAGACCTGATTGCTGATGTTCGTTGTTAGCGTCCCGGTTGTGGTGGCGCCCGGTGCATTAGCGATAATGCCCTCGACGCCGCCGATGCCGGCGCTTCGGTTTGTCCCTGCGGCGCCGAATGTCTGCTGGTACCCGCCTCGAATGCTTGTTTTCCCCTCACCAAACCACGGAAGCGTATAGGCGAAGCCGATGGCGGGACCGATATTCCAGAGGTTCTCCGGCATTGCCACGTTCTTCGGGTTGGGGCTATCGGGACCGACGAACTTGATCACGGACAAAGAATCCGGATCGCAAGTTGAGGTCGGCAGCAACGGGTGTTGTTGCGCGCCACGCTGGCAACTCAGCGGATTCGCTGCAGCGGTTCCGTAGCCGGTCAGGAACAGATTGCCTGGACGATAGAAGATGCTGAATGGATCGGCATTGAACGCGTCGAGAGTGCTTTGCGCCGTACGCGTTGCTCCAAACGCTCCATAGCCGTAATCGTTCATTGTCGTGGTGAAGCCTCCTTCGATAAACGGCGACGAGTAGTATTCCCATCGCACTCCCAGGTTTAACGTCAGGCGTGTCGTGATCTTGTAGTCGTCCTTCACGAAGACGGCCCATTCCTGGTTGATCTGCTTACGCAGCCGCTGACCTTGCGTGGAGACGTCATCCCAATAACCCTGGGCCTGGTTATGGGCACCCGTGATCCAGTAATTCTGAGTGACGTTGTTGACAGACCCATTCAGATAGTAAAGAAGGCTCGATACGTTCGTGCGCGCCGAAGTGGCTCCCGTCGGTGCGCTATTGAGCAGTCCCGGTATGAAACCGACAGCATCTCCGGCCGTGTTGAAGTTCCCCGCAGTCGCGAACGGACTGTTCGTGGAGGACGCACTGGTGTTATTGCCGAGAGTCACCTGCGGATCCGGAACGGCAGAACCATTCCCGGTCGTTCGGGGCAGCCGCCAATCGAAGCCGAACTTGAATGCATGTTTGCCTTTGCTCCAGCTCAGCGTGTCTGCCCAGTTGTACAACGGATTCTCCGCATACACCTGAGCCGAACCGGTATTCAGGAAACCATTACCGGTGTGGGCATTGCCACTTCCGCTCTGGATCAGGGCGAGGTATTGATAGCTGGGATTTTGAATGCTTGTCGAGCCGGGCAGCATATAGGCGCGTGCCGCGTCTGCGACTTGCTGGTTCGAACTGTACCAGGGCGCAAAGGTATAGTTCCTGGTGTAGTTCAGACCGAAGCGGGCTTCGTTGACCATACTTGGGCCCAGCGTCGATGTGCCGTTGACTGTTAAGACCGTGGGCTTTCGATACGTTCCGCCACAAAGGCTGCCTGGATAGTTCCCGCAATTATCCGCGTTATCATCCCGCTGCCAGGTATAGCTGACAGCCACTTTGTGGTTGGTCAGGAAATGGTGGTCGATTTTAAGGTTCAGCTGTTTTCGCTCAACAAAAGCGCTGCTGCCGACATTGGCATCTCCGGCGATCGTGGTTGGCGCGCCGTTGAGACTGTTCGTGTCACCGGACCTTCCCCGGATCCACCGCAGTTGCGCTGTATTCAGTCCGTCGCCGGATCCAAAGTAATTGGCACGTGGCGTCGCCAGCAAAAACTTCTTGATCAACCCGCTTGTGTCGAAGTCCGTGCGAAACGCGTCCCAGCTGGGGCGTCCCGTCGGCGTTCGGATGGTGCCACCCGGGCAGTCGGCCGCCGTGAACGGGACCATGTTGCCGTCGCCGTCGAGCCGGCTCGTGCCGAACACACTGAAGCAATTCAAGCCGCCTGTGTAAGGAACAAATCCTGGGGTTCCGGGATTGATAGACGTCGAATTCGGGGCGGCCGGGGGAGGAATCGGATTGCCTCTCTGGTCCACGGCGATAAAGGTCGCCTGGTTCGCCTGCAGGGGGAACGTCGGCGACGCGAGCGTACTGGACGGGTTCCATCCCAGTGGATTGAATCCTTCCCAGTATCGGAAAATGCCCTGTCGTGCCGTATCCGTCAGGACGTTTACGTTCACATAGTCCCGCGTGTTGCGAATGTTCTGGTCCCACAAGGTATAGAAGAATGTTTTGCCGGTGCCGTCGTACAGGCCCGGGATTTTGATAGGTCCACCATACGCGATGGAGTACTGGTGGAGGTTGCTCCATTCCTTCGGGGTGCTGTTGTGCAACTGGCCGCTGAGCGGGTCGGTAAAGGCGGTGTGGTTGTTGTCCCAGGTATTGGCATCGAGAGCGCTGTTGCGAATGTTCCACGTCGCTGATCCGGTGTACTTGTTGGTTCCGGAACGGGTGCTGATCTGCACCTGCGCACTTCCGCGTCCCAACTCGGCATCCACCGGCGATACGATGAGGCGGATCTCGCCAACCAGGTCCGGGTTGATCGTCGTCGTCGAAAACGTTCTCGTGCCCCAGAACTCCGGGTAGAACCGCGTATCGTTCGTCGACAAACCATCGCGCGTCGTATTGACCGTATTCATGCCGAGGCCGTTGATCGTGTTGAATGCATCGCCGGCCGGGCTCAAACGCATACCGGGCAGCGTGTTCAGGAGGTCGAGCACGTTGTTGCCGACCATCGGCAGGCTTTCGATCTTGTCCATTGTCAATACGTCGCCTACCGACGCTGAAGTCTCGCGCAAAATCGAGTCGCGGGCGACGACGACTTCAATCGACTGCGTCACCTCTCCGACTTCGAGCGTGAAGTTCAGTCGCACCTGTCCCGCGTAGGGCAAAGACACCTCTCGTTGTACGGATTTCTTGAAGCCTGGAAGTTCAGCGGAGATTTCATAGGTTCCCGGTTGAAGGCCAGGAAAACTGTATGCTCCCGATTCATTGGTGATTTGCGTCTGTGAAACGCTCGTGCCGACGTTTTTTGCAACGACGGTTACGCCGGGAATCAGTGCTTTGCTGGAATCCTGCACGATTCCGCCCAGTTGCGCGTTGCCGCCTTGCGCGAACACACTTCCTGCCGATCCGACGAGCAGTAATGTGAGGAAAGATCCGATAACGAAAGGACTTCGCATAGATACCCCCTAGAGTGGACAAGTCACTACGGCCAAGAAACTATTCAGACACTTCCGATGAAAGACGGAAATGGATGAGCTAAATCTCCCACCTCGTCCCCGACAACGGGTTCAAACGGATCGATACGTACTTCTGAAGGAATTTTGGCGTGATTATCAGGAGGCGCTTGTGCCAAGTCAAGAAGGGATTGCGTGCTGAAAGCGTTCTGGGACAAGCGTCACAGGCGCTTGCGGGAAGTTTGTGTGGGGCAGCAAGAAGATTTCAGAGAGCAACTCAGGGCAATAACTACCTGACAGAGCATGGGACTATTTCACAGCCGACCAGCTGCCAGGGACATAGCGACAGCGCACAGCAGACAACGGACAATTCACATTAAAGACCGAGTTTTCTTACTGTGAATTGTCCGTTGTCTGCTGTGCGCTGTCGCTATGTCCCTGGCAGCTCGCCGGATGTGAAATCGTCCCATCGGTACTGAATTCAAACTAGAACCACTATTTCGACGGTTGAAGTTTGACATGCCCGCATATCAGAAGTAGTATCCGCGAGTTTTTCAATTCCGACCGAGGAGGACCCCCTAGTGCT
>Ga0111539_10005720_pt1 | contig 16076 bp, 23 predicted proteins | sample RhiMethybrSRZTD1_FD_79667 | JGI IMG/M metagenome (GOLD analysis project Ga0111539, IMG submission 79667) | Populus rhizosphere microbial communities from Tennessee, USA - Rhizosphere MetaG P. TD hybrid SRZTD1 (version 2) (version 2) | ecosystem: Host-associated > Plants > Roots > Rhizosphere >... | reverse complement strand
TACGTCCGGGACCCGCGTACCCACTTCATCCCGATCCAGATGAAGCTCGGACTCGGCGACGGGCTGAGCGAATATCTGCAGCACACCGGCTCGGCGCTTTTCGCGATTCCGACGGGCGATCGCCCAGGGCGAGCACGTGGGTCAGGCGCTGTTCGCCTAGGACGGCTGCGGCCCAAGTCGAAAAGTCCGCACTGGTCGGAGATTCGGCCTCCGAGCGGTCAGTGCGATGTCAAAAACTCCGCACGGAGGGATGGTCGGAAATTTGACCTCTAACCGGCCGATGCGGCGTCCAAAACCCGACACTGGTCGGAAATTTGAAAAGGTTAAGGCTAGTCAGCTCCTATCTGTGACTTAGGCAGCACAGTGGAAACGGGCCGCTTGCGTTGGACGCCCCGGCCCTGCCGGATGCCACGAATGCCCTTGCTAAGCCATGGCGCCACATAGTGGCGTGCCCAATCGAGGTCGCCCTGCAGCTTCTCGCGGCCCCTTGGCCATGCCCACTCCCCGTCCGGCAGCTCAGCCCATGTCTCGTCGAAACCGTCTATGCCGAGCCGCCAAGCTAGGGCGGCTGCGACCGTCTGGTGACCGAGCTCATTGCCGTGCAAATGATCTTCAAACCACAGCCGCGGATCGGTGGCCACCGGATACTGTTCGAAGTCCATCACCAACACCCCGTAGTGCTCCGCCTCAGTTCGGATGATGCTGTTCAGCTTGGCGGCCCGATCTCGCCAGTATCTGCCGAGCGGGTTGATGGCTGTGGGATCCGGCATGGTGAAAGTGAGCACGGTGGTTCCCTGACGTCGCGCTTGGCCGAAGATGATCACGTAATCGGCGCGCATGGAGTCAAAGTCGCACGGACCGGCAATAGCGTCGTTGATGCCGCCGAACACGGTGAGCAGATCAGGCTTCATGTCCAGTGCGTCATCAAGCTGACCGGTCCGGATCTCTTTCATGCGCATACCTCGAATGGCCAGGTTGGCATACTCCAACGGCTCATCCTGAGCATCGGCGATGTGTTGCGCCAACCGGTCGGCCCAGCCTCGATAGCCACCGTTCCCGTCGGGGTCTTCAAGGCCTTCGGTACTTGAATCGCCGATCGCCACATAGCGATGAAACGTTGCCACAAACCGATTCTTACGCCCCGTGGGCAAGATCATCTACTAAATGGGCATCGCTTACGCCGTCGGTTGCGAATTACCATCAACAAGAGGTGAAGCATGCCGGCGATCCGCGATGAGGAGTACGCCGCTGTGGTCCAGCGGGAACGTCCGCTTATGCAGGCCACGGCCTATCTCCTCACGGGTGATCCAGTACAGGCCGAGCAGGTAGTCGAACTGGTCCTCGCGCAGCTTTACGCGCACTGGCCGCGGAGGTCGAGCCATCAGCTCGAAGTGATCCGGGCCGTAGTGCATACCGCACGTACGCCGGTCAACTTGCCCTGGGAGTATCGGGAGCGGGTCGAGCTGATCGATGGGCCGTTACCTGTGCCCGCAGCCGAGCCAATCATCGCCGATCTCCGGCTGCTCAGTTATGACCAACGAGCTGCCGTTGTCCTGGACCGCTATGCGGGACTATCCGATGTCGAGATCGCCGACATCCTCGAGCTGCCGGTCGCCGACCTACTCGGTCTGGTTCGGCGCGCCAGGGCCATCCTGTCCACCGGACGGCCAGAGCGTACGAGTGACGAAACGCTCACCCAGGAACTCACAGCCGCGATCCCGTACGAATTTCGCGAATCACTCGGCAGCACCGCTGACCTGGCACATGGTCGCCAGCTCATCCACCGACGCTGGCTCCGGCGAGGGTCTGCCGCGCTCGCTGGGATGGTGCTGGTCCTCGTCGCAGCAGTGCTGCTCATTCCAACAGGACCACCGGCGCCACAGGCAGCACCACCACAGCCGACGCCTACAACCGTCAGCACAATCTGCGGGCGAGGTTATGACCGTCTTGATGGTCACGATCCATCGAGCGCGGTCTGCCGGTCCAAGATCTTGCTGAAATGGCGATCGGAGATGGCGGAGGTGGCGACGTCACAACTGGACCCGCAGGGGAAGTACTTCAGCGGATTTGGCTACGGCTACGACCGGCGGTACGACACGCCTAGCTTCTGGGCCGGCCAAGGGGGCGCGCTCGCCTTCGAGATGTTCCGGCTCGACAGGGGCGCAACGGAGGTGTACGTGCAGATCGCGACCAGCCGGAAGTTCGCCGTACGCTGCGGTGCCACGACGCACCAGCAATGCGTGGCACTTCACCTGATGGATGGCAACCGCTACCTGTTGACCGACTCGACGGTGCCCGAAAGGGGGATCGAAGTTCAATATTGCCCGCGGGGCGATGAAGTGATCACCGTAATTGCCCACAACACACATCGGGGTAAGACACTGGACATCGGCAGCGGCGAACTGATCAAGCTCGTGAAGGATGAGCGGCTGCACTTGCCCAAGCGCTGAGGAGAGTTCAGGCCCGGAGTATGCCCGGAGCTTGTCGAAGCGCTTTCGACAGGCTCAGGACGGCTTAGGCCGCAAGATCAATCGAGTCGTCGCCATGGCGGTCGTCGGGCTTGAATGGGGTTGGCGCCGAGCGATCCGCTTCATCCTTGTCGCGGCCAGCCGGATAGTTGAGTAGGGACGGAATGACAGCCAGCAATACGATCACAATGACGCCGATAGCGGCGACTGTGGTGATCAAGAGCTGGACGATGTTCATAACTCAATCCTGCCGCAGCAAGCTGTGTAGCGTGCGTTACCCATATGGAGTTTCGCTTAAACAATTAACTACGAAAGACCGCTGCCGGGACCGCAGTTGCTCGCTTTGGGCTCCTGGTTGCTTGTGGTGGTTCACTCACCGACGCTGAGTCGTCAGAATGGCGAGATGAATGCCTGGGTCGTGCATCAGCCGGGACCGATCGATAGCGAACCCCTGCAACGGCGAGAACTCACTGTGCCGACGCCCCTAGGCAGGCAGATTCGTGTCCGGATTATCTGCTGCGGGGTCTGCCGCACTGACCTCCACCTGGCTGAGGGCGATCTGCTTCCCAAGCGTCCTGACGTCACGCCCGGCCATGAGGTGGTCGGCGTTGTTGACGCTCTTGGCGACGCCGCGAATCGGTTTGCTGTCGGCGACCGCGTCGGCGTCGCCTGGCTCGGCGGCACCGATGGCAGCTGCCGGTTCTGCCGCCGGGGTGCAGAAAACCTCTGCACCGCGCCAACCTTCACCGGATGGGACACTGATGGCGGCTACGCCGACTTCTGTCTAGTTGACGAGGCGTTCGCGTACGCCGTCCCGGTGGGCATTGACGATGAGCATCTGGCTCCGTTGCTCTGCGCAGGCATCATCGGCTACCGGGCGCTGGTTTGTGCCGCGGTACCGCCAGGCGGAGTGCTCGGCATCTATGGCTTTGGCGGCAGCGCTCATCTCACCGCCCAGGTTGCGCTAGCGCAGGGCTTGCGCGTCCACGTCCTCACTCGGGGCGAAGCCAACCGAAAGTTGGCGGCAGAGCTGGGCGCCGACTCGGTGGGCGACGCCCGCGACGTGCCGCCGGAGCCACTGGATGGGGCGATCTTGTTTGCTCCTGCCGGCGAACTGGTGCCGGCCGCGCTGGGAGCACTCGACCGTGGTGGAACGCTCGCCGTTGCTGGCATCTGGCTGTCTGATATCCCAGTGCTGAACTATGACGACTCGCTCTTTCAGGAGCGCAAACTGCGATCGGTAACAGCGAACACGCGTGCGGATGGAGAAACGTTCCTCCGCTTGGCCGAGCGGCTCGGCGTACGAGCGACGACCGTCTCCTACCCCATGAGTGATGCACCACAGGCACTGGCTGACCTTAGACATGGCCGATTCAGCGGAGCCGCCGTCCTCCACAATTGATGCTTCTGCTAGACCACAAGATCACGAATCGTCTTGATCTCCGTCGGGCCGACGCGGCAGCAGCCTCCGACGAGACGCGCCCCGCCCGCGATCCAGTTCTGGACTTCGCCAGCAGTGAACGTTGCCGGACCTACCCAGCTCTCGGTTGCGGCGTCCCAGCGCTCACCGCTATTGGGATAGATCACGGTCGGTTTGCCTGTGGCAAGGCTTGCGCTGCGCACCAAGTCGTACGCGTCGGCTGGGTCGATGCAGTTGACACCGACTGCGACGATCTCATCGACGTCTCGGGCGAGTGCAAAAGCCTCGTTCGCCGGCTCGCCGGCCCGCGTACGGTCTCCGGCACAGGTGAGCGATAGCCAGCACGCTTGTCCGCTGCCATCGATCTCCGCAAGCAGCGCCTCCACTTCGGTAAGGCACGGAATGGTCTCCAGTGCGAGGACGTCGACGCCGGCTTCGACCAGTAACTCGATGCGTGGGCGATGCCAGGCTCGCAACTGCTTCACCGATAGGTCGTAGTCGCCGCGATACTCCGAGCCGTCGGCGAGAGCAGCTCCATACGGTCCGACCGAGCCAGCAATCCAGCGATCATGATCATCTTCGCAACTGGCACGCGCCTGCTGAGCGAGGCGTACGCTCCGCTTGATCAGTTGCTGCGCCTCCGCATGTGGGATGCCGGCTCGGGCAAATCCATCGATAGAGGCCTGGTAGGACGCAGTGGTGGCAACCTGAGCGCCTAGATCGAAGTAGGTCAAGTGAGACTGAACGATCGCTTCCGGCTTGTCAACAAGCAGCCTCGCCGACCAGAGCTCGGAGTCGAGATTGTGACCCTGGGCCTCCAGCTGCGTTGCCAAGCCGCCATCCAGTACAACCGGACCGGCGGCAAGGGCCTCGATGAATCCGATGATCACCAACCCAACCTAGCCACTCGCCGACTTGTCAGACTCTGGTTGACCTATGGGTCAACTACGTTCTGACAAGTCGGCGTTGTGCTCGTCGCGGAACTGCAACCAGTCGCGGACGAGAGCAAGATCGAAACCGGATGTTCCATCGGTGCCCACCGTGATCAGCCGCTCCCCTATCGCGACCAGCTGCTTCCCCAGCTCTTCGGGACCGCTGTGGGCGGACGTGGATCGTTCAATCTCCCCGGGATCTCGACCGACCTTGGCACACCATTCGTCCAGTACGCGGTTCTTTCGGGCCAGAGTCTCGACATTGCCGAACCCATGCCAGATATCGGCATGCTCGGCGACCAGTCGGAGCGTCTTCCGCTCTCCACCGCCACCGACCAAGATCGGAATTGGTCTCATCGGCGGCGGATTAAGTCTGCTCCAGCGGGATCGGATCCGCGGTAACGCTTCGCCGAGAGCTGTGATCCGGCCACCGGGTGTGCCGAACTCGTAGCCGTATTCGTCGTAGTCCTTTTCGAACCACCCCGCCCCGATCCCGAGGATCAGCCGGCCACCGCTGATGTGGTCTATAGTGCGCGCCATATCGGCAAGCAAGTCGGGATTGCGATAGGAGTTGCAGGTAACCAGTGCGCTGAGCTCGGCGCGCTCGGTTTGCTCCGCCCAGGCGGCCAACATGGTCCAGCACTCGAAGTGCTTGCCTCCTCGATCACCCGCGAGTGGAAAGAAGTGGTCCCAGGTCAAGATCACATCGACTCCGGCGTCCTCCGCCGCATCAACCGCGCGTCGCAAGGCCACGTAGTCGGCGTGCTGCGGCTGCAGTTGCACTCCGACTCGAAATGGACGATTCGCGTACCGCAGCTCGGACACAGGCTTCTCCCTCTCTGGGACATTGGTGATTAGATAGGCAATCCGCCCGGTTCGACGGTTTCGAATTCGTGTCGGCCATTGTGGCGCACTGTGACCTCGGACGAGAATGTTCGGCGTTGGCGTATCAGATGATTGGAGGGGCACTCATCCCCAGCATGCCTAGCCGACTGGCGGAGGACGTGCCGTGAAACACCGCAGCCCTCTATTCACACTGGCTGCCGTCGCCCTCGCCTTTGCCATCATGTTCACCGTCAACATGCTGGCCAGTCCGCCAGGCAATAGCTCCGCTGAGCCTGCGAGTCCACCAACCCCAGCAGCGACCGCGACCAACAGCACGTCACCATCGTCGGTCGAAACCGCAGCCGTATCGCCGGCGCCAACGGCCACCAAGAGCGCTGAGGACAGCAGATTCTCAGAAAAGATCGTCTACGCCGGTCGGGCCGAGGACGGTGCGGGCGCGATTGCTGTCGCGGTGCTAGGTACGCAGTCGGCTGCTTATTTCTGCGATGGTCGCAGCGTGGAGGCCTGGTATCGGGGGTCGGTGACCGGCGGTGACCTCTCACTGAAGAGCAAGAAGGGCGCGATTCTGCGGGCAAGTCTCGACGGCGATCACCTGAAGGGCTCGCTGCGGGTCAAGAACGAGCGAGTGCGGTTCGAGATCAATGAGGCGAAGAAGCCGGCCGGGCTGTATCGCGCACGGGGCTCCAAGACCACGATCGGATGGATCGTTCTCGAGGACGGATCGGAGGTCGGCATCCAGACAACCGGCGCGAAGTCTGCACCGGCGCCGGAGCTCAATCCTGAGGCTCCGCAGGTCACGGTTGACGGCGAGAATCTCGACGCCGCGCCGGTCAACGGCGACGAAGATCTCTGAGGAGGAGATTCCATGGCCAGCGTCCCAGTCCCGGCTCCAGAAGCGGCACCAGCGCAACCGAGCGGTACCAAGATCGTCCCCGTTGTGATCGCGTTCGTCATCGGTACGGCGGTCTCCATCGGACTGGGGGTTTATGGCCGGCTGCATACACCGACCGGCTACGCGGTCAACATCTCAGGATTTTCCACCGGTCCGGCCGCGAAGGCCTTTCTCGCCACGATTGTGATCATCTTGGCCATCGTGCAAACCGTGACTGCAATGGGGATCTATGGGCGCATTCCGCTCCGCGGGGCGTGGGTCAATCCGGTGCATCGCTGGTCAGGGCGGCTGGCAGTTTTGATCTCGGTTCCGGTGGCTGTGCATTGTCTGTACGCGTTAGGTTTCCAGGCCTATGACGGCCGAGTGATCGCGCATTCGATCTTCGGATGCTTCTTCTACGGCGCGTTCGTCTTCAAAATGTTGATCTTGACCCGTGATGACTCCCCGGGATGGGCGTTGCCGCTTGCCGGTGGTCTGGTGCTCACCGGCCTGACGGCACTCTGGATCACGGCAGTGGGGTACTTCTTCTTCGTATGATCATCAGCAATTTCTCAATCCCTGTGGAGAAATCATGAAACCGACTGACCAACCGACCGACTCGCTGACGATCTCCCGGCGTACGGTGATCATGAACACCGGACTGGCCGCCACCGCCCTGGCGGGCCTCAGCTCCTGTACGACTTATGGAAGTGCCCCGGCCAGCGAACCGTCTCCGTCGGGCTCCGGACAGGGATCAGGCGGTTCCGGCCAAGGCGTGACGGTCAAGGCTGCGGAGATTCCCGTCGGTAGCGGCAAGATCTTTCCGGACGCCCAGACGGTGATCACCCAGCCCAAGAAGGGTCAGTTCAAGGCGTTTAGTGCAGTCTGTACGCATCAGGGCTGCATCGTGAATGCCGTCACGAACACGATCGACTGCCCGTGTCATGGCAGTAAGTATTCGATCACCGACGGTTCCGTGGTGAATCCACCGGCGCCGAAGCCGCTGCCTCCGAAGACGATCAAGGTCTCTGGCGACAATTTGATCGTTAGCTAATTGGTCACGGGCTGGGAAGCCTCAGCCGAAAGCGATCATCTCGTTAAGTGTCGCCAATCTGCGATTCACCAAAGCTTGCGCGCTTACTGCCCAGAGTCGACGTGCCAGCTTCGGATTCTTGGCCAGTTCACTCACCTCGGCGGGTTGGCCACCCGCGTAGTAGCCGCCGTTCGCTTCCGCAACATCACCTGAGGTCGCTAGATAAACCGGTGTGGCAGCCGCCCGCTCCGGGCTGACCTGCATGGGTCGAGTGAGGGTAAGAAGCACGTGCCGACCGCCCGTCGCATGGCGGCCGAGATTCGTGCGTACGAAGCCGGGGTCGGCTGCATTGGCCGTAATCCCTTTGCCCTGTAGACGTCTGGCCAACTCGTGGACGAACAAGATGTTCAGCAGCTTGCTGGTCCGGTAGCTGTCCGGCGTCAGCGGAGCGCCAGTGATCACACTGTTCAAATCGACCATTTTGACCTGCGCATGCACTGACGACGAGATAACCACTACTCGGGCCGGTGCCGAGCTATGGAGCAGCGGCAGCAGCAGGTGCGTGAGCAGAAAACCGGCTAGGTGATTGGTAGCGAAATTGGTCTCGATGCCCTCTTCCGTCAGGACTATGCCGCGCCGCGCTTCCGCAGCATTAAGTATTAGGCCGTCAAGGCGGGGCGCAGTCTCCATGACGTCGTACGCGAGAGATCTCGCCTGGGTCATCAATGAGAGATCCGCGGGCGCTAAAACCAGGTCGGCATCGGGCACGCGGCTGCGGATCCGCTCGGCGGCAGCCTCACCTCGCTCGGCGTTACGCGCCCCTACCAGAACTCGTGCTCCGCCCTCGGCGAGCTGGGTCACGATTGCCTCACCGAGACCGCTCGTCGCTCCAGTCACGAGAAAGGTGCGTGTGCTCGTCGCAATCTCCTCTCGTGAGGCTCCTATTCAGCCTTACACACCGCACATCAGGCGGGCATGGGACGATGCCGCAATGCCGCGAGATCCGCGTACGGTCGCCAAATACGTCATTGCCGGCTTGGCTATCGCCGCACTGGTGGTCCTTGCGCCTTTCTACTTTGCGGCGGGGTTGATGGCACCCGGTTGGGCGGTGGCTGTCTTCATCGCAGTTTGGCTTGTGCTCTTTGGACTCGCGTGCTTGTGGATCAGACGCAAGCCACTGTGGGTAATACCTCTACCGTTCGTTGCCGCAGCCTTTTGGTTTGGCGGCATGAATGCCGGTGCCGCGTGGCTGGGCTGGACCGCCTAAACACCAAGGCCTCACTTGTCACCACTTACGTGCACGTGGCATCAGGTGCAACTGGTGCGGAGTGACAGTTACTGATGCGAAGTTGAGAGCGGGTACGCGAGTCCTAAGCGGGACGCAGGCTCAGGTCAGCCAGCTCTTGCCGAGCACGACCCCAGCGACGATCGTCAACGAAGCAGTGCCACTGCTCACTAAGCTCGGCCCGATCAATCGCACGACGGAAACGGGAGAACGCGCCGTGACCGTGCACCGCGTCTTCAAGCATTTCGCGAGTCCGCAGATCGTCTACCGCCGCGGCGAAGTCGGCCATGTCTTGCCAACCATCCCGGCTGTCGTCAAGGACGTGCACCCAGTCGCCCTCCTCCAGATCGACCGCGTACTCCTCGCCGACCATGTAGGCGTCGGTCGTCACGGCAGGGACGACCTCACCTGTCTCAGTGTTGAGATATCCGCCCGGATACTCACCATGGTCCGCCATCGCGTAGCTCAGCTCATCAAGATCAATTGGCAGCGGTCTGCCGTCCGGCTCGTCGCCATGCAGTTCGGCAAGCATCTCCGATGCCAGAACGTCATCGCCTTCCCAGCCGCGCCGCTGCAAGCGCTGCTGCACAGAGATCAAGACCGGCGCCAGTAACGTCTGTTCGGCAGGTATCCCCGCTCGATATGTCTTCAGCAGCCCAGTTCCTATCTGCTGCAGCGCAGTCTCGATCTCGACCGCGCTGACGGCATCGATAACCTCGGCTGCCTTACCGCTGGCCACGGCGACCCGGAATTTTCTTTGATCAATAAGAGGCATTGGGTCACGTGCGAACCAGCCAGGTTGGTCATCTTCCTGCGGGTCGGCGGGCGGCTCAGATACGCCGTCGTCAGCGTCCCAACGCCGGCCGTACTGATCGGGGATGGTTCCCCAGCCGAAGTACGCCGTTGGTACGTCTGGGATGTCGCCGAGGACCTCGACGGCATCTACCTGGCTCTCAACCGTACAGGTGTGGGTCCAGTCGTCGCCTAGATCGAAGATGTATCGGAAACGTGAGCCGACCTTCAGAAGCTGGCCGACCCTCGCGCTCAACAGACTGGTGCGAGGGATCGCGCCGCCAGCGAATGCCGAGGCGCGCAGTTCGTCGGCGGTCTCCTCATCCACGACAAGCGTGCCGTCCTCCAACACGAACTGCCGTAGGTGAGACAGATCCCAGCGCGCAAATGCAAGGTCGATCGCTCGGCCGAACTCATCGAAGGTGCAATTCGTCGGTACAGCGAAGATTCGCCCGGGTCGCGGGTCAAGCATTTGCCCGCGACCTCCAATCAAGTCGACCCGGATGCCCAGCCAACGTCTAGCCATGACGTGATAGTCCTCTGAGATTCACCCCACTTCGCATCAATAACGTCGTCTTCGCATCAGATGCAACCGATGCGATGTCTAAGGACTGATGCGAAGTGCAAGATGCTGTCTTGATGATGTGCGCGAGGGGGGATTTGAACCAGGCCCAACCCACGCTCGTCAAGCCTGAATTGGCCAGTTTGAGCGTGAAATGAGCTCCTGTTCACTCCCATTTCATCCAGTTGGAGCGCGGCCCGTGCCACACGTTGTGGCACCGTCTCGATCTTGACTTCGTGTTCGACTAATCGAACACGAAACACCTGTCAGCCTACACAACACCCGAGGCCTAAGCGCACGCCGCGGTGAGGACCAACGCCGTCTCAGTGTTATTGATCAGGCACTGCAGAAGGGGATCGCTCGCTGAAGAGTTGCGGAGGGCGTGATTCAGGGTTGCAATCTGGTTTCGACGGTGTCGGGGTCGAGGGTCTGCGCAATGAACTCGAATGCGGCAGGGAGATTTTCTTCGAATGTGGGCCGGATTTGGCTCGGAGGAAGGATGAACCCACCTTCGGCCTGACTGCTGGGACGCAATTCGATGGTCAATGACCATATTCCATACTCGCCGTATGTCCAGTCGGTGGTATCGCCGGCAGTCGGATACAGCGTTGAGGCTTGCTCGGGAGTATAGGTCCGGCCATGGACGCTGTGGATGAGTCCTTTCATTTTTTCAGCAAGCTGCTGCATACCCCCACGGTCGATCGGGTCGACCATTGGATTCGATGTGTATCCCCACGGATAAAGGATCAACTGGGAATAGCTGTGATAGGTAAGCACGCCTGAAAACAACTCGACGGCTACCAGGTTACGAGCCGCACGCACCTCCGGCTCAGAGAACGCCCGCGGACCCACGTAGGTCTCGTCTTGCGGCACGTGACTGGATGTGTTGACGTTCAAGATTCCCCACATGTAGCCGTAATTACGGTTGGGGTCCACGCCGAAGCTTCCGTCGGCGTTTGGGCGGCGGTTCTTGCGCCAGAGCCGGTTGTCGGTGCGGCTGAATTCGTGTCCATCCGGGTTGACCATGGGTGCCACCCAGATCTCGCCTCGCTGCAGCCACTGCTGTACCGGGTCGGCGTCGGCCTCATCCAGAAGATGCTCGGCCAGCAGATAGGGCACCTCTACCGAGATCCACTCTCGGGCATGGTGACAACCCAGCAACAACACTTTGCGATCGGTGCCGTGACGATTACCGAGCCGGAGCGCCCAGATCGGCCGGTTCTCCAGGCTGCGCCCGATCTCGCGAAGTTCGGCGATATCAGAATGCTGTTCTGCCAAAGCCCGCAGATCCTGCTCCAGCTGCTCCGCTGAGTGATAGGCAGCGGTCGCCTCGGCCGTTGCGAATGTCGACAGATACCTGTCTGTCAGGTGGAGCTGCTCCACCCCGTAGCCCATCTGTTCTAACCGTTCAATCTGTGCCTCGCTGGCCTGAATCACCATATGATCGGGTTTGACCTCCCAGACGTCGAGCCCAAGCGGGGCACTCAGCAACGGCGCCAGCATCAACTGCGGATCCTGTGATGTCACCCTCGCAATGACGGTCATGCTGGGCCTCCCTCCCCGCCTGAATCTGCGCCGCCGCGGGCGCGGGCCTCGAACTCAGCCTGCGTCGCCAGGCGATCGACCCGCACCAATCGCCTACGCTCCAGCTCCAGCAACTGCGCCTCGCTCGCCGCCACCACCAGACCGTCGTCGTGGCGCTCCCAAACGTCAAGGCCCAGCGGTAAGCCCAACAGGGCCTCGATATCAGCGGCAGAGTCCGCGGTTAACTTCGCGACCCAGCGCACTCCGGAATTGGTCATTGGCTGTCCCGGTTAGCAGAGTAACCCGCAAATACATCGCCAGAGCTAAGCGTCCTCCTGCAGCTCGGTTTGATCATGGATCGAGCCGCCGAAGCTGAGCTTGACGTTCCGCGCCCCGCCTGGCGCTCGCGAAAACGTCCTGATCGCTGGCTGACAGCCCTCTCGCCGCATCTACCGTGGGGAGGTGGCCTCCGTGTCGCGCATCGACGCCGGCAGGCTCGCCGGTCAGATCGCCGGTGAGGTGGTCATGCGCGGGCATCATGATTACGACGTCGCACGACGAGTCTGGAACGGCATGATCGACCGTCGACCGGCCGTGATCGTACGGTGCATGAGCGCCGTGGACGTGGCAGCTGCCCTGGACTTCGCTTCCGACGCCGGGCTTCGGGTTGCTGTCCGCGGCGGCTCCCACAACATCGCCGGCAACGCGACCTGCGACGACGGCCTCGTCGTCGACCTGTCGCCGATGCAGTCCGTCGAGGTCGACATCGGCGCTCGCCGGGCGCGGGCGGCAGGGGGAGTCACCTGGGGTGTCTTCGACGAGGCCACTCAGCGGCAGGCCGCAGCGCTACGTCGACATCCTGCGGATCATCGAGCCACTGTTTCTACCCGGTCGGTTCAACTACTGGAAGGCCAACTTCGCCGACGAACTAAGCGACGAGCTCATCGACGTCCTCATCGACGCGATGACGCGAGTGCCGTCGCCGCACACATTCATCGCCATCGAGCCGATGGGTGGCGCCATCGCGCGGATCCCGGAGAGCGCGACCGCCTTCCGGCACCGCAGCCCATCATGCAGCCTCCTCATCCTCAGTGGCTGGGAGGACCCTGCCGACACCGACGTGAATATCACCTGGGCCGCGAGCTCTTCGCGCGCACCGAGCCGCTGTGCTCACGTCCCGCGTGGCACGGTTCCTCGACGAGTCCGACCTTGCCGCGAAGACTGAGGCGGTACGGACTGACCGCGGGGTGGATCGAGCCTAAAGAGCTGAGCCGCGACAGAACATACTCCGTCGACCTGTGTTGAACGGCTCATCGCTCGATCACATGCAGCTGGACGGTGACGACGTCTCCGGCCTCGATACCTTCGGTACGGCAAACCGAGTTCTTGATGGGCAACGCATACTCGCCGTCCTCGCCCGGAAAGACCGACGTCTGCCATGTGGAGCCACCGATGGTCACCGAGACACGCACCGAACCGAAACCTGCCTGCGGTCGGCTGGCTGAGTACGCGCGGATCTCCTCCGACTCCTCGGTCGGCACGCTAAGGAATGTCCAGCCATCCTCCTTGCGAGCATCCCAAATCCACAACTCGGCCGAGAACTCGCAAAAGTCCATCCTCGCTCCTCGCGTACTCACCGTTACGCGCACTGTCAGCTGCCGACACCGACCATCCTCGCCCGGCACGATCCTCCGGTCCCCGATCAACCACAATCACTCGCACCCTGTTCCAGCGGTTCGCGGGGGGCAGGTAAGCCATTGGTCTTAAGGGTTGGTCCTGGTTGATTGTTGTGGACGCTGGATGATCATCTTTTGGTCAACCTCGGCACGCGCCGCTCGAGGAAAGCGTTACAAGCGGTAGAGGACGTACGCGGCAGCTAGAGCGGCGATCCCGAAGACCATCGCCCCAACGGTGGCGCCCACCAAGAGAAAGAGGGCGGCGACAAACACCAGCAAGCCAATGACGGTGCCGAGTAGCGCGTCGCGGCGTGCCCGGCCGGGTGATTTGAAGTCCCTGAACTGGCGCACCCATACCGGGTCCTCCTGATTGAGCCGGCGCTCCAAGTCCTTCAGTAGGTGACGGTCACGGTCATTCAACATTGACATGGTCGCTCGCCACGCCTCTGTACAGCGCAGTATCGTCTGGACACCGCAGCCGTCCCTGATCCGCGGTCATGAAAAGCACCATCCCCAACGGAACAGGAGCGATCATCACCCGTGGCGGGTGAGCCTCGGGCAAGATCGTCACAGGCTCTAAAGCAGGTTAAGCGGCTGCAGGCCGCGGGTGAGGACGTAGAACAGCGGCTTGCCCAGAGGAACGCAAACCGTGAGGGGTGACAGCTCCCCGCATCGGGAGCGCGCCGTAGCTTGCAACCAGATTCGCGTACCTATGCGGGACATCGAGACGGTATGGCTGGACCTGGCCGGCCGTCACCGCGTGCCCAGCTTGTGCAGGCGGCGGTTTCAGTAGCACAGCTGCGGCGCGCGGACCCGATCTCGTCGCTCCGACAACGGAAGACTGAAAGTCGGTCGGCTGCGCCTGGGCGAACGCGCGTCCACGTCGATGAAGTCGTGATCGTCAACCCACATTTCCTCCCAGGTCAACCACCGACGCTTACCGTCCACCAACACCGGCCGACGCTTCGCGACCAGATGCTTGCCGATGCAGCTGGCCCGATACTCCGCCAGATGAAGGGCTGTGGCTTTGTTGGCTTGAACACCGAGAAGAAGCACCCGCGCCCCATGGTCGTAGGGCGCGGACAGCGGTGACCGCTCCCCCAGCCGGGCAATCAAGGTCGTGGATTGCAGTGAGCTCAGCGGCCAACAGGCCACTCGCCGAAATCGAGCGGTGCGGGCGCCCACTGCGACGCGTACCCCGGCTGAGTCCTGAACAGCTCCGCAACTGCACCCATCGTCTGCGTCGGGGTCGTGGCGGGATCGTAGGCCGGAAGATGATCACGAATGACTGGCCACCACCGCTTCGGCACATGCGGCTCGTCCAAGAAGGCCGGATCGCAGAGCTGCCACAACTGGCTCGGCATCACCAGAGTGCCAGCCTCCCCGACCGCGAGCCGCACGGCATCCAAGACAGCCCGGGCCGCGCCGATGACGTAACCGAGCGATCGCAACGATGCACCATCACGGTGTCGCCGCACCGGACTCCAAGCGCCTGCAAATCGTCCGCCAGCGAGGAGACGGTGGCTGGTTCCAGGCCTCCATCACCGGTTACAGATTGCTTCGACATCAGTGGTCCCTCCCGGCGGTGAAATCGGTTAACTCGACTGCCTCCCACCATGTGTGCCCGGACCGCCTCGTGCGTGCCCGTGGCGGGTGCGCTGCGTGCGTATCAGGTCAAGAAAATTCTGGAAACCGGGGCCCATCGGCCAGCTAGCTTTTTGATCAATTTGGGGTGAGAATCCGGACAGAAGCGCCATGTAAAGGTACGAAGCATCCGTGAGAAAGATCTTGATCGGCTTCGCCGGCCTGGTGTTGGCTGCCGGTTTGGCAACCCCGGCACACGCCCAGCAGCCAAAGCGTGTGACCTGCAATAACGGGCTCACGTTCATTGCCGATATCTATACCGATCGTGTGCTGATGGGTGAGGGTTACATCGTGACCACTGGGGCCGACGGCCACCAGTATCTCGTTGCTGTGCCGGGTACCGCAGTCCACGCGAAGCCAATCCGTTGCAGCATCGCCGAGTGAGACTGCCGTCATTGACGCGATAGAGCGAGGTCAGATCCAAGCCAAGCTGTGAAGACACGGCGAGGCGCACCGGCTCCGGAACCCTGAGCGACACCTGCCTCAAACTTGATCTGCCCCTGCGTGGCCATTGAGGATAGCTGGCACGAGCACGGACGGGAAAGTCGAGATGCGCCCATATCCACCTCCCCACCCGAACCGCCGGATTGGTCGCCACAGCAAGCCCGAGTGGTGCCCGCGACCGCACCGGGCGCGCGAAGTTCCGATATGCCCCTTACATTTTCAGTTTTGACCCTCATCTTAGAGACCTCTCTCGCTCGTGGACGGACGCCCGTCGCGCCGGTCCGCTGGCATTCAAGAGCGCAATCAGCCAGCAGCTGCCCAACACCTAGACCAGCGTCGACAGCTCCACCTGGTCCAGCGGGCGGGTTCATCGTGACCTGAGTGCCGCAGCTTGCCCGGGAACGCGAGCAACAGCACGGGCCGGAGAATCGTTACGAGACCATTGAGGCCACAGCAGAGCGCCACCCTCAACTGTGAATTAGCCTGTTAAGGAGGGTGCTTATGTCGACCAGGCACCGCAACCTGTCGCTACGGATTCTGGCCGGTCTCGAACTGGTCTTACTTGTCGCGGTCGTTTTG